>Ga0326512_10000794_pt1 | contig 26572 bp, 23 predicted proteins | sample 1_2617_0518_D_FD_203652 | JGI IMG/M metagenome (GOLD analysis project Ga0326512, IMG submission 203652) | Bovine rumen microbial communities from UC Davis, California, United States - 1_2617_0518 | ecosystem: Host-associated > Mammals > Digestive system > Stomach > Rumen | place: USA...
ATTTTACTTTCCTTTCTTTATTGGTTAATAAAGAGGGTGAGAAAGGCAAGCACCAATCCCACCCTAATTGATTAAATAAACTCACCTCTTGAGTTTCTGCGACGGCGATAATGCTCGTCCTCTTCCCAATCTTCGGTAGCCTCACGATAGCCAGTGCGGTAGCCACGTTCATATTCGCCACCACGCATCATTGGTGAATAACCATCATGGCGATAACCACCACGCATTGAGCGTCGCATTTCGTGGCGCAAGCCTTCGTCGCCCTCTCTGTCAATAAAGATATAACCTCCCATAATCTATTCGTTTTTAGTGGATTAAACAGAACTTGGCGCAGGAGAGTCCAACTTCTGCAATATCTTCAAGATACTATCAAGTTTCTCGTCGGTAACAGCTTGTCTACGTTCAAGGTCACTGATTGTTCTTGCCTGTTTCTTGTTTTCCGCATATTGAGGGTTCAATACCTCAAGCATCTTTTCCGATTCGGCGATAACAGATTTGTGGTACGGAACTTGCTCGATGGCTTTCTTTGAAGTCTGCAACATTGCGTCAACCGCTTGTAGCATAGCCTCTCGACTACCTGTAAAAGTGTCATTGCCACGAGCTGCTATTTCAACGTTGATAGGTATTTCGGAAAACACCTCGTCTTTTCCGTTGATAGTCACTGTAACATCAATCACCTGCTGCATCTGCATGCCTTGCATAATGTTTGGTGTTTGTGTTGGGAACTTAGCCCTCGGCTGCGACTTTGTTTTCACTACGCCCGTTTCTAAGACAGGCTTTTCTCCCTTTCTCAATACATAGAATGGACTTCCTATGCCAAGATTCTGTATATCCATTGTTAATTACTTTTGATTGTTAAACACACTAATTACACTATTGTTCGAGACATAAGTGCCAAAATCCCATTGAACTTGTCATTGAGAATTTCCATGACGCTTACATTAAGAATGTCCGCCACAGTGACCGCTGTGCCGTTCGGCAGAGTTAAAGGTCTTGTGATTCCATTCAAAGTAAGCGTAATTGGCAATGTGGTTGTTGCATCGGCAGGAATTGCATTCTCCATACGGACAGTGAAATAGCCTATTGGCTGAATACGTCTCCAACCAAGTGCAATGTTTACAGCATCAGTACCTACGGTAACTTGTGTATTCGAAATGTAAGGCTGACCACCTGCGTTGATTGTTATATTTGCATTACAACTCATGCTTTTACCTCCTATGCCTTAAATTTAGAATATGACGTTACCACCAAAACCGTTGCCGTAGAAACCATTGAAACCGCCCATGTAAGGTGTAGTATTCACAGCCTGAATTTGCGGCCATTGAACTGGTACAGTCGGAAGTTGCTTATCGGCAATCTCCGTAACCTTTGCCTGCAATGGAGCAATCAGTGAATTAACATAACCCGTAATCTGTGCAGTCTGGTTTGCGTTGTCAATCTGACCACGAAGCTGAGTTATAATGTCAGCCTGTGTATCAATCTTAGCCTGCATATCACGCTCACGGGCTGCGCAGAACTGGTCGTTCATTGCAACGGTCTGTGCGTTGATTGCATTCAGCAACGAATTGGTGTTGCGGTCTGCCTGTGAGCCAAGCTGATTGGTCTGGTTGAGAGTTGCAATCTGAGATTGGTAGCCCTGTTCCATAATCTGCTTCTGCGTCTGACAGCAACAGCTCTGCAAGGTGCTAATTACGTTAGCGTCACCAGACTGTACAGCGTTAATCATCTGCAAGGTAGACATGCCAAGGGTGTTGGCAATCTGATTCAGAGTGTTCTGAGCCGACTGAATACCTGCGTTTGTCAGATTGAAATCTTGACCTAACATAGTGCTAAGTGTCTGAATAGCGGTACGTGATGCCTCGCCTTGGTTGGTGATAGCGTTCATAATAAGTTCACGACCCGAATCGTTCGAGAGCTGATTAGCGAGGAAAGCCGCGCCTGAGTTGCCTCCGCCAAAGCCTCCATTGCCAAATCCGCCATTGTTCCAGCCGAACATTGAAGCAATGATAGCCAGTCCAAACAAATCCGCAATGCCATTCATTCCGTAGTTACCGCCAAAAAGACCGCCACCGAAACCACCGATGGGGATTGAGAAAGGAATGTTGCCCATTCCTGCGTTCCCTGAATTTTCGCTTGGGAGCTGATAGATTTCTGCCATGATAAAATTGTTTTTTTTGTTGTTTGTAATAATTTAATAACTCACTTGTGTAACCGATTACAAGTGCAAATATAAAAGCAAAACATTTCATGGCAATGGTGGACTTTTGCAAGTCCATATACAATAAAAGTCTGCAAAGAATAGTATCTCGCAGACTTCTATTGATGTTTATTTATAAACAAGTATTATTCAAAGATGGGGCTTGTTTCTATAGCACCCCATAGATAATGATGATTTTTTTCTTCTTGTGCATTATTTAAATATATTTGTATTGACAGTATTGTCATTTTTTTCTTTGCTGGAATGGTAAGGCTTGAATATGTTTGTTCTTGTGATGCTACGATTTCACCAAAGTTGACGGACACGCCGCCAAAACCGACTGCCAACCGAACAAACGCACATCCGTGAGAATCTGTGTCTTTGTAAGACAAATCACCATCATCAATACACTTAACCGTACATGGGTTTTCGGTTTCGTTATATATTTCGATAGACTTACTTTTATAAACTTTGGGGTCTGGTATGTAAATGTTATTACCTGTTGTATTACCATAGTAGAATACCTTTTGACAAGAACCTGTGCATAGTTCCCAACCATGTCCTTCATAAATAGCGTCACCTTGTGCATATTGCATTTCATATAGCAATCCGAATAGACGTGTATTTGTTTCCAAACCAACTATATCACCTTTATTAAAGCCAAGAAGATAATTTATATCGTCATCTGCCAACCGTCCACGATAAAGGTCGACGTCATCTTTCCATTGGTCTACATTATACAATCCATATACTTTTTTATCAGAGTTCATGAGGAACGTTGATTCAATGTATAGGTTCTTGGCATATATAGTACCGTTTATCCACGCTTGCTGTTGGTATGTAGCACCTGTAAGTAGGTTGACACAATAGTTTGGAATGAAGTTACCACCTTCTGGATGAGATACATTTGGATATGAGGGGTTAAACCATGTGTAAGCAGGTGCGTTATTATATAAAGCACCGTTGTTGTATGGTATTCCGTCTATTACGCCATTTGTAGACAGCATCCAATCACCACTTATTATTGCCGAACCAAACTGTGCATATTCTCCAAAAATGGCTTTTGTAATAATGTATGCAAAATCACTAACCATTATCTGCCAATCTTGGTTGGAATTCGACGGTTCTCCCATTTCGTGTAACGTGTATGTATCGTTCACTGACGGGTTAAACACCCAATAATTACCACTGTATAAGAAATATGGAGCTTGCGCGTCGCTTACTAAGTAACTTACCTCACTTGTATCTACCCATTCTTGCGCATAGTAAAAGAACCTTCCTATTTTACCTCTACCACCTTGCGCTCCATCTTTCACAACTTGTATTTTGAAATTGTCTTTTAAGACTTTGCTTGTATCAGAAGTATGTTTCAGCCTTATTGATATTTCACTTGTAGTAGTTCTTACTCTGATTGCTGGTATGCCATAGATGATTTCGGAAATACTAATTCTGATATTTGCACAACTCTCCCAAGTACCACCGTCTATACTATATTCTGCATAATACTGAGAAGTCAACCCCAAGAGATTTTCAGAACGTACATTTCCTGTTGTTTTGTATGCAAGAACCTCAATGTTGCCTGTAGATACGTTTCCGTTTGCATCTGCATTGATTACGCTACTACTTGTTTCTATTTCGTAAACCACAGGGTCTTCTCCGCTTCTTAGTAGCTTATCCCAATACGGACTTGTTTCTGTTGGTTCGTAATAAATACCGTTGACAGGCTGGTGTTCCTGACACCTCCAATAAGAATCATTATGCCAAACGTCGTGTGTTTCGTATTGCCCAGTATTTTCATTGTATTCGTTAACAAGATAAACGGTATTCGTTTGCCAATCACCCTTATCAACATAGTTGACAACAGCAGTACCAGTCTTGTCTATCTTGATAAAGTTTTCTACGACAATACCTTGCGCATAAAGGAAATCTCCCCCGTTTGCTATTAACGGTGAAACGCTCGTGTAGTTTTTAACAAAGTCTGGTAGTTCGCCAAGTGTAGAGCCAAAGTTTCCTTCATTAAGTATTGGCTTGTTGACACCGACGAGACGCATGATTCTTCCCTCTGTTGTTGAGATATAAAACGAGTTTTGCCGCCGTCTTCTGCTTTCTTTTTCACCAGCAGTTATACCTTTTTCGTTTGGGTTTTTAATGCATCCCCAACGTACTATAGTCATGAGTTCGCAAGGTGGGAAGTTTTTGTCTGCGGGTATATCATTTTTTCCGTAGAGAATAGTAAGTATTTGGTTGTTACCCAATTCTAAGTCCATTCCGTTTGGAACTGACACGCATCGCATCCAAGATGTATAATAAGAGTTGCGGCCATCATGTTCTGTATCTGGCGTGTCTTCCACATTACTCATACCAGATTCTTTTGCTGCAAGTGTGTTAATTACACCACGTATTACATTTCCTTCTTGTTGCGAAGTTATGTAGCCGCTCCACTTTTCTTTAAGCGAAAGAAGATAGTAGTCTATACCTCCGTAACGTATTTTATCTACTCTTTCTATTTGGTCGTTGTCTGTAAACGCGGTATCTCCTTCTTGTGCTTGAACTCTGTTTATTAACAATTCAACAACTTCAAGATATGTTCTAACTCTTAAAGATTCAAGTTCAGCATTTCCTACCTTATCTATTTGCCATCCGCTACCTGTCAAAATGCCTGTACTAAACCTCGGACTTCCTATGCTTTCATGCACAATCATGTTTCCGATAGATTCAAGTCCTTGCTGAAAGGTTATAAGTCCTTGGCAAACATCATTCGCAACCTTACTTAGCTTTGTGTTTAGTTCGTTTATAAAGTTTTGTGAATAATATTTTTGTATCTCGCTTAACTGCACAGACATTCTGCTAACATCATCCGTAACCTGTCCTATTTTGTTAAGCACAATTTCTATATCATCGGATAGTGTTATGTCATACTGTGGCAAAGGGCTAAATCCGTATTTTATAGACATTTGCTTTATAAATAGGCTCGTTTGCTCGTTTCCGTACCGAAAGCGAACGATTGAATTATTTTTTATCTGTGAAAGTATAAGAGGTCTATTTGTTAGAAAGTATTCATCAAATTTGAGTGGATAGTCATAGTAATACACGTTGTTTTCTCTCATATATTGAACAGATGCAGTGTCAAGTCTGTTTTCTGCGTTTAGTATATAAGATTCGGGGAGTGATATACCAAGAATAACGAACGGGTCTCCTCCTTTTGGTTTTTGATATGCGTTAGGCATAAGCACACCAAAAGTTTCTAAGTCCTTCTTGACTGTTAGGGCAATTTGTCCTTGACTCGAATCGGGGTATTTAGCACCATCCCTAACATGACCATCTCCGTCTGTTGTGTGTATTACTGGGTCGAATACGGATTTTCCATTTTCTTCTTTGAAAAAGTTCAACTTATAATCTTCCCAATCTACAAGTACATCAAACGTACATCCGATACAAGCACCGTCACGCATGTTTATTTTCATTTCTTCCGTAATGCTTGCACATGCGTATATATCAAAACGGAGTTGAGGGATTTTTATTACAAACCTGTCTTGTACGTATTCTCCATCTGCGTTTGTTGAATCATCCCAATCAACAGTCGGTTCTCCTTGGTCTTCTATCCATACATTTTTTGAATAATTAAAATGTTCGGACTTATAAGACACATGAACAAAGAAGTTACCGCTTTCTACGACACCTTTTGCAGTTGCTTCTATATTTGTTGCTCCTTTTGAAGACAGATACACAACCTTTCCTTCGGGAAAAGGGCTTATTTCTTCGTATAGCTGGTTAAGAATTTCGGCATCAGAAGCCCACCCATGTTCGCTTGCACTTGTGATTGATGGATTTATGAATCCAGATTCAAAAACCTCTAAAGACTCCCATGCTGGTAAAATCGAAGCATCGCAGTACGCACTGATTATTTTATGATTGGTAAACTCTGGCTTAATATCCTCAAATTGATGTATTTCCACGCTTGGGTTAGATACGTCAACAGGATTGACAAAACTATTGTCAGCATCAATATAATCAATCAGTGTCGTGTCGGGGTCGTAGTTTGCATTGGGATTTCCGTTTGCGTCATACGGGCTTACTTTGTTAAAGAGCGTTTCTCTGTAAATAGTAGGCATTAGCTCCTTTCTTGTAAATGGATGCTTAATAAGCTTTACGTTTTGCCCGTTAAGAATCCCTTCGTAAATCAGTAATGCTGTTGGCTTTGGTGCTTTGGTTGGGTCATCGTCTTCGTATTCGGTGTATTTCCATTCTGAGTTGCCGTACCACCGTATCTGTGGATAACCATAAGGTATGTTCTTTTCGCTTCCATAACCAACTATTCTTGTGACAATCTTATTGTTTTTAGGTGTTCGTGAGTTGTTTTTTAATCCCATCCCTTGTCCGAATTTAAAAACAAAAGGATTGTCAACATTATCGCCGTACCATACGTTTAATGCAGCATTTTGCACATTTGAACCCACATACACTTCTACATCTTGCGATGCAGTGTACTTCATTGTTTCAGTGTCGAAAGAAATAGGAACTTTGCTGCTGTTTAACAAATAAGGACTGGCATGTTCTGTATCAACATTTTTAAAAGCAAGTACTTGTCCGCTTTTAAGAGATATAGATGTAGGGTCGTAGAAAAGTCCGTTATGTGACTCGCTTGTGGTTGCAACAATCTGTTTGCAATCATATATTTCGTTAGAAGGATAGCCAAACAATATAACGAATCTTTTACCCTCATCGTAGTAGTCGATTGTCTCGTTGTTCTTGTTTTTATATGTGTATTCACCTCTTTTCAGTGAGTCTATAACAAACGGAACTTCCCATGTTTCGTATGTTGTTTTTAAGACATCCGCAATAAATGTCTTGTCAAAAGTCAGAACATTGTTGTCTTTATTGTTCTTTGACTTTGAGTGAACAACCTCGTCTGGTTGCAAATTCAGCTTTTTTAATGATTCACTGCTTGCAACAACGACCCATTGTGTACCTTCTAAATTCTTGTTGATTTTTGCTATAAAGTCAATTCCTTTTCCAGCCCAAGAAAAGGTTTTGCTTTCCGCAAGGTATTTGTTTTCGTCGCTTGAAACAGCAACATCAGAAAACGGGTAGTTTGCAAGCTGACACATCGGATGATAGAACTCAAACGAGTATTTTGTCATGCCTTTTAGGTCGCCACCATTGCTTGATGTTCCGTCGCGCACAATAGTTGGTGGGTTTACAAGAATAAAACGAACAGCGTCATCTTTATCTGAGCGTTTAAACTCTATGTATTCAGACATTGTAACAGCAAGAGTGTTGTCTTTATAACAAACCTCTCCTGTTATTTTGTCGCCCAGTCCCATGACGGTGCTCTCGTATGTTGATTTTTTGATGACAAGATTGTTGAATGGAGTGCCATCTGCGTTATAGATTGGAAATTCTATATTAATATTTCTACCCATACCTTTTATTTTTTAATGTATTTGTACCCAACGAATAAGTTTGACAAGTAAAAACAAAACAAATGCAATACATACTACAATGCACAAATAACACCATTTTGGAGTTTTGTATAAAACTTTTGTTGTTTCCGTTTCTATTGTTCGAACTGAATCTTTGTAACAGGTGTCCGTTTTGTATATCACTCTGTCGCGCCACTTTGTTTTTTCAACATATTTTGTATCAAACACCGTGTCACCATTTTGGAATATTGTGTGAAATACGCTATCATGTGTGTGTTGAATAAGTGTATCATGTACCACTTCCTTTTGGTACTTAACAACTTCGCGGTCAACGTATTCAATAGACTTGCGTGTTGCACAAGAACACAACAAGAACAACACACCAACAAATACGGCTATTGCAATAGGTGTGCAACACCCACTGCGTCCCATCGGCGATTCATTCCAAAACTTGTCAAAATACTGTTTGTCCGTCATACTACCTTTCAATTACAAGTTTTACAATTTCTCCGCGACCTAAAGCAGTCTTTATCTTGCTTTCGATAAGTCCTGTCCAATAGCGAGAATTACTTATCCATCCAACCTTATCATTCTTGCCAAAACCGATACAGCCCAAAGAATCCTCTGGCTTGTTAAGTGAGTGCAGACGGATACCTTCAAACCCCTTGACATCTTTTACTAAAGGCATAACCCTTTTATATTTAGGTGAATACGTCATTGTTATTAGGTATTCTCCGCTTGGAATGGCGGTCTTGCCGTAAACCTTTTTCTTTCTGATTTTGTCTACAGTCATATCACTTGTAAGTCCTCTGTCGGCATCTTCCAAGGCATTGCAGTAGGACTCGCCGTCCCCGAACCTTGTGCCATTTATAAACACATTACTGATTGTGTATGTAGGCTTCTTCCACTTTCTGTCAATTCTGATTATCATGGCTATTCCCCCTTTGCTTTTTTCTTCTTATCTTTGTTTGCTAAAGCCTCAATGCGTCTACCATTGCGTGCAATATCCTTTTGCAATTCAAGAATCTTGTCTTCAAGTGAACTTATGCGTTTGCGTAACTCCATATTTTCCTTGCGTAATTCTTCATTTTCCTTACGCAACAAATCCCTGTCTTTTCGGATGAACTCGCAAGACTTTTCCAAGTCCTCAATAGTATGTTGGTAGACATGCTGTTGCGCTTCCCATCCCGAAGCCTCGGATTGCACCGCTTCTCCCTCTGCTTTCTTCTTGTTTGCCCTGTAGTAGATAAACCAACCGCCGCCAAGAAAGATTGTTACTATCGTGTTTATAATGCTGTAAATATCCATGTGTTTATACGTTTTGGTCGGTTGGTTGGTTGTCAATAATTACGTCATTCCTGTTCGTGGCAACATTCTCTGCGGTTGTGGCGGCTTGGTTAGCCATAGAATCATTACGGCTAACAAGGCTACCACGTTCCTTGATAACGCGCTCAACTTCATCGGGCGCTGCATCGGGGCATTTTTCGAGTACCGTCTGCGTTGACAAGTATGGTGCTTCCATTCCAAGGTTGACAAGCTTTGTGTTAGTTGTTTCAAGTGACCAAGGGTTAATCTTTGCACCAATACGAACCTGTGAATACTTGCTTGCTCCGTTGCTTTCAATGTCAAGTCCTTCTTGATGCAAATACACCATATCATTTACGAAACGCTGCCAATCCATTGCACTTTGAACGGCAAGCGAGTAGTCGTTAGACATTGCAAGAGCAATACCGTTACCGCCACTATTTGACGTTGTTATGTCTTTCGGTGTGATAAATGACGTGGAAGAAAACAATGAAATCTTTTCTTCAAGAGTTTTGAGATAGCCATCCATTGTTTGCGGCTCTGGAAACTCCAATACCTTAACATCTTGTTTCCCATTTGCTGTGTCGCTCGAAAGGTTTACAATCAGTGTACTTGAATCGCGTTGCAAACTACCTTTATCCATTTTCCCCCAAAAAGCAAGTGCGAAAGTTCCAAAGCGCTTTAATGCAATAGCGGCAATGTTTGCCATGAGTTCCCACATTTCAATGCTTGATTCGGCATATTCCCAAGCCACCTTTCCACGTTTGATAAGGAATGGGTTACGTGAAAAGCCGTGTAGTTCAGAAGTAACCTCCCACCCTGTATTACCTTGCACACAACGATAATGTTTATTGTTGTCGAATGTGTCGATGACCGTTTTGTTATCTACTTGATAGAACAAAGAACGCGCAACCTCGTTTCCGTATTCGTCATAGTTTGGTGTCATTTGATAGCCATCCTCATACGAGAAATTGGTCATTGTGTATTTACCTTGTTCTTTGTCGTAAGAGAATAACAATCCACAGTTGCCAAGCTGTTTACAAGTGTTGATAGCCATATACTTGTTCCACTCGCAGTTGCGCCACATCCATTCCTGTTTGATTTGGTCAAACAATTCTCTTTCTCCTTCTTCTGGCTTTGGATTGAATAAACAGAAGTCAAGTGGATTAGCAGTAAGGTTGCGAACATGAGCAGAGTGAATCAGCTTTTGAAAAGATGCAGTCTGCGTTATTTCCATCATGTTTGATGGCAACTCACACCCATCGAGCACAACCTTAATGTGTGGTATCGCCTTATTTAATATGATATGGTGTAGGTCTGGTCGATACTCTGTTATATACAAGTCTTGCGAAATAGGATTTAGATTCAAGCTTGCAAAGCCAGTTTCAATAGTTGTGTTGTTCAATATACCACACTTTGTCTTTTCGTAACCGTGAAGTACATTTACACCACCCCTTGTAAAAGGTTTCATCTGCATCAACCTTGTAGGTTCTGACAGAAACCAATTTATGTCTCTTTCTCTTTTCATCTTATATAGTGCTTAAAGTTTGTAACATCCAATCGTTGTTAATAGTAATCTTTGGTCTTTCGAGCCGCGTATCAATTTCTTCTTGTCCGTTTACACCAAGTAGTGAAAGCATATCGCTTGCTTCAAGTGTTTTACGCATCAAGCCAGCATCATCACGCAACATTCTATGGCAATCGTATATCATACTACCGCACATAAGTATGCAGTTATCGAACAAATCGGGCGACATTCCTTTTAGCAAAGACTTCATCGCTTCTTTGTTCATCATAGCTATACGACCGTTAGGTGTTTTTGAAAATTGGAATATACGGCTTTCAAAGAGCATGTGCTTTAAAATCGTTGTACCGCCACTCCTTTTCATGTTCTGATGATAGTAGTGCATATCTTTAAGACGTGACTCATAATGAATCAAGCCAGCCTTAATCATTTGCATTGTGATGTGTCCTGCTTCATCCTTTCGCGTCTTGAATTGTGATTTACCTCTGTTAGATGCTTGTTCTGCACCACTAAATTGTTTTGAGTTTGGAAAGCACTCACGCAAGTAACCAAAGCCTTGCACATCAATCATCATTTCACTTTCTTGCAAGTTGTGCTTATCACGGAATTGTATAGCCATGATGACCGCATCCCTATTACTATTAAGTGTAGAGAACTTTATATCTCGGCAAATAAAGCCTATCTTAGTCCACTTTTCCCAATATTTTAGGATAAGGTTGTCGAATCCCGTAGTAGCCATATCCATTGTCATAAAGCGTTTTTCAAGAACGCTATCACGCGGAATCTCAATAGGGCGAAACATTCGTTCAACATCTATAGTCGAAAGCTCTACGTTTGAAAGGTCTTCAACGTCTTCTTCTTCATCGGTTAAAGAATAATTCCAGTTGGCTGCATAAGAGGATTGTGCCGTCGCCGAATTAGCCGCAAGACCACGATAGGACTTGTTTTTTGCCAACATCTTTTTGTTGTCGCGCACATCAAAGGTAAAGAAAGCCATTGAAAGAATAAAATCTTCGTATGACATGTCTGGGTCAACCGCAAGCCTCTCATCTATCAAATCTTTCCCTTTTTCGTACACTTCCTTTTTTGTTCTTCCCCAAATGGCACGCTCGTAATCTCCGTCTGGCATAAAGAAGAACATAACAACACCATCCATCGACTTGTCAAGTGTACCATCATCATTTATCCAACCACCACCATGTTCTCCCTTTCCGCACATTTTGCGCATAAAACATTCACGTTCGGGGTTTTGGGCAAGGAATACTTGTGCCTTGCCTTCCGAGTCACTTCTAAGACGTGGAAAAAAGGTTGATATGGTGCGCCAAAGGAACTTGTTACACTCGTCAAAGATTAACTTCTTTGCCTGCAATCCTTTTGCAATCTTATCAATAACAATCGGATTTTCGTTATCAAGTTGTTGGAATTTAATTTCGGAGCCGTTGTATAACTTCATACCCATATCCTCTTGGCGGCGAATGATTTCCCCAATCGGGTCATGTGGCTGCTTCTTTACGGAACGGTCTACAAGTGGGTACATTTTCTTTAGTGTATCGTTTACCTTTCCAGCACCCCAGAAATCGGCAACGTTACGCATAAAGCAAACAATCTTGGCATTGTCGTTCATTGCAAGATATTCAATAGGCGCATAGTAAAGGGCATACGATTTACCGCCTCCTGTATTTCCAGTGAAGCATACAATATCAGCATTTGAGCGAATGGCATACTTTTGATTTCCATCCTCCAATGGTGCTAAAACTATATCATTACGCTTTCTTGACATATTGCAAAGTATTTTTTTGTTTACAAAATTATACATTATTACAATATACCTGTTGTACAAGTGTTAGTTTTTCTATTTATATTTTATATTTTGGCAATACTTTTCATTTCATTTATTTCTTTGTCTTGTTGTCTTGTGTATATATTTGCATTGTTTTTTATATTAATAGGAGAGAACTATGACAAAAGAAGAATGTTTACAGAGAGTAAATGATTATTGTAACGAGAGAAGTTACGACGAATCAACATTAACAACTGATTTTAAAGACAAGTTCGCGGATTTCTTCTCAAAGAAGTACCCAGACGCTACCGTTGACGACGAAACCGCCATTGCGGACTTGAAATTTAACCTTGATACCGCAAAAAGTGCATCATCGAAAGGTCGTGCATCATTGCAGCAAGGTTTTGAGTCGAAAGAGAACGACTACAAGAATCAGATTGCAGAGTTGAACAAAAAGCTTGGCAAGAAAGAGACTCCAAAGTTTGAAGTACCAAAAGAGCTCCAAGACCAACTCGACGAGTTAAAGAGGTACAAGAATGAAGAAGTTAAGAAAACAAAGTTTGCTTCCATTATGAAACTTGCCAAGAAAGGGGTGCGTCAAGACCTACACAAGTCTTTCGAGACATTTGCAACAGGTACTAACGTTGACCTCGAAAAGACAGACAAGGAGCAGGCAGACGCTCTTGTATCGAGATTCCAAGAAATATTCAAGGATAGTATAGGAGACATTAAGCCGCTCGCTCCACAGCAAGTCCGCAAAAACGACGAAGCTGTATTGTCTGGACTAAACAGAATAAAAGTTTAACAAACTAATTTAATTTATTATGTCACAGATTACAAACTTAGCTTATTTCTACGAGCGTTCGCGCAAGGCTCGCGGTGGTCGTGCGGTTTGGGTAAAGGACAGCAACGGTGAAAACCGTAAGAATGTGCTGCTTGGCGGCACTATTCTGAATCCGAACAAGGGCTTTGGTCACTTGTGGGCTGCACAGCTTGTACAGTACACACCTGCCGAAGGTTGTCTTATCTTCCGCTCGTTCGAGGTTAGTGATGCTGCATTGGCAAGTGCTACAACCATCAAGATTAAGGGAGATGGATTTAGTGATGCACCCGAAGTTGGTCAGTACATCATGATTGCCCCAGACGATGTTGCAACTTCTGGTAATTATGCAAAGATTACCGCTGTTGAGTATGATGCAGAGAACGCAAAGTTCAATGTAACTCTTGCAAGTGCTCTTGGCACTGCTCTTACTGGTGGTGAAATTCTTGTAGAGGCCGATGCCGCTGCTGATGCCGCTCTTGCCGAGCCTACTGGTAAGGCTACTGTTCTCGTTCCCAACCCCAATACTTTCATTGAAGCCGACGTTGACCTTTTGCCAACTGAGGGTTACGGTTTGGAAGGAACAGCCAACTACTCTATCTCTACCGTACACGACAAGGAGGCTTGGATTGTTAAGATGCAACCCCTACCCAAGTACGTGCTTGCAAAGAACCGCTCTTATATTAAGGGTATTTTCTGGATTTAAAACTAAAGGAGGAAACAAAATATGGCAAATGCACTGAAAAATTTTTGGACTCCCGAAGAGACCATTAACAAAATGTACGACCGTCTGTTTGATACCGATAACGTCGGCTATCTGCAACAGTTGGTAGATACTATCGACCTTGAAGAGAACTCAAACTTCTGGGCTGAACACTTTACCATTGACGGAAGTGAGTACGACATTGATATTGCCGACACCAAGAAGAATCCTGCATGGACTGTTCGTCAGCGTGACATCCGTGTCGTTCCTATGGCTGACCCGATGGCTTCACTGTCTGAGACTCGTCAACTTGAAACCGAGGGTTACAGCGAGCAGACTGGCTCTATCTACGGATATGGTAAGGGATTGTTCAACACCTCTATGTCTAAGCTGGAGTTGCAGGCTCGTCTTGCACAGATGTCTCCCGAAGACCGTTCTCTCGTAACCGCTATGCAGCGTGGTATTGCAGACCTTATCAAGACCCACAACCTTCGTCTGTCTAACATGGCAGCTATGACACTGTCTTATGGTGGTGCTTACAACACTACTACCGCACAGGATGCTACTGGTACAATGACGACACAAGGTGGTAGTGGTGTTGTTGTTTCGCAACGCGCATACATTCCTCTGGCTAACTTCAAGAAGGCTGGTGTTAAGGTTTGGACTGACCCGACCTGCGATATTCCTTCTCAGATGCAGAAGTTGGAGTACGACTTTAAGGTTGCCAACAACCTTGATGAATCAACTCCGTTCGAGTGGGATATTCCTTACGACATCATTGTTAACATTCTGTTGAAGAACGACTTCTTTATTGCAGAGGTTAACCGTTACATTCGTTTGGAAGCCCCCGATAAGGTTGTCATCATTAGCAACTCTCAGTCAGCTCTTGACACCACAACTATCACATGGCAGCAGCTCGTCGCATACACACGTTCAAGTATCTCTAAGATTGCTCCTATTCGTGTCGTTCGTGAGCAGCAGACCGTACAGGGTATCACTACTTACTATACAGTTCGTGGTTGGAAGCCCAACACCGTTGTCCTGCGTCCTCTTGGTGCAGCAGGTGTTGTTGTACACGCTATCCCAGAGTGGGCAAAGCTGATGCGTAGTGGTGAGGTCAACGACAACATCCAGTGGTCTATGGCTAAGTGGAACAACCTGTTGTACATCATCAACAAGATTGTACCAAATGGTATGTTGAAGTCGTACCACACGGATGCGCTCGGACGTTATGCTACGGTTCTGAATGAGTCTCAGTATCACGTCTGTGTTGACATTTCGACCGCAGATTAGTATTCTATAGTATTTTGTTTTAGGTTAGTAGTTCTGTAAGATGACAGTATTAGAATGGCTTGAAGCATCAACAATGTATTCTTCCTTTACCGAGAAGAACTTTGTTAAGATAGCAATGGATAGAGGAATAGACCCTTCTGCCGACGTGTATGACGAGACGGTTGTTACCAAACGCGAACGCGACTTAATGACAGCGGACTTGATATATACTGCTGTGCTTTTGAGACCTTCTAATACTGCATCTTTATCACAGTCACACAATGGTTTTCAAAAGACCATTGGCAGTGAGCAAGACTTCTACCAAGACGATAAAATACAATACGCTATACGCATTTACAAAAAGTACGGTGATGAAAAGGCTGGAGACTTGGAAGGGCTTTCTGAAAGCAAGAAAATCAAGTTCAAGGCTATTGACGATGTAATGAGTGTATGAAAGGCGAGATTCTTGAATATCCCTATAGTGGAACGATAACACGCACGATTGCAGGCAAGGGCATGCAGCCCGATACTGTGATTACCGTGTACGAGGGTGTGATGGATGAACACATGGCTACCGACGAGGAAGGTCGTGTGATGCAGACATCGAGCTACATCATTTCCATTCCTTTGACACAAGACGAAGAAGGTAATTGGATAGTTCCTCGCAAGGGCGACAAGATTTTGCTGACACGCTATGGAGAGGCGTTCAATCTGACCGTTGATAATGCAGACCCCTCTCAACTTGGAGGTGTGAGTATTAATGCAACTCGTAATAGTTGGTAGTTTGTTATGGGAAAGACAAGAGTTACTGGTATTGGAAAGGCTTATCAAAAAAGGCTTACATCCACATTGCTTAAACCGCTTGTGGAAAAACAAACCGAACTCCTTGTTGAATATGCCACTAACAAGATAATTGAAATTGGTGACTATATACAAACTGCGCCTACCATAAACCAAATGGATAGGACTGGTCATTTGTTGAACAGTTTATGTTGGGGTGTTTCGTACCAAGGAAAACTTGTTGATAGTGGCTTTTATAGAAATGCAATTACACACAAGAAAAGACCTTATGGTTGGAATCCTGATGGAACGCATAAATACACAGACAAGTCAGAACTACATGAATGGATGCCTGATATATCAAAAGAGGTAAATGGCAGGAAGCTTGCTAAAGAGTACTTAAAATCTTATGGAAACAATGGTTCACGTGGATGGCGTGTATTTTTTGCAATCCTTGCACCTTATTGGGGTTATTGGGAAAAAGGGTTTCGCTTTGACATAAGCCCAAGGGATGAAAATTACAAAGGACGCGGTTTTTTACAGTTTGCTGTAATGACTTACTTCTACGACCAAGTTCGTAAGGACTTGAAGCCTACAAGGGTGCGTTTCCGTTCAAGTGTTCCAAAATATTGATGTGTAATAAATGTTATGGTAAACGAATCGAGAATAGACATATACGACTACTTGTACAACCTACTCTTCGGAGTTGTTTCGGAGAATGTGTACGATATGCGAGTTCCGCAAGAACTCACGGAATCTGATACGACTGACGGCTTCCTTGTTATTCATGTCGGCAGCATCGTTGATGAGAGTGAATTTGTCGGAGAGGCATTTGGTCGTGTACGTTGCTTTATCGAGGCGTATGTTCCTCAGATTTCCAGAGGGCGTGTAAACCATGACATCTATGCAGCGATGGAAAACTCCATCAATAACGTCATCAAGGAGCAGACGGAAACCAACGATGGTACTTATTACATCGAACAGGACAGTATCTTGTCTATGGATGATGTGGAAGAATCCACTTCCGACAACTCCTACTTCACATTCGTAAAATCGTTCATCGTCGTAATCGACAAACAAAGTGAATAATTAAATTTTAATAACTAAAAAAATTGAAAGGGTTTTATTATGAGTAAGAAAACAACCGTAAAGACCGCGATGCTTTCATTTCGCGATGTAGCAGGTACTGGTGCTTATACTAAGCTTGCTGGTGTTCTGAAGGGTCTGACTGTTGGTCAGGACGAGCCTGATTCAACCGAGATTGAGGCTGAGTTCTTTGATGCCCCGTTCGACATCTTCTACGATGGCAATCCTGTAACGTTCAACTTCGAGTTGGCTAACTACGACCTGTCTGAGCTTCCCGCTTTGTTCGGTGGTTCGTATGACCCAGCAACAGACACTTATGAGGGTGCTGCCAACGCTTTCACAAGTGAACATGAGTGGAAATTGGAGTTCCAGCGTGGTAACAATGCACTTGTTTTGTATCGTGGCTTGACCATTGGTACTATCAAGAAGGACGAGGATGGTGCATTGAACTACGCAGTAACCATTACCGCTCTGAACTGGACTGACACCAATGATGTTGAACACATGTACAAAATTGTAGGTGGCGAAACCGTTGAGTTCACAGAAGTCAAGCAGCCTACTGGCAACCCCAAGACCAAGGGCTACTACGAGTCTGATGGCACTAACTACCGCCTGACTTGGGATACTGAGGTAGTAACGGGCAAGACCTATTACGAGAAGGCATAAACGAAAATTCTTTTGTTCGTGAACGTGGGGGACACGGTGGGTTAGTCCCATTTGTGTCCCCTTTTTAGTTCACGATAAAGAAAGCTAACTAAACGTTCACGAATATGGCAAAGAAGAAACAAGAAGAAACGGTTGATGACGTAATGAAAGATTTTTCCCTTGAAGTCAAAAGAGACATTGTAGACATTATCAATGACAGCCCGTCGTTGGTTTTGTTAGGTAATAAGGAGTATGTAGTAAAGGATATGCGCTACTACTCATTGTATCGTATATGTCGCTTAGTGATGGATATGAAGAAAACCGATGAAACGTTAAATACCGACCGAAAGGTCATAACAGCCTTATGTACCGATTTGGATGCAATGTGTGAGATAATGGCAATCGTATTGTGCAATCACAGGTTTACACCCGAAGATATACATTCCTATGAAGATGTAAATGATGTAATGTCGCGCAACGACAAGATGGTTGCCACGATGAAAGCAAAGGTAATGAACAGCACGTTTGACACGAACCAATGGGCTGCAATCATACTTGGTGCTATAAAGTCAATCGACTTGTCTGGTTTTTTTTTACTCAGAAAATCGGTGAGTACGCTTACGGATTCACTTCTGACTCGGAAGAAGAAATCGGAGGAGACAGCATCACAGTTTATGGAAGCACTGTCGTTGCGGATGCCTCAGACTTCCTCAGAGCCTTCACCCAATACCGATTAGACGATTATCTGTACCGACTAAGCATCGCACAGATTCAGTTTATGGCGGTTGACAACACTCACACAAAGTATCTCAAAGGAACGGACAAAAAGGCTTGGAACGACTACAAGAGTGCTTACGAGGCACAGCAAAAGTTTGACAATTTCCTCTCTGGTTTCGGTAAGATTCCGCAACTCAAAGAGGGCGAGGAGTATGAGATTCCAGTAAGAAAGAACAACAAAAAGAAGAAATAACAATTAAAACTCTATATAGATATGTCACAACAAAATCCAACAATTATAGTAGGTCATCTTGACGATTCCGAACTAACGAAGTCTATTGACAAGTTAGTTTCAGAGGTGGCTAAAAAAACAAGTGGAATGGCAGAAGATTTTACGCAAGCAATAGACAAAATGAAGCTTGCCATGAAAGACTTTGCCATCACCCAAAAAGTTAGTGTTGACTTAATGAAGGAGGCTTGGCGTGACATGTCTAAGTCTTTCGATGCAATGGTTGCAGCACAATCCGCATCAACTGGTGGTGGTAAAGGTAGTGGTAAAGGAAAGGTGTATGCACCTTATACTGTTGGTGCTTTAGAACAAGAAATTGCCCGTGAAAAAGAAAAGCGCAGAGAAATGCAACTTGGAAGCGATGAACTTGATAGGCAAAATATACTTTTAGAAAAAAGAAGAAAACTATTAAAAGAGGAAACATCTTCTCCTTACCAAAAATTTGAAAAGTCTTTTTCAAAAGAATTTGGTGCTGCAAACTCAATGTCTGCAAAAACATTGCAACAAGCCGAAGATAAACTAAAAAGACTTATTGACTTGCAAAACAGGTTTAAAGGAACTGGCTTGATTGATGAAGTAAAAATGAATCGTCTTCAAAAAGCAATAGATGGTGTTACTGATAAAATTACTAAATTGCGAAATGCAAAGCCCAAATCCTTAAAAGAGGTCTTGGGTATGGATGCTAATAGTATTGACCAAATTGCCGCCAAATTGCGGGCATTAAAAATGGTTCGAATAGACCCGAATAATGCAGCGGAAGTAAAGCAAGTTGGCGATGCTTATGCGGAACTAAAGCGCAAGCAAGCACAACTTATGGGTCAAAACATACAACTCACACACTCCAACAACTATCTTGCACAATCCTTTGGCTATATTCGCAATAGAATTGTGTATGCACTTACTTTGGGTGCTATAACAAACTTTGTTAAGCAACTTTACGAAATTCGTGGTCAATATGAATTGTTGGAACGTAGTCTTGGTGTGCTTGTAGGTTCTTTTGAAAAGGGTACGCAAATATTCAATGAGTTAAACGAAATGGCTATTAAGTCACCTTTTACACTCATTGAACTTGGTACTGCCGCCAAACAACTTACCGCTTACAACTTTGCTGCCAATGAGGTTGTGGATACAACTCGTCGCCTTGCTGATATTTCTGCTGCACTTGGTGTTCCAATGGAACGTCTTACATACAACCTTGGTCAGATTAAGGCACAGGGAATTTTAAATGCCCGTGATGCCCGTGACTTTGCAAATGCTGGTTTGGCTATTGTTCCAATGTTGGCAAAGATGTACACGGAACAAAAGACCTTTGGAGACGAAATGGTTACTACGGCACAAGTGTATGATATGATGTCGAAGAAAATGGTAACTTACAGCGATGTTTTAAAGGTGCTATATAAAGTTACTGACGAGGGTGGTAAATTCTTTGATTTCCAAGCAAAGCAAGCCGACACGTTAAGGGTTCAAATGGCAAACCTTACTTTGGCTTACAACAACATGTTAAATGAAATTGGTTCCGACAACCAAGGTCTTCTTGTTGGAATGGTTAGTGGGTTGAAAACACTGTTAGCCAATTGGAAAGAAATTTCCCGTGTAATATTCACACTAATTACAACTTTTGGTGCTTATAAAGCAACGATTATGGTTGTCAATGCGTTAAACAGTCGTATGTTTGTTGGTCGAATCATTGTGAATATTATGCAATACATCAAAGGCATTGAGAATGCTACTGGTGCTATGGCGACATTTAATGCAGTTACAAAAGCAAATCCTATAGCGTTCTTAATATCTGCGCTCGTTGCTGCCATTGGCTATTTTGCTTTGTTTAATCACAAGGTAAAAGAAACAACCGTCGAAATGGAACGGTTCGGTGAAAACGCATCCAAACAAATAAAGAAAGTCGAAACTTTAGGCAAGGTTTTGGCTGGTATTGAAGAAGGCTCTTCTACATACAAAAAAGCCCTTTCAGAACTTAATCAGATTGTGTCGGAATATGGTGTGACGGAAATAAAAAACCGAGACGAAATTAACTCTAAGATACAACAAACCATACAGCTTATAAAAGAAGAAGGTAAAGAACGTCAATATGCCAACAACATTTCAAAAGGGGAAGAAAGATACCTAAATGCAACAGGTGAGGCGAAAACATCTTTAAACGAAGGTTTGATGGGTTTAGAAGGGTGGTTTGGTACTACAAGTAAGGTAAAGAAGGAAATATTAGAAAATACTGAGGCGATAACTGATGTTGCAAGTTCTATTATAGAAGAAAACATAGGTCTTGTAGTAAACAAAACAGGACAAGAAGCATACGATGGTCTTATTGAAATACAAAATAGGGTACGCAGAGGTCTGAAAAACTCTGGACTTTCCGAAAGCGCCATTGATTTTATACTCAACAAGGGTTATATAAGTGCAGCAATTAAAGACTACCGAATTGCTACCGAAGAAGACGAAAGGTACAACCAAAAGATAAAAAACTATTATGATGCTGCAACAAAAGCCACACAATCAACGATGACATTTACCGAGAAGGTGAATGCTAACGCTCGTGCCTTACGCAACAATACTAATGACGCTGTTTCATTATACAATCGTGTTTATGATATTGTCAAGATAGCCAAAGAAAACCATACAATAAACTTTGACCTTAAACTATCTGCCGAGAAGCCTCCCAAGTGGATGTTTGATAAGTCGTTGCCAGAACTACAACAATTAGCAGAAAGATTTACCGCTATTGCGCAAAGTGGCGGTCATGCTAAAGGGTATGACCAAGAAGGTACTTATGAAAGGGGTTTGATGTATGCGTCTGCTGCAAGAATCAAGCAGGAAGAAGAGGAAAGAAACGCAAGAAACAAAGACCACAAAACAAAAACAAAGCAAAGTGATGAAATAGCAAAGGCTATAAAGGACGAAATTTCTCTTGTTAAGCAACTGCAAAGTGCGTATGATACACTAACAAAGAAAGGTGATTCCCATGCCAATGCAATAGCAAAGGTACAAGACCTCTACGGTAAAACAATAGACTTATTAAACAAAGATATGGATAAGTTTGGTTTACCAAGACTTGACTTGTCTATTATCAAAGGAAACAATCATAATGAGGTTCTTGCATTCTTTGAAAAGTTGCGTGACGTACTTAAAAGCAAAGGACTAAGTAATCTTGAAAGAATGGAGGCAGTTGAGGGCGTTGTAAAGGAATTTAGACTTAAAGCCGACACCTACAACCTTGACATGATTACCAAGGGCTTGAACAACGAGCTTGGCAAGTTGAAGGACGAGTACGAGTTGGCTGTTGAGTTGGATGCCAACCCAGAAATGGGGAACTTGTTTGCCGATTGGATGGGTATTGATATGTCAAGTTTACCTCATACAGCAGAGGAATATGCAAAACGTATGACCAAGGCACTAAACAAGTACCTTGCAGATGAAAAGTCTGGTATAGAGATAGGTAGTTTACTTGCTCTTACCGACGATGATTTGCGTATGTTTCAACAAAGGGTTGACGATGGGGAACTCACCCAAGCTTGGGTTGACAACATAGTAAAGGACACCAAGGAGGCTCGCAATGCCTTAAAGAAGGAAAACAGCGACATTGCTAAAGAGTGGGATAATCTTGTACAAAAGTATTCTGAGTACGAATACAAGATTGCGCAGATTCAAAGAAATGCAAACAAAGAACGCAAGGCTTTTGCATTAAAGTATGGTACTAATGACCAAAAGGAACGTGCGCTTGCGCTTACCACAGAGATTGATACAGAAAAAGACCAAGCAAAAAAACAAGAACTCATCAACCAACTCAAACAACTGTTGGCAGAAATTGCTGGCGATGATGATTCCAAGTTAAAGATAAAGGTTGCAATAGATAAAAAGGAACTTGAAGAGGGTACTAAAGTTGCATTCGAGGAGTTTCAAAAAACCCCAGAGTGGATTGTTGCTACTGGCGACTTGGCTAACATATCAAAGTCTGCCATTGGTATGCTGATTAACGAGATTGAAAGATACAAGAAGACCGCAAAAGGCCTCGCCCCAAAACAAATCAAGCAGATTAATAGCGCGCTCAGTAAGTTGTACAAGGAACAGCGCAAGAACAATCCTTTCAAAGCTATCACCAACATGCTTGATGAAGCTAAGGAAAGAATGTCTGCGTTCGATGAAGACATCAATAAAACACAAGAAGAAATCGATAAACTTCGTAAAAAGCAAAAAGAGGATAAGGATTTAGGAATAATCGACGATAAAACACAAGAAAGTCTTGATAAGGCTATAAACAAGCTAAATAAGTTAAAAGAAAAACAAGAAGAGGTAGGGAAAATTGATGCAACTTCTTGGGTTAGTGGTATCAACGAACTTGTAGCAGGAGTACAAAGTGCCGTATCGGTTTTTAACGATTTGACTAAAGCGATAGGCGGTGTTAACGAAAATAATGATGTTGACGAATTGTTTTCTGCACTCAAAAACGTAGGCAGTGCCGCTGCAACTGGCGCGTCAATAGGCGGTGCTTGGGGTGCTGTAATAGGTGCGGTTGCAGGAGGCGTTGCATCCATTATAACAAGTCTAATAAACAGTCATAACAAATGGGTCGATGAGGTATTGAAAAGAAGTAACGTTAGAGTAAAAGAGCTTGAACTTGCGTACATTGACCTTGAGCATGCAGTTAATAAAGCGTATGGAGCGGCTTCTATTGGGGCAAAAAAGGCTGCAATAGCAAACAAAAAGGCACAACTCACTGCACTTGAAGGTCAATTAAAAATAGAACAACTAAGAGAAGCAAAAAACAAAGACGAAGAAAAGATTGTTGATTTACAAAAGAAAATCAAGGAACTTCAATACGACATAGAAGATTCTACAGATGCAATAATAAATGACTTGCTTGGCATTTCAAGCGTTGGTGATGCTGCAACAAGTGTTGTAAAGTCAATGATTGATGCTTTCAAGCGTGGAGAAGACTACATGAAAGTCTTTGGCGACTCATTTGAAGATATGATTGAAAATCTTATTATCAATGCTATTGCAGGTCGTGTAATTGGTGAACTTATAGATGAAATATGGAATGATGTGGATTCTTGGGTAAACGAAGAGAAAGCTAACAGAGCAAACGACATAGAGCACGGTGGAATTGGCGCAGGCAGGAACGGTGGCATTAGTGGTGGAAGTGGTATTGGTTATGGTAGAACTGGTAGAACATACGACAACAGCAGAACCGAGGATTTGATAACACCAGAAAGGATAGAAGAACTGAGAAAAAAGGTTGAAAACGGAGAAGAAAAAGCAAAAGCTGTTTTTGATTTAATGATGGAGCTTTTCAATATTAGATACGGTCAAGATTCCAATAGCCAACTCAGCAAACTTCAACAGGGGATACAGTCTATAACCGAGGACACAGCAGGAGCGATTGAAGCCTATATGAACGGTGTTAGTCAGCAAGTTTACTTGCATAGCGACTTACTCACACAAATACGTGACACGGTTGCAGGATTTGACATGGATGTACAAACCGCGACACAAGCACAGATGTTGTTGCAGTTACAGCAATCCTATGCCGTGCAGATGAGTATTGAAAGCATATTACAAGGGGTACTTAATCCAAGTGGTCGTGCATTTTCTGTTGAGTTATTATCTTAAACAACTTTAAAATATTTGGGTATGTTTAGAATATTATGTATCTTTGCATTGTGGATAGGATGGTTTGGCCACCATTCGATAAGCGGCAAGTCTGTCGCCGCTTCCACGATTTCAATGACAGACACAACTAAAAGTACAGACATTATGCGAGGTAGAAAACCTTTTCCTTTAAGTGTCATAAAGGAGCGTTTAGAAAAAACAGGTGCTGGTAATTATGATTACTCGCTTGTCAACGAAAATAACTACATTGACACAAAGCACAAAATTCCGATTGTTTGCAAAACATGCGGATTAAAGTTTGAACAAACCCCACAAGCTCATCTGCATGGTGATGGTTGTCCCGATTGTCGCGGCAAAAAGATTTCTGATGCGCTAAAAGGTAAGGTTAATATTTTTAGGCGACAAACTAAATGTTACGGTGTTGGCATTTGCGACATTCCATTTTCGACATATTCGTCTGATAAAGTACAACGAGCATACGGTTTGTGGAGTGGCATTATTGCACGAAGTTGTAATGATAGTGTGAAAGATAAACACAAAACATATAAAGACTGTTCCGTATGCAGCGAATGGTTGTTGTTTAGTAATTTCCTAAAATGGTTTAACGACCCTACAAACGGTTACAAGGAAGGATATTCTGTTGATAAGGATATTCTTGTTAAGGGGAACAAGGTTTATAGTCCAGATACGTGTTGTTTTGTTCCAAGAGAAATAAATTCTTTGTTAACAAAAAGCAATGCAACAAGAGGTGTTTATCCTATCGGTGTCAGCAAAAGAGGAAAAAGATTTTCTGCGCGTTCAAACTTTTATGGGAAAACAAAGAAACTTGGAATGTTTGACACCCCTGAAGAAGCTTTCCAAGCATACAAACAAGCAAAGGAAACCTACATTAAGGATATAGCAACTCAATACTACAAAGACGGCAAAATCACAAAGAAGGTGTATGATGCCTTAATGAGGTATGAAGTTGAGATTACCGACTAATCATTTGGAACTAACAAAAAATTTATTATCTTTGCAACATGAAAGATGAAATGTTTGACTTTAAGCGCAATTCGTTGCTCGGAAATATATCTGGGCAACCGTTGTGCGAAGATTATAAAGCTGCATGGCGCAAGTGTGGTAACGACAAGGAAATGCTTGTTAGGCTTGCCTTGCAGCAGCAAGCGAGTCCGTACTTTTCTACAGCCTGCTATAAAGACATGGGGCTTACGAAAGAATACATCAAGGAAAACTTCAAGGATTACGTTAATGGGTACGTTGTTAACGACGCGGATAATGTTAACGGATATACATACGGTCTTTATGTTGATTGGGATTACGAAAACGATTTGGATATAAAGACCGATGTTGCGAGTTTGATGTGGTGTGTCGGTTCTAATGTAGTATTGAACAAATGCATGTGTCCTACGTTGTATGTTAGCAACCGTAGTAACATCCACCTTATATGCGAAGGGTTCAATATGGTGTTTGTGAAGCTTTTTGACAAGAGCGTTGTTACCATACAAGATTGTGACGAGACGTGTGATGTTGTCGTTTACTCTTACTCTAAGGACGCAAAAGTAGAAAAAGGAAAGTTCTGTCTTGGCAGTGTTAAGGTGTTTCAAAAAGAATTAAAATTGTAACAGTTATGGCACAGGGATTAGAAAACAGATACTACGTAAGAAAGACGACAAATGGTGAGTGGGAAGATTTGACAACGAAGTTTGTTGGGTTAAAAATCCTCAAAGTTGACGGAATGAACGAAGTAGGTGAGGCTATAAACATCTACTCCGAACAGTGGATAGGTAGTCAATCGGAAGACTTCTTTGTAACCAACAAGGATGAACTATTAAATGATGTGGTAGTTCGTAAAAACATTGACTTGCAATTGACTTTTATTTGCGGTTCAAGATACGGTGCTATAGACACACAAGCATGCCATGATAGCTTTATTGACTATGTAACCAAGAGTGGTGATTTTTACATCAAATCGAAGTACACTGGCAAAGAAGCGCATGTTATATGCTTGAAGGGCTATAAGCCGACAACACAGAAACTACACAGAGGCATTAATGGTTCTTACATCACGGGAACGATAGAATTGCACACGTTGGATGCACCTCAGACTTCTTCGCCAGACCAAGTATTAGGCGATTTGTTTATTGGGTTCGGAGGGGCAAGTGTGCAACAACCGACAACACTTGTAAACGTTCAACACTACAACACCAACGACGCTTCGGGTAGCTACGAGATTGTATGTCCGAGTCTATCTTACCTTTGGATATGTTTTAGTGGCACTATAGGCAATGTCACTGCAAATGGCTTTAGAGTACCTATGAATGCGCCTATCATAACTGGTGGCTATAGATATTACAGAACGTCAAATGATATTAAACCACATACAATGACGTTTAACATAGGATAAA
>Ga0326512_10000795_pt1 | contig 26567 bp, 18 predicted proteins | sample 1_2617_0518_D_FD_203652 | JGI IMG/M metagenome (GOLD analysis project Ga0326512, IMG submission 203652) | Bovine rumen microbial communities from UC Davis, California, United States - 1_2617_0518 | ecosystem: Host-associated > Mammals > Digestive system > Stomach > Rumen | place: USA...
TTTCCGGCAGAAGCATTCTTCTCAGCACCAACGCTGATCTTGCGTACTGAAGTCAGATCTCCTTTTTCGTAGGATATTACTTCCAAAGAAGATCCGCAGGTCAGACATGTTTTTAAAGCTTTTGAAGCTACAGCTCCGCAGTTCGGACAGGAATTGTAATACCACTTCTCGCCGAGTTTTGAATTGATGAAATTCTCAGTCACAAGCCTTTTCTCTGCGGCACCATTATCTGCAACGATCCTCACTGCGCATTCGTATAGGATCTTCACCTTGAACTTTGTGATAATAAGACTTCCGACAGCGATCAGGAGAGCATTTACAGACATGAAGTAGAATACCACTTCATCTATGATCATAAATGCAATATCAGTCATTATCATGTTCTCGAAAACAGGGATAACCAATTCATAAAAGAAAAAGTTCACCACTACACAACCGATCAGCGCCCAGACAAGTTTTGGCTGTCTGATCCAAAGTATCTTCGGTGTCCTGTTCATTGTCTCAACAACTTTTTTTATATTTTCGGGACCGTATTCCCTGTCGTAGAAGGAGATATAGAACTGTTTGTCATCCTTTGACACCCAGCAGAATTTAGTGCCGTTTCTGGTAGCAGGAGTATTCTTGCTTAAATTCCAGATCTTGCCGACGAATCTCTCAGGATTGGCATACCTGATCGTTTCCAGATCCGAGGTCTGATCGTATTTTATAAGGCTTACAATTAAAATAACAAAGCTTGCAAAGAAGATTCCGAGATTGAGAAGGTTATAACCGGGAACCATACCTTCGGCTACACTTCTGATAATAAACAGGGTAAAAAAGCCGACAATCAGCACGCTGATTATTCCCATCGTCCTGAAGATCCCGAAAAAATCGCCCTCATCTTCAAGCCCGTAACCGCCATATCCGCCGCCGCTGTAGTGACTGCTGCTGCGATATCCGCTGCTGTGCGAACTGCTCATGTGAAAACCGCTGCCACTGCTGCGGAATCCCCCGCCGCTGCTACGGAATCCCCCGCCGCCGCTGCTGCGGAATCCGCCACCGCCGTGGTGACCGCCTGAATGAAATCCTCCTCCGTGGAATCCGCCTCTTGCCATCCTCTATCCCCCTTCGAATGTCTTATCTCAATTATAAAAGTTGCGTGGAGTTTGTAAAGAAATCCCCGTGCTGTTTTACCATTCAGCAAAAAACTTACCGGCCGGATCTTTCGGGCAATCCGGCCGGTAAGCAACGTGGAAGGGTATCTTACGATACCGCAAATGAATTCCTGATTATGCTTCTTCCTTCTTTTCGGAAGCGCTTGTGATAGCCTTGTAAACAAAGGCTGCAACTGCACCGCCGATAAGAGGTGCGACGATGAATACCCAGAGATCAGCCAGAGCTGCTCCGCCTGCAAAGATGGCAGGTCCGATGGAACGTGCAGGGTTAACTGATGTTCCTGTGAAGCTGATTCCGAGGATGTGTACAAGAACGAGTGCAAGGCCGATCACAAGACCGCCGAATGAACCGTGCTTGAACTTGCTGTCTGTAACACCAAGGATGCAGAGAACAAAGATAAATGTGAGAACCGCTTCAATGATGAGACCTGCAGCGATGTTGCCGTTGCAGCCGGCCAGAGTGTTTGAACCGAGTCCCCATGATGCCATCTCCATCTCATTTGCATCGTAAACACCTGTCATGTCGATCTTGCCTGTAAGTTCGAAAACATAACGGAGAAGACCGGCACCTGAGATGGCACCCAAAGTCTGGAATACGATGTAACCCCAGAAATCGTTAAGTGTCATCTTGCCGCTGATCACCATTGCAAGAGAAACTGCGGGGTTGATGTGGCAGCCCGAGACATTGCCGATGGAATAAGCCATTGCAACGATAACGAGACCGAATGCAAGAGCTGTAAGGATATATCCGCCGCCGTTTACGGAGTCACAGCCTACTGCCATAGCGGTACCGCATCCTACAAATACGAGTACGAATGTACCGATGAACTCTGAAGTGAACTTCTGGATAGTAACGATAGTATCGTCCTTCTTGGAAGAAGGGATAACCATGTAGAGGATAACGAGAACTACTGCAAGGATAGCGAGATCAGCCATAAGGAATGAACCGTTGTAAACCATAGAGTAAACAAGAGCGCTGTCATAACCTGCTTCAGCAGCATAGTCCGCATAGAAGATAACGCCGGAAGCAACAGAACCGAGCCATCTTACGATATAAGCAACTGCAGAGAAAGCGATTACCTTGATAAGTGATGCAGCTCTGAATCTGCCTAATGCATCCTTGATCTTGGATCTTGAATCTGCCTTAAGAGCAGCAAAGCCTGCAAAGCCCAGAGCCGTATAGCCGATAGTGTAATCGAGGATTACCTGGAAAGGCGTTACGAGCCAGCCGCCGATAAGCTGCAAAAGGCTGAAGATAAAAGCTATGATAAAGCCCCATACAGGTCCGAACGCAACACCGTAAACGATGATAGGAAGCGTCGAAGCTGGAGTTACAGATCCGCCCATCGGCATCTCGAACAGCTTGAGCTGTGAAAGAACGAATGCCAGTGCAAGGCAGATACCGCCCGTGGAGATCTTTAAGATGTTCTCACGGTTGGATTTGATCGTTTGTTTTGACATAAAAACACCTCCGTCATACGGCTGCCGGGTTCAACTGCTTCAACCCTTCGTTTGGTGCCATAGACAAGAGGCCTTTTGTATATATGAGGTTCCCTACGCCGGCATTATCCGTCAGGTTCAGCGGGTCGGATGTCTGATCCCTCTCAGCTTTTTAAAGCTCCCCGGTTCCGTTTGTCGCGAAAAATATACTATACAGCATATATAAAAACAAGCATTCCCCGAATGAACAATTGACGAAATAATGCTTTATTTGTAGCGTTTTGACGGGCGTTTTATCAAAAGCAGTATCAGCATGGCAACAGCTGTTGTGCCAAGGCTTATCGGATAGACTGTCATTATGCTCTGGAACGTCCTGAAGTGTTCGAATACCGTATAGATCCAGACAAGTCTTATTCCGCAGATGCAGACTGTGGTAACTATCGCAGGAGACAAAGATATTCCGTAGCCTCTCATGTATCCGCTCATTACATCATAGAAAAGAGAGAAAAGATGCGCAGTGGTGATCAGGACAACACGCACATAGCCTATCTCGACAAGAAGCGGATCGGGGTTGAATATCGCCAGAAGTGACTTGCCGGCAACAATAAGCGTAAACACCATGATACCTTCTATTACGATGCCTTCCATCATGCAGAGCTTCAAAGTCTTCTTGCATCTGTCTATCTTTTTCGCACCGAAGTTCTGACCTGTGATCGTGGTGCAGGCCTGACCGAAACTGTTCAGCACGTAATATGAGAATATCTCGATATTGAATGCAGCAGAAGATGCAGCTGCAACCGTTGTTCCGAGACTGTTTATCGCTGCCTGGATAATGATGTTGGCAGAAGAGAATACGCATGCCTGGGCACTTGCCGGAAGACCGATCTTCAGTATCTTCCATAAGATCCTCCAGTCGACCTTGAGATTCCTGAAACTGAATCTGGCAACGGACTTTGTCTTCGCAAGGCAGATAAGAAGGATCAGGCAGCTTATCATATTGGAGATGACAGTTGCCGTCGCAACACCGTCAACGGTTCTGTGAAGATAGACCACAAAGAAAAGGTTGAGACCGACATTTACAAGGCCTGAGATTATCAGCGCGATGAGAGGTGTCCTCGTGTTGCCTATTCCTCTGAACACAGCCGCTTCGAAATTATAAAGAAGTATCACCGGAAGCCCTGATACATAGATGCGGAAATAAAGGATCGCCATTCCGACCGCTTCCTCATCGATGTTCTGGGATCTTAATATCGGCTCAGCGAAAAGCTCTCCTATAAGTGCAACCAATATGCCTCCTATGACCGCAACGATCATGGAAGTGTGAAGGGCCTTTTTTACTGTCTCGTCATCTTTCCTGCCGATGGCATTTGCGATAACGACATTGGTGCCCAGAGAGATGCCGAGAAATGAGTTGACTATAAGTGAGATTATCGGAGTATTTGCGCCTACCGCTGCCATTGCCGCCTTGCCGAGATCACCTGTGTAATTGCCGACGACAGCTATATCGGCAGCATTGAAAAGCTGCTGCAGGATACCCGTGAATGCGAGAGGAAAAGCAAACCCGAGGATCTTGTTCCACAGGCTTCCTTCCGTCATGTCCTTAACATGCTTGATCGCACTACTCATATAACAATTAACCGTAAATACCGCGCACAAAACAGCGCTTGAAAAAGCTTCTAAAATTCACCATGAAATGATATCGCGAAAACGTTAAATCAGGCGATGGCACCTTATACTAAATAAACGATATTACAGGCGCCCAATCTTAACAAGTCTTACAATGCAGGACTCGATAAATCTCTGAACCTCACGCTCGTACATGGCCTGGGATCTCTCGTAGCACTCGAGATGCTTTGCATTATTGACTATTACCATTCTCTTTCTGCAGCGCAGATTATCGTAGATCTCACGCGACTGCGAAGGAGGAGTCACTTCATCTTCACCGCCCTGGAAAATAAGGACCGGCACCTTTATGCTGCTCGCATGGGTTGCGGCATCACACCGGTTGATATCAAAGCCGAAACGGCGCTGGGCAAACCGCCTTACGCTTCCTATGAGCCAGTCAGGCGGAAGCATAGTATCCTTCGGCAGATTTATCTTGAGATAAGATGTCAGCGATGACATCGGGGAATCAGCGATTATTCCGCATACACAGCGGTCAAATTCCTTCTGCTGTGCGGCAAGAAGGCACGCCGTTGCGCCTGCGCCTCTTGCGACCAGATAGATCCTGCAGTTATTTCCGAGACGTCTCTTTGTAAATGTGTACCACGCATCAAGATCGACGCTCTCCATAAGGCCCCAGGTGAAGCTCTTGCCGCCGCTCATGCCGTGACCTCTCATATGTGTGATCAGGCAGTGGCACTGGACCTTGCGCATCATGAGCCTTGCATATGCAGCCATCTCGGCAGGCGACTCGTCATAACCGTGAACAAGGATAACCATATTGCGACAGGTAGAATCCGACGAAGGCCTGTAATAGCCTGACAGTTTGCAGCCGTCAAATGATGTGACCCTTACTCCGAGCCATTCGTTGTGGAATGTATAGAACCAGTTTTTGCCGCGTCCTATTATCGTGCTTCTGTCGATCTTTTTGGGAGATCTGTCGACCTGCGGCAGAGGCTTCGGCCTTCTGAAAATCTTTTTGAAGACCTTGTCGGAATAAGACATGAACAGCACCAGAAGTCCCCCGGCAATGAGGACTATAAGAAGTACTATCAATACCGCAACGAGAACCGCGGTTACAGCAGAATTATTATCCGACAATTATTCCCTCCGGGCTGTCCTTCCCGGAGCTCAGGAGCAGACAGCCGTCTTCTGTTACCAGGCAGTCGTCCTCAATCCTGAAGCCGGTGTCCCACTCTGGGATATAAACACCGGGTTCGACGGCAAGGCAATTACCTGCTTCAAATTCTCTGTCTCTCGGACCGACATCGTGAACGTCCAGTCCAAGATAGTGAGAGGTGTTGTGCCAGTAATAACGGCGCACTTCCTCCACTGTAAAATTATCAGGTATTAGGCCTTGTCCCGCAAGCCATTTGCCCGCAATGTCATACATTTGTGAATTAAGACCGGCGAAGGTTTTGCCGGGTGCAATATAGGCGAATGCAGCCTTCCTCAAAGCCTGAATAAGCTCTAACAGCTTCATTCTCTTATCGTCCTCATTACCCGGCTTCCCGACAAAGAAGACACGTGAGATATCAGCGCAGTAGCCGTCAGTTCTGGCGCCCACGTCGATCTGGATTATTGAGCCTTCTTTTGCGATTCCGTCACCATCCTTCTCAGGATCTGAGTGATGGAGATAGAATGCATTCCTTCCGCATGAGACGATAGTCTCGAAGGCAAAGGACATAGAGCTTCTTTTGGCCATCTCATATTCAAGCTTCAGGTACAGTTCATATTCGGATACACCGGGCTTTATCAGAGTCTTCATCTCCTCTATAGCCTCTTCGGTGATCTTTGCGGCCTTCCTTATGGCATCCGTCTCGCAAGGCTGCTTGATAAGCCTCATGGAAGTCGTGATCTCGGAAAGGTCAGATACCTTTCTGCCGTCCTTTTCGATCTGCTTCTTGAGTTCAAAAGGCTTGGTCATGACAGATGACTTATCAAGATATATCGTGATGTCCGTGTTCTTGATAAGTTCGAATTCCTTTTCCTCGTACTTCTCAAGATCTTTAATATCATCGGCAGAAAAGCCGGTGACAGCCGCAATATCGGCAAAATCCATGCGTTTGCCGTGCCAGCGTTCCTTCATGGAATCTCTTGCGGGAGCATAGATATTGAAAGATGCCTCGCCGTTATCCTTTTGGATCAGGAGAACAAAGCCTGCTCTCTCAAGACCTGTCAGATAATAGAAGTTCCTGTCAACAAAGAACCTGTAATCCGTATCGCCCGACATGTGCTTTTCTTCGCCCGAGAAAAGCAGCGCCGCGGTGCGGTCCGGCAACGCGGCGGCAAAGCGCTCTCTGTTTTGTTTGAAAAAAAAAGGATCTATCGCCATTAATTACCTTACCACTGTCTGACTCCGTCCGAACGTACATTGTATTCGTCGAAGAGAATAGTATTGTTGATATAGTTGAGTGTGGCACCGGGTGACCTTCTGATAAGACCGGGGTTGCCGATAACGATCGAACCGTCCGGAACATCGAAGTTGACATATGCACCGGGGGCAATGAGGACGTTGTTGCCGATCCTGATATTACCTACGATAACGGCATTTGCGCCGATCCATACATAGTTGCCGATATGGGGAGAACCCTTCCTCTTACCTCTGAACTGTGTACCGATGACAACACCTGTCGATACATTGACGTTGTGGCCTATAACACTCTTCGGGTGAATGATGACACGTCCGAAGTGCGCAAGATAGAAGCCCTTGCCGATCTCTGTATCGTATGGGATCTGGAAATGATATTTACGGCTCAGTCTGTCAAGTCTGAAATTGCTGACACCGAACTTGAGCTGATAAAGCTTTTTCCTGAAACCGTCATACTTCTTGATCTGGTCAGCATAATAACGTGTACGTCTCATTACACTGATATAGCTGAACTCTGGAGAAGATCTTCTCTCTTCAAGATAGCATGCGTAAATGTTCTTATAACGACGCGCATTACCGGTGTATCTGAACAAATCGGCATATATAATGTCTTTAAGTTCATCGGTCATAAATGCACATCCTTCCCATTTTCTTTATCTTAAAAATTTTATTACTTTTTGGAGAATAACTCAATAAGATTTTGCGGTCAAACGCCCTATTCTACGAGTTTGTAATATTATTCGCTCAACCTATTTTTCAAGTGTGCTTTACACTTTGAGCAAAGAAATATACAATTTTTGTTATAGATGTAATATTTCTTTTATGAAATACGGAATACAGAGGAAAAAATATGAATATCGATAAAGAATTAGCAAAAAGATTAATGGATGAAGGCGAATCCGGCAACCGCCAGGTCGCATATAACCACGAGATCAGCTTTTATGAGCTCGTAGCAAGCGGCAATATGCCGAGACTTGAAGAAGCACTCAAGACACTCGGTGCAACACAGACTCTGGGCACCTTAAGCCCGGACAAAGTCCGCAACGTCAAGTATCACACGATCATTCTCACTGCCCTTGTCAGCAGATTCTGCATCGAGGCCGGACTTGAGATCTCTATTGCTTATAATCTCAGCGACATTTTCATCGAACTCATCGATTCCGCAAGCACAATAGATGAGGTTTACCATGTGCAGAACGAGATGCTCCGTATGTACTGCCGCAAGATGAGTGAGCTTTCCAAGAGCCGTGTGGTATCACACCACATCGTCGTTGCCATTGACTACATCAGATCTCATATCCAGGAGAATCTCACCGTCGAATCCATCGCAGATTCCCTCTCGCTCAATTCAAGCTACCTTTCCAAGCTCTTCAAGCAGGAAATGGGCATCACTTTGAGCCGTTACATAAGAGACCAGAAGATCAATGTTGCCTGCAACATGTTAAGGCATCTTGACGAGTCTTCTCTCACTATCGCCAACTATCTTGGATTCTCTTCACAGTCTCACTTCATTCAGGTATTCAAGAAGTCCACAGGCATGACACCTGAAGAGTACCGCCGCAAGAATTATCACCAGAGCTGGATGAACGGCGATAACGAGTAATCCTTATTCCGCACTCTTCAAAGATTCCGCCATGTCGATCTTCTCGATCTTTGCACGCATGACGAGGTTTACTATTGCCGAGAATGCGAGAACCATCGCAAGTGAATAGACATAACTCATAGGCACGATACGGAGATCATAGGTGACCATATCCATCTCTATCTGTGCCATTACGAACCTGTGCAGAAGGAATCCCGACGGAAGCCCCACGAGATATCCCATTATTACGAGCATGATGTTTTCACGCGTGACATAGGCGCCTGTCTCGATCCTGTTAAAGCCCATTACCTTCAGCGTGGCGATCTCTCTGATACGCTCGGTGATATTGATATTATTCAGGTTAAAAAGGACTATGAACGCCAGCGAAGCGGCGCTTACAATGACCAGGATGATGACATAGTTCATCCTGTCGATGGTATTGGCAAAGCTGAGTCTGGAATCCCTGGTGGCAGCCCAGTTCTTCAGGTCGTAATTATCAGACAGATATGAGGCGAACTTATATACATCGGAATATTCTTCACTGTCAGTTGCTATAAGGATAGTCTCAGGTGTATAGGGCTTGCCGAAGAACTGCCTGTAAGTTTCGGGAGTCATCATGACATAGTGGAATGTGTAGTTCATGAATACCGCACCTACTTTGAGCGTTACCTCATGCTCATCATCGCCGTATAACAGGGTGATCTCATCTCCGGGCTTTACTTTATTCTTATCGGCAAGCTTTTGGGAGATCGCAACCTCTCCGTCTTTGGGCCAGCCGAGATCTTCGCCCGTCTTGTAATCGTTAATTCCGAAAAGCTTTGAGATGTCGGGCGAATCGGATATGAATAATCCGACGTCACGCACATAGCCTGAGGAACTGTTCTTGGCCGTGTCACTCTTTACGACAGCGTAATCGTAGTTAACTCCTGCGAACTCTCCTGCCGCCCTTGCTGCCTCATCGAGCTCATACTGTCTGTATTTATCGTCGAAAGATACCGAAAGGTCATACTTCAGGATATTGTCGTACTGGACATCTACAACATTGCAGATTGAATCGTAAAGGCCGAATGCGGTAAGTAGCAGCGCAGTGCATCCTGCGATACCCACGATCATCATCCACATTCTTCTCTTAAAGCGGAATACATTTCTTATTGAAACCTTGTGAAGGAACTTCATCCTTTTCCAGATGAAACCGACATATTCAAGGAAGATACGCTTGCCGGGGAGCGGTGCCTTCGGCCTTATGAGTTCGGCGGGCATTCCCTTGAGAGCCGAGAGCGCAGTAAATACAGTTACTCCGACCGTGCAAAGGAGCGATACTGCCAGAGACAGTACAAACAGCGGGATGCTCGTCGTGAAAGATATCTTGGAAAAGCCGTACATCATCGCATAGACTTCCCAGATGACCGCCGGGAAAAGCTTGGTGCCGCCCATGAATCCGAGGACGCTTCCCAGTACGGAAGCAGAGCCTGCATAGATTGCATATTTCATTACGATCGAGAAATCCGAATAACCCAGAGCTCTCATCGTTCCGATTATTCCTCTCTCGTCATTTACCATGCGGCTCATAGTCGTGGAGCATACGAGTGCCGCGATCGCAAAAAAGAATACCGGGAATACCGCAGACACACCATCAACGATCTTCGAGTCGTTATCAAAGCACACATATCCGGTGTTCTTGTCTCTGCCGAGAATATAAGTCTCAGGAGAGTCAACGCTCTCAAGCAGGCTGTATCCGTACACGATGCCCGATCTGTAAACTGTATCTGCCGTGTACGAATAATCCGTATAGCCCTTCCAGAGCTCGTAAACCCCGTTATGATATTCCTTCCAGCCGTCATCTATCTTCTGCTGTGCTTCTTCTATCTGGATAAGTCCGTCCCTGTACTGTGCCATTCCCGAAGCATACTGTGAGTATGCGGAATCGTACTGGGCCTTTGAATTCTCATACTGCTCAAGCCCCATTTCATACTGGATCTTGTCGGAAATATAAGCCTGATATTTTTTGTTGTAGTCGGAGAGCTTGTCTTCATATGTCTTCTGCTTCTCATCCAAAGCAGTCTCCATGTCGTCAAAACCTGCTGCATATTCTTCAAGCTCAGCGATCTCGTTATTTGCATCTTCTATAAGCTGCCTGTAGTTTGCAAGCGATTCTTCCTGCGTTGCTATCTGTGCTTCGATCCTCTGTCTTTCGATGTCGGACAACGGCTGCTCGAGACTTGCTTTGTTATTGGCGATCCCTGCTTCCAAAGAAGCAACAGTCGATTCATAAGTTGATATGGAGAACTTAAGAGATGTTATCCTTGAAGATGTCTCTGTCCTTGCAGTTCTCAGATCCGCACGGCCGTCAAAGATCTCCTGATAGAGCGCATCTATATCTTCTTTCAGGCTGTCCAGTTCGTCCTTCTCCCTGTCTGCCCTTTCGCCTGCCGCATCGACCAGAACTTTCGATGAAGTAAGCTCTGCCCGATAGTCGCTTAGCTGCTTCCACGACTCGTCAAGCTGCGCCTTGCCGTCATCAAGCTCCTTGCGCTTCTTGTCGAGTTCGGCCTGGCCGTCCTCCAATTCCTTCTTTGCATCGTCGAGTTTTTTCCTCGCATCTTCTAACTCATCCCATGCATCGCTGATCCCGTCGTTGAATTCATCAACGCCGTCGTAGAGCTTGTCGTATTCTTCTCTGAGCATGGATTCGAATCTGTCGCTTATGATGCTCTTTAATGCGACCTTATACTGCTTCTCGGCATTTTCCGCCCAATCCTTGTATTCATCGGAATAAATGTAAAGCCCGGTATTGGCATAAAGATAAGCCTCGGTATAGTATTCGGAGTCGAAAGCTTCAGGAAGCGCGCAAACATAATAAGAGATGCTGCCCGAACCTTCGTTGGAAGTGCCTCTCTGGAAGTTCATAAAGGCCGGTGTTCTCGCAGTTCCTACAACCGTGTATTCCTTATACTTGAACATCTCCATGGATGTCTTGGAAGTCTCTTCTGAAATAACGAGTTTAGTGCCGGGTTCGATCGTCGGGAAATGATACGCATCGATAACGATCTCGTCAGGTCTCAGCGGCAGCCTTCCCGACTCAAGACTTAATCGGTTTACATTCTGCGTGATGGACAGGAATTTTACCGTATCAGTACTCTGGTTGTCACCCAGAACAGCTGAACAGTCCACTGAATATGCGCCTTCGACGACACATCCGGTACGCTTCTGAAGCTCATTTATATCCTCATCGTTGAAACCTATCGTAGAAAGAAGCCTGAAATCAAAGAGACAATAGTTCTTCGCATAAATATCTGCCGTATAGACAAACGACGGAGTGGTTACTTTTAATCCCGCGAAAAATCCCACGCCCAGAGCGATTATCGCAAAGATTGCGAGGAACCTCGGAAGTGTCATCTTTATCGATCTTAAGATTGTCTTTACGTAGGGACTCATTACCACTCTAATGTTTCAACGTTAACGGGGTTCTCGTTAACGATATTGCTTGTGATCTTTCCGTTCTTGACCCTTATGACTCTGTCAGCCATAGCGGCAAGTGCGGAGTTGTGCGTGATTATTACTACAGTCATGCCCTTCTCGGTACTTAAGGACTGAAGGAGCTTCAATATCGCTTTTCCCGTCTGGTAATCAAGCGCACCTGTCGGCTCGTCGCACAAAAGGAGTTTCGGATTTTTTGCTATCGCTCTCGCTATGGATACTCTCTGCTGCTCACCGCCCGAGAGCTGCGCCGGAAAGTTATTCTTTCTGTCAGAAAGACCGACCTCATCCATGAGAAGATCGCAGCTGATCGGATCTTTTACGAGCTGCGCCGCCATCTCGACATTCTCATATGCGGTAAGGTTCGGAATGAGATTGTAGAACTGGAAAACGAATCCTACGTTCTGTCTTCTGAAGAGCGCAAGTTCATTCGTTCCGAGCACGGATATCTCTTTGCCGTCCAGGAAAACCCTTCCGGAAGTTAGTCTGTCCATACCGCCAAGGATATTCAGAAGTGTCGTTTTGCCGGCACCCGACTGGCCCAGGATAACGCAGAGCTCACCCTTTTCGATGAAGAAGTCACAGCCGTCAAGTGCAGTGACATTTACCGAACCGGTCTTGTAGATCTTCTTAACATCTCGAAATTCAATATAAGACATATAAGCTCTCCGTGTGCTTAAAGGCGCACACATAACAATTAATTCCTTACTTCGATATACATCGGCTGCAGATCGTAATCTGATGCAATATAAGACCAATCGGAAGGAACACTCAGATAAAGTCTCGGACAATCGTCAAACGCCCAGCTTCCGCATGAGACCACAGAATCAGGAACTCTTGCATAACACAGTTCATCGCAGTAGCAGAATGCCTGCGTGCCTATGGATTCACAGCCTTCAGGAATGTAAACATACTCAAGGTCCTCACATGTGTTGAAGGCATAATCACCGATCCTGATAACCGTATCCGGAAGCACGACCGTCGTCAGAAGATCGCAGTCGTCAAAACACCATTCGCCGATCTCGTCGATGTAGCAGTTCTCTGTGAATACGATCCTGTTAAATCCGTTAACATCATCAGGCATCTGAAGCCTACCGTATCCGGATATATAACATACGCCGTCTCTCGTGATCTCATAGGTGGCATAATCGCCGCAGTAGCCTGCCGTGGGCTGGCAGTGCGTTGTATCCGCATCAAGTATCCTGTGATCGTTCGAGAAAGACTCGAGCGGCAAAAGATAGTACAGTGTCGCATTCTCGTAGACTTCAATGTCATTAGGGCCGTTATAATATCTCGACATGTCATAAGTCGGATCTACAAAATACCACTTGTCACCGAGATAAACAGCGGCCCATGCGTGATCGGCATAATCGTCAGTCGACGGGGTATAACCTATCATATCCTCATAACTTCCCATACCGATACCGAACTCAACTACCGCAGGGATCCCCTGTGCTCTGCAAAGAGCGGCAAAAGCATTGCCGAATCCTTCGCATATCGACTTTCCGTCTCTTATGACATCGACGGCACTGTCCTGATATCCGCCGGTATCACCGCCTGCTTCGTCATTGTCATATGCCATCTCGTGAGCGATGTAAACATATATGCGGTAGACCTTTTCCCAGTCGTCAGCAGCACCTTCGCATATCCTGTCAGAATATCCGATGAGGACCGGATCGTCGCACTCGATATCATTCTGAGGCTCGAGACACTCTCTCAAAGACTCTTCGTCTGTCCACATCTCCTCGCATGACTTGAGATTATATTCATAGTTAGGTGACTTCCAGAAATAGATATTGTCTCCGCTCTTGAAAATAATGTTGTTGCCATTATCAACGGACCTTCCGAAAGCCTCATAAGTAAGAGTCAGATAGTAGAGTTCATCTTCACTCATGCTGCTTGCAAGTTCCAGATCGAAAGTTGTTCCGCCTCTGGTAAATGTCCTGACGGTCTTCAAAGTCTTGCACTTGGAAAGTGTTATGTTGTACTCCCTGTTTTCGCTTGACTCGAAAATGGCCCTGTCTCCGGTAAGACTCATATACAGAGTAGAGCCGTCAGCCAGAGTCAATTCATAACCGTCATATGAAGCAGGAGTGAAAGTGCCTTTCCTGAGAAGTCCCGGAAAAGCATTAAGGGTAATGGATACGCAAAGGATTATGGATGCGGCTACCCTCAAAAACACTATCAGATCTCCTTGGAAAGCCTGATTGCTTCGTCAACCGTGATCTCGGAAGCTTCGCTTGAATCTCTTCTCTTAACCTCTACGATGCCTTCGCCTGCTCTTCTTCCGACCGTGATACGAAGCGGGATACCGAGAAGGTCAGCGTCCTTGAACTTAACGCCGGGGCGCTCGTTTCTGTCATCGATCAGCACTTCGCATCCTGATTTTGTAAGCTCATCGTAGATCTTCTCTGCTACGCCCATGATCTCCTCATCGTTAGCTTTTGTGGGAACGACGATGACCTTGTAAGGTGCTACGATGGAAGGCCAGATGATTCCGTCGTCATCGTGATACTGCTCAATGATCGCAGCAAGTACTCTGGATACGCCGATACCGTAGCATCCCATTACCATGCTGTGTTCCTTACCGTTGTTATCAAGGTAAACGCAGCCCAGGGCATCGGAATACTTTGTGCCGAGCTTGAAGATGTGACCAACCTCAACGCCTCTTGCCATACCGAGCTTACCCTTGCCGCACTTGGGGCAGATATCACCGGCCTTGGCATTTGTAATATCAGCAATCTTATCAGCTTCGAAATCTCTTCCGATGTTAACGTTCTTGAAGTGATAGTCAGTCTCGCATGCGCCGACTACGAAGTTCTTCATACCTGCAACTTCAGGGTCAACAACGATGTCTACCTTCTGCTTGAGGTTAACAGGGCCTGCAAAACCGACCTTTGCGCCTGTGATCATCTCAACGTCAGCGAAAGCAGCGAGTTCCATCTCGGTAGCGTCATAGAGATTGCCGAGCTTTGTCTCGTTGATGTCTCTGTCACCTCTGCACATGGCAGCAACGAACTTGCCGTCAATGTTGTAAAGGATAGTCTTTACAAAAGCCTCAGGTCCGCAGTTCAAATAACCACAGAGCTCTTCAATAGTCTTAACGTCAGGTGTGTGGATCTTCTCGATAGCGAGTTCTTCTGCTGTTTCAGCCTCGCCTCTTGTCCAACCTGCCTTCTCCTCGTTTGCAGCATAGCCGCACTCGTCGCAGAAACAGATAGCATCCTCACCGACTTCACTCTTAACCATGAACTCCTGTGAACCTGAACCGCCCATTGCGCCTGAATCGGCATCAACGATCGTGTAATCCAGGCCGAGTCTGTCAAAGATTGCACGATAAGCGTCATACATCTTCTTGTAAGAGACGTCGAGACCTGCCTCGTCAACGTCAAAGGAATAAGCGTCCTTCATGACGAACTCTCTTGCTCTGATAACGCCGAATCTCGGACGCTTCTCATCTCTGTACTTGTGCTGGATCTGATATAAAGTTACAGGAAGCTGCTTATAAGATCTGATGGAATCTCTGACAGCCTCTGTGAAGGGCTCTTCGTGTGTAGGACCTAAGCAGAAAGATCTTCCGCCACGGTCTGTAAGTCTGAACATCTCAGGACCGAACTTCTCCCATCTGCCTGATCCCTGATATGCCTCAGCCGGAAGAAGTGCAGGCATTATAAGCTCCTGTGCGCCGGCCTTGTCCATCTCTTCCCTGATGACTGCCTCAACCTTACGGTATGTGCGGTAACCCATCGGCATGAAGGAATAAACACCGGATGCCATCTTGCGGATCAGGCCCGCTCTGAGCATCAATCTGTGTGAAGGGATCTCTGCATCTGCAGGTATTTCTCTTTGTGTAGCCAAAAACAGTTCGGAAACTCTCATTTATCTTGCTCCCTATATTATTAATATTTTACGGGTGTAAGTATATACGAGAGCCCGTGTTTTTGCAATTTAATGTTATTACCCTTCGCTGTTGCAGAATTTGTTCACTGTTCTGACCTGAAAAAACCAGGCCTCCGGTATGGCAATGCCCGTACTTTCGGCCTGGTTTTCACTATAAAAATAAGCAACTAATGAAGTTTAGAGATCAAGTATTCCTATGAGGAAGATAACATCAAGGATGCCGCAAAGTATAAGGATCAGGGCACAAATGATGTACGTGCGTGCGCGCTTTTTCTCGACATCGCGTTCTGTCGTGCCGTAGCTTTCTCGTCTGGCCGGCTTGCGGACACGTCCCAACGACATCAGATCACCCCCCTCACATTTTTCTCCTTCGCAGTGTCTAGATTATAGACGCTAACAATATGTCATGCTTTGCAGAGTTGTGACAATCAATTTACATATTTCAAAAACGCTTTGAACAAAATGAGATTAGTGGTATAAGGCCTGCCCGTATCTTTGGCATATTGCGACAACCCGAAGCTGAAACTCACTCAAAAATACCCACTTTTTCACTTAGAATGCCCTAAAACACAAGTATGATATAATAATCTTGTAATTATGCGCATATATAAAGTGTATGGAAAATAAGGAGAAACAAGGGATTTGAAACTTGTTGGAGTAAAAGAATTCTATAACATTACGCGTGCTAAGGTCATCTCAGCCGCTAATTGTGCTGTGTTGGTTGTTGTCTGCGCAATAGCTACATTTACCGTTGATACTGCACTTAATTCAACGACAGTTGCTGCCCAACCCGTTGAGACAACATCCGATGCCTTCAATCCTGAACAGCCGGATCCCACAGTAACTGATGCAACTGAAGCACCGGAACCTTCCGGAAGCGCAGCCCCTTCAACAGGAGCATCCGCGCCTGTTGAGACTTCCGCACCTGCTGCTACCGCTGCGACATCTGTGACAGAAGAGACAGCCGAAACATCTGAGACTGAAGAGACTGAAGAGACCGAAGCTTCTTCCCCTGCCGAGACAACAGAGAAAGTTACCGAGAAAGAATTATATATTGCAGTTTACGCTACAACGGCGATCAATGTCAGATCAGGCCCGGGCACAGATTACGATGTCGTAAAGAGCCTTAATGCAGGCGATCAGATCGACGTTATCGCTGAGACTTCAAACGGCTGGTACAAGACATATAACGGCAACTATGTAAGCAAAGATTATGTTTCCGAGACAAAGCCCGCTTCCACTCCGAAGACAACTTCCAGACAGACGGAAGCCGAATCCACAACAAGAGAGGAAACTACTGCAGAGGAAGAGACAACGACCGAAGCCGAGGTTGAGACACCTTCCGGCAACGGTAATACATGCACGATCACCTTCTACGGCCCCCAGTCCAACGGTGACGGCACTTACAACAACAGTACAGCCACAGGAACCACATGTACCGAAGGCCGTACATGCGCAGCCGACTGGTCCATCTACCCTGCCGGAACAGTAATCTACATCGAGAACGATCCTTTGGGCGGAGACGGTTACTATACCGTTGAAGACAGAGGTCCAGGCGTAAAAGGCTACCATATCGATATCTATGCTGATGACGGAGAGACCGGAAGTCACCACACGTGCTCCCGCACCGTTTACGCACAGTAACAGACAAGTAATAACTACGACCTGATACTTCTCTTGGAAAGAGGAGTATCTCTCGTTTATATAGAGGAACAATTATGAGTAGTAATTCAAAAAGACACAGTTATAAGGATCCTAAGTACAAGAATCCTAATCCGGTCAAGATCATTCCGTTGGGCGGCATCGGCGAGATCGGCAAGAACATGACCGCCTTCGAGTACAACAACGACATTATCATCGTTGACTGCGGCATGAGCTTCCCAGAAGAGAACATGCCCGGCGTTGACTGCGTGATCCCTGATTTCACATATATCAGGCGCAACAAGGATAAGCTTAAGGGCATCCTCATCACACACGGTCACGAGGATCACATCGGATCTCTCCCCTACTTCCTGAGGGAGTTCAAGTGCCCTGTTTTCGGCGGCACAATGGCGATCGAGCTTATCAAGCTCAAGCTTCAGGACAAGAACGTTCCCTTCGAAGGAATCAAGCTCACAACATGCAAGAACGGAGACATCATAAGACTCGGCAACTCATTCTCAGCCGAATTCATCAGAGTTAACCATTCTATCGCGGATTCCTATGCGCTCTGCATCAACACTCCCGTCGGAAGGATCGTTCACTCCGGCGACTTCAAGATCGACTACACACCGATTAACGGCAAGACGATCAATCTTCAGCGTCTGGGCGAACTCGGCAAGGAAGGCGTCCTGATGTTCATGTGCGAGAGCACCAACATTGAGATCGAAGGTTTCTCGCCCTCCGAGAAGCACGTCGGCGAAGCCTTTTCACATTATTTCCGCATGGCAGAAGGCCGCATCATCGTCGCAACCTTCTCATCGCACGTTCACCGTATGCAGCAGATAATCACCGCTGCCGAAAAGTATGGCCGCCACGTATGTCTCTCAGGCCGCTCGATGGTACAGGTCTTCAACATCGCAAACACACTGGGCTACATCGACATAAAGCCCGACACACTTATCGATATCGACTCTATCGACAACTATCCGGACAACCAGATCGTTGTCCTCACCACAGGCTCCCAGGCAGAGCCAATGAGCGCGCTCACACGTATGGCATACTCTTCACACCGCTCTGTCGATATCACTAAGGGCGACACGGTCATCATCTCGGCTGACCCTATCCCCGGCAACGAGAAGCCTATATACAGAGTCATCAACGAGCTCTACAAGAAAGGCGCTCATGTTATATATCAGTCGCTGGCTGACGTACACGTATCAGGCCACGCATACAGGGATGAGCTCATGATGCTCCACACCCTTATCAAGCCTAAATTCTTCATCCCCGTTCACGGCGAATACCGCATGCTCTGCCTCCACAAGGAGATGGCAGAGAGCCTCGGCATGAACGAAGACAACATCTCTATCCTTGAGAACGGTGCAGTCCTTGAGCTTACTGAAGACGAAGCAAAGATCACAGATCATGTTCCCGCAGCGCCCGTCCTCATCGACGGCACAAGCGCAGTTGATGCTGACGACAGAGTGCTTACAGACAGACTCCACCTAAGTGAAGACGGCTGTCTTGCTATTGCTATCACTGTCAATGAAAACACGGGTGATCTTGCATGCTCGCCTGCCGTTAACTCAATAGGATGCTTTGATGACGAGGAGAATATCGATGTTCTTTACGAGCTCATCTCGGATAAGGTCGATGATCTTCTGAAGCAGGCCAGCAACAAAGCCGGCAGTATCGAAGCCTTTCTCCAGAAGCGTAACTTCAGAGAGCAGATCAAGAACTTCGTCAACTCCAAATCCGGCAAGAAGCCCATGATCATCTTCAACATCAGCTACGTTGGCGGTTTTGACGATGACACGTACTACGGAGACAGGTAAAAACTTACCCTTTACGCCAATAGCTTTAAAAGTTCTTCAGGCGAAATGGCTCTGATCTCAGCCTTCCCGTAATCTTTTATGTTGCGTGTGACTATGTAGTCAGCGTCTACCGATTCTGCGCAAGCATATTGAATCGCATCTTCAAAGTCGGAAATGGCATCATTCTCAAGAGCATCATCTACAATCTGATTGGTAATGATAACTGTATCAAGATATCCTCTTATCCATTTAATTGTGTCTTTTCTTTCTTTTACTGATAAACTCTTTCGAAGAACATAGAATAAGTCGCAAAAAGCTCTGGTCGAGACAAAACCGGATAATGTATTCTTTCTGCAAAGCTCAAGTATTTCGTTAGATGATTTCCAAAACGGTTCTCTTCGAGCAATTACATCCACTAATATATTTGTATCAATTAACACTTTCATACGTGCGGATCAACTCCTCCATGCTTGCGGATAAGCTCCTCTTCGAGAATTGCCTTGTAGTCATCACCGATATCGATCGGTCTGCAAAGCTTTTGAAATTCATCAAATGCTTCCTTCTTCCGCCTCAGCTCTTCCTCGCGTAATTCTTCAGCATAGGCCTTTACCCTCTCCCGGTTCTCCATTTTAAGAGTTTCCAAAACTTCGCTGATCTCAAGATTTATCGCATATTCCGGTTTGAAATATTCCGGTACTATCGCGAGTGTCAGCCCCATTGCATTAAGCATCTTAAGAAGAGTCTCAAGTCTCGGCTCGGTACTCTTATTCTCTATTCTTCCGACAGCAGCCTGATGAAGACCTGATTTCCTGGCAATCTCAGTCTGGGACAAATGTCTGGACTTCCTTATCTTGATGTAATCATCGATTATCTCGTTTCCCGTTCTGGCGTTATTTGTATTCTCATTAGCAACCATATATAAATCCTCCTTATTCGTTATATTTATATCGTTTTCGTTATAATGATATCAAAAATTTAAGGCCGCATCAACGGCCTCTATAAAATGTCGTTTAGTTTCTAATTACGTCCACTACGTCTTTTACGCGTAAAATTCTTTCACATGTACGGTCAAGCTGCTCGCGGCCCGAGATGTTGACTGTTACGAAGATCCTTGCCTCAGGACCGTCGACTACGGTGTTGAGCTTAACGATGTTGATCTTCTCTTCGCTGATCTTATCAAGGACGTCGATCAGGAGACCGTTCCTGTCCATAGCGACAACAACGAGCTGGACATCGTAGCTGGAATACTTTGCCTTGGAGAGCCACTCAACTTCAACGAGACGCTGATACTTCTTCTCGTCTCTTTCGGAGTTGGTGCGGTTCTTGATTATATTCTGAATATTCTTGCAGTTAACCTTGTGAATGCCTACACCCTTTTCCTGTGTAACATAGCCGATGATATCATCGCCATAAACAGGGTGACAGCACTTGGATATATGGGTTGCGATGGAATCAAGCCCGTTGACCACAACAGCATCGTTGCTCTGAGCACGCCTTGCAGAATCGGAGCGTGCGCCTCTGGAAGGCTTCGCAGAAGCTATTGAAGTGATAGCCTCATTGCCTTTCGGTGTTCCCGGAGCGACTGTCTGATGCGGATCGAGATTAAGCGCATTTATCTTGGCTACATCGTAGTCCAAGACCTGCTTAGAGCTGTCTGCAGCAGGCTTGCTCTTACCGCCCTTGATGTTACGTGTCTGGTCAGCCTTGCCGAGTTCTATCGGAAGTTCGTTCGGGCTGTATGCAACGTTGCCGTCAGCCGTGACACGGTAGCCGAGAGCGCGGCGCTCTTCTTCCGAGATATTTCTTATGTAGTCATCACGAAGGCGCGAGAAAACCTTGCTTACGCTGATCGAACCGTAGCCCAGTGCTGCAAACATATCATCCAGGGACTGGAAGTTATTTCTTCTGAGGATAGTCTCGATCGACTTGTGCATAAGGAGCTTAGCGGGATCGAAGCCGTTACGTGTGATCTCATTTGTCAGAAGCTCACGGCCTGTTGTGATGTTCTCGCTTCTTGCTTCTTTCTTGAACCAGGAATTGATCTTGGACTTAGCATTTGCCGAGCGCGCGATATTGACCCAGTCACGTGAAGGACCCTTCACGAGCTTTGCGGAAGATTGGATCTCAACGATATCACTGTTCTTGAGTTCGTAGGACAGCGGAACGATACGGCCGTTTACCTTGGCACCGTGCATGTGGTTGCCGATACCGGAGTGGATAGCATAAGCAAAGTCGATAGGGCATGAACCCTTCGGCAGTTTTATTACTTCATGCTTCGGCGTATAGACGAAGATCTCGTCCGGAGCGATATTCATCTTGAACGCTTCCATGAATTCGCCTGAGTCGGTGAGCTCGTTCTGAGAATCGATGATCTGTCTCATCTCATTGATCTTCGTATCGAATTTGTCAGCCTTGAATTCATGGGAATTGCCGGCTTCCTTATAGTGCCAGTGGGCGGCGATACCGAACTCAGCGATCTGGTGCATCGCAAAAGTCCTTATCTGAACTTCGAAAGGCGTGCCCGTATGGCTTACGACAGTCGTATGGATGGACTGGTATTTATTCTCTTTGGGCATCGCGATATAGTCTTTAAAACGTCCAGGCACGTGCTGGTACATCTCGTGGATGATACCCAGTACCTGATAGCATTCAATGACTTCATCAACGATAATCCTGCACGCGAAAAGATCGTAGATCTCATCGATCGTCTTGCCCTTCTCGTGCATCTTTTTGTAAATGCTGTAAAAGTGTTTCGGACGGCCTTCAATGTCGTAATGGTTAATGCCGTTCTCTTCAAGTTTCGCGCGGATCTCGGAGACAACATCCTCCATGAAGTCTTCTCTCTGCGCACGGTTGCCGTTTACGAGCTTGACGAGCTCATAGTAATCGTCCGGGTGAAGATATCTGAGACACAGGTCTTCAAGCTCCCACTTGATCTTGTAGATACCGAATCTGCCTGCGAAAGGAACATAGATATCAAGGGTCTCCTGAGCTTTCTCGATCTGCTTTTCGGGAGTCTGGAACTTCAGAGTCCTCATGTTGTGCAGACGGTCAGCAAGTTTGATGAATATAACTCTTATATCGTCTGTCAGGGCAATGAACATCTTTCTGACATTGGATGCCTGAATATCGACTTTTGAATTATAGACAACGTTATCGAGGCTTAAGTTGAGCTTTGTAACGCCGTCAACAAGGCTGCAGACGACAGGACCGAACTTCTCGGTGACCATCGCATCATCTACTATGGTATCTTCGATCGTGTCGTGAAGAAGTGCTGCCTGGATAGTTGCAGAATCGACCTTGAGATCGGCAAGGATAAGTGCAACTGCCACCGGGTGCGTGATATAAGGCTCACCCGTCTTACGTCTCTGGTTGCGGTGTGCCTTGTACGCGAAAATAAACGCCTTCTCCATCTCCCGGTTATCTTCTTCGATATCCTTCTCTTCGAGATTTGCGGCACGCGCATATTCGTCGTAAATGGTGATTATCTTATTGAAGCGTTCTTGCAGGTCCTGGGGGATCTCAGGCTTGTCATTGTCGTCCTGAAGATAAGCGCGTTCGGCTTCTGCCTGCACTTCCTCCTCATTTACGGCATCAAAGGTCTGATCATTCTTGCCTTTATTCACCTTGTATTCTCCTATAGACCTCAGAATCACTGAGTTTTACTTTGTTACCCGTTGCCAGGATGTTGAAGCACACTCTCATCGGCGTTATCGTCCTGAGCCTTATCAGGTTGCAGTCCGCGAAAACCTCGAGGCATCTCTTCGTCTGGAACGGAGTCACCGATACATCATAATTGTTAGCAACCAATCTTGCAAGGAATCTCAGATCGGCAGTGGACATTGCATTCCCTCCGAAACGCTCGATTGCCTTGTAGCAGGCACCATACTGCTCGGCCGTGGGCTTCATGGAATTTCTGATATCCTCGCCCGGAGCCATCTTGGCGATCTGGTCCATTCCAAGTCCGCTCGTATAGAGTTTTTCCGCTATCTCGGCCTTCTTCCACATGAAGCCTTCGCCGAAATCCGGCCTGATATCTTCAAGGTGGAGGCTGAGCGATGTCTCGCCGCGGTAGCAGTACTCGTTAAGAGTATACGCGATGTCGACCTTATCGCCTGATCTTAAGATGTTGAAGTAATCACCCATACCGAATCCGACTGCGGAGATACTGCACTTCCCCGTACTGTCGGTAAGGTCGAGCCTTATGTGAGCGCCGCCGCTCATCTGAGCGATATTTGTGATCACGAGTCCCGTTGTTATGAATATCGGCTTCGGGTTGCCGATACCGAAAGGCCTGAGCTTGCTTACCTCACGGTAGGAGTCGAATGTCAGACCTTCAGGCAGGATCTCGCACTCGGCGCAGATCGAATCCTCTTCTGACTCTTCGCCGGACTGGCCCTTTTCTTCGTATATCTTTGAAGCCTCCTGCTCGAGAGCTTCCATGAATGTGCCCATCTCAGACTTCCTTACGAGAAGTCCTGCTGCCTTCTTATGGCCTCCGAAATTGACGAGCTTATCGGAGATCCTTTCGAGACACTCGTAAAGGTCGAAATCACCGAATGCTCTTCCCGAACCTTTGGCGCAGCCGGGTTCAGTCGCATCGTCAGTGAAAACAAGTGCGGATCTTCCGTAGAACTGCGAGAGCTTGCCGGCAACGATACCTAACACACCCTGATGCCAGTCCCTGCCGTAAACAACGATAGGACCGCAGGTGTTCGTAAGTGACCACCTGTCAGGTCTTGCGGGGTTCTCCAGTTGTGCTCTTGCCTCATCGAAAACCTTCGCTTCTATTTCCTTGCGCTCGTCGTTCTCTCTTGTGAGATCCTGCGCGGCATTCTTGGCCTCTGTGGGATTATTCTCAAGGAAGAGCTTCAAAGCATCTGTGGAATCGTAAAGTCTTCCTGCCGCATTGATACGCGGAACGAAATTAAACGAGATAAATGTCTCATCCAGAGTCTTTCCCGGTGCCAGGAGCATGTCGTTCATGACGCCGACGCCGACATTAGAAGGCTTCTGCATGCTCTTGAAAGCACGCTTTATGATCGTCCTGTTCTCGTTTGTAACAGATACGAGGTCAGCGATCGTGGCAAGTCCGGCAAGCTCTATTGCCTGTCGCCAGATGTTGCCAGTGACCTTATGCCTGCCGTCTTTGCCCAGAGCCTCTACGAGTTTTAAGGCAACGCCCGCACCGCACAGATCAATGAAAGGATATGTGTTATCAGGCCTCTTTGCGCAGATGACACAGTCAGCCGGCGGCAGCTCATCTTTAACATTATGGTGATCAGTTACTATGACTTTGATGCCTCTGTCCTTGAGTTCCTGAACGGTATCGACATTTGTGACACCGCAGTCTACCGTGATCACGAGGTCAGGACTCTTCTCTATGACCTTGTCCATGATCTTCTCTGTAAGGCCGTAGCCATGCTCGGCTCTGTGAGGCACGATGTACTGCACATTCACCTGGTGGCTTCTGAAATACCTTACGAGGATCGAAGTAGCGGTAACGCCGTCGCAGTCGTAGTCTCCGTAAACAAGAACCTTACCGTGTCTGTCGATAGTCTCATTGATGATATCGACAGCTTTTCGCATGTCATTATAAAGAAACGGATCGTGCCAGATACCGTCGTCTTCAGACAAAAACTGCTCTACAGATTGGCCTTCGGTTATACCGCGATTCTTAAGCAAAACATTAAGGAGCGTATCAGCATCCGCAACTTTTTGGGATGCCGATAAGCGCCAGTTCTTACCGGTCAATAACATAACAATAATCTCAACTTTATCTTTATTGGCTTTATTATAGCCGAACAGAGCCAAGTTTACAAAGGAACTGCCGTACCTGATCTGTATCTGATTCCGCTCATTCAGATACAAAACAGAGCACATTTTCATCTTTGTGCTCATTTTCGTATCTAAAACAATCAATTTGAGCACAAAACAGGTACAGTAACAAATTACGCCCTTCAAAACTGTTATTTCCAACCCGAAAACAAGAACTGCCTCATTTGAGACAGTTCTTGCCGGGTTTATGGGAGCAATATAAGATATGGTTCAGGGTTTGGTGATGACTTCTCCTCCCCACTCAGATACGACAAGGCCATACCTCTCGTTCAAAGAAGGATTAAGTCCGGATAATTCCTGCGGCTTTATTTCCACGTATTCATCAGATGCATACCAGAGCATATTTACGCGGATCTCAACGTCAGGTTCTTTATCAAGGACAAGCTCTGCCGCATCCGTATAAGCAGTGGTCTGGAAAGTTATTACGTTATAAGGATTATTCTCCATCAAAGGCAGCCAGAATCCTTTGAAATCAGCAACTTCCGTCTCATTAAGGCCAAGTCCGTTCAGTGCTTCATCGAGGAATGCCTCGGTGTCACTGCCTTTCACGCAGTAACCGTATTCCAGATCGTAATCCATGTCGAGATCTGCCTCCCAGAAAAGGAAGCGGTAAGTATCTCCGTTCAAGTCAGTCAGAGTGCCGTCCGGAGAAGCATTAACAGTCCATCCTTCTTCCGGATCATATTCAGGATACGTGCATGTAAGCTCGCCGTTAAGCTCAAGCTGCAGATTAATGTATTCGTCACTTTCGTCGTAAATATATATGACCGGTGCGTGCGCCCTTATGGTCGACCTGGTAGCCCTGGCACGCTTCAAATACGAATAAAAACCGGCAACGAACAGAACAGACAACACGATCATCACGACAGAGAGCGCGATCACGCCGCCTCCACGTGGTTTTTCGTCAGTCTTCCTTTTAACAACAGCATTCATCAAAAGAATTGTAAATACAAAGATAATGATACTTGGTACAAGGAAGCAGACTATATATCCGGACATAACCGTGCCGGTATTGCCTTTTACAGCTAAAGCTCTTGTGTATTGCTCTGTGTCAGCACTATCGTAAACAATATTAATGTGCTGTCCTTTGGATATAGTAATACCGCCACAGCCGTCCGCTGCATCGCTGTAAACATAGGTGCCGTAACCTGCATTAAACCATTTGGAACCGGATAAGCCTGAAACCTTTATGTGAGCAGCACCGATCTCATCAGGACCTATCGCAACTGAATCTGTCTTCTTGTAATTCGGGTCATCCGGCTGCCATCCCTCTTCCTGAGCGGCTACGATCTCACCCATCACATCGCAGCTTTCGATTTCGGTAACAGTTCCGCTGAATACCGGGTATCTATCAAATTCCCGTTCCCTTTGAGCGAACAGATCGTAATGATCCGTCTTGGAAGGAGCCTTAAGGGCATAATAGCCTAACACGTTAAATAATATCAATGCGAAAAGTTCAATGCCTGCAATCAGTATACGGCCTATAGGAAAAGGTCTGCTGCTCATACTCCGCCTCCCAGAATTTTATACTTTACATACAGATGAGATCCGGAAATTGTTGCAAAAAAACCTGCTAACCAAAATCAAGAGCTTGTTGGCAGTTTTCTGTTTTGAAATAACTGGGCATAGCAAACAGACCGGAGTCAAATCCGGTTTTTGTTTTAGCATTTAAGGATTTATGCTGCTTGGTA
>Ga0326512_10000796_pt1 | contig 26549 bp, 34 predicted proteins | sample 1_2617_0518_D_FD_203652 | JGI IMG/M metagenome (GOLD analysis project Ga0326512, IMG submission 203652) | Bovine rumen microbial communities from UC Davis, California, United States - 1_2617_0518 | ecosystem: Host-associated > Mammals > Digestive system > Stomach > Rumen | place: USA...
TTTTCTCCACATTTATAGATACTGAGACTGGAGAGGAAAGATTATTTAGTACCACCGAGATTGATGGTATGGAAGTAAAAGAATTTTCTAAGAAAGAAGAGAAGGATGAGACGAAATTAAAACCCTTACATCGTATGTACAAGGCTGTAGGGAAATTTGGTCGTAAAATGGAGAAGGATAACCTAGAGGGTAATATTAAAGAGTCCGCTAAAAATAATCTTAAGATGGCAGCAGGTTTAGCTGGTGTTGGTACCGCAGCAGGTGCTATCGCTGCCGGAATTAAAGGAAAGAGTTTAAAATCTGCAAAAGAAGGGGCAAAAGCCGGAGCAGCAGTTGGTTCGCTCATTGGTGGTGCCACGGCTCTTGGAGGTACAGTAGGAACTGCATCCGTTAAAGGTCTTCGTAAGATAAGTAAGCGCTTTGATACTCTCGCTCAGCGGCGACTTGATGAAATTAAGGTTGATGAGGGAAAAATGTCAAAGGCTGAATACGCAAAAAAGTGGTACAAAAAGTAATCTTAAGAAATAATCCCTTAGGGTGAAGAACCTATTACTTCGATGTAACTAAGGGAGCAAAATTATAAATTATATGATTATTCTTAGAAATAAATATACTTTAGAACTAGGAAAGAAAGCTACTAAAGGAATGAGGAGGAAACAGATTAAGTTCTTGGATTCTAACCTAAAGAGAGTTAATGAGTGGTTTAAGCCGGGTCATTATAATTCTCCAAAAGTAGTTGAATCAAATGAAGCTACTTTAAAAAGAATTGGTCGAGCAGAGGCTACGAAGATGTCAGATAAAGAATTTTCTAGGGAAATCTCTAGAATCATGTCAAATAAATAATTACACTTTCTTAACGTGGTGGTGTAATGGTAGATCGTAAATTTCCCTTCAATAAGAAAAAATGATAGTGTTAAGAAATAAATGTTATTCTCTTCGAGACAATAAAAAGTTAGGTCAACTATGGTATAATACAAAATCCACTGTAAAGGGAGCTACCAAAGGAGCTTTATATGGAGCTGGAGCAGGATATGCTATTGGTTTTGGTAGTAAAACTGGCGCAGTTGTCGGTAGTGTTTTAGGAGGTCTAGCCGGTGGGGGTATAGGAATGACATTTGCTCCAGTTTATGAAACGCCAGAGGAAAAGAAACAGTTTGAACTTAAGTGTTCTAAGGTTCCTACTTGGGTTGTTAGATGTTTTGATAAGGTAGAAAAGAAAATTGATCGGATTCGTAAGTCAATGGATAAAGATTTCTCAGAAATATCTGATTTTTATAGTCTACAGACACCATATTATTATGAATCTGAGGAATCAAAGAATATCCTAGATTTAGGTGGTATTACCGCTATTGGTGAAAATGCATATAATAACTTTTCAGAGTATTCTGTAAAATATAACTTAGATACTGAAGAAGTTATCTTCGTCCAAAATAATAAGTCAACAATTGTCAAAAACGAAAATCAATTATATAAATTAATGATTAGTAGCTATCGTTTATCACATTCTCCAGAGAAAATCTTGGAATACGTCTATGGTACCGAAGAGGAGGCTAAAGAGTCTGGATTAACTAAAAAAGACTTTATTGAATTTAAGAAGCGATTTGATAATTCTATAAAAAGTCTTTTATGACTTATAAAACGTTAGCATTGTTTTGGTGAGGTTAGAATTAGATAATCCTATAGATATACTGAAATATGGTATTAGATTCGAAATCGTCTATAGGATCTAAAAGGTTAGTTTTAACAAACTCATTGTATTAGACTTTATCTATACTAAGGCTCGTTACTTTAGTATGGATCTATGAAAACAGTTTTAAATTTTATTCGTACGGCTGCTCATTATGCTATGGTACCTATTAAAGCATATATTAAGTTAGCAGCTAAGAATTATGAAAAACTCTACGGTAAGGGTTATACAGGTCCGATGTGGATGTAATCCGTAGATCTAGTGAATAATAGTAGCTAGCATAATTAAAACGTAGAAGAAGAATGAAGAATTGTTTGAAGTTAGTGGAAGGTGCCAAGTAGAAAGATGAGGCTTGGAATGTACACACCTTCCCAGGTTAAGGTGGTAGTAAAATATGAAAACAATAAAGATTGGAAGTACTGGTTTTGAAGTTAAAAGACTTTGTGAACTGTTAGATATAGAACCAAAGTTTACATTTGATGGATCCTTAGATTCTATAGTAAAAGCTTGGCAAGAATCTCATGGATTAGTTTCAGATGGTATTGTTGGTTCAAAAACATGGTTAAAACTCTTTTCTAGTAATAGAAGTGGAGTAATTGTAGAGAAGGACTATGAATGGGCAGCAGAATACCTAGGAGTAGAAAAAGCATCACTTAAGGCAGTAATTGCAGTAGAAACAGGAATGCGTGGTGGGTTTATTGTAGAAGGTAAGCCAAGAATACTTTTTGAAGGACATATCTTTTGGAAAAGACTCATTGCTCATAAGATTAATCCAATCCCTTGGTCTAAGAAATACCCAAAGATAGTATATAAGAATTGGACAAAACTTTATTATGCTGGTGGAGCTAAAGAATATGAAAGGTTGGCAATAGCAGCAAAAATTAATAGGGAATCAGCTCTTGAATCTATTAGTATGGGATTATTTCAGATTATGGGAATGAATTATAAATTATGTTCTTGTTCAAGTGTTGAAGAAATGTGGAATCTTATGTGTAAAGATGAAGTTAGTCAATTTATCTTAGGTATAGAGTTCTTAAGGAATGGTGGTTATATACCATACCTAGTAAAGAAGGATTGGAGGGGTCTAGCACGTAAGTATAACGGTAGTGGTCAAGTAGATGCATATTCTAAAAAGCTACTATCCGCCTATAGAGTTTATAGTAAGTAGTAAATAAGACATCTTTAAACTCAACATATATACACCTTCTCACAGCGACTTTAGGTCTATACTTCGATGTAACTGTGAGAACTAATAAAATTATAAATTATATGATTATACTTAGAAACAAGAAATTTACAGCTCCAACAGATATAGAGATAGATGCAGCAAGGCAACAAAAGATTGAAGAATCTGCTCCATCTGTTAATTCTGACATGAAGAAAGCTGTAGAAAACATAGATCAATTCTAGAGGAGAGTAAAATATGGAAGCAATTAATCCGTTTAGTGATCCCGAATTCAAAAAGAAAATTTTAGAGAAAGAAGGAAAACTTGACCAAAAAACAGAGGATTATGAGTTTATTGATGATCCTTCTGAGGAGGTAGTAACGGATATGAAATCCATAATATCAGCTACCCCTAAGATGCCAGGCAGTAAAGCAGTAAAAAATATTATTGTTGATGCGAGTGCCTTGGCTAAAAATGAAAAAGAAGCTAGAGCTCAGGAAATGACAAATGCTCTTAATACTGTTTTAACAAACTATAATAAAGAGTACGGTCTTAATTTAAACCTAGATTTAAATAATTTATCCAATGCCCTAGTAACTGTAAGTGATGAAAAGAATCTAAGAATCCTTGAATTATATCTTAGTAACTTTTATAGAGGATTTAAGCCAATCTTAATTCTCCATATGATGCAAAAGTTAGCCTTAGCAATAGATTATATTTTACAACCTGAAAACTTATTTTCACAACAGATGAGTATTCAAGATATTTATATTGTTTGTGAGAAGTTACTTCAATTTGTAGATCAACTTGACTCTCTTAAGGGGGAAGTACAAATTGCTGGCGCTGATTTAGAGTTAAAGAAGCTGGCAGAGGAAAATGGAGATAGTGGTGTAGATCTTAGTTCAAAAGAATCTCAAGAAGCAATAGATTCCTTTATGAAATTATTTAATAAAGATTTAGGAAATAATAATGATAATATTAAGAAATAAATTCTTTAGCAGGAAGAACATTAAATATAAAGGAGAAAAGCAAACTCCTTACAATAATGTTAAAGTGAAGCAAAAAATTACAGTAGCTGATATCTTAAAAAAGAAGAATGCTAATATTGCTAATACTGCAGCTGCTCCTGTAACTCCAAAACAGCTTCCGGTGATAGCGCAAAAACAATTACCTGCTACTATAGAGAAGCCAAAACAATTACCTGCTACTATAGAGAAGCCAAAACAATTACCTGCTACTATAGAGAAGCCAAAACAATTACCTGCTACTATAGAGAAGCCAAAAGTAAATCCTTTACCTCTCAAATCACCTACACCTGTACCTAAGAAAGTTCCCGCTCTTATGCTAAATACAGTTAAGGGATCTGGAATTGGTAATTCGATCTTAGAGAAAGGGAGAAAATTTACTGGAAAGAATAAAGTTACTTTACCTCCTCAGTCACCTACACCTGTACCTAAGAAAGTTCCTACTCCTATGCTAAATACAGTTAAGGGATCTGGAATTGGTAATTCGATCTTAGGGAAAGTGGGAAAATTCACTAGAAAGAATAAAGTTGCTTTAACGGTTGGTGGTTTGGCTGCATATGGTCTTGGAGTTAATCATTTAATGAATGGCAATAACGATAATTGAATCCATTAGTTTAATAAAAGATTATTCTACAACAGACTTGAAATAAGAGTCTAAGTTCGAAGCTAGTTGTAGAATCAAAATTTTAAAAAGTTATAATATGGGAAGCAATAATAAATTTATGGATCATCAAGATCCTACTACTCCCATACCACAAGATATATTATTTGATAGTTTAACTATTGAATCACAGTATAACTTATTAACAGAGCGAGAAAAATTAGTAATTGGTTCGAAATTACTTGGAATGAATCATATTCCAGTTTCTTTTGAACAGTTTTTAAATGATGAGTATTTCCTAGGAAATCCATCTATCACAAACCATGGAAAACAAGTATTCGATAGTTGGAAAAAAGTAGGAAAAGAATTATATCCAAACCCTCTCACTAATAGGTATCCGTATGTATCTTTTGGTGGATGTATTGGTTCTGGAAAGAGTAGTATGAGTAGGTTTATGGGATTATATAATTATCATAAACTTGATTGTTGTACTAATCCTTTCTTATCATTAGGACTGGCTGGTGGTACTAAGATAGCATTTGGATTCTTCCATGCATCAGAAGAAACTGCACATAAAGACTTTGTTCAGTATTTTAGAACAGTATTTGATATTAGTCCTTATTTTAAAAATCAGTATAATAGACCTCCTATACGATTAGTGTCTGCAGGCCCAAAGTCTGTCGGATCAGTGATAGGTCTGCAACTTATATTCTCAACTCTCAGTGAGATTGGATTCTGGAGACCACAGGATGCGATGAATAAAATGAGCGAGGTATTAATACGTTATCAATCTCGTTTTATTAGTAAACGCATGAACTTTGGTGGAATTGTACTAGATTCTTCAGCTAAGGATGCTGATCACTCAGTAGCAGATAAGTTTGAAGAGAGTGTACCGTCATCAGAGATTAAGATTGTAAAATTTTCTCATTGGGAAGCTAGACCAGAGTTGTATAGAGAGAGTAATGGAGTAACTTTCGATTTTTATCGAGGAGATTCTATTAGAACACCACATGTTCTGGAGGATAATGAAAATCGTGAAGAATTAGATCCAGATAGGATAATAAAATGTCCAATTCAAACAAAACATAATTTCTTACTTAATCCTATTAGATCTCTTCAAGACTTAGCGGGATTTGGTTATAATTCAAAGGAATTATTATTTCAGGGCACTATTGAACATATAGTGAATTGTTCAACCTTATCTAATTCTGGTTTTAATGTAATAGATGATATAGACTTTTATAACTTAGATGATACTATCTATGATAGAGTTTATAATCAGATAATGAGAATACCAAAGCACACGAGTATTTTTATACACGCTGACTTAGGTCTTAAAAAGGATGTAACAGGCTTGGCTATTTGTTACTTTGATAAAGAAATTTACGATTCTACTGGATTTGATAATACTCCTTATCCAACTTTTGTATTTCCACTTTTAATTGGAATTAGCAGAAGAAATGGTCAATCTACAAGTCTTGATCATATCTTTCAATTTATTCAAAAACTAAATGCTGACTATACAGTACATGTAAGTGCGGATTCATTTGCTAGTGCGGGCTTATTTCAAAGCTGTGAGCGTGCTGGAATTCCATATGAAGAGTTATCCGTAGATAAAACTACAGAACCATATTTTATGTTTAAAAATGTAGTTAACTCTGAAAGATGCAAACTTATGTATAACGAGAGATTCTTGCGTGAATGTTCCGAACTTAGAATAGTTACTAACGGTAAGAATGGAACTCATGTAAAAATTGATCACCCCGACATCAGTAGTTGTTTTGAATTTGATTATAAAAATGCAGTTGGTGAACAACCAGGCACAAAAGATATTGCAGATGCAGTAGTTGGATCTCTTTGGGCATGTTATAAGAAATATTCTGAGTACTTAGAGGATGGTGGCAATGGAGTTAACAAACAACTTAGAGCTGTTACCTCAATTACGCAATCTGCTAAAGAGGAAACAAATAAATATTTTCAAGATATGTTGGAGGGTATTTTTGGATGATAATACTTAGAAATAAAGAATTTTCGGAGCGAGAGAAAGTACCTCAAGCTCTTTTAGATAAAGCAAAAACCAACGGAGTTATTCAAAAAGACGATAAAGGTAATTGGAGAATAATTTCTATTAAAGCTGGTGAATTTTGGAACGCTAGGTATTCCAGTAAAGAAAAGGCGGAAGCTGCTCTTCGTGGATATCAAGCAAATAAACATTAAAAATAAATAACTAGTTATGATTTTGAAACGTATAATGTTCTCTGATAGCGAGGATAAGTCTAAAGGTGAGAAGATTGCTAAGGGCGTAAGCAAAGTAGGACTGGCTGGTGAAATTGCTGGTGCTACTGCTATTGCTGCTGGTGCAAGTTCAGGTGCTCTCACAAAGCTCGGTGCTGCTAAGAAGGTCGGTGGTCTCGAAAAAGCTGAAGAACAAGTAGCTGAAAAGGCTGGAAAAAGTTTTAAAGAGCTTGGTAAGATTCTGAAGAAAGATATTACTAAAGTTGCTACTACAAAGAATGCTCTTGCTAAAACTGGAGCAAAGAAGGCTGTTATTAAAGATGTTGCAGCTCTTGGTAAAAAAATAGGTGGTAAGAAGGCTAAGGTTCTTCTTGGTACAGGTTTAGCAACTTCGCTTGGTGGCAAGGCTGTGGCTCATGCTATTAAGACAAAGAAGTCTGATGAGAAAAACTAATAAATAATTCTCTGTATGTCCTTAGAGACTATACTTTGATGTAGTACAGAGAACAGTTATTAAATTTTAAATAAAAGATATGAAAAGATCGAGCGGAATATTTCAAAAAATGTTTGGTACTATTGGACTTGGTTCTAGAGTGCCCCTAAGAAGTAATGTCTTTGGTTCTGTGGGAAGAGGATCATATTCAAGAATTGGTGGAACCAGTAGTGGTATGTTTGGGGATAGAGATCGTCAAAGTCCACTATTAGGAAATGCCAGTCCTAGTAACAGACTATCATTATATTATAAACGAGTAGATGAGTTAAGAGGTTATCAATTATTAGATATTTCTAAACTTGCAATAAACTTCTTTTCTGACTATATAATTAACTTCCTAGTACAAAATACTGGTGAAGTTGTAACGATCATCGACGAAGATGGTAATCGTAAAGATACAGAAACAGATCGTATTAATGAAGTTCTCCTAAAGCAAATTAAGATTTTTGATTTTATCAGAGATCATGTAAAAGATTATGTTTATTATGGGGAATATTTTGCTATGCTTTGTCATAGTAGAGATGACTTAGGTCATATTAAATTTAGAATAGAAGAACTCTATGATCCAATCTCAGTAGTTACCAAAAAAGAACGTGATACTGTTGATGGTGAAATGAAAGAGGTCTACTTAGCAAGAGGTGATGACGGAAAGATTTATGAAATTCCAGAAAATGAGGGAATTTATGTAGGTAATATTAACCTCCGACTTATAAATGACTTAGATGAAGAATGGAATTCTAGGAAAGAAAGAAAACCTAGTTTTGGAAAACCTAGAACCGAACAAGAGAATAGAAATAAGGTTATTAGACGAGAATCTTACAGTGTAGGTGAGCCATTATTCTATTCACTTATCCTAAAGGTAAAAGAACTTGTTATTAAAGAGCTTCTCATATCACTTATTTCTCTCAGAGACTTAAGTAGTGTTCAGATATTTCTCTTACAATTTGATAAGTCTACACCATTAGAAACAGCTAATGACCTTTGTGCTAAAACAACTAAACTTGCAAATAATACAAATGAACTAGCATCATTTTTGACTTCACAATTTGATGTAGTATCATTTATTGAAAATACGCTTAGTCAAACAGCTAAGTTTGTTCCAGATTACAATGCAACTCTTGGAAACAAGAACAATATGTTGCCTTTGGATAAACTCAGTGATAAATTGCTTGACTTAATGCAAAACCTAGATAATTGTAGAAATTCAGTTCTTAGTCCTCTTGGTATTCCAAGTACTATTCTTGACTCTACTTCTGGTTCAAAATGGACTATCTTACAACAGTCTGAACGTGCCAATAGTAGAATTACAGGTTTTATGGATGGAATTAAGGACTCAGTGATAAATCTTGTTTGTACAATTTATAGAGTTATGTATCAAAAGGATTTAGATCCATCATTAATTAAACTTCACATTACCGAGAAGACTAGTGTGGAGTATAATAATCAAATTAATCAAAGCGAATCTATTAGTGGACTTGTTTCAGGTATTACAAGTATCATTACAAATTCTCTATTAGCCTTAGACCAGGCGGCTCCTCTTATTGATACTAAGTCTTATCTAGGATATATTCAAAACTTGATTAAAGATATTGACCCGAACACTGAATCAATTATTTCTGAAGATACTATTGAGAAGTATACTAAGTGGTCTGAAATGTCTTTACGAGCAAAAGCTGAACAACAGGGAATAGATCCATCTTTCTTAGATGAACAGCCTAATCCTGAACAAAACGTATAAACTATGAAAGAAGAAGATAAGAAGAAGTTAGATAAAGAGTTAGAGAGTAAATCTAAACTTTTAACTGGAGTACTTGGTACCACTGGCGCTGCTTTATATGGAGCTTCTAAATTCAATGAGATAAAACATCCTGAACTTTTAAAGCATCCAGAGACAAAGGGAGGTAAGTATATTTTAGCAGGAAAAAAGTGGGGTAAAGCTCTTACTGGTGCTGCAGTAGCAACTGGATCTTATGCAGCGTATAAGCATTATAAGAATAAAAAGAAGCAATGATAGTCTTTAGGAGAAAAGAATTTGCTCTTGCTGATCAAGGACAAGGACAAGGACAAACAGTCTCTTCTCCACAGCAGAGCGATCAAGCTAGTATAACAAATGAAGTCACTTCTAGAACTTTACTTCTTCAGCAAATGAGGCTTCAAAGACAAATTATTATGACTCAACAAGCTAGAAGAAAGTTAGAGCAACAAGAAAGACTAAGTAAGATGAGACAATTGGGACAGGTACAAAGGACTGAGCAAGAGAAAGAAGATCGTGATAAGATTAATCAGGTTCAGATTAAGAAGTCTGAAGATGGTGTTAGAAAGATGAACGATAATACTAGTCTTTATAAGTCTAAAGCAAAAACTGTTCCTCCAGTAAGTATGAAAGTATGAATGATATTGAATTAAAAGAGAAGACTTTTACTAAGGATGTAGAAAATTCTCAACAAGAACAAAATAGGGATACTAATGGATTTAATCCTTTAAAGTATCTTGGATAATAATATGTTAATACTTAGGAAAAAAGAATTCTCTGGTTATCAGCCCACTCATGGAATTTCTTATATTGATTCTGCTCAAGTTACACAAAAACTTGATAATGGATTTGGTCAAAGTATTGATCATATTGATAGGGCTGTAGATTGGGCAGGTGAAAAACCGATTATTGATAAAGCTTCAAAGAAGTGGAGAGACAGAATAAAAGGTTATACTCGTCCAATTCGTCAAATGAGAGAGTATAGGAAGAAAAAACAAAAATGATCCCATTCTTTTTCATATCATATAACTTCCCAGAATGTCCTTAGAGACTACTTTTTGATAAGATTCTGGGAACAAAAACAATTTAAATAAATTATAAAATAATATTATGGATGTACGTGTTAGATGCTGCGGCATAGGCCCTCGATGCTTTGCTGCGGATGGATCCCACATAGGTGAAACTGCCGTACGAAATTATCTTGAATCGAAGGAATACGCCCTGTCTATAGAAGGAAAGCTTACTATGGGATATCTAACCCACCGAGGCAGATCTCTCGATGTACTTCCATCTTCAGTAGGAAATCCTGGAATTAAAAAGGTAATTGGTCGTGACGATGCAGGCTTAATTGTTGGAGAAAATTTACCAACTTTTACACACTATGTGAAAGAATTTTACATTGAGGATGTACCTGGAGAAGGCCCCTGGCTTTGCGCTCTAGTACATATTTTTGATGAAAATCAGGGATTTGATGAGATTTCTATTCAGAATATCAAACGCCTGAAAGCACTTATTCGTAGTGGTGTTCGTCTTACCTGCTCTTTAGTAGTCCTTGCATTTTGGTCTGGTGAAGGAGGTATTGACGAATGTAAATCAATTAAAGCCATTAAATCTTTAGACTGGACAGTTAATCCTAGTTTTGGTCCTCTTGCAAGAATTACAGAGGTTATTGACGACGAAAATAAGGATGCACTTACTAAAGAGTTTTCAGAAATTGAGAATGATAAATTATTTATTAGCACTCAGCCTAGTAAAGAAGGAGAGATTCGAGTTAAAGTTTTTTCAGACCTTGATTCACTAGGATATGGTGATATGCCAAAAACTTCTAAGATTGATAATAAATATACTTTTCTTAAAGCAAAGGAATTCTCTAGTATTTGTTCAGTTGAAGAAATTCAGGAGACAGTTAAACAGAAGGAATATTCTGTAGCTACTCTTAAAGAAAGAGTTCGCTATGCTAAGTTCTCTATTCGTCAACAATTCCGTCGTTTGTTTATTGACTATAAACAGCTTGTCAAAAGTTACGGCGGTGGAGATAAGATGGATCCTGAAATTAGAAAAATCTGTGAATCATTATTTACTTCTGATGTCTTAAATCTAATTAAGAAGATTACACCGGAGATTTTGGCAGGTAAGCAAATAAATACTCTGATAGGTGCTTCTTCACTTGGTAAAAGTATTCGACAAGCTGCTCAGCAGTTACAAATCCCCTTCCGTTTTGCTATGCAGGAAGTTGTAAAAACTGGCAAGATTTCTCCTGTACGTTATAAGAAAATTCAAGGGGCTTATACAGAATTTACTAAAGCAATGGTAAATGAAGTATTTGGTCCTAATCCAATTCCAGAAGGCTTGGCTGAAGAAGTTGAAAAAGAAGAGGGAGGAACAGTAAATGAAAAATAAAGAACGTATTAAACTTTTTTCTAAAAAAAGTATTCACCGACGCAAGCTGTTTTCTTCCGATAATGTAGAAGTTAATGAGGGTGGTATTACTCTTAAAACAGTTAAGTGTCAAGACTGTGGTCATGAAATAGAAACTGCATCCAATGTAGATCAGATTTTATGTCCAAAATGTGGCGGAAAGCGTTTTAATCTAGTAATGACTCCAGAATCCCCTGAACAAGTAGTTGAGGGAATTAAAATCAGTCGTCTTAGTTTGTTCTCTAAGGATACAGATTTCGAAGAGAAGGTTAAAACGTACAGTGGTCAAACTATTAGTGAAGAAGAGTTTCAAAAAGAATTTTCTGGAGATTATGTATTTGCAACACGGGGAGAAGATGGTTCCTATACAATTAATCCTAATGCATATGCAACAGAAAAATTATTTTCTAAACTCATTATTCAGGTAACAAAAGTTCTTGACCTTGATGAAGATATAATGAAAGGTGAAAAGAAACCAGAGGATGTTATTTCTAACTTAGAAGAGCATGAATCTATTCCTGAGAAAGGGATCATGATTATTAAAAAAGCTCATGGTTTAATTCCGCCTTTTGCAAGTAATTTTAGTGAAATAGAAGAGCCAGTTGATGTATCTGGAGAAACCTGGCTTAAAGATTCTAATATAATTTCAGATCTTCAAGTTGAATTTTCAAACCAAAGTTTTGGAATTAAGCAATTTATGGACATTCTTAAAGAACGTTATGAAGACGCTCCAGAGAATATTGTAGACTTACTACTTAACCATAATGCTATTAGAATAGAAGGAAATAGTGTAACAATTAATAAGTAAATTAAAGTGAAAGAGACACGTTTTATGCAGGTTATGTTCTCAAATACAGATGAAGAACTGGCCAATCAAGTTGACAATGACATCAAGTCTGCAAAGGAAAATGGTGTCGTAGATACTGATGAAGTAAAATATGAGCATGTTGGTAATGGTAATGTAGCTATTACTGACAAGGAAAATGGTGAAGTAACTATCGCACAGGCAGCTGCTGACGAAGCTGATACCTATGATCTTATTGCTGTTCCGGATGGTCAGTTGGAAAAATTTCTCCATCCGTCTGTAGGTGAGAGCGTTCAACCAGGTAATCAGGTTGGTGCTCCTGATGAGAAAGTTGATAATCATTTTGACTCAGAAAGTGTGATTGCTCCAAATCAGCCTGATGGAGGTCGTAATGACGAGGCTGGTCATGAGAAGAGTGTAGAGGATACTGCTAAAGAAGGTCCTGCTGTAGAAGATGAGATTTGCCCTGAGTGTGGCAAAACTCCTTGTGAGTGTGAGAAAGAAGAGGAAGAGAAAGAGTTTTCTGTAAGTACAGATAATACTGTTGTACAGCGTATCTTCTCTGATCAGATCTTCTGCGAGCGTATATTCTCTGAGGTTATCGAATCAGAAGAGACTACTAAGGTTGGTGCCTTAAAGGTAGAAAAAGTAGCTGATGAAGATAATGCAGTTGTTGTAACTGATACTACTACTGGTGATCAGGCTAAGGTTGAACTTGATGGAGAAGATATGAATGTTACTGAACTTGATTCAAAGGCATTCAGTCAGGAAGAGCAATTTATGCCACTCTTTGTAGTTGGTGTAGATGCCGTTAATCATGTTATTGTTGATGCTCAGGAATGGTCTCAGGAATCTGCTGAAGATCTCGCTAATCAACTTACAGAAGATGGTGTAGATGCCGTTCAAATCTTTGAAACACAAGAAGAGGCTCGTGATTATGCTATCGAACTGTTAAACAACTTAGGCGTAGAGGATGCAGAGGACATTGATGAGCCAGTACAGCAGGAGTATTCTGATCATGGTGAAATCTGGTTTACTACTTATAGAGATGATAATACTAACTATATGTGTCGTATGTTCTCTGAAGTAGCTGCTGGTATCGCTAATATGCAGGATGCTGTTTCTGATGCTATTAGCAATGGTGATCAGATTGAAACTGACGATGAAATTATTACACCGGTTGATGCTAATAATGCAGTTATTGAAGATAAAAATACCGGTGAAACAACTAAGGCTACCCTCGAGGGTGAGGATGTAAAACTTCAGAAGATTTCCGAAGAGGAAGCTGAGGAGATTACTGGCAATATTTCTGTAATTGAAAGTGAAAGCAATGAAACAGAGACTGAGAAAGCTGGAACTCCTAGTGAAGATGAAAAAGAGTTTTCTGAGGATGCTCAGTGGTATGTAAATGAAGCAGAAACTCGTTTATTCTCTGAAGGTGAAGAGATAACAGATTATATGCAGCGTATCTTTAGTGAGGAATCAGATCAGGATGCTATTGAAGTCGCTATTGCCGATGGAGAGCCTGTAGAAACTGAAACTGAAATCATTACTCCAATTGACGATGAGACTGCTATTGTTGAGGATAAGGCTAATGGAGAATTTACTAAGGCTACTATCCTTGATGAAGATGCTATCAACCTCCATCCTATTTCTGAAGAGGAAGCTGATAATCTTGTAGAACCCGAAGATGCTCCTAATAATGAGACTGAAAATGCAGCTGCTGAGGAAGAAGGCGAGCAGAAGAATTATTCTGAGCTGTATGATTGGACAAACGAGGCTGAAACAAGATTCTATTCAGAAGGTGAAGAAATGACAGATTATATGATTCGTATATTTAGCGAAGAGGCTGATCAGAATGAAATTGAATCTGCCATTGAATCTGGTGAACAAATTGAAAATGACGATGAGGTAATTACTCCAGTTGACGATAAGACTGCTATTGTTGAGGATAAGGCTAATGGAGAATTTACTAAGGCTGTTATTAAGAATGACGATGAGATTGAAGTTAACAAGATTTCCGAAGAGGAAGCTGATAAATTAACTGAGGGTCTCCAGGTTGAAAATAAGGACGAAGACGAAGACGAAGATGGTGAGGAAAAGAAATTTAGTGATCCACTCTCAAAGTTCTTCGCTGAGATTAATGCTCAGGCTAATCAAGCAGAAGTAATTCCTGCTGTAGTAGATCCTGCAACTGGTCAACTTGTACCAGCAGAACAGATGGCTAATGGAGGCACACCTACTGTAGAAGAAGCAGAGGATAAGGCCGAAGCAGCTATTCAAAGTATCCAAGCCGCAGCCGCCGAAGCCGCAGCACAAATTGCTGAAGCAAAAGCAGCACCTGCAGTATCAACAGAACCAGATCTTCAAGAAGCTACCTTCTCTGAAACAAACGAAACACATCCAGTAAGTCAAGGGAACCTTAATAGTGATACACTTGTATCTTGGCTTGGTGGTATTAAATAATAACATATATAAACCTAATAAAGAATATGGAAATTAATTATAATCAGCTTCTTACACAGAACGAAGCTATGATGGACGCCCTTCGTGGTAGTTCAGTATCTGATATGGATGCAAGAATGCGTGCGAATGAGTATGCTAAGATGTTCTCACGTAATGATGATATGAAGAACATGTTTGGTACTAAGAGTGATTTACAGCAAAAGTTGTTCTCTGGTTATGCAGAGACTCCTCTGTTGAGCACACAGTACTTTAATGCTTCGGTTGCTTCTTATGTTAGCTCTTTCGCTGGCTATATGTCAATCGAGCGTGACTTTGATCAGCCTAATGGTCTGTTCTATTGGTTTGACGTTCTTGGTGTAACGGATCTTCGTCCTGTTATTCCTAACCTTGGTCCTGATCAGTACCAGGATATTAACACTATGGGTGGCTTTGAGCTCGAGATTACTCCTGCCGCTGCTGCTTCTTATAGCTCACTGATTGGTCGTAAGCTGATACCTGGTTCACTGCGTATTAAGGTTAAGACTGCTACTGAGCAGTTTGAACTGATTGATAATGGTCAGGGCGCATTTATGGCTGTTGCTGGTAAGCTGAACGCTTCTAGTGTTAACTACCTGAATGGTAAGATTACTTTTGAACTTGCTACTGCCCTTACTGGTGATGCTACTAAAGAATCTATTACTGTTATCGGTAAGGAAGATGTAACTGGTACTCCTAGCTGTACAACTGGTGCTTCTAACGCTCATGCTAATGACAAGCGTTTCATCGCTAAGATGCAGCAAATTGGTCTCAGCACTGTTCCTGACATGCTGGTTGCTGAGTATAACATCGCTGCCCTCGGTGCAATGAAGAAGGCTACTGGTTCAGACATGGCTACCTTCCTGTTCACTAAGCTGCGTGAGCTTTATACTAAGACTATTAACTATAAGCTGGTTTCTGAGCTTGAGGCTGGTTACGCTACTGCAAATGGTACGGTTCTTACCGATCTCGACCTGAGCGTTTCTACTGCTGGTATCTCTAAGCAGTTTATGGACTATCGTTCTCGCGTTGACTTGTTCGATGCATATCTGATCGACGTTGAGACTGCACTTGCTTCTAAGGCCGTTAAGGGCGTTAAGACCACTGCTTATGTTGCTGGTAACGCTGCTTCTACTCAGTTCCAGAAGGGTCGTGTAATTGGCAAGTTTGAGAAGAATGATAAGATGACCTATATCAATGATCTGCTTGGTTGGTATGACGGTGTACCTGTACTTCGTTCAACTGACATCTATGAAGCAGCTAATGAGGGTACTTTCTATGCTATCCATAAGACCGCTGATGGTCAGATGGCTCCTCTGGCTCGTGGTATTTATATGCCTCTGACAGATACTCCTACCATCGGTAACTATAGCAATCCTACACAAATGGCTTCTGGTATTTACTATCAGGAGGGTGTACGTACTATGGCTCCTGAGCTGGTACAGAAGGTAACCTTCAAGATTGGTCTCTAATCCTACGAATGATTTAATATCTCTAGATCATTCCTAAAGAAAAAGTAGGAAACATTTAATAACATATAGAGGAATTCTCCCTTAATTGGGCGGGTTCCTCTTCTTTTTATAAAAAAAATAATATGGCTACAACGTATCGTTTGAAAAGAAAAACCTTTGCATTCGGACTTGCTTCATTAGGCAAAGCTTTTAATGGAATAATGAATGGTGGAAATGCCGCTAGGTTACAAAAGGTAGTAAATGCAGGTCACGGTGCAGCAAAAATAGGCGGATCTACCGCAGCACAAACTTTAAAGAATACACAGAATATTGGAAAAAATCTAACAAAGGGTGCTCTTGGTTTAGGTACAACAGCTGCTGTCGGTTATGGTGGTATTGAGTTAGCTAAAGGAACTAAAGATACTTTTACTGGTCAAATGGGAGAAAGTAACGGAGAAGGATATTAAACTATGATTATATTAAGAAATAAAATATTTACGGCTAACTTGCCAGCAGTTGTTTCCTCTCCTCCAGCTACAGTTAAACCAGGTTTTAAACTCGGTACGGCTGGAAAGGTTGGTCTTGTTGGTGCTGCAACTCTAGGTACACTTTACATGGGTAAAAAACTTCTCGGTGATAAGAAAAAAGAGGAGAATAACTATGCTGGTACTCAGGAATAAATTATTTTCACCAGGTGTTGGCGGTGAAAGTTTAGATAGTCTTAGACGAATATATGAAAATAACGTAGCGACAAATCCTGAATTTGCAAATTCTTCCAGAGGACAGAAATTAATGGAAAGAATAAAGTATGAACAAGGCTATGTTAAACCAACGCCTAATGTTCCTGCTACTATTCAAAAACCAATACCAACATCGACACCTACACCGAAACCAACGCCGACAGCTAAGCCTATACCCAAAATAGGAACTGCTGGAAAACTCTTAGGTTCTGCTGCAATTATTGGGACAGGTATGCTAGCTGCTAATGCATTAATTAATAAAAAATGAATAACGAGGTAATTTATAGAGATCTTATATTAAAAAGCCAAAAATGTAGATATTTCCAGGTAAAAGAAGGGAATATAAATTCGATAGTAGAGGATACTCAATCGTCTTGTCTTACCCTAACATATGTTCCGGGAAGTACTGCAAAATCTCTATCGATTGCCCTAGGTATACAAACAGTTGGAAATGATGGAATTTTAATGCAGCCTACAGGTCCTAAATCAAAAAAGTTTGAGTCTGTTATAGTATCACTCAATGGATTTAAACTTCAAAAATTAACAGCTAATCAACACGTAATAAGTGTTGTTATAGTAAGTGATTCGGAATCTAGGGTTGTGCAAAACTACAATAGAACAATATTTGTAGTAAATAAGAATGATTATAAAAATCCAGAATTTCTAAACTTTTTATTTTATTCTGGAAATCTATTATTTCTAAAACCAATTGGTAAACTTCCAAATGGATATCAACTTAGAAATTTCCCTAAACTTATAATAGGTGATTCTAATCTTGATCTGACATCTGACTCTGAAACAATATTCACCCTGAGAAAGAGGTTTAATGATTATGTGATAAGAGAGATTGACTATCAAGACCAATTTATTTTAGAAATTAGACGAATTCTGGATGATTATGGTATTGAACTCGTAAGGTTTAATAAAGAGGTATCATTAGCTAAGACTTCATACGTAACTTATCAATTTAATCAAACCCCAACTCAATACTCTCATCCAAAAAGAGGAGATATTGATAGAGGAATAATTTCACATAAACAACCTATTGATTTTGTCTTACATACTCCTGATATGGTACTATACCACGATTTTAAGAACAAATATTCTAATGTAAATCTTCTTACAAATTTTGTAGAGTTTAAGACAACAGATAGATATGGAGATCGATGGACTGCTGGAGTTAGATGGTATGGGATTACTGAAGACTATAGTGGTAATGTATATCAACAGGATGATAATTCCAACTTTGCCCATCAATGTCAATTTAGATGTGAATTATATTTTTATGAAGTCCTAGATACTAGATATGAATTCTTGAAAGAGATATCATTAGAGCTTGATCAAGAGGATCTAACTTCAAACGGAAAAGTAATAACAAATGATAAAATTTAGACCAAAAACCCTTGTTCAAGACCTAATGCCTGAAGCTATTAAACGGCTCGACGAACAGGGAATTAGTTATAATAAAATTTCCTCAAAAGAAGCTGATACTGTTAGTAAAGTTAATTCCAAAGCTATGGTTCTTGTATCCTTTACAAAAAATGATAGAGGATATTTTGAAATTCAGTTTCAAAGTAAGGAAGTTTATGGATATGTAAAAAAACTATTAGGAGAAGTATTTAGAATGCGAATTACTAATATTAATACTCCTAAACGAATAATAACTGCGGAAACAGATTTTATTGGAATCGCACTTGATATAATTGAGGTTCTTGGATTGGATCCGCATTTTAATCTTTCATTAGTTTATGATAAAATTTAGACAAAAACAATTCGCGGAGTCTGATGCAATGCGATCACTCTATGTTGAACTAATGAAAAGAACGAAGAACGATAGACGAAAATTTCCAATCATTGATACATCAGCCCTTATTCCTATTTTAAAGGGAAATAATATAGTAATTGAAAGATTTGTAATAAGTTCATCTCTCTTCGGAAGGGATAAATTTAGAATGTACTTGAAAATTGGTGCTAAAGCTAAAATGCCAGATGAAGTTAGATTACCTGGAGTTTATTATGATAAAAGACTCGGAAATCTTTCTCTCAACTTTAAAAGTGGAATCTTTGCAGGAAAACAAGACGAAGGAGGTGGAGGTAATAGAAAAGGCCAACAAGAAAAAACTTACTCAGAAACTCCTCGTCAAAAGATTTTTGCAAAAAAAGGAAATGGAAATAATCCTAATATTACTGCAGAGTTTAGCCCATCAATAAATATTACCAAAGAAGTACATAAACTCCTTGGTGAGGCTGTAAAATATGATAAGAAGTCACGTTCGTTAGTTCTTGAATTTGATAGTATTGATGATGCAATACAGGCATTGAATATTTTGCCTTTCGGTATTAACTACAAGATCTACTTACTTGATACATAATGATAGTCTTACGCAATAGAAAGTTCTCAAGCAATCACATCCTCAATACAAATGGGGCTGTTGGTTTTATAAAAGGAAGAAAGTATGACACTGATATGGACCGTCTCGGAAGAATGGAAACTTCTCAAAGAGAATTAATGAGAACTGATGATATAAGAAAAGAAGTACGTGAGATGAATTCTGTTCTAAATAGAGGTCTTAATTTAAAAGAATAAATATGACAACTTATCATTTAAAAAGAAAAACTTTTGGCATGCTTGAAGCTGGTCAAAACGTACTAGGAGGAGTTGCAGGAGGTGTTGGTAAAGCTATGGACTCTACCCCTGCTGCTATTGCTGGTGGTGCACACGGTTTCGTTGGTCCAGTCGGTTCTACCATTGGAACTGCATTGTCTGCTGCTGGTGTTCCTGGAGGTGCAATTCTTGGTAGGGTTATAGGAGCTGGTGTTGAGAGTGCTGCTGTTAGGGGTATAGGTAAAGGTCTTAAGAATGCAAGCGATTCTCTTAGCTAATAAAGAAAGGAGGTATCGCTATGACAAAATTCAGACAAAAAGAATTTATTGCTCCTTTGGTTGCTCTTGGAGGTATAGCTAATGCAGCTATGATCGGTGGTACTGCAATAAGTATTGGTCAAGGAAAAAAGCAACAGAAAGAATTAGAAGCACAGGGAAGAGCTGCACAAGAAGCTGCCGAAAAACAGCAAGAGCTAATAAGAGAACAAAATCGAAAGTTAGAAAGAATATCTGAAAAGGCACAAAGTAATCCACAGGCTATTGGAGAATTAAAAAATGTTATGAGTCAAAAAACTTATGCTCTTGTTAATCCACAAACAGTTAAGAATGCTAAATTAATGCTAGGTGATGGTTTGAAGATCATAAACAATCATAAAGATCACCTTGCTGGTATGGCTATGACTGGAGTAGGTGTTGGAACTGTTAATTATGCTGCTGGGAAGTATATTCAGCATGATATGAAAAAAGAAGGTCTAACTAAACCTATGACTGAACAAAAAACATATGCTATTCCTACTAAATCTATTATGGAAGGTTTGTCAAAGGGAGCTAAATTTGCAGGGAAAACTGTTAAGAACAACTGGAAATCTTCACTAGGTTGGGGTGTTGCTATTGGAGGTCTTCCTACCGTTATGCAATATCAAGCAGATAAACAACAAATAAAAGACCAGATTGGTGCAACACAAAAAGCATATGCTAATGTTGGAAGTATTCTTAATGCAGGAAAATCAGCACTAAAAAGCATCCAAGGTACTCCTAAAGCCGCTGTTGAATCTTTTAGAAAAATACCAACTATAGCTGAAAGAACATGGAATAGTACAAAAAAAGGCTGGAATACTCTTAAATCACACCCTGGACAATCAATTCTTGGGGGTATATCAAATTTAACTTTTGGTGGTGGATCTAAGGGTGTTAAAAATATTGCTAATGAAATGTCACAAGGTCAATCAGAATGGACTAGAAAACTTGCTAGTAAAATGACACGTACTGACAAACAAGGGAATATTCAACCTACAAAAGTTGCCCTAGCTGCTTCAATTCCAGTTGGATTAGGTATTATGCATGCTACATGGGATGCTCCTGAGAAGGCAATTAAGAAAGCGACGGAAGCAGTTGATCCTGGAGCATATAAGTATCAAAATTCTAAAAATCAACAGATATAAAATTATATACGAAAAAAGTATTCACAGTATTAATTGATAACTGTGGAGAAGAGAATTATTTTCTGTAAACGAAATAAATGAAGAAAATATGGCAACATATAAATTAAAGAGAAAGTCTTTTACAAAGTGGGATGAGACAGATAATCTTAAAAAGATGAAGGATTCTGATATTCTCGCTGAAAATAAAAAGAAAACTACTGATTTCGGATCAATTGGTGGAAGTGCAGTAACTGGAGCCGTAATTGGTTCTGGTGCAGGTGCTATCGCTGGTGGTATTGCTAGAACTGGAGGTTCTGCTTTCAGAGGCGCAAAGATAGGTGCAGGTAAAGGCGCTTTAGTCGGTGCTGGTGTAGCTGCTGCCGCTCAGTATCTTAAAGGTCGCAAACAAGCAAAAGAAAATAAGTTCTACAATGATCGTCTTGCTTACGCCCAGAGACAGGCTGTACGTCGAGAAAGAAAGGACTGGAAAGGCAATATGACCAACCGTGATGGTTATTCCTATTAAGAAATAGTATGATAAAGTTTCGTGCAAAAGAATTTAGTAAAGTTGGAAAAGTAGCAAAGAAGGTATGGGACAAATATAAGTCTAATATGCCAGCAGCACTTAGTACAGGAACTTTAACTGTTTCTTCTGCCAATTATCTAACTAATAGATCTAGACATAAAAACGCTGCTGAATATCAGAAGAAACAGCTAGATGCAATGAATAAATTAACGGAAGAGTTAAGAAATACAGCAAACTCAATGAATACCGTTAATAATTCTATACAGAATATGAATATTAAACCTGAGATGGAGTCTAACCGAAAAGGTGGAATGCTTATTAAGTTTAGACGTAAACTCTCAATTTAAACAAAAAACACTATGGAAAATCGTGAACTTACGCAAGTTGAAGAAGCTTACTATGTTGTTGGTGGTAGTGTAGAGGCAGCCGCTGACATTAATGATGCAATTGTTTCTACTTATGTAGAAGATGTAACTAAAGATAATGTTATTCCTGCAGTTAATGCTATTGCAATGCATCAGATTGATTTTAATGGTATCGCTAGTCGTGTGGGTACTGAATCAGAAGTAGAACCTGAGCCTGAACCTGAAGATACATACACACCAGTAGAGAATCCAACAGGTAATCCTTCAGAAAAGGGATGGTATGTGAAGAACGGTGATGTATATGAACTGACTAAAGATACCGAAGTTCAAGAGGGTACAACCTATTATACAAAGGACTAAAACCAATATAAGATAGTATGATTAAATTTAGAGCCAAGGAATTTAGTAGTCATATTATCTCTGATACAATTACAGGAGCAAAAATTGGTGCAGCAGGAGGAGCAGCTTTCTCCTCTATAGTACCCAGATTTCGTAAAAAGGGTGGCAAAATAGTGTACGATGACACTAAAAAGGGAAATAATTCTTTTAATAGCCTTAAAGTTATTGGTCTGGGACTTATAGTCGGTGCTGGTCTAGGTTTCCTAGCCGGTGCAACCAAGGATATTAATGAGTGGCGTAATAGAAAAACCACTATTGATAACCGTTTAATGAAAGATATTCTCAGTCTCCTTAAAAAATCTGGCTCAAGAGAAAATATTGATTTTACTAGAGATCCTAAAATAGCTAATAATCTTAAAACGAAAGTTTGTATTGTAATTTCAAAACATAGTGACGACTTAAAGATTCTTATCAATACCACTAATGACCCAAAATTGAAAACTCTGACTGATAAGATTACTAAAAGCGTTCCTAATGGCTCTATAAAAAACAATACAACTTCAGATAGATATAATGAAATAACAATATCCACACTTTCGTCTTCAGCAGATGCAGATCTTATTGTAGAAATAATGAAAACGTTTATTTCTGCCAAATATCCTGTTTATGTTGTAGAAGTTGGGTAATAATAATGAAATATAAATAATAAATATGGCACAATGGAAAGAAACTCTTGAGCCGTATGTTAGAGTTCAAGAGAAAATTAAAGTTGCAGCAGTTAATCCTACCGCAGGTGAAGACTTAATCATAGGTTGCACTATTATTTCTGACGCTGGTCCTAGTACTCCTACTTTGATCACATCTCAGAAGGAATATCTCGCTACTTATGCATCTCAAGATCTTACTGAAGACTATATGAAGACAATCGATGCTCTTTATGGTAATGGAAAAGATACTGTTGCATCAACTATGTGGCTTAATGGATATCGCCTTGCTGGTGCTGGAAATCTTCTAGTTGTTCGCGCATTCAAAGGCAATAATATTTATTTTGCTAAACCACTGAGTAGATCTGACCTTAATACATATATTCTTAAGGATGGACAGCTTCTAAAGAAAGTTCAAAACTTCAAGATCGTTGTTGATGCAGATGCTGATAGCGCAGCGCATAGTACTGATGGTTGGGCTATTGCAGTTGATGGTGTAGGTGTAATTGGTAACAGAACTACAGATGAGGGTGCTCAGTATGACTACTACGTTCAGAACTTGCAGGAACTTGTTGATTTCCTCAATGATTCTCCAAAGTTCTTTTCTCCATCTTATAAGTTCTATTCTGATGAAAAAGGTACACAAGAGATTGAGATTAATCCTGATGGTAGTGTAACAACTGCTGCTAAGAGCGTTATTTTTAATGAAGTTTATCTTGGTGCTAACTTCCTTGATACTACTGATCCTCGTTGTCCTGATGGTGTTTGTTACGTGGTTATCTGTGAGCCTGATTGGGAGTATGAGACTAACCAAAGTCAAAGACTCGTAGATCTTGTTACTATTACTGATTTCAAGGATATCAAGTACTATGCTACAAATGCATATAATTCAGGTTCACCTTTGAAGCTTCGTATTCGTCGTTTTAATCATGATGCAGTTATTTCGAAAGAACTTTCTGCTAATGACGCTAATGCAGGCGGTGAATCCCCTTATACTGTTTTGGAGTCAGTTTTGGCTACTTATGATGCAGCAAAGAAGAAAGCTGGTGGTGTTTTAAGTAAGACTATTACTGACCGTGACTTCTATGAGCTCGCTATCTTTGATCCTAGTGTAAGTGGTAGCGCTGAGTACTTCAATATTGGTAATATCAATGGTCGCGGTGACATAACAGAGGCTGTATTAAATGACCTTCTTAATATGATCCAAGTGCAACTGCCTGATAATCTTCTCGACTTAGGTCTTGACTATTATGGTTATGTACCTGAGGAGAAAAAGACTGGCTGGGTTGCTCGTAGCACTGTTCCTTCTGGTGTTGTAATTCCTGCAGGTAATGCAGTTGATACTAAAGAAGAACTAGCTAATATTCCTAACCCATCACGCGGAGATTATGCAGTAGTTGGTAAGAAAACTGCCCAATACTACAAGTATGTTGGTGGTGAATGGGTTCTCCAAGACTCTTTCGAGGGAACTATTAGCTATACTGCAGCAAGTCTCGATATCCTGAATAGTATTGTTACTAATCCAGATGAGAATGATATTGCAAAGATTGGTAAGGATGTAGAAGGTACTTATTATCAGTATACAACTGTTACTGAGGTTGAGGATGAGGAAATCTATATTGACCTTAGCATTGATCCTGAGAAGTATAAGATTCTTAATGTAGATGATAATGATCTTCTTAAAGCTCTCGATAAGATTGAGGAAGATGAAATTTATCAAACTGAAGGTCTTTCTGACTTAGGTAATACTAATAGTCTATTCCAATCATGCTTAGCAAATATGGCTATTAATTTTAACTACTTCTATGCAGTTTCTACTGTTAATAGCACTAACTATCTTGCCATTGCTAACTCAGTAAACCGCCTGAATAAGGATCACTACAAGCTTTACTGCTCTGCACCTTGGGATGTTGATACAAGTACTGTTGGATTTAAATTCTATTGCTCACCTTCTGTTCTATATTGGGAAGCTGTAAACCGTAATCGTGGTTTGGACCGTGAGTTCATGTCAATGTTCGGTCAAAGAGCTATTGCCCAGATTCAGAATCCAGTCGTAGAATTTAATAAGAGACAACGTCAACTTCTTCTGTCTAAGCATATTAATACAGTTCTGTGGGATACTCAAATTCAAACATATGTATATAATGACGCTTATACAAATGAGAATGATAATAATATCCTTAATGAGGATGGTAACTCTCGCTTAGCTATTCGTATTTCAAAATCTCAGAAACAACTTTTGCGTCAATTCCATGGCCGTCAAATTACTGATATACTATACTCAGATATGTATAGTGTTATTGATTACTGGTTTAAAACCACTATCATGCCTATGACTTATACTATTGACGACTATAGAATTACAATTGCAGATATTAACTCAGATGAGGATAAGAAAGCTAATCGCGTCAATGTATTAATTGAGGTTCGATATAACCGTTCACTTAAGTTCGTTGAAGTTTATCATAACGCAATTGATATGGGTATGTCCTTTACTGGCACAATTTAATGAAAAATATATAGATAGTACTCTTTGAGTGTTTTGCTTTAGGAGTACTATCTTCTTTTAAAATCATTAATAGCAACAAAAATAACCAACACTATGGAGAAAACTCTATTAGTAGATCTTAAGCGCAAAATGTTCATTCGATCTAGTTTGATTTCCCTTAGTGGACTGGACGAACTTTTAGGGCTTAATGATTATCTTTCAGCAGATGAAATTATACTAGAGATTATAAAGAAGGCATTGAGAGAATTTGAGAATACATGTCCACTTATACTGGAGATGCCTATAAATAAAGCACAACTTGGAACATGTTTTGGTAGAGAAGGGTACGGTGAAGTAAAAAGCAACTTCACTTTATTTTTGAATTGTGTAATTCCTGAACATAGAATTATTCTTGTTCCTAACTCTATTCCCATGTGGAGAATAGGTGGTGGAGGAAATTCAGGTAGTTATACTGCTCTTGGCGGAACTTCTAGCTATCCCCAAGCATTATCATATGAATATGTTCTTGATTATATTAGACCTTACATTTTCGTAGCAAATCTTCCTACTGACGAATTTTATCTTAGAGGAATTTGCAGCAGACCAATTACACCAGACTGGATATCAGAAAAAGATAAAACATTTAATCCTAAATCAGAGACTAGTGCAGTTTGGTGGATGAATATTGAAGATGGCGGTGCTAAGGGAAATTATTTCCTTGATCTTTGTATGGTTCATCTTTTAGATTTTATAAGACAATTAAAAGCAAGTATAAGCTTACCTAATATGTCAATAGATATCTTAGCTAACATTGATAGTGCATATCAAGAGTTAAGAAGTAGATGTGATCAATATGCTCTTCAATCCGGATGGTATGGAGAGTTAATTTTGTAATATATTATGATAGTATTACGACAAAAACAATACGTTCATCCGCTTGTACATAAAGCATTAGCAACGAAGCCTGGACAATCTATTTTAAATGGAGCAGTAAAAGTTCTTAAATCCCCAGCTTATCAAGAAGCAGGTAAAACGGTAAAAGCTGTTACTAAGACAGTTAAGATGATTCCACATAATCCTGGAGGTGCTGTAAGACGTGCTACCGCTGGGACCATAGTTAATCCTGGATTAACTGCTGCAGAAGCTGGTGATATAGCTTTAGCTGTCAGTGTTCCTGCATATAATGCCGTTCCAGTTAATCTTAAAATGGCTGCCGCAATGGTACCTGGATTAACTAAATCTCCTGC
>Ga0326512_10000798_pt1 | contig 26531 bp, 23 predicted proteins | sample 1_2617_0518_D_FD_203652 | JGI IMG/M metagenome (GOLD analysis project Ga0326512, IMG submission 203652) | Bovine rumen microbial communities from UC Davis, California, United States - 1_2617_0518 | ecosystem: Host-associated > Mammals > Digestive system > Stomach > Rumen | place: USA...
AACATCGGCTACTTCAAGGATCACCTGACACTGCGTCAGAGCGAAATCTCCAACCACCCCGCCATCATCCGTCGCTTGGGCGTCATCGCCATCAACACGGCCATCGAGGTGGACCTCTACGGAAACGTCAACTCTACCCACATCAGCGGCACAAAGATGATGAACGGCATCGGTGGTTCCGGCGACTTCGAGCGCAATGCCTACCTGAGCATCTTCACCTGTCCGTCAACGGCCAAGGGCGGCCTCATCTCGTCTATCGTGCCTATGGTCACCCATCAGGACTCGTCGGAGCACGACGTCAACGTCATTGTGACCGAGCAAGGTATTGCCGACCTGCGTCATAAGAGCCCCATGCAGCGCGCAGAGGCCATCATCGAGAACTGCGCACATCCCGACTATCGTCCGTTGCTGCGCGAATACCTCAAGCTGGGTATCGGTGGCCACACCCGCCACTGCCTCACCGCCGCCTTCGCCATGCACGACACGCTGGCTCGCAAGGGCGACATGCACCTGACAGACTTCTCTGAGTACGTGAAGTAATAAATAAAAGGATAATACAAAGGGGCTGCGAAAAATTCGGTTTTTCGCAGCCCTTTTTCTTGGTCATTGCGCACCCCCGGACGATTGTTTTTTCCGGAGTGCCTTTGCCCTATTATCTGACAATCTGCTTCCGGCCATTCTTCACATAGATGCCAGGCTTTGAGGGCTTCATGATCTCCTGCCCGTTCAGATTGAAGACGCGGTTGTCCTGGAGTACAGGGCCGTCGGTGGATGCACTGCTGATGACAGTGGGATCATTGCCAGCGAGGGGCACTTTGTCGAAGTCCATGCCTGTGCCAAGGAAATAGGCACCAATGTTGTTGGGCTGGTTATAGCCCACGTTCTGGTTGATGCAACCCATATAGTAGGTATGGTCGGTCATCAGCCAAGGCAGCTTATAGCTACTGGGATACCACGTCGAGAAGATCTTGATATCCTTCAGCTTCGAGGCATCGGGCATGATGATCTCTTCACGCCAGTCACCGAGGAAGTCGCCATACCAAGCGGGATTCTTCTTCGTTCCGTTGTTATAGCTTATGTCATAGCGGTAGAGGGTGAAGGTGCGGCCCAGCGAGCCATCCATCTTGTCACCATCGATGAGCTGGCGGGTGAGCGTGCCGTCAAACCAGATACCCATGTTGCACGACCCACACTCATAGCCCAGGTCGGCTCCGGTCTGCGAATAGACCCTGTTGCCATACATCCAGAACTCACAGCCAGGCGATTTGGAATCAATATCGGCCACCATGCAGCGACCCATGTCGTTGTCGCTCGACCCCACCTTGTTCCAGATGGTAGCACCGGTCTTGGCATCGTGCAGGGCCACTTGCGTCTTTCCGCTCTCCAGACAGTGATACACCTGCATGCCCTCGCGGTCGGGCAGGAACTTGCCCACGTGGTTGGCATCGCCATGACCCAGGCCTGTGGTCCAGAGGCCGTAACCGTCGTCATCAAAGGCGCACGAGCCATACATCACCTCGTCCTTTCCGTCGCCATCCAGATCGGCCACGTTGAACGAGTGGTTGCCCTGTCCACCATAGGCACTGTTGGCCTTCCTGTCCTTGTTGGTAGTCGCACCGCCGCTGTTAGAGCTGTCGAAGTGCCACAGGCGCGTCAACTGTCCCTCGCTGTACTTCCATCCCTCGACCACGGTACGGGCATAGACGCCGCGCCCTAAGAATATCTGCATGGTCTCGCCATCAAACGAAGCAGCCCCTAATCTCAGCGAGTTGGCACGTTTCCAATAGTTGTCGCCCCACGACTCGCTCTGTGCTTTCCAGCCTGAGCCCTTGTCGGTGGCGCTGATGAAGTTGGCTCGTGCCAACTCCTTGCCCGTAGCACCATCGCACACACTGAAAAACTCCGGGCCACCAGACCCCTTGCTCGACGGACCTGTGTAGTGGGTCACCCAGTTATCGCGATAGTCGGTCTTTCCGTCGCCGTCGGTGTCGCCGATTTCCTCACCGTTGCCAAACACGGTTCCCTCGCCCGTCTTGGTCACAAACTCACACTTTCCATCTCCGTCAAGGTCGGCTACGGCAAAGTTGGAACTGTTGCCTAAGATGATGTTGGGCCCCGACTTGATGCGCCAGAGGAAGGTGCCGTCCAGCTTGTAAGCGTCCCAGATGACACAATGGCGGGCTCGGCGGTCGCTGCTGCCAGCACCCGTGCCATCGCTGATGCAATTTCCGTTGTCGTCATAGACGCTGAGCAGGCGCTTCACCACCACCTCCATCTCACCGTCACCGTCCAAGTCGCCCACCGAGCAGTCGTTGGCCTGATACTTGATGACATTCACGTCGCACACATCCTCGGTCGACTTCAACGGGATGGAAACGTATGGCAGCTTATTGCGGGTGATGCGCTCGTCAACGAGCAGCGAGTCGAGGGCCGCCTCACGAATGGCCTGCTTTCCCTCCATGTCGCTCACCGTGGACGGAGCCAGGCCGCTGAAATAGTTGCCCGGCACCAGATAGTAAACCCTCGGAGATGTTGGCACGGACGACGTCTGATAGCAGGTGGCGTTGGCCACAGGCTTGGAAGATGTCACCCTGGTCAGCGAACCGTTCAGGGCAGCAGCCAAACGACTATAGAGATGAAAGGACGTATCCCATGTGTCGGTGGGCAGCATGCGCCAGCTGATGAGCAACTTGCCCGTATGCTGCTGATAGCTGCCCAACGAGGCATTGGTAACGGTGTTGATGGACGCCCACATCATACGTTTGTCCAAACCCTGTGGCTGTGGTTGTGCTGTGGCTGTCAGCGAACACGTAGCCAGGGCCAAGAGTGATAGTAATTTAGTTTTCATTGTTTTAGTTTGATTAGTTTGTAATTTTTAATCGACATCAATCTTCATATATAGGGGGCGCTCGTCATCCTGAGTGGAATAGACCTCCACATTTTGAAACGTCACCTGCCGCGCATGCCGCACGAAGAATCCCTGCACCGGCAACGGCCCCCACATCGTGCCTTCGGGATATTCTTTCTCCTTCTCATCTGCCGGTACGTCGGTCTTTCTCTGTCCGCCTCGATGCTCAATAATGATGTTACGCAGGGTGATGTCTTCCACCTTGTGTCCCGGCAGACCCGTGATGCTGCTGCCAATGCTTCCGCAGTCGTGCACCCTCACGTCGCTGATGGTCACGCCGCGCAACTTGCCCACATGACTGATCTGCTGACCTTCGTAATAGCCACGGGCGCGATTGCCCAGGCGAATAAAGATGGGCACCTCCGTGCCCTCTGCCACGATGTTGCTCACCTGTACGTTTTCCAACACGCCACCATCGACCACCTCCAGCGAGATGACCGAGGTGCCGCGGTCGTTGCCAAAGAACTTCGAGCTCTGGTCTTCGCTTGGCTTCACCACGATGCCGCTGATGCTGATGTTGCGATAGCCACCGTTGCTCTCGGTACCCAGTTTGATGGCGTTACAATGACTTGACACCACGCAGTTGCTGATGCGGACGTTCTCGCAAAGGCGGGGCGACGTGCTCTTCAGTGTGATGCCGTCATCATCGCTATCGGCCAGCATGCCCGTCACGATGACGTCGTGGCAACCGTCCAAGTCGAGGGCATCGTTGTTATAGTTGTTGCGATTGAAGACCTTGATGCCGTCAATCAACAGGCGGTCGCAAGCCAGGTAGTGCTGCATCCAGCAGCCGGAGTTGCGCAGGGTGACGTCCTTCACGGTGACGTCCTTGCTCTGGATGAAGCGGATGAGATGGGGCCGGGTGATACCCTCGTCGTTCCACGACAGTTTCTGGAAGGCTGCCCCACGCCCATCGATAGTGCCCGTACCGGTGATGGCGACGTTCTGCACCGAGTCGGCATAGATCAACTGTATGGTGGTAGTCTGTGTGCGAAGCGACACGTAGCCCGACTTCATGGGCTGATAGTCGTGCAAGTCGGTCGAGCCAAAGAGCGTGGCACCATGCTCCAAATGCAACTCCACATTGCTTCGCAGCACGATGCTTCCCGTCTTGAACATGCCCGACGGCACCACCACACGCCCGCCACCATGAGCCGAGCAATCGTCAATGGCCCGTTGCAGGGCTATGGTGCTCAGCCTCGCGGTGTCGGCCACAGCACCATAGTCTATAATATGATAGTCGCGGGAGCTGGCACTCTCACCCATCAGCAGGGCGAAGAGTGCGACAAGCAGCTTTTTCATTTCTTAGTAGCTCTAACGAAATAGATAATTAATAAAAGGTAAGCAACAAGGGCGCAGACCTCAGAGAGCGAGTTCTGCAGCCAGGCATCGTTGACGAGGTTGATGCCACCGAAGCGCAGCAACGCGCTGACCACTCCCATCAGGGCACCACCGGCAATGAAACCAGAGGCAATGAGCGTACCACGCTCACCACGAGCATCGTTGACGGCCTTGTCCTTTGAGCGGGTCGTCACATACCAGTTAACGGCTCCACCTACCAAAAGCGGGAGGTTGAGCTGCAAGGGGATGAACATGCCCAAGGCGAAGGGCAGTGCCGGCACCTTGAACAGCGTAAGGATGATGGCGATAGCAGCACCGATGGCATAGAGTAGCCAAGGCGCACCCACACCATTCATCAGCGGGTCGATCACAGCAGCCATCGCGTTGGCCTGCGGAGCGGCAAGCTGACCGGAGGCAAAGCCATAGGTCTCGTTGAGCAGCATCATCACGCCGCCCACGGTAGCTGCCGAAACCAGCGTACCGAGGAACTTCCATGTCTCCTGCTTGCGGGGCGTAGTGCCAAGCCAGTAGCCTATCTTCAGGTCGGTGATGAAAGCACCGGCCATCGACAGGGCCGTGCAGACTACGCCGCCCATGATGAGTGCGGCCACCATACCGCTGGTACCTCTAAGTCCTACGCCCACCATCACGACCGAAGCCAAGATGAGCGTCATCAGCGTCATACCGCTCACGGGATTGGAGCCCACAATGGCAATGGCGTTGGCCGCCACCGTGGTAAAGAGGAAGGCGATGACCGCCACGAGCACGATGGCCACCAGGGCGAAAAGCATGTTGCCGTCCATCACGCCAAACCAGAAGAACAGGAATGTAAGCAGCAGGGTGATGACCGAAGCCGTGATGATGAACTTGAAGGGGAGGTCCTTCTCCGTACGCTTCAACTCATTCGCAGGCCCTGCGCCACCTTTCATCTCCTTCGCAGCCAAGGAAATGGCTCCCTTGATGATTCCCCACGACTTGATGATACCGATGATGCCCGCCATAGCGATGGCACCGATACCGATGGACTTGCCGTACTTGGTGAAAATCATCTCGGGACTCATCTCACCCACGGCCATCGTGACCGAGGGGTCCCACTGGTTCAGCACGTCGCCACCCCAGAGAAGGGCCATGCCCGGCACCACAAGCCACCAGATGGCCACTGAGCCCAAGCAGATGATAAGGGCATACTTGAAGCCGATGATGTAGCCCAAGCCTAAGACGGCCGCTCCCGTGTTCACCTTGAACACCAGTTTGGCCTGGTCGGCTAACTGTTCGCCCCAACTCACGACACGCGAAGTGAAGTTCTCGTTCCACCAGCCCATCGTGGCCACGATGAAGTCGTAGAGTCCGCCTACAAGACCGGCGGTGAGAAGGGTGGAAGCCCCTCCAACGGTCTCCGAGGGGGCTTCTTTGGTTTTGCTTTCGTCTCTTATTCCTGTCACCAGCACCTGCGTGGTGGCCGTGGCTTCGGGGAAAGGATACTTGCCGTGCATGTCGCTCACGAAGTACTTGCGGAACGGGATGAGAAACAGGATGCCGATGATGCCGCCCAGAAGCGACGAGATGAAGATGTTGATAAACGATGCCGACATCTCAGGATACTTGGCTTGCAGGATGTAGATGGCGGGCAAAGTAAAGATGGCACCGGCCACGACGGCACCCGAACAGGCACCGATCGACTGGATGATGACGTTCTCGCCCAGCGCCTTCGAACGCTTCGTGGCTGTACTGACGCCCACGGCGATGATGGCAATGGGAATGGCGGCCTCGAACACCTGACCCACCTTCAGACCCAAGTAGGCAGCGGCTGCCGAAAACAGCATGGCCATCAACACACCCCATGTCACAGACCACGCATTGACCTCGGGATAGACTCCGTTGGGCGACATGAGTGGTTCGTACTTCTCTCCTTCTTTCAGTTCCCTGAACGCATTCTCAGGCAACTGAGTCTTGATTTCAATCTCTTTCATGGCTATTATTGTTTTGTTGTCTTTCTTTCTCTTCCAAATACTCTGCATAGATTCTTGCTGCGGAAATGATCTGGCGAACACAAGGACGCTTCTGGTAATATTCAGCGGTACGCTCCGACGCTTCATAGCTCAGGGGGGCGTCGCGTTTCAACTTCAGCAGTTCACTACAAATGAGCGAGCCATGTTCTTCCTTGAAACGGGCTGCCAGCTGCTGCACAATCTTATAGTTATAGGACTTACCCTCGCGATCGCCGGGAGTCACAGAGCCACAATCAAGCCCTGCCAGCAAGGCCAGGGCGTTGAAGGCTCCGCACGACATGCGCATACGACCAATGCCGGCACCAAAGCCGGCACTGACGCGCAACATCTGTTCCTCGGTATAGCCATACACGTCGGCAAAGGCCACGGCCACCGACTGGGAACAATTGAATCCCTGCATGAAATGCTCTTCTGCACAACGCATGCGTGCTTGCTTGTCTATCTTCATAACTGGTCAACAACCTTTTTTATGCGACGCAGACCTTCCATCATCTGACTCCGCGGACAGGCGATATTCAGTCGGATGTAGCCTTCGCAGCCATACATCGTACTACTGTTCACCTGGACCCTTCCTTCCTTCAACAGTCGCTGGGTCAGCTCGTCGCTACCAAGACCTGTGGGACGAATATCAACCCACACCAGATAGGTACCCTCGAGTGGCGTGACGGACAACTGCGGCAGTTCACGAGCGAAGAACTGGCACAGGGCTTCGTAGTTCTGATAGATATACTCACACAACTCGTCGAGCCACGCCTCGCTCTCGTTGTAGGCAGCTTCCAGTGCCACCACGCCGAAGGGATTCACATCGCAAACCTCGTTGACGTTGATGGCTCGATCGATTTTCTCACGCCATTCTGGACGTGCACAGATGATATTGGCATTCTGCAGGCCAGCCGTATTGAACGACTTCGAGGGTGATGTGCAGATGATGGCATTGTGCGTATCAATGGTTCCGTAAGGCACGTAGCGCCGTCCGCGGAAACAAAGTTCGTTGTGAATCTCGTCGGCCACGACAATGACGTCGTTCTCCTTACAGATACGGGCTATTCGCGCCAGCTCCTCACGGGTCCACACACGCCCTACAGGATTGTGAGGGTTGCAGAGAATCAACAACTTGGCACGGGGATGGCGGACCTTTGCCTCAAGATCGGCAAAGTCCATCGTGTATTTCCAGGAAGGACTGAACGAGGAGGCTGGGATAAGGGGCGACTCCACCACCTCACATCCATTGTTGCGCACAGAGGAGAAGAAACAATTGTAGACGGGAGTCTGCAGGATGACCTGGTCGCCAGGCTGGGTGAAGGCTTTCACGATGACACTCAGCGCAGGCACCACTCCTGTGGTATACATGATCCACTCACGCTCTATCTGCCAGTCGTGGCGACGGCGAAACCAATTGATGATAGCCTGGTAGTAGCTATCGGGGACCAGCGTATAGCCGAAGACACCGTGCTCCACTCGTCGCTGCAAGGCCTCGCGTATGGCGGGCGCCACCTGAAAGTCCATATCGGCCACCCACATGGGGATGATGTCATTGGTTACATTGTCCTCTGGCTGAGGTCCGTCAACGACAGGGAGAGGGGACTCCGAGTCCCATTTATAGCATCCGCTACCGCGACGATTCACTACTTGGTCAAAATCATATTTCATAGGCGTTGCTCTATCACGCAGTTATTTGGTTGCTTTACATTCTTGTCGATAGTGACTGAACCTATCGTATCGGCCACGATGTGACCGCTCGACGGGTTCTTGATATGCTCGATATGGCCACGAATGTCGGCCACCACGTCGCTATACTCAAAGACACGGTCGCACTGGGCATCAAACGTGCAGTTCTCCAGCACCAGCCTATCGGCATAGCATAAGAGTTGCTCGCCGGCAAGGTGGCAGTTGACCAGTCGCACGTTCTTGGAGTGCCAAGCAAGATACTCGCCATCGAGAGTGGAGTCATAGATGGTGACGTTCTCACACTCCCAGAAGGAGTCTTTGGTCACGATATGGGCATTGCGGATTTCCACGTTGCTGCAATACTGGAACACATATTTCGAGTCGCTTTTCAATCCGTTGATGCGCACATCGTCACAAAACATGAAAGGATAGGTGCCCTCATGCAGCTCCAGGTCGCGGGCCTCGATGTGGTTGCATCGCCAGAAAGTCTCATCGGCATCGTTGATGACCACCTGCTCCAGGTAGATATGGTTCATCTCACGAAACATCTTCGGACCATCAATGCGCGTATGGCGCATGTCCAAATGGTCGCTATACCACAGGGCGGAACGGGCACCCACGTCAAACTGACAGTGGTCTATCTTGAAGCCATGCACATGCCAGAAAGGATACTTGCCCCAGAAACGGCAACCTACGGCCTCAATGTCCGAGCACTCCTTAATAGCACTCTCGCCATCGCCTATCGTCACCTCCTCCAGCCTGAGATGATGTTGCTCAAAAAGGGGGCGCTCCCCTTCAAAATGCTGTTTGCGAATAATATCCATGATTCGTCTTTTGATTAGTTTTCACGTGCAAAGGTAAATAAAATTTCTGACAACCTGCAGTCGTTTAGAGATAATTCCATAATTTTGCAGCCAAAATGAGACTCTTTAACTTTCGTAACAGGGAAATTCTGCGATTGGCGCTGCCCAGCATTGTGCAGAACGTGACGGTTCCGCTCTTGGGAGTGGCCGACGTGACCATCATGGGACATATCGGTGACGCCCGCCATATCGGGGCCATCGCCGTGGGCAGCATGATCTTCAACGTGATGTACTGGCTCTGCGGTTTCCTACGCATGGGCACCAGCGGACTCACGGCACAAGCCTACGGAGAAGACCGTCATGGGGGAAAAGTGGAGGCCATTCTCTATGCCTCCCTCCGACTGGCCTTCCTCATCGGCCTCTCGATGGTGGTGCTCCAACTGCCACTGCGCTGGCTGGGCTTCTACCTGATGCGACCCACTCAGGATGTGGCCGCACTCTGCCTGCCATATTTCAATATCTGCATCTGGGGGGCACCCGCCGTGCTGGGACTCTATGCGCTGACCGGCTGGTTCATTGGCAGACAGGACACCCGCACGCCAATGATCGTGGCTATCACGCAGAACGTTATCAACATCGCCTTGTCGGCCCTGCTGGTCTTCGGCTTCGGAATGGGTGTCGATGGCGTGGCTACGGGTACGCTGGTGGCCCAATGGACGGGATTTTTCATGGCCTGTGGAGCGTGGCGGATGAAATATCGGTCCACCACTCATGCTTCACACACCACCTCTCTCCCCTCGTTCTTCACTATCCACCGCGACATCTTCCTACGCACGCTTTGCCTTGTGGCCGTCAACCTCTATTTCACCTCGGCCGGTGCGGCACAAGGGGCGCTGACGCTGGCCGTCAACACCCTGCTGATGCAACTGTTTACGCTCTTCAGCTACTTCATGGATGGCTTCGCCTACGCTGCTGAGGCTATGACGGGCCGCTATTACGGTGCCCAGGACGACAAGGCGCTCAGCAATACCATTGGAAGTCTCTTTCGCTGGGGATGGCTCATGGTGGCCTTGTTCACCTTGATCTACTGGGTAGGTGGCACTCCGTTCCTACGACTGTTGACCACTGACGCAACAGTTATTCAGGCCGCTTCCGACTATCTCCCCTGGGCGGTGCTCATTCCGCTGTGCAGCATGGCCGCCTTTGTATGGGATGGAGTCTTTATCGGCACCACCTATACACGGGGCATGCTGATAAGCTGTGCAGTGGCTGCCGCCGTGTTTTTCAGCCTGTGGTTCCTGCTCAGTCCGTCTATGGGCAATCACGCCTTGTGGGTGGCTCTTCTAAGCTATCTGGCCCTGCGGGGAATCATTCAGACATATCTCTGGAAAAATGTCAGCATTTTCAACAGGTTTTAATTCCATTTTTCCGCCTGTCTGCGTAAAAAAGAAAGAATAAAAAAATAAAATATAAAAAGAACAAATAATTTTTTCCTTTATATAAGAAAAAAGCAGTATTTTTGCAGAAAATTACCGAACCTATGGCTAAAAACGCTGTTTGGCAAGACGAATACTGGCTGATGCTTATGCAAATTTACCTGCGTAGGCCAGTGGGTATGAAACCCCTCTACAGCCGAGAATTGGTGGAGCTGAGTCTGGAACTACACATTGCACCGCAAGAACTGCAGGCACGCATGGAGCAGATAGCGAGGCTGGACACGCCTCGGCTACGACGCTTCTGGGAACGCTATCACGAGAACCCACGACGGCTGGCAAGAGCCGTCAGACTGCTTCGCGAGATGAATGGCTTCGGAGCAGCCGACAAGTTCTATGAGGGCGTGGAGGTGCAGGAGACCTTTGAGCGCGACTTCCGACCATTGGAGGAAGACCCCCGCTTCACGCCCGTCATGCTGATTCTCATCCTCGACCTCTACTTCAGCCTGACGCCCAGCACGATGGTGAGCGAGACGCCCGAGGTCGTGGAGATGGCACGATGTTTACACCTAAGCCCCATCGACATCGTTGACGTGCTGGAACTCTACAAGGTGTGCGACCCCTATCTGAACCGCACCAACCTGTCGTTCTCGCCCCTGCTTCCCGCTTGTCAGCAATTGTGGCAACGCTTCGACGGTGACGAGGGGAAGCAACTGCGCCAGATGGCTGCCGACTTGCGCTTTTATTTTGAATAGAGATGGCACAGACCCAGATACAAGAACAGAAACAGGAGCAACGGTTGTTGCAGAGCATCTCGCAGCAACAACTGCTGGTGTCGCAACTGGTGGAACTGCCCGTAGCTCAGCTGGTGGAGCGCATCAACACCGAGATGAACGACAACCCCGCACTGGAGACCATACCCGACGATCCCCTCTACCCTTACGAACCCGATGGTTCGGATGCTCCGGACAGTCAGGACAACCCCGATACAGACTTTGACACTGAGCGCGAACGCGAGGAAAGGGCCGATGCACTGGATGCTGCCCTTGAAAGCATTGGACGCGACGACGAGGACCTGCCCGTCTATCAAGGAGGACACTCGCAGACGGAGGAACGCGAGGAGATTGTCTATGGCGCACAGGAGTCTTTCTATGACGAGTTGCTCACCCAAGTGGGCGAACTGGAACTCTCCGACCGCGAACGCTATATCCTGGAGTATCTTATCCGGTCGCTTGACGATGACGGACTGCTCCGGGCCTCGCTGTCGTCCATCAGCGACGAACTGGCCATCTACCACAACATCGACGCTTCGACGCAAGAGATAGAGCAGGTACTGAAGAAACTGCAGGACATGGACCCTGCTGGCATTGGGGCCCGCTCGCTGCAAGAGTGCCTGCTGCTGCAGATTGACCGCAAGGCGAAGGAAGCGGGGAACAGCAACCAACTGAAGCTCATGCGCCAGGTGATCGCCGACTTCTTCGACGAATTTACCAAAAAGCACTGGGATAAAATACAAGCAGCATTAGCGCTGGACGATGTGCAGGCCGAAGCACTACAACGCGAACTGAGGCGACTGAATCCGAAGCCAGGGGCTTCTATGGGCGAGGTGGTAGGCCGCTCCATGCACCAGATTACGCCTGACTTCATCGTGGACACACAGGACGATGGCACCGTGACCTGTCAGCTCAATACGGGCGACATACCTCAATTGCAGGTGTCGCAGTCGTTCAGCGACCTACTCAAGGAGTATCAGCAAAACAAGGAGGGACTGTCGCGTCAGATGAAAGAGGCACTGCTCTACACGAAGCAGAAGGTGGATGCAGCACAGGGCTTCATCGAGGCAGTAAGGACACGCCGCCGCACGATGCTACTCACGATGAAGACCATCATCCGACTGCAACACCGTTTCTTCGAGGACGGTGACGAGGCGTCACTCAGGCCCATGATCCTGAAGGATGTGGCCGAGCGTACAGGACTGGACATTTCGACCGTCTCTCGTGTATCTAACTCGAAATATGTGCAGACACGCTGGGGTATGTTTCCCCTGAAATATTTCTTCAGCGACGCCCTGAAGACCGAGAGTGGCGAACAACTCTCCATCCGCGAGATAAAGGCCGCACTTCGCGACATGATTGAGAACGAGAACAAACAGAAACCGCTGACCGACGATGTATTGAGCGAGCGACTGAAAGAGCAAGGCTACCCGATAGCCCGACGCACGGTGGCCAAATATCGTGAACAGTTGGGCTTCCCCGTAGCAAGACTGAGGAAAGAATAATAGAATTAAAGAACAAATAATATAATCAAAGTGACCCGCGAAAAAAGCATTATCTATACGGCACGGATTGTCAGTACGATCTTTACGCCGTTCTATCTGCCCTTGGTGGGGCTGATTCTGCTCTTCACGCTTAGCTACATGAAGCTGCTACCCATTGCCTATCGGCTCATGGTACTCACGCTGGTCTATTTCTTCACTATCCTGTTGCCCACGTTCCTCATCCATTTCTATCGTCGGCACCAAGGATGGACGCTCATTGAATTAGGACAACGCGAACGACGAATGGTGCCTTATTGCATCTCTATCCTGTGCTATTTCGTTTGCATCTGGCTGATGGAGCATCTGCACATCTATCATTTCATTGGTAGCATACTAATTGCGGCGCTACTGGTGCAAATGACCTGCGTCATCATTAATGTATGGTGGAAAATATCGACCCACACGGCGGCCATCGGTGGCGTAGCGGGTGCGCTGTTTGGCTTCAGCCTCATCTTTAGTTTCAATCCCGTGTGGTGGATGTGCGTCGTCATCATCGTGGCTGGCATCTTAGGCTCCGCCCGCATGATTCTACGTCAGCACTCACTCTCGCAAGTAGTCGTCGGCTTTGCCGTGGGCTATGTCTGCGCCGCTATAGGCATCTTGTATCTATAAATCTACAAAAGTTCAATTATATGAATCCAAAAATCAGCATTATCATGGGCAGCACCAGCGACCTGCCCATCATGGAAAAAGCCTGCAAGCTGTTAGACGAAATGCAAATACCGTTTGAAGTCAATGCCCTCTCGGCCCACCGCACCCCCGATGCCGTGGAACAGTTTGCCAAAGGCGCCAAAGCACGTGGCATTCGCGTCATCATCGCCGGAGCAGGTATGGCCGCTGCCCTTCCGGGCGTCATCGCAGCCTCAACCACACTGCCCGTCATCGGCGTTCCTATCAAAGGCATGCTCGACGGTCTTGATGCTATGCTCTCCATCATTCAGATGCCTCCTGGCATTCCCGTGGCTACGGTTGGCGTGAACGGTGCCCAGAACGCAGCTATCCTCGCCGTAGAAATGCTGGCCCTGAGCGACGATGCGCTGGCACAGCGACTCGAAGCCTACAAGACTGGACTGAAAGATAAGATTGAGAAGGCGAACAAAGAATTAGCCGAGGTGAAGTATGAGTACAAGACGAATTAGTTCCGTTGCCCACATAGGCAATACGGCTATCGGCGGCACGAATCCCATCCGCATTCAGTCGATGACCACCACCGATACCAACGACACCGAAGCTTGCGTGGCGCAGGCCAAACGGATTATCAATGCGGGTGGCGAACTGGTGCGACTGACCACACAGGGCACCCGAGAAGCCGAAAACATGAAGAACATCTCGGCGCGATTGAAGGCCGACGGCTACAATCAGCCACTCGTGGCCGACGTTCACTTCAACGCCCACGTGGCCGACGTAGCCGCACAATACTGCGAGAAAGTACGTATCAATCCGGGCAACTACGTCGATCCTGCACGTACATTCAAGCGCTTGGAGTACACCGACGTGGAATACCAAGAAGAGCTGAAGAAGATTGATGAGCGCCTTGTACCTTTTATTAATATATGCAAGGAGCACCATTCAGCCGTGCGCATTGGAGTGAACCACGGTTCACTCAGCGACCGCATCATGTCGCGCTACGGCGACACTCCGGCGGGCATCGTGGAGAGCTGCATGGAGTTCTTGCGCATCTTCCGTCGCGAACAGTTTGACGACGTAGTCATCTCTATCAAGGCTTCTAACACGGTGGTTATGGTGCAGAGTGTGCGCCTACTGGTCGAAGCTATGGACAAGGAAGACATGCACTATCCGCTACATCTCGGCGTGACCGAAGCTGGCGAAGGCGAAGACGGACGCATCAAGAGTGCCGTAGGTATTGGCGCCCTGCTCACCGAGGGTATCGGCGACACCATCCGCGTATCGCTCAGCGAGGAACCAGAATACGAGATTCCCGTAGCACGTAAGATTGTTGATTCCATCGAGGAGTGCACACGTCTTCGCGCTCAGGCAGAAGCCAGCATCAAGGATGACACCATTACGCTCAAGATTGACGAAACCGACTGGGAATTGTTCCAATTGAAAGCTGCGATGGCCGTCGGTGCACTGCTCATCGACCGCAAGGCCACCCACCTAGTCATCGCATCCGAAACGCCTGTCAATCCTGACAGTCTTATCGCACTTGCCGATGCCATCCTGCAAGCCGCCCGCATCAAGTTTACCAAGACCGAATATATATCCTGCCCAGGTTGTGGTCGCACGCTCTACAATCTGCAAGACACCATCCACCGCATCAAGGCTGCCACGAGCCACCTTGTTGGTCTGAAGATTGGTATCATGGGCTGTATCGTCAACGGGCCTGGCGAAATGGCCGACGCCGACTATGGCTACGTGGGAGCAGGACGCGGCAAGATTTCGCTCTATCGCCAGAAGGAATGCGTGGCCAAGAACATACCCGAGGAGGAAGCCGTCGACCGACTCCTACAACTCATCGAGGCCGACAAGGCATAACCTCCAAAAGCATCGAATATTATTCATAGACGGCCACCTCACGCTTGCCTCGAAGCACGGCAAGGGCGTTGAGGGCCAAAGCTTCTAACTCGTCCTCACCTGGGAAACAATAGGTGGGGGCGATGAAGTCTATGCGCTGGCGCAAGCGACTGATGATATACTCCGAACGGGCCATACCGCCTGTGAGGAGGATAGCATCGACCTTGCCAAAGAGCACAGCAGCCTCAGCCACGATATTCTTGGCCACATGATAGATCATCGCATTCAGTATCAGCTCGGCATGCTTGTCGCCCTCGGCAATACGGCGCTCTATCTCACGGGCATTGTTCGTTCCCAGATGGGCATTCAGTCCTGCCTGTCCGGCAATACGCTTCAGCAGTTGCTTTTCGGAATATTTGCCACTAAAGCAAAGACGTATTAAGTCAGCAGCAGGCAACGACCCCGCACGCTCAGGCGAGAAAGGTCCCTCGCCATCCAGTGCGTTATTGGCATCGACGGCGCGTCCGTGATCATGTGCAGCCACAGAGATTCCACCACCCAAATGACAGATAATCAGGTTCAGGTCTTCATAGCGTTTGCCTATCTCGCTGGCAAAGCGCCGTGCAATGGCCCGCTGGTTCAGCGCATGCCAGATGCAGATGCGGTTCATCAAGGGTGAGCCGCTGATACGAGCATAGTCGTTCAGCTCATCGACAACACCCGGGTCGGCAATGAACGACCGACAACCAGGAATGTCCTTTGCAATCTCATAGGCAATAAGGCAACCAAGATTACAGGCGTGATTGTGCATAGCTATGCCCGAGTGAGTATCGTCGAGCATGAGCTGATTAATCTCATAGACGCCGCCTGCAATAGGCTTCACAAGTCCGCCACGGCCAATGACAGCATCGAAGTCCATAGGGACATTCATGCGATCCAACTCGTTCAGGACAAGTTGCTTTCGATAATCAAGTTGTTCGATGACATCATCAAACTTTGCTAATTCTTCAGGTGAATGACTGATGCTGCGCAGCACCATAGGTTGCTCGTCCTCGAAGACGGCCATCTTCGTAGAAGTAGAGCCAGGATTAATAGCTAAGATTAACATATTGACGTTTTGAATTTCAACTTTCGGAAGTCAAGGAAGTTCTTTAACTCCAATCATTTTCTTCGTTATCGAAACCTAAATTTGAGCTTTGTTAGGCTACAGACAGGCCAATGCTAAGGAGTAGAACTTCGAAGCGGGACTATCACCACGCGAGGTCAGCACGACGGGTACCTGCGGACCCTTGAGGATGGCGGCCGTCTCGGCCTGACAGAACAAGGTGATCGCTTTATAGAACACGTTACCCGACTGTATTCCAGGGAATATCAGCGCATCGGCACGTCCTTCAAGGGGCGACTCCAAGTGCTTCTTCTGCAAGGCAGCAAGCGAAAGACTGGTCTTCAAGTCCAGCGGTCCGTCAACGATGCAAGGACCAAACTCGCCAGCCTTGGCCTTCTCTATCAGTTCGAGATACTCCACAGTATGGGGGAAGTGCTTCTCGCTGACCTTCTCTGAGCAATTGATCAGCGACACCCTCGGCTTCTCGATACCCATCAGGCGGCACGCCTCCAGGATGTATCGCAACTGCTCCTCACGCTGTTCCTTCGTGGGACAGGGAATCACGGCCACATCCGTACAGAATAGCAGGCGGTCGTACTGTGGAATCTGAGCGCAGGTGATATGGGTAAGCACCCGTCCTTTGGGCAGGATGCCGGTCTCCTTATTCAATACGGCACGCAACAGGTTGTCAGTATTCAGCAGTCCCTTCATCAGCACGTCGGCCCTACCCTCACGCACCAATGCAACGGCCTTGGCTGCTGCATCATCGACATCGGTAGCTTCAATCGCCTGGGCACGGTCGCCATACTTGGCAAAGAACGCCTTTGCCTCGTCGTCAGCTCCCACCAGCAGGACGTTGGCAATACCCTCGTCAAGGGCACGAGCCACAGCCTCCTGCGTGCTATGATCATTAGGACAAACTACTGCTATTTGCCGACGCTCAGTACGCGAAGACAAATGAGCCACTAACTCACTAAAATTATTAATTGCTTCCATAGGTAGATAGATTTGGACGCAAAGGTACTAAAAAGTTTTCATACTATTGCACATTTTCGGTTAAAAAGTGCAATAGTTGCTCTGTCACTTCTTTTTAGGACGTCTGCGAGCCCATCCCTCCTCAGAAAAATCGGGTTTTTCGCCTTTCAGTTCCACACTTTTCATCAGCGCACGCCAGTCGTCCTTCTTCCCAGAGAACTCACGGCTTCGTGCCGGTTTACCTTGATTATCGGATTTCTTCGCTGAGCGTTGCGGCTGTCTCTGAGCAGGCTTGGTATCATCATCAGCATCGTTGCAGCGCACCTGACGCCCCTTGAATCGTATGCCTGTCAACTGGGTCATCACCTTGCGTGCATCTTTCTCGGGCACCTCAAAGTAGCTGATGGTGTCGAGCAGATCGATGTGGCCCACCTCCTGCCTGCCGCCCACGTAGCGGTTCAGCGTCTGCATCAGTTCGCCGGGATAGAAGCCGTCGCGCTTGCCCAGGTTGATGAACAGTCGACGATAGCCCTTCTGTGCCTTGTTCATGCGCTTCTGCCGGTCAGACTGTCCTTTGTCCTCCCTCCTTTTCCCTTTCTCCTCCTTTACCAGCTCAATCTCTGGTGCATCGGCATAGTAGGCAAGAAACTTACCAAACTCCAGCGAAACGATCTTCTTGATCAGCTCCTCCTTGTCGATATACTCAAAGTATCGGTTGATGTCCTGCATGAAGGGAGCGATTTCCTCGTCGTCAACGTCGGTCTTCACAATCTGGTCCATCACCTTGTATAGCTGTTTCTTGCATATTTCCTCTGCCTTCGGAATCGGAGCCTCGACAAACGTCTTGCCAATCTCCTTCTCAATGGCGCGAACCTTGTGCTTCTCCTTCGAGTGAATGATGCTGATGCTGGTGCCCTTCTTGCCGGCACGACCAGTTCGGCCCGAACGGTGGGTGTAGTTCTCGATGTCGTCAGGGAGTCCGAAGTTTATGACGTGCGTCAAATCGTCCACATCGAGGCCACGTGCGGCTACGTCGGTAGCCACGAGCAACTGCGTGAGGTGCTGGCGGAACTTCTGCATCGTCAAGTCGCGCTGCTGCTGGCTCAGGTCGCCATGCAACGACTCGGCGTTATAGCCATCCTTGATCAGTTTGTCGGCTATCTCCTGCGTCTCTATCTTCGTACGGCAGAAAATGATGGCAAAAATCTTCGGATAGTAGTCCACGATGCGCTTCAGCGCCAAATACCTATCCTTCGCATGCACCATATAATATATATGATTGACATTCTCAGCACCCTCGTTGCGCGATCCAACAACGATTTCCTCGCTGTCCTTCAGATACCTTTTGGCAATCTTCTCCACTTCGCGATTCATGGTGGCCGAGAACATCAGCGTGCTGTGCTCCTCGGGCAGCGAGTCGAAAATCTCGTTGATCGAATCCGAGAATCCCATGTTCAGCATCTCGTCCGCCTCGTCAAGCACGATGTTGGTCACCCCTTCCAGATGGGCATAGCCGCGGTTCTTCAGGTCAATGAGTCGGCCCGGCGTAGCTACGATGATCTGGGCACCCTTCTTCAGGGCACGTATCTGGGGCTCGATGGCTGCTCCGCCATAGACGGCCTCCACGTGAATACCCTCCATATATTTGGCAAAGTCACGCAGGTCATCGGTGATTTGCAGACACAACTCACGTGTCGGCGAGAGCACCAGCGCCTGCGTCTCGCGGTTAGCAATGTCGATACGTTGCAACAATGGAATGCCGAAAGCGGCGGTCTTTCCAGTTCCTGTTTGCGCCAATGCAATGATGTCACGCCGGCTCTCAATCAACTGTGGTATCACGGCTTCCTGAACAGGCATGGGCGAAACGAATCCTAACTCTTCAATGGCGCGGCGCACCTCGGCACATACGCCTAATTCTTCAAACGTCTTCATTAGGTTTTACCAATTTTGCCACAAAGATAGTCATTTTTCGGGAATTATTTGTAATTTTGCAGCAAAAATATGAATAAATGAAATTATGTATCTTCTGTTCGGCCAACAACGGGTTGGACCCGGACTTCATTTCAAAGACAGAGCAACTGGGCGTGTGGGCAGCAGGACACGGACACAGCATCGTGTTTGGCGGCCACGACGCAGGGCTGATGCACTCAGTCAGCAAGGCAGCCAGACAGGCAGGTGGACAAGTCATCGGCGTGGTGCCCCTTCGCATCGAGGAGATGGGTCGGCTGAGCCCGTGGCTCGACGTACACATCCCCTGTGTTGACCTGACCGACCGCAAGCAGCTGATGATGGACCAGAGCGATGCCTTCATCATCCTGCCCGGCGGCATCGGCACGCTCGACGAGCTGTTCTCGGTGGTGGCGATGAAGACGCTCGACTTCCTCGACAAGCCCGTCCTGCTGTGGAATATGAAGGGATTCTGGGACTCGCTCATTGCCTGCCTCGACGATTTGCAAGCAAAGGGAGTCACCCGCAAACCATGGCGCAGCTATATCACGGTGGTCAACACATTGGAAGAGTTGACAGCAGCTTTAGGAGAACAGGAGTGAAGTGAAGAAAAGCAATATGAATATCCACGATTTTGAAATCATGGCCCCTGTGGGCAGCCGCGAGTCGTTGGCCGCCGCCATTCAGGCGGGAGCCGACTCCATCTATTTTGGCATTGGGCGCCTCAACATGCGTGCAGGCTCAGCCTCGGCCTTCACCATCGACGACCTGCGCGAGATTGCAGAGACCTGTCAGGCGCACGGCATGAAGAGCTACCTCACCGTCAACACCATTATCTATCAGGAAGACCTCGACGACATGCGCCAGATCATCGATGCCGCACGCCAGGCCAATATCACCGCCGTCATTGCCAGCGACGTGGCTGTCATGCAGTATTGCCGCCACCCTCAACCATCCACCCTCAACCATCCACAATCCACAATCCACAATCCACAATCCACAATCCACAATCCACAATCCACCCTCCACCATCCGCAATCCACCATCCACTATCCACTCTCCCCCATGGAAGTCCACCTCTCCACGCAGCTCAACATCTCCAACGTCGAGGCCCTGCGCTTCTACGCCCAGTTTGCCGACGTCGTGGTGCTGGCCCGCGAACTGAAGATGGAGCAGGTGGCCGAAATCTACCGTCACATTGAGGAAGAGCACATCTGCGGGCCAAGCGGCAAGCCCGTCCGTATCGAGATGTTCTGTCATGGGGCCCTCTGCATGGCCATTTCCGGCAAATGCTATATGTCGCTACATGCCGCCAACCGCTCGGCCAACCGCGGCGAGTGTGTGCAGATATGCCGTCGCTCCTATACCGCCACCGACAATGAGACGGGCAACCAACTGGAAATCGACAACAAGTATATCATGAGTCCCAAGGACCTGAAGACCGTCCGCTTCATCGACAAGATGATGGATGCCGGCGTGCGCGTCTTCAAGATCGAAGGCCGTGCCCGTGGTCCCGAATATGTCTATACCGTGGTACGCTGCTACAAGGAAGCCATACAGGCCGTGCTCGACGGGACGTTCACCGAGCAGCGCAAGGACGAGTGGGACGAGCAGCTGGCCCGTGTCTTCAACCGCGGCTTCTGGGACGGCTACTACCAGGGCCAGCTCATGGGCGAATGGAACAAGAGCTACGGTTCGAACGCCACCGAGCACAAGGTTTATGTGGGCAAGGGAGTGAAGTATTTCTCCAAGCTCGGCGTGGCCGAGTTCACCGTCGAGGCCACCACCTTCAAGCTTGGCGACAAGCTATTGGTCACCGGCCCCACGACAGGCGTGATGTACCTCACGGCCACCGAGATTCACGACGACGACGGCCATCCCGTGACAGAAGCCCGGCAGGGCACTCGCGTGGCCATTCCCGTGACCGCCAAGGTGCGACCCAGTGACAAACTATTCAAACTCGAAATACAATGACTATCAACGAACGACAAGACGAGATTATCGAAGAGTTCTCCGGCCTGGACGACTGGATGGACCGCTATCAGTTGCTCATCGACATGGGCAGCAGTCAGGCCCCGCTCCCCGAACAGTACAAGACGGAGCAGAACCTCATTGACGGTTGTCAGAGCCGCGTGTGGCTGCAGGCTGACGTGCGCGACGGGCGCATCTACTTCTCCGCAGAGAGCGACGCCCTCATCGTGAAAGGCATCGTGAGCCTTCTCATCCGTGTGCTTAGCGACGCCACGCCACAGGAAATCCTCAACACCGACCTCTATTTCATCGACGAGATCGGATTGAGGGAGCATCTCTCCCCCACCCGCAGCAACGGTCTCCTGGCCATGATCAAGCAGATGCGAATGTATGCATTGGCGTTAGGATGAGACAATTGTGGCAAACTCTCCTGTCAGACTACGACGAACGCGAGGCACGCGCCGTCGTGTCGTGGCTACTCGACGTCTGTTTCCATCTCTCCCAGACCGACATCGTGTGTGGCGCACTGGAACGGATGCAGGAGGATGAACGCGCACGGCTGCAGGCCATGATGGCACGACTGCAACAGGGAGAACCGGTGCAATACGTCGCAGAGACAGCCGACTTCGGACCACGCCAGTTCCACGTCACGCCCGACGTGCTCATCCCCCGTCCCGAGACCTACGAATTGTGCCAGTGGATAGTGGAGAATGAAGGACACGACACGCAGACGCCCCTCTCCCTGCTCGACGTCGGTACGGGAAGCGGCTGCATCGCCACCACGTTAGCACTCGACCTGCCAGCCTCCCAGGTGACGGCATGGGACATCTCCGCAGAAGCCCTGCACATCGCCCGCATCAACGCCCAGCGTCACGGCGCCCAAGTCCTCCTTGAGCTTCACGACGCCCTCACGCCCCCTTCCGACCACGCCCGCTGGCACCTCATCGTCAGCAACCCGCCCTACGTCTGCCAGCAGGAGAAAGCCGACATGGCGCGTCACGTGCTCCACTACGAACCTTCGCTGGCACTCTTCGTCCCCGACAGCGACCCACTCCTTTTCTACCGCGCCATCGGCCACTATGCCCTTACGGCACTCCACCCCGCAGGGCACCTCTACTTCGAGTTGAACGCCGCCTACGCCTCCGCAACCGCCACGATGCTGCGTCAACAAGGCTTCACAGACGTCACCCTGAAAGCCGACCAATACGGGCGCACCCGCTTTCTTAGAGCAAAAGTAAAGTAGCTCCACCCACCATCCACTATCCACTATCCACCATCCACTATCCACCATCCACTATCCACCATCCACTATCCACTATCCACTATCCACTATCCACCATCCACTATCCACTATCCACCATCCACCAAAACACATGACCAAAGAAATGACCGCCGAACAGGCCTTCCTGCGACTGAGTGCCCTCTGCGCACAAGCCGAGCATTGCCAAGAGGAAATGCTACAGAAGATGCGCCAATGGGGAATGGACGAGGAAGCACAAGCCAGCGTGATGGCACGGCTTGTCAACGAGCGCTACGTCGATGACGAGCGCTACTGCCGTGCCTTCGTGAGCGACAAAATCAAATACAACAAATGGGGACGGCGCAAGATAGAGCAGGCACTCTGGCTGAAGCACATCGACGAGGAGACCAGCCGCCGCGTACTCGACGAGATAGACGACGGCGACTACGTTGCCATTCTTCGCCCCCTGTGGCAGCAAAAGCAGCAGTCGGTCAGAGCCGCCAGCGACTACGAGCTGCGCATGAAGATGATGAAATGGGCGTTGGGCAGGGGCTTCAGCATGGATGTCATCCGCCAGTGCATGGACAGCGACGACGATGAATGCGAGTTTACTGACGAGGATTTTTGACCTCATTGCACCCCGCCAATGCGTCATCTGCGGACAGCGACTGGCCGTCACTGAGAGCGTGCTCTGTGCGAACTGCCACCGACATCTGCCGCTGACCCTCTTCGAACAGCATCCCCACGACAACAATATGGCGCAATACCTACGTGGACGCTTCCCCGTGTGCCGCGCCGCCGCCCTGTTCCACTATGAAGCGAAGTCGAGTGCGGCACAGCTTATCTATGAACTCAAATACCACCACCGCCCCGACATCGGCGAGCACCTGGGGCGCATCACCGCCCGCCAGTTTGCCGCTGCGGGATTCTTCCAAGGCATCGACGCCATCGTGCCCGTACCCTTGGCCCCCCGTCGTCAATGGCGGCGAGGCTACAATCAGAGCAAGGAAATAGCCCGCGGCATCAGCGATTTCACAGGTATTCCCGTCTATGACAATATCGTAAGGCGTACCAACTTCCATCAGAGTCAGACTCACTTGTCCCAGTGGCAGCGACAAGCCAACATTGATTCGTCTTTCCACCTCCTCCATCCCGAACGCATTCACGACCGCCATCTCCTCCTCGTCGATGACATCGTGACCACCGGCACCACCGTCGCTACTCTCGCCCAGACGCTGCAACAAGCGGGTGGCGTGCGCTTCAGCGTCGTCGCCCTGGGCTTCACGAAGTCAAAATAACAGCCTGACACTACAACAACTTATGTGGCTCGAGCCGTAGGTCTTTCTGGCTCGAGCCAAATCGACAAATGGCTCGAGCCAAATCGCGATCCGGCTCGAGCCAATTTTACCATGCATATTTTCGGCCTTTTTCCCACTCAGGGCAGACCGAAAATTTTCTTAGTGCACAAAGAAGAAACGGTAGCGCAAAGCAGAAACAGGACCTCTCGGAGACAAAGAGAATCTCTGTGGCTTTGTCATTGCGACACTACCTCGTCGAAGCGGTGCGTGGGATTGGGACGGCCGGGCTGCAGATAGCGCCAGGCGATCACCTCATCGGTGTAGCGGTTGTCAATAGTGCGGATGAGCGCATCGCGCACCAGTTGGTCCAGATGCTCAGGAAGGCATTCCACTCGAGCATTGACGATGAGACGCAGGTCAATGCCCTCACCTGCCCTGCCACGGATGGTCAGCGTATGCTCCGCCCCGGTGATGTTGGCTACGGCAAAGGCCTTGCCATTCTCGGCAATGATTTTGACATGACCTATAGACAACGCCTCGCGCTCGAAGGTGGCCTGGAGGTCGCGGACGAAGGCATCGAGCAGTTCATCCCATTCGGCAGGCTGCGGCGCATGGAGCATCACCGTGCCGTTGAGCCATCCGAGGACGGCCTCGCCATGCGCATAGCGGTCATAGTCGATGTCGAGCAGCCGTTTACCTGCATCCGTTCGCGTGGTGACTTCGCTGATCCAGGCATCGAGTCCTTCGTCGGCGACGGCGCTGGCCGTCATCACCTGACCATTGGGGAAGGCGCGTGCCGCTTCGGTCTTCAACTGGGCCAGGGTCTCTGCGGATACGGAGTCGGACTTCGTGATGACGATGATATCGGCCTCCTCCAACTGCTTCCGGTAGATATAGGCGGCATCCTCATGCAGTCCGGCCTGCCCGCCCTGGAGGATGGAGGAGAGTCGCTGGGGGTCGGCCAGCACCGTGAGGGGCGACACGAGCAGCGTGGTATTCCAGTACTTCTTGACGCATATTGTTGATTACTCAAGTTTCGCATTTGCTCAAATTCTTTGTAGTTAAGAAGTTAAGTAGTTCTTGCGCTCCGTTCTTGCCTTGGCAAGCGAACAAGTTCGAGCGGGTGCTCAGGCGCTTCGCGGAGTCTCGCTTCGCTCGTCCTGTCGGACAGAAGTTCTTGGACGGGCCAAGCGGCAAAGCCGAGCGAAGCCATTACTTCTATTGCTTGTTTTCAACCACCAGACATTTGGCTTCACTTCATTAACTACTGACTACTTAACTACTTCAGAAAGTTGAATTCATTATTCAATCTGATAACATTCCTGATGGGACAGGCTAAATACTCTGCCTTAATATCTGCCATGATTATCGATTTTCCGACAAAAGTAACCAAAAGATAGTGAATTACCAAATCACACTTAGTTAATCAAAGTTAAAGCCGTTTTCAGCAATCTCCGATACCACTTTTAGGCCAACAACACCTTTTATACAAAAATGCATTACGCAAATTTGTATAATTCAAAATAAATTGATAACTTTGCACCGAAATCAGTTAAAAGACGACAATTATGAAGAATCCTTTTTTGACGTACGGTTACAATGGGCCTGAGTATTTCTGCGACAGAGTAGAAGAAACGAAGCGACTGACATCATTGCTGGTCAATGGTAATCATGTAGCCTTGATATCGCCAAGAAGAATGGGCAAAACAGGTCTCATACGTCATTGTTTTGCCCAAAAAGAATTGCAGACTGATTACTATCTTTTCATCATAGACATCTATGCTACAAAGTCATTGTCCGAACTGATCTATGAGTTGGGACGCGAAATACTCTCTGTACTGAAGTCGAAAGGACGAAAAGCATGGGAACGCTTTATACAGGTGGTTGGCTCCCTGCGTACCGGTATTACACTTGATGCAATGGGGCAGCCAAGTTGGAATCTTGAGATAGGAGACATAGAAACACCCAAGATATCTCTTGAAGAAATATTTCATTACCTAAGTGTCGCTGACAAGCCTTGCATGGTGGCTATTGACGAGTTTCAAGCCATCATAGACTATCCAGAACAAAACACGGAAGCCCTGCTCAGAACTTATATCCAAAAATGTAATAATGCATGGTTTGTTTTCTCAGGATCCAAGCGTCACATGATGGGTGAGATGTTCTCATCGCCTGCAAGACCTTTCTATCAGAGCGCAACCACCCTATCGCTTAAGCCGATACCTCTGGAAGCATATACTTCTTTTATCAATCACCACTTTCAACAGGGAGGAAAGGTCATCAGTCCTGAAGCAATTCAGTATATCTACGAAAAGTTTGAGGGGACAACATGGTACATACAAAAGATTTGCAACGAACTATACCCAATGACAGAAGCGGAGAATCCATGTGGCATTAGGGAAGTGGATGTTGCGGTAAATTATGCCATCGAAGAAAAGGACGACACCTATCAGGACCTCATGGCGAGGCTGACTGCCAAGCAAAAAGCTCTTCTGCTGGCTTTAGCTCGTTCGGGAAAAGACATTAAACCCACAAGCGGGGAGTTTATCAAGAAATATCATCTCACATCGGCCAGTGCCGTACAAAGAAGTCTGTCTGCCTTGCAAGAGAAAGATATCGTAACAAACAACAATGGACGATATTACATCTATGACTATTTCCTTCACCTTTGGCTAAACAAGAGATAAAATTACTCCTATTGCTTGTTTTCAACCACCAGACATTTGGCTTCACTTCTTTAACTACTGACTACTTAACTACTTCAGAAAGTTGAATAGGGAGTTATAAAAGGGAGTTATGCGCTTCGCGCAGGGAGTTAAGCCAGCGATGCTGGCTGGAAAATAGATTTGGATGCTGCCCGCCTACACAGCTATTGTCCTTTTATAACTCCCACGAGCGTAGCGAGTTAACTCCCCTTTTAACTCCCATTTTAACTCCCATTTTAACTCCCATTTTAACTCCCATTTTAACTCCCATTTTAACTCCCATTTTAACTCCCATTTGAAAAAAATGCATGGTTTTTCTGGCTCGAGCCGTAAGTC
>Ga0326512_10000799_pt1 | contig 26508 bp, 31 predicted proteins | sample 1_2617_0518_D_FD_203652 | JGI IMG/M metagenome (GOLD analysis project Ga0326512, IMG submission 203652) | Bovine rumen microbial communities from UC Davis, California, United States - 1_2617_0518 | ecosystem: Host-associated > Mammals > Digestive system > Stomach > Rumen | place: USA...
TTTCTTCTTTTTCTTCTTCGTTATCTTTTTTATCTTCGTCTTTATCTTCTTCGTTTTCTTTCTTTTCTTCTTCTACTTTAACTTCTTCTTTTTCTTCTTCGTTGTCTTTTTTATCTTCGTCTTTATCTTCTTCGTTTTCTTTCTTTTCTTCTTTAATTTCTACTTCTTCTTCTTTTTCTTCTTCGTTCTTTTTGCCACAAGCATTTTTCTTGCAAGCGTTGTATTTTTCAACTAGCTCTTTAACTGTTAAGCTTTCACCGTTAAGCTCGATTACCATATCGTCTTCAGCGTAAGTTTTCTTTTCTTCTTCTTTTTCTTTCACCATTTCGATAAGGTCTTTAAGTTCTATGTCTTCTTCATCTAGTTTTACATAGATCTTTTCATCTTCGTTAAGATTGATTTTTTCTTTTTTTGTTTTAAATAAATTGAACATAGGTTTCCTCTCTTTTTTCAATATTTGACTGTATACTATATTATCTTTGGAGTTTATAAAAACGCCGTCCTTAGCTATGGTATATCTAGGATTTTCAACCACTGCCACGTGCAACCATTCAACATCTTGCACCTCTGTAGTATAGTCTATATTATTCCACTTACCAGAAACTCCTGTATCCTTAATTATTCTGTACGCTGTTGACACACCCCATCCAGCTTCCAAAAGTCTTTTTGCTTCTTCACTTCTTACAGAAATTTTTCCAATCCATTGATCGGTATCAGCAGGGTTTTGGAATACTTCTACAACTTCCCCTACAGCTTCTTTGCCTTGGTGTGTAATAATAAGAGAAATCCCAAGAAGCTTAGGCATAATGTCATACATTGTAGAGTCTTTAATATAAACATTACCACTATCACCGTAGCCACATAGACCTGCGGTCATGAGAGGTATTTCAACAATTTTTACAGGTTTTTTTTCAAAAATTTCTTCCATTACTTACCCAATGAAAAAATTAATTTTCTATTTGACAAGAAAAATTGTAAAGCATTGTGAAATATTATGCAATAGTGTATCATTCAAAAAATTGAAAACTACCTGTTCAATTAATTCTGGGTCTACAAGATATCTTGTAGACCTTTTTTCTACCGAAGCTCCCGACATAAGGGACAAAGAGTTGTATTCCTCGAAGTCTTGAAAGGAGAACCACACTTGGTACAGATAACTCGTTTAGGCTCTGTATGTTCCTTAGGTTCTTCCTGAGGTTTTGTAGTTTTCATTACCGATCTATAATAACACTCATGAGAACAATATCTTTGTTTAGGATTATATCGGTTAGTCTGAAATAACTTTCCACACCCCTCACAAGTCTTTACCTTACTTTTAGATTTTAACTTCTTCTTACTTGAAGCATTTTTACGACATCGCTCGGAGCAATAAATAAACTGCTTTTGGGACACTAAAAACTCACCCCCACATACGGGGCATATTTTTATTGTATCCTCTCTAAGTAGCTCATCTGTCATGTCGTTATCCTCTAAGAAAATTTTATCATGTTTGAGGACCTCTAATCAAGCACATCATAGATACTTACGGTACCGTCAGCTATGGAAAGTTTCAGTGCCATTGTGATAGTATCTACTATATCGTCATGAAGATGGGTATTGTTATCCGTAAAACACATACACTCTGAGATGATCTCTTGATTACAAAGAGCAGAAGCTGATTCTCTAAACCAAAGCCTACCAGATACTATATAAGGAAGAACATCTTTAACCCGTTGAAGCTTGTCTTTTGCAACTTGTACTCCAAACACTGGGATGTTGGTCTTGTTCTGTAGGGTTTGAATTAACCCAGTTCCCGAAGCCTTATCTTCTATATAAAACTCCCTAGGCTTTAGTCCTACCACTTCTTTACTCATATCATCCCAAAATACCACTGCTTGCTCCAAAAGTTCATGGGCTTCCCATTTTCCTCTTCGGGTAGCTATATGATACAAATTAATTCCGTTTGTCGCCCAACAAGACAGAACTGAATAGTCAGATCTTTCTTTCATCTTCATTGCGGTATCGGATGTAATAAACATTCTATTAAGCCCCTCAGGGAGAGAGCTATAGTATTTGAACCACTCAGGTTTGATAACTTGTCCACCTTCGATAATAGGAGCTTGCATATACTGAGAATAGAAAGCATGGGGGTTGATTTCTTTCAGTCGATTCAGTTTTTTAAGTGAGAAGGTTTCTTCCCAGATAGCTTTTCCGTCATTTCCTATTGCAGGAATTTGTAAAAACTCCCATTCGTCCTCAAAGTTTTCTTCCAAGTATCCTACAAGATCATATTTATGAAGTCGTTGCATGATAAGAATGATAGGAGTGTTTGATGTGTTAGTACGTGATATGATAGAATCGGTGAAAAGCATATTAACTTTTTCTCTTTCAGTATTAGATTTAGCATCCTGAGATTTAAGTACATCATCTAGTATAATACATCCACCGTAGGCTTGATTCTTTACCCCGGCACCGTAACCAGCAATCCCTCCACCAATACCAGCACTGTATAGCTGTCCACCCATTCTTGTTGTAAAAAGATCTGCTTTATTAATGCAACTACTATCAACCAATGTTCCAAATAAATCCGTGTACCATTTTTCTTGAATCACATTTCTTACCGCAGATATGGTTCTTAATGCAAGATCTGAGGAGTAGCTTATAATAATATTATTGGAGTTAGGAAACAGTCCCATAGTAAAGAGTAAAAAGTCTTGGGAAATGAGGGTTTTTCCGTGTCTTGGAGGCATACAAATTGCTAGGTTTTTCTTGCCGTTTGGAAGCTGTCCTAAAATCACCTGAGTGAGTCTTGCAAATATAAGATCATGGAAAGGCATGACAGTTCTTTCTTGTCCAACTGCTTGTCCATGCAATATAAAAAAATCTCTCAGAGTAATCATTAAAGTTTAAGCTCCTTTTGAAGTTTTGCTCGAACTTCTTCCACGGAAATTTTTTTATGCTCATCGTCAGATTTAGGAGCTATGAGCTTTTGCTCGTCTGCTTTTGTTAGGGTCTTCACTGAGTTTACTGCTTCAAGCATTGACTCTTTCATCTGTTCTTGAAACTGAGAAGCTACCAAATTAAAGTTAGCCCCGTAATCTATCTTAATAGTATTCATATTTGCTGGAAGCTGAGAATCAGGTTTCTTCCAATTATGATCTTTCTCTAACAAGGATATAATAAGTGGAAACCCTTTAGGGTTTTTATATGCGTTTTGAATATGGTTTGCTTCTATAGTTGATAGCACGTATTCAAAAGCTTTCTTTCCAAGCCCTGAAAAATCCTCAGTGTATTTAAACATAGCTTTGGTGTTCTCAAACCCCAGGAATAATGCAAGATCAAGCACTGTTACGAAAGTTCCTTTTGCGAGTCGCTCTTCTTTTTTCACTTGTCTTAGAATTGCGTCTAAATCATCTTCCGCAGGGGCTTCTCCTGTCATGAAGTTTTCATCTATAAAAATCGAACACGCTTTCAAAAAATTTATCTCTGAAAGTGATTGACTGGATTTAACTTTATCTAATATATCGACCATGTTTCTAACTTGATATTAGCGATCGTGCATTATACAATAAAGACAACCGGTTTAAAAGATTAATATACACATAGTTTTAAGGTATACCATTATGAGTGAAAACACAAATACAAATGAATCTTACGTTTCTAAGTATAATATTATGACTAATAGTCTTACGGGACTTACAAATAAACTTGTAGCTGGAAACTATGCTCCAATCTCTGCTATCTCTCCTCTCATCTATAATAGTAGAATGAGCTACATGACCCTGCAACGCCCACTTCTAGCATCCATGTATCTAGAAAATGGGTTATTACAAGTGTTAGTAGATCTTCCAGTAGAAGAAGCTTTTCGAGGGGAATTTAAACTAATAAGCTCGGAGCTTGATAACGAAGACGCTACAAAGCTACTGCAATGGTTCTACTCTGATTCGGTACTTGGAAGATTCAAAGCCGCTCTTAAATGGTCTAGACTCTTTGGTGGCTCGGGACTTATCATTAATACCCCTCAATCAAAAACTGAAGTGTTTGATCTTGATAAAGTTAAAAAGGGAGGCTTTCTAGAGTTCTATGACGCCGATCGTTGGGAACTTAACATTGTAAATGATTCTGGCAATATGCTCGATAGACTTGGAAGTGTTGGCACTCGAAATATATTTAACTATTACGGTCATATCATTGATGGTTCTCACATTCTAATTATGCGTGGAATTGAAGCTCCTTCATATCTTAGAGGACTATTTAGTGGTTGGGGAGTGAGTGTAGGTGAATCTATTGTTAGATCACTCAATAACTATCTTAAAAATCAAAACGTCTCATATGAACTCGTAGATGAAGCAAAAGTAGATGTGTATAGTATTAGTAAATATAATACAATGCTTATGAGCCCAAAAGGAGAAGAACAAATTCTTAAACACCTTGAGATGGTTCAAACCGCTAAAAACTATCAAGGAGCTATTGTGCATGATACTACTGATGGTTACGATCAAAAACAAGTAAGCTTCTCAGGTCTTTCTGATCTAGCTCGAGAAGCTCGTATTCAAGTCGCCTCTGATATTAGAATCCCTGTTAGTAAATTATTTGGAATTAGTATTTCAAATCTAAATAGCTCTGAAGAAGCTGACATTGATAACTATATCAATATGATTGAAACTACAATCAGAACTCCATGCAAGGGACTTATAAATAAGGTTCTAAAGATTGGTTGCCGTCATCTATTTGGCTTTATTCCTGAAGTACTTGATTTCGAGTATCCTTCTTTGAAACAAACAACAGAAAAAGAAAGCATAGAAATTAAAGCTGGTAAGATCAATATGATAGTAGGGTTGCAGCAAGCAGGTATCATTAGTAGTAAAACCGCAGTTGAATTAGTTAATAGAGAAAAACTATTCAGTATGGAACTAGATCCTAATGAAGCAGTTGAACTAAAAGATTTTGCCGAAGAAACTTCTGATAGTGATGTTGGAGTTATGGCAAGATCTACCGGTGGAAAATACGTTAGACCTTACTAGTAAAAAAAAGCGTGAAAGGATGTATGGACTTTCACGCTTCAAGAATCAGTTCATGAATGAGCTTATCATACACTAATAAAATAGGATGATCAATGGTTCAAAAGGTATATGCTCCAATCAAACACCAATACGAGTGGACTCGTGAGATAAGAGATAAGTTAAAGAAGGCTCTTAGGGAGCGAGTATGGTCGAAGTGGCAGAGAGTAACCGTTAAAGGTGAGAAGGTTAAAAAGAGCGATAAACTTTCAGGAGGGCTACTGGTTGATCTAGGAGTTTTATACTGGGCAGGGGGTATGATGAAAGTCAAACGCCCAACACCTGCATATGTTAGCCTTTGGTTACGTGAAAACTTAGATGTTAGAAATGATGTAGTGTATGGAGGACTTTCCCTTTCAGTAGTTGAGCAGGCTCAGAAAATGAAAAGCTTGGCTTATGATCGTATGGTTGATTATATGCAGTTTCTAGGCTCAGGGGAAGCTCGCAGGGTAGTTGAGAGTGTGGATATTGATCGTGAAGTAGGACTCTATATAGATAGAGTCAAAAAGGAAATTAGAAGTTCGGTAGGTGATATTCGTGGACTCGACAATCAAATTAAATGGGATGAATACACCTCACAATTAATAGGCTCAATCAAACAACAAGTAGCTGGAGCGGGAGTATTTGAAGTCGAAAGATTTAAAACGAGGGGAGTAGAGCTACTAGAGGGTTCTAACACTCAGGATATGGAAAATTGGTTCAGTGTGAGGTATGCAGGGTCGGTAGTTGAGCGTAGGGTCGATATAAGAGTTGAAAGTGAAGGGAAGAGGACTCAAGTAGAAGCAATGGGCTGGTTTTTGCCTGAAGGTGGTTTTGATCGTTATGTATGGACAACTAAGAAAGATAGTAAGGTAAGACCAGATCATGCACGACTTGAGGGAAGGATTATTAGCTGGAATGATCCCCCAGTAGTTGATCTAAGAAGTGGAAGACACGCACATCCGGGAGAAGATTATAATTGCAGATGTACTGCCGCTCCATACAGGGAATAAAAAAGCACGCAAAGCAAAAAAAGTTACGAAGTGAAAAAAAAAACTTGACAAAATGTAAACGACTTAGCATAAGGTATTAATATTATTCTAAAAATATCGCTATAGAAATGTTTTTGACAATTTGCTCAGATTTTAGGTAGCTAACGGTGGTGAATTTAGGATTGTTGGGATGAGAGGGTGGGGAAGTTGCGGCACGAAGGAAAGCATGCTTTAACCCCTTGATTTAACGGTAGAAAGTCGGCTAACGATGAGTTAGAAATTGTATCTAGCCTACACAAATAGGAGTTGTTTTTTAATCGTTATTGTTTTTATTAGACAAAATAAAGTTATAAAAGAAATGTCTAATAACTTAAATAAATCTTACACTGGTTTGTTGTTATTGTGATTATTTTTTTATAATAATTATAAATACTTATATATAATTAATATTTATATAAATAATATATAAAATAAAATATATATATATATATGTATATATAATATTTTTTTTTCTTTTTTGCTTTTTTTTGGTGATTTTTTTATTTCCCGATTTCCACATATAATTTCAATAACTTAAGTATACCTCAAAAAATCACCAAAAAAAAGTGTTTTTTTCCCCTATTTTACCTTATATATCAACAACTTACAAAAGCAGCTAAAAAATATGCAACGACCAATCAACAACTTACGTACTGTTGGTAAGTTTTAGGCATTTTTCACTTCATAACAAAGTCCAATGTCTGAAAATTAGACACCCTAACTCCTTGATTTTATTACCCTCCCTTAAATCAAATACCATACCAACACTAATACGTGAATGAAATCAATACCTTACACCCCTACCCTAACTCCCCAATTCCAACCCCCAATCCCTGTGTGTGTACCCGCCCCCTCATATCCTACCCAAATCCTTACCTATTCTAAAAAAACCCCCCTGGCACAATATATGCGTGTAAACTACTTATACACCCCTGTATACTATACTATACACTCTACTAATCACCCTATTCTAAAACATCCTATAACTACTACTCTTTTATTTTCCCTCTTGTTTGGCACACTTCCTGCAATACTTAAAACAAACGATTGAATGAATCGATCGTTAAAAAAAAAATAAAAAAAAGGCTCAAGTTTTTAAAAAAAGTTCCGATAAGAAATATAGAAGCTACTAACAAAAACTTTTTAAGAGGTGTAAAATGAAAAAATACATTCAAAAACTAATAGAAGAATACAGATCTATTTATGATAGTGAGCACTCAGTACGTGATTGTTATTATCGTTACGATAATATAGATAGACTCGAAAGTGATCGAGCCTTGTTTAATAAAGCTTTTAAAAGAACTCTAGCTACCATGATAAAAGATAAGGTTGTTTTAACTCTTTTTAAAGATAACCGTATTGATACCGTGATTGACTCTAGCTTTTTACGATTAATTGGATATAACACCCATACGGAATCCATAGAAGCGTTTGAATCTATAGCGGCTATAACCGCAGTATACTATGTTATCCAACTTGCCGATGAATCCTTAGTAGACACTCTATATTCCGAAGAATCCCAATTACTATCTATAGAAGAGAAAGCCGCTAAGGTAGCTAAGAACCTATACAGTGATCTTAGAGACTTTTTATATAACTTATAGCCTTTTAAAAAGTTTATTGGGATATCTACTCTATCCTGTAGATATCCCGCCTTAAACTTAGATTTAAACTTTAAAGCAATAAATAATAACCAACGAAAGGAAAAAACCCATGAATACTACCAACGAAAAAAAATCTTTATATCTTGTATTTAAAGAACAATTTTTCCCACCTGAAATTGACCCTGATTTTGAGCCCATAGACGATGAAACATACGATCAAGCATTGGATGATATGATTGACTCTGTATTTACAATACTTGCCAGTTATGTCTTAAACCCTGATAATACGGTTGATTCTAACTATAAAGACACAATACCAGAGGGTTGTACATTGGACGAAATAATTAAAGCCGATGAATGGGAAGAAATCTACAGCTGGTTTTTATCAGAGTTAGAAAAGAGAAAAGATCAAAAAGATTTGACACCTTTTATTTATGATTTTGCCAGTGAGTGTTGCCAGTTTTAGGATACCCTATACCCTAACTCTAACTTTAAACACCCCAATTTATTTAACGATTTTAACTAACGAAAGGAAAAATTAAGATGAATAGATACATTTATATAGAAGCAAAAAACTATAGACAACTTAAAATTAGAATAATTACAGAAGACAAAAAAGGAAACGCTAGATTTACTACTAAGTTTTATTTTTACAAATCACCTTTTACGGAGTTTTTATATAGAAAAGGTTTAACTATGGATTGTGTGTATGATTCTGATTTAAATTGTCTTAAAGATATGAGTATTATAAATTTTAATATGGGATACAGCCTTGTTAATAGCCACCCAATACTTAAGAAAATAGCTGGAAAGTTATGTAACAGGTATATACAAAATAATTAAGTTTTTCCTTTTTGTGTTAGTTATCATATTAATTGCTTTTGGGGGTACCCCCTACCATATGAGGTACCCTCACTATCCCCAAAACCTTAACGAAAAGAGGACAACCATGTTGAGCCAATATTATACCTTGTTTGACAATTTCAGCTTTTAAACCCCTAAACTTCAATTTTAAGTCGTTTTACTCCCGAGCCCTACTAACTATACCTCAAAACCAGAAAAACGGCTTAAAACTCAAATTTGAACCCTTAAACGCGAAAAGGAGACATACAATGTTAATATCAGAACAATTAAAATCAAAACTACCCCCAGTGTTAGTATCTAAACTTTTAAAAGACGATTATGCTACACCCAATAATTGGAAAAAGCACATTCATGTACGTAAGCTAGACGAAATTGCACTTATAGTGATAGATACTTATTTATTTGCAAGCCAGGGGGTTTGTGAAGTTGCACTTGATGGACGGTATTACTGGTATAGTATATATACCAAAACCATAAAAAATAAAACCTACTTAAAGAAAGCTGTAAAGATTTTTACTTGACCCCGTACCCTTAATATGATATGGAAATCCCCGACTGTATTAACGATTGACGATACCAATAGAACCAATGAGAGGACAAAACAATGAACTTATTCCAAAAAATTTCACAAGCAATCTTTAGAAAAAAGACAATAATAAAGAAGACGAAGTATACTAGATCTTCTAAATCTAATCAATCTAAATCAGCACACCCTGTTGAAAGAAAGCCAAAAAAATCTAAATATTCTCTTGACTTTAAAGAAAAGATTGTTCAAGAGGTTTTGTCTGGATGTAGACAATATATTCTAGCTAAAAAATATGGGATAGCTCAATCCACCATAGCACAATGGGTGAGGAACTGGAGACTCAAAGTCAAAACAGAAGAAAAGCAAGTAAAAAACGCCCAAGACTTGCAATCATCCCTGAAAGACATGAGTTTAGAAGATGTGTGTGAGTTCCTAAACGATGGGGAACCTCTCTCATATTTCCAAAGATTCAATGCAGACGAAACTGATTATGACTCAACACTTATATTAAAACATCCAGAGTACGGGCTACTAGAAATTAATTTTAAAGCTGACAAGTTTGTGGATATATATCTTATAAAGAAGACCCCTACCCTTGGATAAGGAATCAAATCGGCACTTATATTAACGGAAGGAAACAGTGAATGAGAGAAAGTTACAGAGAACTTCAAGATAGATTTACTCAAAAATATAATGAGCTGTATTATCCAGAAGGATTTACAGAAGAAAATACTCCAATAGCTTTTTGGGGGATTATTGATTCTTTGCAAGCAGGGGTAAATTATGCAAGAAATTGCATGGAATTTTATTTAAAAGAAAATCATTATGAGGATGACTTTACTTTATGTAAGTACTACGCTAAGGTTTTAGATACTTATCTTAAAGCTGTTCATGAGCTGAACCTTGGAATACTTTTTGTTTCTGATTGTGATGTAAGAAAACCTTGGAGTGAGAGAACCCCTATGATAGTAGAAAATGCTGACGATTATGTCTATACCCCTACCCTTGAATCAAAAGACGAAGACCCCCTACCTTCAACGGTAGAGCAAACCACTAGAAAGCCTGACGAAGATTTACTTATCCGAATCACCAAACTTATATTTGAGTGGTGTGAAACTGTAGGTATTGATCCTAGTTCAGCTAAGTATCACATACTTGCAGAACTTTATTCTATGATGAGAAGATTTGTAATGCTTAAAACTTCTGAAGAAAAAAAAGGAGAATAAAATGATTGACAAAAATCAAACATCTGATGAGAAAGAAAATGCTAAAGAAAAAGAAGATGAAATGCCTATTCTTGAAAAGCTCTATCGTGCATCGCGAAATCCTACTATTTTTATGAGTAATGAAAAGTTATTTGAATTGTTTCCAATAGATGACAGAATAGAATTTCTTCAAGATGAAATACGCTCATATTGTTGTAAGCTCAATAAAGAAGATGAAGAAGATAAAGAAGATTATTATAAATACCTATTAAATATATATAAGAGTATAAAACAAAGAAACTCCTTTAATCCCCCAACATAAGGAGAACTCCTGATGAGACTTAACCGACTTTTAATAAAGCCTACTGATGATCTTAGACCAACATCCCTATTATCATATTGGATACCACGTAATTTTTTTGAGACTACAAAGACTCCATATGAGTATGGAATGTTTATGACAATGATGTATGAATTGAAGCCTATAGATAATTTGTATCGTATAGCTGATGGGGAAGATCTATCCCAAGATACTATCAAGTACCTTACTAAAAAAGCATATGAAGCGGTTAAGCGTCATCCTATTTGCCCTATCATTCCATTCCGAAACCTTACTACTACCAGCCGTCAAGATGAAACTGAATGGAAGTATGCAATAAAACATAAAGTTACCAAGCTCCTTGAAAAACTTGAAGACCAGTATCTTCCAAAAGATACTGAGCTTCAACCAAGAAAATATTATGGAAAACTTGCTCATCTTAACCGTGAAAATAAATTAGAAAAAGAACTTATTAAATCTGGGTATGAGCCACGTAGGTTCGGAATATATTATAGGGTTTCAACTAATGAACAAGATACAGATTCTCAACGCGTGGAAGTTGAAAAATATATTGACTCACTTCCTGAAGATCAAAAGCCCTCATCTATAAGGATCTATGAAGATAAAGGGATATCAGGATCTAAGGATGATCGTCCAGAGTTTTTAAATCTCATTCATGACGCTGAAACTGGGGTGATAGATACTGTGGTTGTTTATAGACTTGATCGTTTCTCCAGATCTTCTTCTACTGCAATTAGACTTCTTCTAGACTTTGAGGAAATTGGAGTAAACTTTATTTCAATCACTCAACCAGTACTTTCATCGAATGTGAATAATCCTTTTAGAAAGACCTTACTTGCGGCTTTCTCAGAGATTGCTCAAATTGAAAGAGAAGCCATAGTTATGAGAGTTAAAGCAGGGCTTGAAGCGGCTCGTAAGCGTGGAGTAGTGTTAGGTAAAGCTCCTATTTACACCCCTGAGCAAAAGGCTGAAGTTCTTCGACTCAGAGCTGAGGGGAAAAAGATTCGTGAGATAGTAGAGATTATGGGTGTGGGTTTAAGTTGGGTAAAGAGTGTAGTTGCAATACAAAAAAAGGGGAAGGTATGAGTAAATTTAGTAAAGAAGAAATTGATGAGCTAGAACAAAAATTTGAAGCAGAAATTAATGAAATTTATAATTCCAGTAATAAATATGAAGGTATGAGCGACTCTGATAAATCAGAAGTAATGGAGGTGGCAAAAGGTTTTAACCATCTGATAACAGAAGCTTTAACCTCAGATGCTTTTTGTAAAGAAACTAATGAGCGTTTACAAACACAAAAAGCTGAAAGCGTATCTGATGAATTATCACTAGCAGTGGGGGATCCAGAAAATCCTAAAGAATACCTTTTTGAAGAAAAGATAAATTTACTACAAAAAATAGGCTCTCATATTCGGGATTTAGTAGAGGGAGGAGAAATTGATGGTATTTCTTGTGTGATTGATATTGCTATTGGGGGTAAACCAAGAAAACCCGATTGGTGGTATAATGGATGGAAGCTAAGAGATCAAGTTGAATCATTTAAAAAAACTTTAAAAGAAAATTATTATAATGCTTATAACAAAAAATTTAACGAACATTACTTAGATCCTTTTAAACCCTATGTGTGTGAGTCATCCAATGTTAGATATGAAGGTGGTAGTGGTTGGATCGTAACCACAGTATTACATTTTTCGCAGGATGATTTGCCTGAAAATAAAAGGAAAATAGATGATAGATGATGTGATTCAACTTATAAAAGAACTTACGGCTGTTTTTATTTTTCTTTTTGTAACCCTTTTAACTCTTGTTGCAATAGTTCTACAGGTACTTTTGGATGGACTTTATACAGTTATATCTCATATATGGGAATTTATATATAAGCTAGAAAGTAGAGAGGAATGAAAATATTCCCCTCTCTTAATTCTGATTAGTCTTATCTAGCATCTCTTTCAAATTATAGTCCATACTTTTAATTTCTACTTCTTCAAACTCATATTTTTGAGCGTCTTCTTGCATCCCTAAGATATTATCCGTGTATCTATCAAGAGCATTAAGATAGGCTACACGATTCTTATGACAACCATCCATTAGAAATCTTTCATAAAGTTTTTTGATCCAAGGTTGTTTAAGTTCTAATGAGGGATAGATTATAAAGACTCTAATAACTGCTCCAAAATGTCGCTGTTCATACAGCTCATCTCTTACAACCTGATGAGAGGATACAAGTACATTGAATCCTTGGCACGCCATTCTGTATGCACAAGTTACATAATATTTGTACCATTCAGTAGGACGGTATCCCCCTGAAAGTCTAAAATTAGAGGATTCAAAATCAATGTAGCCGGTATCACGTCCGGCAAGTTGAGATTTTCCAACCCCTTGATATCCAATGTAAATATTTCCAAGCATCTATCCACCCAGCTTATCTAGCTCTACGTGTTCGGCGGTAATATCCCAAATAGTATCTCTGATTTCTTCAACAGGGATAGCTTTTCTATCACCGTATTTATACCACTGCCTTGTTTGTTCTCTAATTTCACTCAAAGCCAAATACATAGCTGTAGCATTTTGTATCAGCTTAAGATCAATCATATCGTCAGATCCTTCTTCAAAGGTGAATTTGTATATAACTTCCACTTGCGTTCTCCTTATATTTATGATAGCTCCCCCATTGTAGAATAGAACTGGAACAAAATAAATCGTATTTCCCGTTTTTTTAAGTTTCCAAAATTCGTATTTTATTACAGTACTTTTCTTGAATAAGTTAAACCGATTAGTTGTTGCGGTACAAGATTTTTAGACTCTAATCTATTCTACAGGGAGCTAGTGCTAGATAGTGCTAGCTCTTCTTTTATGTGTTCCACGGGGAACATTGGAGAAAAAATCTGGGAACTTGTGTATACGTTTGAGTGTGCGTTAAGTCCCCAGAAAAAATGTTACCTTATTTTGGAGGAATAGGTATAACACTTAGATTATATCTTTGCAAGGTCTATGTAATTTGGATTCATAGATATTTTATCAATTTTTGGTACTTATATACTTGACAGACCTAGAAAGTTAATAAAAAAGCCCGATATAAAACCGAGCTTAGTTGAAATTATTAGAAGTTATGAAGCTGGTTCTAAGTCTTCTTGATTGTCTTTCTTTCCAATTTTTTGTTCATATAAAGCTTGTAATTCTAGTTTCTTTTCATTTGTTATAAGTAAATTTCCCAATCTATCAGCACATTTTACGGGTTCAATTATAATTCCTTTTTCTCTTTTTACCTTCATAATACATTCGATGGCTTGTTTAGAAAATTCCCATGATACAAATTTTCCTTCCGTAAAGTTGTATTGTGTTAAAGTCCCTATAAATTTTTGTATATCTGGTCTTCCTGTAGGAGTCTTATGATTTTTAATTTGAACTGGTACTCCATTAGCGTCCCAACCATCAATTCCTCCTTCACACGATTTTTTAGGGTTTACTTTCCAACCTACCAAATCACAGAACATTTCTGCAAATTTATTACCATCTATAGATTTAAATTCTTCTTTAGTAGTTGGTAGATTTTTTACCTCAAAATCTGTATTAGGACATTTTTGATGTAGTCTATCCATAGTAACTCTACAAGCTACAGGACTAACATCTCCTACAATAAATCTTCTATCTAAATCACTACAAACCTTAGCTGTTGTACCCCCTCCACAGAAACAATCTAAAACAATATCCTTAGTTTTAGTAGCACATTGAATAATTCTTTCGATAAGTTTTTCAGGTTTTTGTGTGGGATATCCTATACGTTCTTTTGATTGACTCTGAATTTTTTGTTATTCCATCTAAAACAAAACATATCAGCATATTTTTGTATATGTTTGCGAGATACCCAATGATGTGTACCATACACAAATCTTTTAAAGTGAGAGAAAGTACCTTCTGCATTGTTTGTAGTAACATCGTTATTAACATATTCGTTTTATTCTACCTTTCTTTTCAATCATTCCTAATACAGCAATTTTTTCGTCTTCTCCAAAAGGTTTTCTATTACTTGCGTGTTTGTTACTTTCTTTTCCACCTACATAAGTTTCATCTATTTCTACTTTACCTTCTAAAGTAAACTTGTTATTAGCAATATATTGTATTCTTTGTAAGATAAACCATGCACTCTTTTGTGTGATACCTAATACAGAGCTAAGTTGCATGGAGCTTATACCTTTTTTAAAACTAGTTACTAAATAAAAAGCTATAAACCATTTTTGTAGAGATAGTTTAGAATCTTCTAACACAGTTCCTATTCTTACAGAGAACTTTCTACCACAAGTACCACACTTATAAGTTATTCCATTTTGAAATAAATAGATCTTTTCACTTTTTCCACAATGAGGACATACAGGAGTTTTACCCCAACGAGCTTCTGCTAAGTACTTACTGCATTTTTCTTCGGTATTGAAATGATCTATAAAAGCTTTAAGAGTAGAAAATTCTTTCATATTTCGACCTCCTAATTATCTTATAACAAAATAATTTAGGTCTGTCAAGTATATAAGTACCCAATTTTTAATTGCCCCTTGCAAGTAAATTTACTAGCATAAAAAAGAATATATCCGTAGTCCTTTTTTCTCTGGTAAGAGTTTGATCCCTATGAAAAAACTTCTTGCACATCAAAAAACAGTTATCGAATCTTTCCTTACATCTGATGTAGAGAAGAAGGGACTATGTATATTTCACGATACAGGTACAGGTAAGACTTTTACAACTCTCAACATCCTCGATCAGCTTGGGGTAGAAGAAGCTATTATTGTTGTTCCTAATATGCAAGTAGCCCGTGAATGGGAAAATCAATCTTTTTCAGATATAAAGTTTCATTTTATAACATATGCGACTATTGGAAAGATACTACTACGTGATGATCTCACTCAAGTTAAGGCTCTAGTATTTGATGAATCTCATAAGCTAAAATCCCCCAGATCTGATCGTACTCGTCTTGCCTGTATGCTTGTTAATAAGTTTAGAACCTGCTATAGATTTCTGCTTTCAGCTACCCCAATCACTCTGAATGAACTTGATTTTATCCCCCAGCTTAAGATTGCTTCAGGCGGAAAGTTCTTTGAGGGGATGAGCTTTTACAAGATTAGAAAAACCTACTTTATTAATACCGCTCCCCCATCAGTTAAGTGGCAACGCTGGTCAATCAATCCTAAACTTAAACCCGAATTTTATGCAGAAGTAAATAAGTATTCATCCTTTGTAGGACGTCATGAACTCTCAGGACTTCCTATTAAGCATAGCTCCATTATTACTTACAACTCTTCGGTGAAGACTCTATACACCGACCTTCTTGTAAGAAAGAAGGATACCCCAGAAGTAAGAGAACTTCTTCGACCTTACGACTCGGTGAATGAACTTACCTTACTTGGGATTGCTCATAGAGTGATGATTAGTGATCCTGTAAGGTACGAAAAGCTTAAGCTCCTTCTGGAGCGTCATAAAGACTCTAAGATCCTTATCTGGTCTTACTATAGAGATAGTTACCCTAAGATAGAAGAAGTCATTCATTCTTTGAATTTGAGGCTCTCTGGGATTGTTTATGGAGGACTTCTACAATCTCAAAGAACAAAAGCCGTGGAAGACTTCAGAGGGGACAATAGCCCTTCTGTACTTGTCGCCTCTATAGGTACACTTTCAGAGGGGGTAAATTTACAATGTGCCAAAGTTTCAATCTTCTTTGATCTATCTTATAACTATGCTGATATTTACCAAGCCGAGGCAAGAAACTATCGTTTTGGCTCCCCTTACCAAGATGTGTATGAATACTTCTTTAGATCTGATTTGAATCTTGATCATGTATTGTATAAGAACTTCAAGCAAAAGCTATCCCAGGATCCTAAGCTTATCTATAAGAACTTGAGTAACGAATTGACAACAACTAGCAAATAGAGTAGAAAACCAAAAGAAGCTAGATGGCGTCATAACATTTAGTTTCTCCTTTAGTTAGTTAGTTAAAACAACTGAAAGCCCTGTAGACTTAACACCTCACGGGGCTTTCTTTTTATTTACCCTGCGTATAGTCGCATATTTTAGGGTTTGGAACTTTGCGTATAGCAGTAAAGGTAAATAAGAAAAAAGACCTAAAGATTTCTCTATAGGTCTTTTCCCTGATTTTCTTAACGACTTTTTCCCAACTTAAATGAAAGGAGAGAAAGTTAACATCCCAATAAATTAACTCTCTCACCTTCAAAATTATATGTCTTCTTCCAAGCTGTCAAGTTCTTTTTCTTCTTCAAAGATAGTGTTTGTACCTAAAAAGTATTTTATAAAACTATCATAGTCATAAAGTTTTACTGTTTTCCCATGTACGTTAAAAGAATTTTTAAGAGCCATGGGTTTTTTATATTGATTGCTAGGATAAAACCTTATCATCTTAGATAAAAACTGTTTAGATGTTTGATATTCTAGGGATTTTTTTCCTACAAGTTCTTTATATTTTGTTTGCACACATTTAAATAGCCCCCCTAAATATACATATTTAACTATTTTCCCATCTGCTTTTTTTCTTCTAATTATGTACGGAGCTTCTTCCATAGTTAAAAGATCCACAAATACTTCATGCATAATTTCAGTATCTCTTGTTTGTTCTTTTTTCAAATCAGATTCAGTTTCAAGTTCTTCTTCTGTCATAATTTGATCCTTTGGTATTACACTAGAATTAAATTCATTTAAATCTATAGTATTTAAAAATTTAGCTATGTTACGAATGAAGCTATCATCATATCTAAGTTTAGCTATTTGGGAAAAATCAGTTATATTTTTTTCCGTCTGTATTCTTATAATTCTTCGGTTATCAGAGGTTTCTCCAAAAGAAGGATAAAGGTTTGAAGTTGTAATAAACCTTGCTCTAATCATAGCGTTATATTGTTTTTCCCCTTTTGGGTTCATTGTCATAAAGTCTTCAGTACCCGTGTGTGCTTTGAGTCTTGACCAAACACGACCTTCAAGCTTAGGTGGAAATTCGTTAAAGACACATAAAAGTCTTTTAGCTATATAGTCTGTATAGTTTCCTTCAAGATTATTGAAAGTAACATTAGTTGCCATCATTGGATTAATGAAAAGTCTTCCAAAAATTCCTGTAAACATATTTTTTCCAGTACCTTGATCCCCCCAAAGAGCAAGTACTACCGATTGAGCTTCTTCTGGGCGTCTAAGAGTATGAGCCATATACCAGAAAATATATTCCATAAGATTCTTTTTAGCCTTAAGCTCTTCTTCATCTATTCTGTTTTCATCGAAAGGAATAGCACATATATTATGTTTTACTAAATCTATAAAAGGCTGAATGGTCTTAGGATCATAATCCTTTGCTATAGGCTCTATACTTACAGAACCTCTAGGAAAAACAGCTATAAAATCTTTTTGAGTAGTGGATGGAGCATATACTACTTCCATACAAGATCTTCTTTTATCAGACTCATTATAATAGTCTGTAAGAAAAATTTTTTTTCCTGTTTTAGATTTGATATGATATGCCAAAAATCTTTCTTTAAATTGAGCATAGGAATATAAATAAAACTCTTCTCTAGGAGTTCCTAAATTCTCAAGTACCGCATAACATTTTGAGCTTTTAACATACACTGCAAATTGGCTAAAGTATTTGATAGAAATTTCTCCTATTAATTCCTCTATAGCCTTCACTTCTGTAGGAGAGAGCTTAAGTCTAGTAAGCTCCTTTGTAACTTTCAAAATATCGGCATCTTCTATATGATCTTTCTTTAATAAGGAATCTGTAATTTGTGTTAAATTTTTCTTTTCCTTTTCTAACGAATCATTTTTTTTCTTCTCTTGCACAAGTTCGAGTATCTTATTAGCTTGCTCTTTTTCCTTATCTTCTTTCAACTGAATGTCCTCTTCGGTAAATTGAAAAACCCAGTTAGGATCTATATAATCATCTATATCAATTTTCATATCTCTTAATATAGATATAAGTCCACCAAGACCTATCTTTCTTCCATGATTGTTACTAAAGCTATTCCATTTCTTTTCTATATCCTCATCGCTATCTTTAAAATTTTTATTTTTAGATATGGTTTTGAAAAGTTCAAATCCTCTATCATCCCCATCAAATATACTATGAAAACCCGCTCCCAGTCTTAGCCAAGTATCATAGTCTAAAATATTATTGTTAGCATATTCTAGTATAGCTTCACTTAGCTCTTTATATTTAAATTTCTTATCTCTGTAAGGAGTGATATCAATTTGTTTAACTCCTATATTTTCGGGGGCTTTAGCACACATCTTTTCTTCCAGCTCAAAAGGAAGATCTATTATATGATTAGCTCCAAAAAGATCCTCTTCATAATTTTTTCCGCCTATAGATGAAGGGGGGATAACAATATAGCCGTTATATTTAATATCAACCCCATCACAAAGTTTACCCATGAATGGATACGCAGTAGTAGGATTTACTTTAAATAAATAATGATCACCGCCCCCAGCAGTTTTATGAGAGTAGGTAGCTTCTAAAAAAGGTCTGATATTATCAAGAGTTTTTTTAGTTTCATCAGTTTCATTTCTAGGATCATAATCCAAAGCAACAAGATTAGAAGCTGAAAGATAAAGAGCATAATTATATCCTTCTTCATAATTACATCCTTGATAGTCTTTCCACTTGTTAGGATCTTTCCATTTATCTATAGGTTCTTTTGAATTATATTTTATCCTAAAAACTTTAAAATTGGGATCGTTAAAAAATTTCATTTTGTGTACCTCTCATTTTCTGCTAGTTCAACATCCAATAAAAAATCATAACTACGATCAAACCATTCAGGGGGCTTTTTCATACAGAGTGCCAGGGCTTTTCCACTAAACTCGGCTTTTCGTTTTGTAGTTTCAATTACTATTTCATCATGCACATGAAGGATTGGGCAAAGTCCTACTCTATCAGCTCTTAAGATTGCAAGACCTAAAAGATCTCTAGCTACTCCCTGGATGTAATTTTCCACAAACTTTCCACCGTAGAAGTATTCGGTGTCTTCTCCATTGTTAAACTTGTATGAAGTCTTAATCCAATCACCCATATCTTCAAGAACTCTTTCTGGATGATGGTAGTAGAGCCTTCTTCCTGAAGGTAACTTCATTTCAAGTCTATCTGGGTATTTAATAAAAATACCTACTCCATCAATACTCATCTGATCAAACAAGCTCCAAAGATCTTTCACTTTCCAATATTTTTTTCTAAACTCCTCAATAGCTTTTTTAGATTCTATACCAACTAGTCCATAGGCTTTAAGTATCTTCTCTAATCCAACACTTCCAAGACCATATCCAGCTCCAAGAGTAACTATCTTTCCAAGCTGCCTTTGGTCCTTGGTAACTTGATCTAGAGGAACATTATAAATGGAGCTTGCAAGTTCTCTATAAAGATCAGCTCCTTCTTTTATCTTTTGAATATTTTCATCATCATGAGCTACATACAGGAGAAGTCTAAATTCAATCTGCCTGTAATCAGCAATAATAAATGTATGACCTTCAGGGGCTTTAATAAATCCTCTTAAATTATTTTTAACATCAAGCTCCGTTGTATCATTCATGTATGGAAGATTTTCAAAGAAGCTTTCTTCCTGATGACCCCTGGGCATATTCTGAGGTTGAATGAGTGTTGCAGACCAACGTCCAGTTCGGGCTTTATAATATTGAAACGCTCCTCTTACCCTTCCATCAACTTCAGAATGAAGCATCTTATCAAGCTTTTTAGTAGAAGAGCTAGAAGTTTGAAGTCTTAGTCTAGCTAGATCTTTAAGATCTTCATCTGTAGAATTTTCTATAAATTCAGTAAGAGCTTTTTTATCTGAAGATTCTATTTTAATAGGGGATCTTTCATTGATGTATTCTTTAATCTTAAGAACTTGAGTTGGAGCAAAACCAAAACGTGTTTGGCAGATCTTAGAATTTTTTTCTTGAAGATCCTTCAATAAGCTTTTAGCTTTTCTTACTTCATTAACATCTATAGGAATACCTCTATCATTCACCCTATCGGAAGCCTCAAGAATCATAGATTCTATATCATTACTATATAGACTTTCTTGAACCCGAGGATACTTCCATATAAGATTTAAAAATATATTAACAGTAGAGATCGTATCGTACTTACAATACTCCTTGAACTTCTCATACTCGGGGGTATTAGTTTTATCTAAAAACTCTTGTAGGGTAAGCCCAATAGAGAATTTATTCAAAAGTCTAGTATCTTTCTTATGAACTCCAAACAAACCTGAGAGAGTATCGAGGCTATTAGGAAGTGCGAGCCGGCGAGCCATTAACATTGTGTCAAAAACTTTAGCGTCTTTTGGTAAAATATCTTTTAATCTTTCACCATTAAATATTGCATGAAGCTCGAAATCTCTATTATGAGCTAGAAGATCATACTTATAATCTTGAGGAAAATAATCTGTAAGGATTCTATCAGTTCCTATATCTTTATAAAGCTCCAGTACTTCGGTCTTACAAAACAAGTATTCTTCAACCACATCGTAGCTTTTATCTTTTATAAATCTTAGAGCTTCAGATATATCAAACTCGCATATAGACATTAAAGTTATGAATGTATTAGGGCTTGAAAGATAGGAATAGGTTCCTGAGTCCTTTAAACTTTTTGTCGATACTGTTTCGAAATCTATTGCAATTACCATCCAAATCCTCTATTACCATCTAGTCTTATTTAGGTAAGGCTACGTAAACATTTTTAAGAGTTCCTATAATTAGATTTTTTAATCAAAAGGAGAACACCTTCTATGTTCTCCTTTTTCATTATCTAAAATGGAATATCATCAGCACTTATTTCCCCAGCTATCTGAGTAGCCGTATCGGATTTTGTAGCTGATAGAATGTTATCTATTTCTAGGTTAACATTACTAGCTCCTTGAGGGCGTGTGCCTTCCCCGGTTTTAACAACTCCACCCAGTCCAGCTAGGATATGTTTTCTTCCTACACTTTCAAATGTGTAAAGATTTACAATTCCACGTCCAAGCATACCGGTGTAGACATCTTCTTCTTTAAGTTCGCGTCTTGCTACATCCACACATATAGGTTTTTTATAACTCCAAGCTGAAAGCATATATGTTTGTTTTCCGGCTTCATCTAACAGAGGTTCATATTCACCCTTATCGTTTTTCTTTTTTCTTTCTTTAATACACATATTGACTGTAGAAGCATTAATGTTTCCCCAGGCGTCTTTGATCATAGATTTAATTAAATCTTTTAATTTTGCTAGATCTTCATTAGATAAAGTAAAACTACATTCAAACCTTGCTGGTCGATCTGGATTAAAAGGGCTTTTTGCCGGCTCAATTAGATGCGGAAATAAAATTGTTGACTCCCCTGTTGTAAAAGACCTTGTCGTTCTTTCCATAATTTTTCTTCTCCTAAATTGTTAATAATAAAAAAGTCGATTATTTTGATTTTAGGAAAACAAAAAAATTAAGACAAGAAATTTATATCCAGATCACTTCAACTTCAACACCGTGTTCTTTCATCTTCCCGTGTAAGTGCTTTTGTTCTAAGGATAATCCGGCACCCTTACGATCTAAATTTTTTAATTCAATAAAACGAACAACACCACCCTTGATTGCAATTAAATCAGGAAAGCCCGAAATATAGCTGTCATTAATCTTAAAAACTAAGTACCCGTCATCTCTAAGATTTTTGATAAATTTTTTCTGCTTTTGTGTTTCTGTTTTTTTTACTTCCATAGTTTTTATTTTTTTACTAGGCTTTTTATTTGTAGGGTCTTTTCTTAAAATAACAAGGGAAATTAAAAACAAACTCTATTTTTAAGCCGTGAAAGGATCCTACCTTACTAACTTAAGGAGTTTTTCATATGACTAGTCATGCAGTGTTTTCACCTTCGGCTTCTCATCGTTGGCTTTATTGTCCACTATCCCTTCAATTAGAAGAAAAACAAAAAGGTTCTATCAGTGAGCCCCAAGAAGAAAGTGAAGAAGCTCGCCTCGGAACACTCGCACATGAAAAGTTATCAAAGATCCTATCAGCATACTATAACAAAGATGAAGCTGTCGTGATAGATATATCTGATAAATACATTAACTTTGTAGCTTCGGATATTATTAAGAATTATCCTAAAGATAAATACATAGTAGAATCAGAAGTATGTTTATATCTCAATGAATTTACCTATGGAACTTGTGATGTATTAGTTTTAGATAGAGAAACTAATATGCCTTGTGCCATATTTGATTTGAAATATGGTGAAGTTCCAGTTCAAGCTACATTCAACAGTCAACTTCTTATGTACGCTTATCTTGTTTATAAACTCTATCGTAGCTTTCCTAAAACTATGACTCTTGGCATCTATCAACCTAGATGTGAAACAACAATAGATCTTTGGATGATAACCAGAGAAAATCTTTTGATGTTTGAAGTTATGTTTGAAAGTGCTTCAAAATATTATTTTAATGAACCCTCAACTCATAGGGGGTATCCTAAAAAACAATGTGATAGTATTTGTAAATACTGCCCTGTCAAACATACACTTTGTCCTCATACAGTAGATGCTGTTAAAGATGTAAGTAATAAGCTAGTTGTGTCTAATGATATAAATGATCTATGTTTAAAGAGTGAACAAGAAATCTTTTTACTAAAGAACAGATCTAAGATTATAGGCTATCTTGATGAACTCCATGCACGGTATAAAAAAAGATTACAGCTTGGAGAGGAAATTAAAGGACTTAAGCTTACTAAAGATCGTGAAATAAAAAAATGGAAAGATGAGAATGAAGCAAAACACATTATGGAGCTTAATGGAATTAATCCATACACGGTTAAATTAAAAACTCCAAACCAAGTTCTTAAAGAAGAACCGGATAGAATATTAGGTATAGAATCTTTCATAGAAGTAGAAAAGAAAGGTTCCTACATAGTGGAGGATTAAATGGAGGTGTTGCTTACAATAATGTTTGGTCTCTTTGCTTGTATTCTTATATTTTGCATTTTAAATCTTATTCATCTTGATTTTAAAAAGTCTCGTGATAAACATCCTTATTTTGTAGACGCCGATTATAGAAACTCCTTGTTCTATAATAAAAAAGATGAGCATCAATAGATTCGACGCTCACCCATTCAAGGAATTTTTACGAAATTGTTTATCTACGTTTGGTTTGATAGGAAGCAAAAGGAAGTATCATCTTACAAGTACTTACTAATGTATCCTTAGCACTCTTATTGATAAGCACTTTAGAACATCCAGCATCTTCAAAAATACTGTTAAGTCTTGCAAGAGGAATATCAAGGCAAACTGTACAAAGTACAGAACCTAGAAAGCCCGCAGGATTATCACTTTCATTACTATCTCTGCAAACCTTTGAAAAACTACTGATAAGTCTTTCAGGATGAGTGCAATCATAACGCGAAGCATCTGCTATCCAGTAGGATAAGGCTTCTACCCTACTCATGCACGAAGGCGATTTACAGGAAAGTATGGAGATCGTAATAAACCCAAAAGCTATCAGTAGTTTCTTCATTTTAATCTTCTTTCTTACAATCACATTCATCACAATGACATTTACTTTCTTCAGCTAAAGATTCTATTGCAGAAAGTAAAAGTGCTACTGCTTTTGGATCTTTAGAGAAATCATCTATCAAAGAAGCGATTGCATTTTTAATTGAAAGAGCAAGTTTCAAAAGCTCAACTAGTTTATCATCATCTTTAAAAGAGTCTATAAGTTCTGCTTTAGCATCTTTAATATTTCCTAAAGCTTTTGCTAGAGCTAAAAATGATGGAACAAGTAAGGTTATTTTATCTATAGAAAAACCATCTTTATCTAGTTCTTTTTTGAAAGTTCCTACAGCACCCAAAAATGAATTAAGCTTTGATACTAAGTTCTTTAAAACTTCTAATTTTTCCATGTTGTTCTCCTTTATTGTTTCTTACGTACTATTATAACACCAATTAACAGGATTGCAAATATTCCTATTGCTATATACATAATTATATCTTTCACTGGGGTTGGATCAGGGGTTGGATTTGGAGTAGGATCTGGATCAGGTCCAGGCATAGGAACGATCTTTTCTACGTGGTTTTTAACTACAACATATGTAGGGTTATAAGGATAAGATTGTTGAGATATGTACCAGAATACATTTTGAGTGTTTGCATTCCAAGAGTTTTGAATGATCCAATGAGTTTTTGTCCATCCTACAATTACTACTGCATGGTTAAAGCTAGTAGTGCGACATGCACCTATACTTGGATTTGTAGACAAACAAGATGAATGAACTGCGACTGCTAGAGCTCCAAACTTCATTACAGCTCGTTTAATATCAGCATTGGTTGGGCTTTCAAGTAATCGGTATTCTACCCCTCGGATTTCCGGATCCAAGAAGTTACATTGTCTGTATCCTGAGCCGGAGTACTTAACGTTTTTAAGTAAAGCTCCCCCTTTTTCAACCCAGTTATCAAACATTTCAAAGTACCAGCCACCTTCAGACCATTGAGTACAAGCAGTAATACCAACGTTAGGAGCAAACATCTGGGTTTGCATATACTCATCTACCATCTCTTTTGCATATTCATATCCGTGATTAAGTTTGGAAAGGTTAACAGCTTCAGAAATAAAAATAGTGTAAGCCCCCGCAAAAGAATAGCAGGTACCATAGTTACCTTGAGAATAATCAGGAATAAATCCAAGAAGCTCTCCTAGAGGTGAGTACTCTTCAGGAAGTTCTTCATCAAATAAAAGATCTGATTTTTCTGCATAAAGTCCTTTAGCTTTTATCTTTGCATGAAAATCATCCGGCAAGGGAGCAAGTCCTGAATAGTGTGGAACTCCATCACCGTCTATAACTACATGGGGGTCCTTAACATTAGGTTGTGCATACAAACAAGTACACATAACAAAGCTCAATAGAGCTACGATAATTCTTTTCATAGGCTACTCCATTTCTTTTTTGGTTACTTGGGTTTTAACTTTCTCGATAAACTGAGTTCTTTCATCCTTTGGGAGGGCGTTAATAGAATCAAATAATGTCAAAAGAGGCTCAAAACCGTTTATAAAGTTTATCACCCCTATAATAACCTTAATAAGATAATAGAGAATTTCAGGAATAAGAACTATGTATTTACCTTTTTTAAGGCCTTTAAGATGCAAAGCTTCTGAAAGCTTATTGCAGAAAAAAGTAAAATCAGACTCAAGATCTGATTTTACTCTCACGTTTTTTCGTCTTATAACTTCCATATATCACACATTTTTCTAATTGTTGAAGATCTTATCTATTGCATCAAATATACCTTTGATCTTAGCTATGTTTTCTTCTAGGGTCTTTTTAGGATCAAACTGATTATTTGCATTATACAAAGCATCTTCAACAGCTTTTAAGTTTGATTTTGCTTTTGCTACAATCAAAAGGAAGGTAGCTCTAAGAGTCTTAATAAGTGTACCATCTTCTGCTTTTAAATAAACATAAGCATCAGTTATAGATGTATATATAAGAGATTTAAAAAGTATCTCTTGTAGAGAAATCTTTTTGCCTTTGTATTGAATATAGGAAGCTTCAGTTTCGAGTTGCTTTGCTTCCCATTCACATGCACTCCTGTTAATTGCTTCTTGTTCGTCTTTATACTCTTGAGTTGCTTGGATTTCAGCAAATTTTTCCTGAGTATACAGAGTATCGTGATATTGAATAGGCTCATAGTCTATAATATCATGATAATCTACTATAACTAATCCAGCTTTAACATCTTCAACTCTGGCATATTCTTTTATTATTCCATCTATTATTTTTGCGTAATACATACTTAACTCCTATGTGGTTAATGCTGCGACTCTTGGAGAAACCAAAACCCCGCTCACTCTTGCGCGCAAATACACCCCACTTGCATTTGAGCTACTAACTACTGACATTTTTAACCATGCTGTATCAATTCGAGTTTGATC
>Ga0326512_10000801_pt1 | contig 26483 bp, 43 predicted proteins | sample 1_2617_0518_D_FD_203652 | JGI IMG/M metagenome (GOLD analysis project Ga0326512, IMG submission 203652) | Bovine rumen microbial communities from UC Davis, California, United States - 1_2617_0518 | ecosystem: Host-associated > Mammals > Digestive system > Stomach > Rumen | place: USA...
GGTCACCGTGCCATCTGTGCCAGTGGTCCGTACCGTCACTGTTTTGGTCATCCGCACGCCCACCAGCGTGATCTCCCCGGCCAGAGACAGCCCGCCGGAGTAATAATCGTCCGGGGTGATGCTCTGGCCATTGTCGGTGTACCAGATCAGTTTCAGTGCGCCCTCCCGGGAGATCACGGCGTTGCACCCCAGCAGCGCCGCCATGTAGCCGACCATCTCCCGGCAGGTGTGTCCGGTCAGATCGCCCTCTATGGCCACGTCAGCGCCGCCGTAGTCCAGCGTTAGCCCAGCCTGGGTACAGATGTCCCCCAGCACCGCAAGGGCTGTGGCGGGGCTGCCAGACGGCGTATATTCCCCGCCCAGCGCATAATAGGCGGCGTCGTAGGCGGTGATGGTGGTGCTGTCCTCCGCCCGCTCCTGGCTCGTCACGTAAAACCGGCCCAGCGGTACATACTGGATAGCACCGTCCACCTCGGCCCCCACCTCCACGGTGATGGGGGCATCCTGCAGATCATAAGCGCCGTAGAGTTTGCACCTGATCATGGCGGCGCACACGCTACCGATGGCAATGTCAGTGCCGGAGGCGCAGGAGGCCGTGTAGGTCAGGGTGTCGTGGTCCAGCTCAGTGCCGGCCTCCGTACAGATGCGGATGTGGAGCAGCTGGGAGGAGAGAGCCGCTTTCAGTGCGTTCGATACTTGATACATGCTCTGTCCTCCTTATTGCTCGATGGCGTCCACGGACACGTCGGTAACGTACTGGATGCCCGCCGCCCAGGAATACATGGTGTAAGTGGGCGTTCCGAAGTAGACTGTTTTCGTCACGGTCTGCCCCGTCATGTCAGTGTACCTCATTGGCACAAAGGGACTGTTTGCATTGCTGACTGCCGCCTCGATCAGGGCAACCTCGGCCATGGTCAGGGGCGGCCATTCCAGCTTGACCTTAGTCTTTGTAGCAATCAGCGTCCCCACCATCTTGCCGGATGCGGTACGGCCCGTATCGGCGGACCATACCTTCTCTGTGGAGATGGTCACGCCCTGATGCTTGGGTGCCGGCATCTGTGTGCCGTTGATGTACAGGTCTGATACTGTAATGTTTGCCATAGTGCCGTCGCCTCCTTATTCGTAGGCTGCCCACGGGAGCTGCCCGGTGCGTTTCGCCTCGCCGGTAGCGTAGTCCACCACGGTTTCGCCCAGCACTCTGCCGTCCGGCATCAGCACTTGCACGATCATGGGCTGGCCAATGCCGCCTGAATTGCCGCCGCCCATCCTCTGGTACAGACGATCCGCCAGTTTATCCAGCCAGGCGGTGTTATTCTCCAGTGGCACAATGGCCTCCGCCCCGGCTTCGCCGCCGATCTTGTCGTAGTCCAGCCAGGTGGGGCGCTTGATGATGCCGCCTTTTGCAAGGAACTTCGGCACAAATCTGATTATGCCGCCCGCCTTAGATGTTCCCTTGTACTCGACGTTTGCAAACTTTGGCTTGATTTTATTTCGAGCCTTGCTGAGCTCATCATTGATCTTCTTTGCCGTGCTGCTTGCAAAACTGGCCGGGGTCGTCGATGTGGCGGTGGGAAACAGCAGGTTGCCCGGTTTCCACTTGCTGATAAAGTCCTTAGCCAGAGTTGCCGGTGCGGTTTTCAGCACATTCGGATGAGACAGCGTTCCCGGCTTCCAACTGCGCTGGAAACCGGTTGCGAGACTTGCGGGCGTATTCTGCAGGGTGTTGTTCAACTTCACCGAGGTTCCGTCCAATATGGTCTTGATTCGCTTCTGCATAGGGGCGGGCTCTTCGCTCAGTTTATCGTTGATGCTGATTCCCACGCCGTCCAGCGTCTTCCGGATGCGGTTAAAGATGGACACCGGCTCCTCGTTCAGCTTGTCCTGTACCGTGGTGTTCATCGTAGCGCCGTCCAGCCCGTAGACCTTCTCCACATCGTCCTTGCCCTGCGCCGTCAGGCGGGCGTTAAGCTTGATGGCATTGACTCCGGTTTTGGTATTGTCGCCGTTCACCCCCATCTTGCCCTGCATCTGGTCGCGCATCTCCAGCGTGGCCTTTTTGATGCGGTCGATGGCATCTGCGGAGTTTTTCTCCATGTTGAGCGGGAGAATGGGGCGGACTGTACCCTGCAAGGGCTTGGTCGTGCCGCTGCCGGGGATGATGCGGTTACTGGCACCTGCTGTGGAGGTATCCCAGTGGTAAGGTTCAAAGTTGTCGAGCCAATCGCCTAAGTTAAACCCACCAATGTGCTCGTTTCGCCAAGCGTTGACGCCATCCCACCATTTTTTTGCGCCGCCGGACGCAAACCAGTCCACCAAAATGTCGTGAGGAATGTCCCCGTTTTCGACTCTCTCCTGTCTATGCTCCTTTCTTCGCTCCTGGATTTCTTCGGCCTTGTCTTTACCGTAAAATAGAGTGTCGACAGCCTTAGATATCCCGTCTGCAAAATCAAAAACAGTTCTTTCCTTCTCGCTCCCATCTGCTTCTAACACGCCAACGTGTACCAGCAGATCATGCACGTATCCGGAAATAGTGTCCAGCAAGGTCGCAATAGAGTTAATCGTATTCGGAATTCCCGTCTCCGCAAGCCATTTAGTGATTGGCAGAATAACGTCATTGTATAGTCTCTCAAGCAGCGCGCCCAGGTCATCCGCAATTGGCTTGAACTTCTCCACCAAGTTGCGAATACTATCCATCAGCGGCTCCAAATTCAGGTTTTTCGCCCATTTCTTGGTGGCATCAGTCATGCTTTTCACGTGGCCCAGCACACTTTCCACAATGTCAAGGATGCCCTGCCAGATACCTTCGCCGTTCCCGGCTTCATTCCACGCCTTTCTGAACTGACCGGCCAGTCCGCTAACTGCCCCGTTCACATTGGTGATAATATCAAGGATGTCTCCCCAAATCTTCTTGCCGGTGCCATTGTTCCACACATTGGTAAATGCGTCCTGGATGTCGGTCAGCATGCCATTTACTTCTGTCATCAGCTCAAAAATAGAGCGAATGACCTCATCTCCACGGCCAGCTTCTGTCCACGCCTGGTCAAAGGTGCCGACGAAAGCCGTTCCCAGATCCACCAGAGAACGGAAGTTCTCCAGCATGCTCTCCACCCAAGCCTGTCCTGTGCCATCCGTCCAGACATCCACGAATGATGTGCCGATATCAACAGCCGTCTGCTTGATCGTCTCAAACGCGGTTTGGATAGAGGTCATCACGCTTGAGCCGACGTTGTCCCAGGCTCTTTTCAGCGGGTCGAACAAACGCTCAAAGAACTCCTTGAACTGCCCCGGCATTCCGTTCCCGGTGATGGTGCTAGTGGAGGCACCGTTGCCCCCGCCGCCACCGCCGCCGGAACTGTCGCCGCCGCTGTTATCGCTCTGCTTATTGATCTCGTCAAAGCTATACAGTTCCCGGTTCAGTTCCTTCTGTGCTTGCGCTGCATCCTTGGTCGCACTGGCTACGCCGCTCATGTCGCTTGCCGCCCCGGAGATGGTCGTCCATTCTGCCCCCAGCAGATTGGTCACCAGCGTTGCAAAGGCGTTCGAGACCGCCTGAATATACGGCAGGATGGCGCTCAGGGCGTTAATTGCCACATTGATGGCGGGGGCCAGAGCATTGGCAAAGGCGGATTTCAAGCCGTCAACAGCGTTCTTGGCCGCTGCGTTCTCGCTGAGGTACTGCTGTACCACACTCCGCAGGCGGCCAAACAGCAGGGTAACACCTCGTAAGGCCATTCCGGCCAGATTGATATTGCGGATCTGTCGCACTATGCCGGAGAGTGCCGAATTCGCCCCGTCCCCACCGGATTTGACTCCCCGCAGACGATCCACAACGCTTTTCAGAATGGAGGTGCCGGGAGCAAGGCTGATCAGCTTACCGGCGAAGCGGGAGACCTCCCTTCCGGCCATCTGGAATGCTCTGCTGAGACTACCGCGAACCATCTCCGCCACACGGGCAAAGCCCTGGGCAATGCGCTGCCCGATGTCGGGAGTCGCAACACTTTTCAATTCCTCGACACGTTCAGAGAGCTCCGCCGTTGAGGCTGACACCTCCACCTGCCGATCTCTCACCATCGCCAATTTCTCACTGTAATCCGTCAGTCGGCTCTGGCTTTGCTGGGTCTGCATGGCCAGCCTTTCCAACTCCTGCTGGCTTCTCCCGAGGTCAGTCTGGAGTTGTTTCAGCCCCTTGGCGGAGGCATAGCCCAGGTTCTCCTCTCCGATGGTACGGATTGCCTCGTCCAGCCGCTGGAATCGCTCATTCGCACGGTCTGTTTCTTCGATCAACTGCTCCATTCGTTTCTTTGCCTCGCCAATGGATACCAGGGTATTGTCGGGCAGGAAAAATGCTGGGGCACCCCCCGCAGAGTTGATACCATTGTGGAGAGCCTGAATCTCCTGCTCCAGCTTATCCATCTCCGCAGCGGCCTTTTCCCTCTGTTCCGTCAAAGACGTGGAGAGGTCCAGTCCCTCAGTGGCCGACTTGATGGTGTCATAAGCGCTTTTCAGACGGTCGACCTCCTTCTCTGTGGACTGATAGGCCGCCTTGAGTTTTGCGAGGTTGTTCTGCTCCGCCGTGACGGCACGGGTGAGCTGCGTGGACTTACTGTATAGGTCCGTAGCCGCTTTGCCCATCTGGGCCGCCTGTCTGCTGGCCGCAGCGAGGGTCTGATTCATGGCCGAAATCTCACGGTTTGACAGATCGTTTGCCCGTTTCAGGGCTTCACCAACACTGTCAATGCGTTCTTGCACCTCACGGGTGGCCTGTCCTGCGTTTGCGAGCTGTTGGCGGTATTTTGCCACATCAGCCGCAAATTTGACCTGTATTTCTCTGACCACTGCATTATCAGCCACGCTTCTTCACCCCCTGCGCCGCATGGCGCTGCATAATATTCTTGTACTTCTGTACTTGCATCTCCGTGGTCTCCTCCTCTGTCCAGAAGGGGAAGTGGTTGTAGACCTCCGTTGCCGGATGCCCTGTGACCAGTTCAGCAATCAAAATTGCATGACGATGAGCAATGATGGACAGATTCTGATTGCGACGCCGTTCTCTGGCCCGATTTGCCCGGATAACGGCCTCAATCTCTCCTTGCGTCCATTCGCCCAGTTCATGGATGGGGATGCCGGCAATCAATGCCTCTTCTTCCAGCCGGAGCTCCCACTCATCCCACTTTCTCAGCCATTCGGCTGGGTCGTAGGGTTTTCCTCCTCATCAGGCTCCTTGTCAGACGCTTTGCTGACCCTGTCAAGGACGCCGTCCATCTCGTCAAAGGCCATGGTGTAAGCGGACCTGATCATGCGGCTGGTGGACTCCTTTGCCCGCTTTGCCACATCGGCGGTCACAAGGCCGGAGGTCACGGCAATATCCATCGCCAGGGCGTAGAAACGCTCCTGCCCCACATAGCCGCAGTCCACCAGCAGATCGTAAAACTCCTCGCCGTCGGTGATTTCGTTTCCGCTGCCGGGCCAGTTCAGCGCCTCAGTAAACAAGGCACACAGCCGGTCCTCGTCGTTAGCTGCACTCATGATCGTCTGCAAAGGCGTCTCCCCAAACCGCTCACGGAGATTCTTCTGTCCATCCCGCACAAGGCGGAGTTTGTATTCCTTCCCGTCCAGACGGACGGACAAACTTTTTCTACCCATAGTTTTATCCTCCTATCGCATGAGAAGGGGGCGGCCTTCCGACCGCCCCTGTGTTGGGCGTTGATTAGCCGTTGCCGCTGGGGTTGGTGACCGTCCACTCGCTCTGCAGATTGCAGGACAGTTTCGCGGACACCAGTGCATTGACGCCCACACCGGACACATAAGTAGTCACGTAGCAGGTGTTGGAAAACTTCGTTCCATCCGGGAAGCTGATCTCGATGGGCACGATGTTTTTCGCCACCTCCAGGGCCTTAAGCACCCGGTAGTCAGAATCGGCGGCGCTGTTGTCGTAGAGGTAGGTAACCTCGAAGTCCGGGGTGTCCTGAACGCCGGGGACCGTCTTCTTCATTTTGTCCTTCATACAGGTAGCGTCCAGACTGTCCGGCTTGCCGCCAATGTCGGGGATCTCGGTGACGTAGTTCATAGCTACGCTGTTCACCTTTACGTCAATGCCAATACTGGCAAGTCCCTGTTTTGCCATGGTTTATCATTCCTTTCTATTAGTCGATCAGGCGCATAAAGCGCTTGTCCACTCTCCGCCCGAAGCGGAAAGTCTTACGGTAGTTCCAGCCGCCGCCCTGCAGCAGCTCCTCCGGTCCGGCGTAATCCCGCCGATAACCGATGCCGCAGACAGCAGCGTTGACCAGCGGAGTCAGATCCCGCAGTGTGTCCCGTTCTGGGCTCCAAATGTCGATTTGGATGCCCAGTTGATCCACCACCGGGGTGCTCTCGCTCTGCCGGTTGGTGATTTCCGTGACGGTAATTAGCGTCCCCCTGTCCTCCCGCCGGGGCCACCGGGAGAGGACGGAGTATGGGTGTTCCGTTTCCAGGTCTTGAAGGACCTCTTTGATCTGCGGGACGGGGTCAACCATCATGGTCCATTCTGGCTTCACTTGGCAAACACCTCCGTCACGCTGGCTCCCAGCTCCTCCATAATCTTGTCCTCGTTGGCCACAAGGGCGTTATACATGAACGCCTTGGCCGGGACGCCCTCGGTATAGACATATCCGCCTTTTCCGGCTTGCACACCCTCTACATACGGCACAAACTCTTCACCGCGCTCTACGGCCACTTCTGCGCTCTGGTACTTCCACCCATCCGGGCGGCGGGTGATGCCCAACTCCCCATCCATGGGATGCGGATGCTCATCACCTACCGGGCCGGTGCCGAATTCATGATAGATGGCGGGGGCGTAGCTGGTAGCGGCCCCTCCCTCCACTGTATCGCCGTTGACCTCGACAAAGCTGTGAATAGAGTTCCGAAGCCGCCCCTCTCCGACCGGAGCGCCCTGCCGTGCCTGTCCGGCCACCTGTTCCGCCAGCTTGTGCGCCTTGACGATGGTAGCCCGTTGCAGCCTGTCAGGCGATTCCTTTATATCCTTCAGCAGGGCGTCAAAGCCCGTCACATTTACGCTCATACCCGCTCCACCGTCGCTTTCCGATGAGAGGGCCACTGCTCTACCGACCGCACTTCCCAGATAGCACCGTCAAAGCGCACCCGGTCAAAGGGTGCAATCTCCAGAGCGGCGTCATAGATGCGCCCGGTAGCGGTCGCCGTGACCTGTTCGCCCGGCTCGGAGACGCTGGCAGCGCCGCCCTCCACCTGCCACGCCACGGCACCCGAACTACCCTCCGAAGCAGAGTAGTCCGGGCTATCCATGTCATAGACGGCAATAGGGTCGCCATAAGAGTCGGTTCCGGTTTTCCGGCGGTACAGGCTCCACGCCTTCCCCCATGCGGGGGGACGGTCAAATAGGATGCCGTTCATACCGTCACCACCCTATAGCGGGCGATGCTGTGGAAGATGGCCTGCTCCTGAGCCTGCCAGCTCTCGCCGCTCCGATAGGTCACATTCTGGCTCAAGTTCCCCTCTGTCACGGAGATATCCTGCATGCCGGGGTGTCCCGCCTCCGCCGTGTCCCGCTGGTAGTAGACTGCCGCCAGCGCCACCAGCTTCGGGTAGAATCGCTCTGCCAGCTCATCCATGTTGAGGTAGAGCAGCAGTTCTCCCTCTGCCTCGACAAGATCAGCTTCGAGGGCGGCGGTGACATCGTCGTCCGGGTCATCCAGCCCCAGCTTGAGCTGGAGACGGGTCAGAAGCATATCAAGCTGGTCACTGGTCATGGCGGTTACTCCTCCTTGTTCTCCTCGGGGGCCTGCCCCACTTCGGGCTTCTTGTCGCCCTTGCTGCCCTTGCCCTTCTTGGGCTCAGGGAACGTCAGTCCGATGGTAGTCATATCTGTACCTCCTTACGCCTTGTGGCTCAGATAGATACCGGCGACCTTGTTCTTGAACACGTCCACGATGCCGTACTTGCGGTACTTGGCAATATAGGCATCGCTGTTCGGGTTGTTGGCAGGCTCGATGATGGAGCTAACCACGTGCTTGTCCCACTTGATCAGGCAGGACGGCTCGACGATCATAAAGTTGATGTCTTTGCCGGTAGTAGCCTTAGCGTACCCGCCATCGGTCTCGCCCTCAGAGGAGCCGTCCTTCAGGTCAATGGCGGTGTAAAACCGGCTCTGAGGCACCTTGACCACACGGGCGAAGGTTGCCAGCACCTCACGGCTCTTGGTGGTGTCCAGTGCCATGACGGAGTTGATCAGCGTGGGGGTGGCGTACAGAATACGACCCTCGGCGGTCACCTCATCCTCGTCCATCTTGCTGATGGCAGTCAGCAGGGCGGTCAGGAAAGCAGTGCCGTCTGCATAGGTGGCGGCGGTCGCCTTGGAGATACCGGCGGTGCCTGCCAGCTTGGCGAAGGTGAAGGCGTCCGCTTCGGGCGCTACCTTGGTGCGCATCAGTTCGCCGGATGCTCTGCCGAAAGCGATGCCGAAGGTCTCCTCGTCGTCCATAGCGTCCACGGCGATCTTGGTGCCACGGTCGTAGTTGAACGTAGCGCTCTTCCAGACCACGGAGACGTTACCGCTGGTGTAACCGCTGTTGCGGTCATAGTCGCCCAGACCGCTGACCTCAATCTGAGGATACAGGATCTCGTTGGCGTTGGCGCCCGCCCGAATCAGGGAGGGGTCAGAGGTGAGGTCGTTGGTGACAGAAGCGTTCTTGTAGACCTCATCCAGCAGGTCGGTATAGCGCTTTGCCAGTGCGATGGTGTTTGCCATAGTAAATCATTCCTTTCTCATTTTTTGGGTTTTAGCCCGAACCAGCTACGCATCCTGTCGTCTGCGTCCGTCTGGCTGGGTGCTTTTGGGGGCTGAGTCCCCCTCATCAGGTCCGTCACAGCGGCGGAGATGGCCTTGTTCCAGATGCCCTCGAACTCTTCCAGATTCGCCGTACTCTCCTCGGCAGTCTTGCCGGAGAGGTATTTGGCAAAGCTGGCATCGAGGCCCCGCTTCTGGAGCTCTGCGCCCACGGTCACCCGCATCTGCTCGGCGGCAAAGCTGGCCTTCTGCGCATCAAAGGCGGCTCTGTCCTTGTCCAGCTGATACCGCTCCCGCTGGGCGGCGGTCATCTTCTCCAGCTTTTTCGCCTCGTCCTGCTCCTCCGCCTGTGCCTGCTCCCACTTGGAGCGGGCGGTCTGAACGGCCTTGCCGGTACGGCGGTCGAACTCGCTGCGATAGGCCGGATTGCTGTCCAGCATCTGGTCGAAGGTCAGCTCCGCTCCCCCGGGGTTTTGGTTATCCCCCACGGTCCCGGTGGTCTGCTGCTCCGTCTGCTCGACAGGCTTGGTGTTTTCGTCCATGTGTAAAACTTCCTTTCTGTGTCCCGCCCGGTCGCAAGTCCCCGGCGGTGTCACGGTGAAATGGGTATGAAAAAACCGCATCGAATTCGACACGGTTAAATCAACATATTTGGTTGTAATTTACTGCTTGGGTTGACGTTCTGCGTCTAATCCCGCCAGAATCAGGGTGATAATTGCCCTTGTCTGTGTTGGAAAACCGTACTTGTGCCGGAACTCGTTGACCTGTTCATACAGTTCAGCGTCCATGGTGACGGAAATGCGCCGCTCAGACATGCCGATGCCTCCTTTCGGCCATAAGAAAACCGCCTTGACTTTCGTCTTGGCGGTTTAGTCGATAACCTTTGCGATATCGTCTAACGTAATAGGAATAGTCTCCCAATCCTTGGAGCTATCGCCGACATCAACGAGGAAGTCTGTATCACTGAAAATCTCGACAATGGCAGCCTCCCGTCCGTCTTTCAGCAAAACGGTACCGTACTGTTTAATTTTCAATGTCTACACCTCCTTGATATAGGCTGTTGTCATTACGGTTTCTCCATCTGGCTTCACAATCCAGCCTACTATGACATTGGCGGGGAGTTCTTTCGTCCCATACAGAACCATTTTCTGCTCATACAAGTCACCATGGCCGTTGTTGCCCTTTGAACTTGCAGGATAGCACGATGCCCCTTGCACAATTTCCCTGCGCATTGCAGACCAGCTATCTTTATCATAGCCCAATCTTGACGTAATTGCCTGTCCTTTTGGCCAGCCCTTTGCACTTTCAGGGTTAAAGAGGTACTGCGTAAATTTCGGCACGGGTGCTATTGCATGATCCGCATTCGGCAATGCCAATTCTGGGTGTTTGATAAGCCTTTGACGCCTGGAGTAGTCCAACTTCACAAATTCCCACTTCTCACCATCAGTATACTTCAACTTCTGGAAATCATCAAGCGTTTTTGGCACATTCTCACCCAAAACCGCCCGATAACGCCGGAACTGTTCCCGGTCTGCCGCCTTGTTTTTCACAGCCTTTTCTCTGGCCTGTGCCTGAGGGTGTCCCTCCACAAACTTCTTGTACCAATCCCGGTACTTCATGTCCCCCGGCACGGTGATACCCTTCCCCGTCGCCGGGTCTCTTGCCGCCCTCGACACCTTCCGGAGCTGCTCATCCGTCATGTCCGGCATAGTCGTGGATCGGCAGTGCGGGTGCATGGGCGGTAGGTTTTCGCCGGCCTGTGCCTCTGCCACGGAAAAACGCTTCATATCAAGGCTGCGGCAGACTTCAGACGTCCGTAAATCCAGCGTGGCAAGGAAGATATAGCGCTCAATTTCCGCCGCCTGATAGCCCAGTAGATGCCCCTGATTGGCAATGTAGGCGCATTCCGTCTTGACCAGCCGGGCGGCCCGGTACTTAGCTCCCTCCGTCTCGTCCATGCCGATGACGTGGAGCAGGTTGTCCCGCATCTCGTCATAGCGGAGACCGGCCATGATGCCCACCGTGACCGTGTCCTCTACAGCATCCGCAAAGCGCTGGTTGTTGTCCCAGAGGCGCTCTGACCAGTTCTTCCCGCTCCAGTCTGCAGCAAGCGCCGCCGTGATCTGGTTGTCATTCAGCAGGCTAAAGTCATAGCCCTCGCCGGTATACTGCTGAATGTCGAAGGTCGTCCGGTAATAGGACTGCTCCAACGTGTCAGAGAGCCTGTCCCGGACGTAGCTGACCTCATCCAGACCCACCATGCGAGCCTGTGTGTAGAGGCTGTCCCGGAGCGCCTGCAGGCGCCCGATGCGGTTGGCATAGGCCGGAGCGGACAGTCTCGCCCAGATGTCCCGTTTGACCTGACCGGTCGCTCTCTGGTACTGCTCCAGCAAGAGCGCCCGTGCCTCCTCAGTTTCCCTGACGGTCAGCAGCTGCATGGCCTTGTCAGGATTCAGCGCCCCGCCCCTGACGTAGCTGGAGAAAACCTTCTCGATCTGCTGAAAAATCTGCTCCTGCGCCAGTCCATAGAGGCGGGAAATCTGCTGCACCGTGGCGTCTGCTCTGGTGTTCAGCAGCTGCTCGAGCAGGAGCGCCCGGCGTTTCCAGTAGTTCTTACTGTTCATCTGTCAGGAAGCGGCGGGACTTCCGCTCCGCCTCCTCTTCTTCCGCCTCATCGCCGGTCTGGAAGGTATGCTGATAAGCCTCCTGATTCTCCTGCTTCTGGCGCTTGATGTTCTCCAACGCCTCAGCTGGATCCTTGATAAACCAGAGCTGCCCCAGCAAGGTCTGGTCGTCCACGATGCCCTGCAAGCTGGTCACCATCTGGACGATCTCAGATTCATTGATGGGCATACTCACCGTGAACACGATATCCACGTCATTGACGCCTACCGGGTCCATCTCGCCCTTGACATTCAGCCAGTGGTTATACAGGCTGAACCGCTCCTGCAAGCCCTTCTCCATCTGTCTGATCTTGCCCTTGACCAGCAGATTCATGGTCAACAGCTTCAGCTTCAGCGCCTGCCCGGAGGCGTTGCCGGAGAATTTTTCGTCCGACATGTCCACCGTCATGGTCTGCTTGTGGATTTCCCGGACGATGGCGTCCGCCAAAATCTGAACGCTCGATTCATCGAAGGTCTTCTGGATGTACTCCGCCTTTGCGTCCAGCGGGGCGCCGTCGATAAATTTCTCCTTGACCAGCTTCTCTTCCTCACCGGGGGCCAGCGTCATGCCGAAGAACACCAGAAGGGCGTCCACAAACTTCCGCTTGTCCGTCACCCGGTCGGAGAGCAGCTGGTCGTAAGCGTCGATCAGGCTCATCACCTGCTCAAAGTCGCCCTGCCGCTGGGCATTATTTTCGTAAGCGATCACCGGCACAGCGCCGAAATAGTGGGGGGTGGCGGGGCTGACGGGGTGAAAGAGCGCCGTCTCCAGATCGGAGGACTGATAGTCCCTCACCGTCCGGTCCGTGTACACCGTGGCGGCATAGTACTTCTGCCCGTTGGTGTTCTCTCGCTGCTCCCAGACAATGCCGAAGAGCTTGTTGTGCTCCACTGTGGAATCACAGACCAGAATGCCATTGTCCGGGCTGATCCGGGCGCTCCGGGGCTTGGGGTCAGCGTCAGAGGAGGCGTAGCAGACCTCCATGCAATCGCCCATAATGCCCATGGTGCGCCCCAGCTCAAGGTCTAGTTGACTGATCCGCTGGCTGTCGTAGCAGTCCAGCAGCGGGGAAAGGTCGATCACGTCCGAACCGGATAGGTCAGGCGTCATAGTCTCCATCTCGTCGTCGTGGGCGGCCTTATCTCCGTCGTCCCGGCGCTGGTTGGCGTCGTATTTCACTGCCTCGCCCAGATAGTAGCCCAGCGTCACGTCCACGACGTACTTGGCGTAGTTGGCGGAGACCCGCACCTCGTTGGTGCCAGGCTTGCCCAGGAAGATGTCATGCTGCCCCAGATAGTAGTCCATCAGGTGCTTATACCGCCCTCTGGCCTGCTCCGCCTTGCGGATGCAGTAGCGGAGGACGGACGGGGAAAGGTTTTCGAGGTCGGGCACCTCGGTTTTGTCGATGTAAAGGATCATGTGATTACATTCCTTTCGGTCTCTGGCCAACTCTGACCTGATTTCTCTGTAACACGGTGCCGGCAAAATACCGCACAGCGTCCATGCAGTGGTCATTCTCTTTGATGGGTCTGTCCTGCCCGTTCGGTCCCGGCTTATCATCCCAGACATAGGCCTGAAACTCGGCCTTCGTCTCGGTACAGGTATCGGAGAAGATCAGGTTGCCCTCCTGGAGCAGCTGCCCCACAAGCCGAATGCCGCTCAGTACGGCATTGTCCGCCGTCTGAACCGCATACCCCCGTTGTCTCAGCAAGGCGATGAAGCTGGCGGCAGAGGGGTCTACGATGACCGCTCTGGGCTTGACGCCGCCCAGAAACCGTTCCAGATCGTCGGCATACTCTCCATCTGTCTTCTGCCGCATCTTCTGCCGGCCAGACCAGTAGTATTCTTTCAGGCAGACCCAGCGGCGGCTCCCGCTCTTCTCCTGCTGCCAGAGCAGGAACACGGTGGGGTTCTGGGTGCCGTAGTCGCAGGAAATATAATAGCTGCCTGCCGTCTCCGGGAGCTGTCGGAGCATGTGCCGCTCGGGGTCAAACATATCGTAGATCTGCCCCTCTGCCGCTACCCACAGCCCCTGCACATAGCGCAGATAGAAGACGCCGGTATACAGGCTCTCATACCGCTTGCGGATGGCGGGCGACAGACTGTAATTATCCTCCATCGTGAAATGCAGGTGGAGGACATTCTTTGCCTTCGCACGGCGTACCCACTCGACATAGAACCAGTGAGCGGGGCTTGCAGGATTGCAGTTGAACCAGAACTTTGACCCCTCCACGCTGCATCGGGCAAGTGCCTGTTCCACAAAGGAGCGGGGCATCAGCGCCACCTCGTCAAAGAGGACGCCTGAGAGCGTCATGCCCTGAATAAGAGCATAGCTGCTCTCGTCCCGGCCTCCGAACTCATGGTAGACGTTGGTATGCCCGAAGGCGGTCACCGTCAGGGTGTTGTCACTCCGGCGTTCCTGCATTTCGCAGATGCCCTCCAGCCACTGGGGCAGAAGACTTGTCACATTGCGCCGCAGCGCCTCAATGGTCTTGCCGCACAGAGCAAAGCGCTGACCGTTGAAATTGGTCTGCGCCCACAAAATGAAGCCGACTGCCATAGCCACGGTCTTGCCGGAACGGACGGAGCCGTCACAGATAATGCCGTCACGGGTCATCAGCTCCGGTATTCTCCACCAGAGCAGCGTCTGTAGTTGTTTCGGGCTGAATCGCCGATAGTTCATTCAGAGACGCCTCCAGTTGGTCAAAGAGGTTGTTTTGCGGCTCGTCTGCCCTTGTCCCCTGCGGTTCGCTGTTCAGCAGGTCGGTGTAGTTCTGGACGTACCGCCGCACGTCTGCGGCCTCTGTGGCTTTCGTAATGCCTTTAATGCGATCACGGGTGACCTCCCACAGCAGTCGGCGGCATTCGGCTTTCAGAGCGGCAATATCGCTCTCGGCGTCAGAGATTTTTTCAATAGTTTTCTGCTTCGTTCTGCTTCCAACCGCTTCCCTGTGTGCTTCCCGTTCTGCGTCCCAGTCCTCAGCTCTTGCGTGCTTACTCACGCTCCCGCTGGATACGCCGTATTTTCTAGCGAGCGCCCGCTGGCTGACGTCGCCAGTGATGTATTCTGTTTTAATCTTCCGCCAATCAGCCACAAGGGGCTCACCTCGCTTTTAACATGGTCGAATTCGACCAGTTTAGTACCCGCCCTTACCCGCCGGCTGTTCCGTCCGGCACACCGCTCTCTGTAAAGAGCAGAGGCCACAGGGTATCTGATCCTGTGACCTCTCTTTAGCGCACAGGCCGAGTCGAACGGCCTTCTGACGGAAGGAGGCGGGACCGTCTCCCTTACCAGATGCGCTTTGATGGTATCAGAATAACACGGATTCCCGGAAAAATCTTCCGGTCTTTTTCCGGTTTTCAGGTCTCGATCGCTCCATAGCGGAGGAGGGTGAACCGATGTAAGGCAGCGTTCCGACGCTCATACACCTGCGACATCTCCACGTGCAACTCCTCGCGCAGCCGATCAGGATTGCCCTTTGCTCGATGGATAAAGAATCGATCCAGCACCAGCCTGTCCTCCGTGGAGAGCTGGTTGATGGCATCATCCATCCCCTTGAGCCATTGGAGCGTGCCCTCTCTCGCCCACTCCAACTCCTGCCGCAGGGCAATGTTGTTGATCAGGGCGTCCTCTCTGGTGCTGATACCGCCCTGCACCGGCGTACCGTCTGCGGTGGCGCTTCTGATACGGGCGGCGTCACTCTCCAGCCGTCTGATTTCCTCAGCAGTGCGTTCCAGGCTGCTCTTGCGCATGGCGTACTGTTTGAGGTTGGTAATTGATTCCTTTTTCCAGTCCATCTATTTTCCTCCTTCAGATCTATCATGCGTCCAGCACTTCTCCCCACACACGGGGCACTTGCAGTAAAACCGATCCCCGCCCAGCCCTGGCACAAATTTGCAGTTGATCCGATGCTGGGCAAACTCGTTGTCACAGGCGGTGCAGGAGAAAATCAGAATGCGGGGTTTTGGGCGGAATAAGCGGCTGAATAAATTAGGCATCTGGGGTCACCTCCAACAACTCCTGGTCGTCGTGGATGTTTCCGATAACTTCTGCATACTGGCAGAAAAAATCGTCCAGATCGTCCGGCATGGCTGAATAGTCACCGTGCATCTGCACCAGCCAACGGTGATAGTCCCATCGCACATCATACAGTGATTGCTCGTTATCTGTGTTCGTAAACAGGAGGATATCCCCATCCCAAATCCGCTTGCCGTTGCGGTCTTTCAGACCGGTGTACTGGCCGATGGTAACAGGATCAACTTCGTGCAGTGTTGGACGGTTCGGAAGTCCCCAGTCAGTTATTTCATCAACGAGGATACAATGATGTTCTGGCACAGGATATCTATCATAATCCTCAGAAAATGCGTAGGTTGTATCACTCGTCTTGCAGTAGTAGCCTTCTATCCACTCCCCGGTTCTCAGCAGCTTGCCACGGAATAAAATTTCTCTATTCATTGTCCTGCTCCTCCTCCTTCCGTTCGCCCCATGCGCAATATCCGTTTTCCATGACAAAGTTGCGGGAAATGAATGAGCAGACTCCCAGATAGCCCTCTGGATGCTCGGACCAGTGCCTGCACTCCCTACACCTCACCACCGGCCGCACATCGGCGGCGGGGAGGCTATGCAACACGTTCCCAAGAATATCATCACATTCCAGCGGCTTCTGCTTTTCTTTCGGGCAAATGCCGCACCACATGCAAAATACTTCCAGCGCCGCCTCCCGGCTGATATATTCACTCATGGTCGTCCTCCTTCCGTTCTCCGTATACGCAATATCCATTTTCTCCAACCATGTACCCAGCCAACTCGCACCGCTTAACGTGCTCCGTGGCTCCAGGAAAATCGCCCACCCAGTACCTGCACTCCCTACACCTCACCACCGGCACAGCGTCGATGGTGGGGGCATACTTTACGCAGTTTGCTATTTCGTGCGCTGTGTTCCAATCGTCAGCCATCTCAACCTCACGGTCTAAATCCAGCGCATCCGCATCAATCAGTCTCACATCGCTTCCTCCTCTCAAAAATATCTCCGTGTCACCACGTCCACGGGCGGGGTGTGGAACCAGTCAATTTTCGTGATGTCTCCGAGGTGGGTCATGGCTTTTTCCTCCCATACCCCAGCTTCTTCACCGCCGGGAACCGTTCCTCAAACGGGAGAAACGGCTCACCATCCGGCACGAGCTGTCTCATAGCGTTGTCTAATTTCCCTCTCAGCTCGTCGATTTTCCCCGCTTCAACCGGGTCTTTTGACGAACTCAGCGCCAGATCATATTCGATCATGGACTTGCCCAGAGCTTCCCGAAACCGTTTCAGCCGATCCGGCCCGAATCCAAATTCTTCGTGTAACACCAGGCAGGCGTGATCGTGCACCCACTGACTGTAAATATCGCAGGTGGCCTGTATGTAAGCCTGCGTCTGTGCGCTTTGCCGTTGCAAGTATCCGTTCATCTTGTCACCAGCTTTCTTTTTTTTCGTTGATGCGCATTTGCAGCCCGTGCCGCATCCGGGTCAGCCTCCCTCACCCCAGTAACGATATACACGATGTCATATCCGCCCAGCCAGAGGGCGTATATCGCGGCACTGGTGGGGTCGTGGCCTCCGTGCTCCCACGTCCAGAGCAGAGCGTTTGTGTTAAGGCCCAAGTGCCGCATCTCTTCCCGCAACGAGATGCCCAGCTCAGAGGCATTTCGCCTGATCTCGGCGGCAGCGCGGCGGCCTGCGTCGCCTCGGTTGTAGGTGTTCATCCTGCCACCTCCATCAGGTCAAAGAGGCTGACGGTCTCCGTGTCTGCGGCATCTGACGTCCCATGCGTGACCTCCGCAGGGACATACTGCAATCGGACGGTAGTATCAGCGCCGTTAATGCCGTAGTATCTCTCCGCATCCTGCATATTGTTGATGCCCTGTGCAAAGTAGCTCTCTTTCAGCTCGATCCCAATTCCCCGGCGTCCCATAATAACCGCCTGATAGGGGACGGAGAAGATCCCGGCAAATGGGTCAAACACAATATCTCCCGGATTTGTCCAGAGATTGATACCCCTCTCGATCACGTCCAACTGGAGCGGGCAGATGTGCTTTTCGTCTTTCTCGTCACGGGCGGACTTCCGCTGGAGCGTGTTGCTCTGGCGAATATCCATCCACGCCGGAGATGCGTACTGTTGCCAGACGCTCACCGGGAACGTCTGATGCGTGTGCGAAATCGGCTCCGGGTTCTCTCCGGGTTTTCGGAATGTCACCAAATAATCCGGCAACCCCTGACGGCTCATGGCGCTGTCCTTGCGGATTTGCTTATGGAGCAGCCCCAGCGCCTTTGTCCGCTGCATCTCCGTTACCGGGTTTTTCCAGATGCAGACCTCAGAATGGTAGATAAAACCTTCGCTGACAAACTGACGGATAATGTCTCCCCGGAAGTCCTTGATCCCGATATACCCGTCTCGGCTCTTCATGGCTGGAATGTTCATGCAATGGACGGAAACACATCTCCCCGGCATCATAATTCGGTAGAGCTCCCGGATCAGGAACAGAAAATGCTCCTGGAATTCGTCTCCGTCTCTGCTGTTGCCCATGTCCCGGTCACTGTTGGAGTAGGTATACAGACTTGCAAACGGCGGGGAGAAGATGGTGTAATGGATGCTGCTGTCCGGGAGACCCTTTGTCACCTCGACACAATCCCCCTGATATGCGGCGAACCGTTCTCCCAGCACCTGGTTAAGCACATTCATGGGTAAACTCCTTCCATTTGGGTAAAATCATGGCGGTGTGCGGCTCGTAAGGGGTCGAAAGCCTGCAAGTGCTCCGCAGCTCCTTCTTGGTGATCTCCTTTGTCTGCTCCACCATGGCGGCACGCATCCGCCGATTGTCGGCGTCTTTCCGTGCGATATTGGCCTTGACGGGGCCTTCCTTAGAGCTGATGACGATATAAACGTCAACCGGGTCTTTCCGTCCATACCGCCAGCACCGGCGCAGAGCTTGATAGTACTGCTCATAGCTGTCCGACAACCCCACGAAAATCTCCTTGCCGCAGTTCTGCCAGTTCATGCCGAAACCGGCGATTGATGGCTTTGTGACAAGGCATCTCTGATCCCCGGAGGAAAACGCCAGCATCCGTCTGGCTTTGTCCTCGTTTCGATCCGATCCCCGCACCTCTGCGGAGTCTGCAATCAGGTCATGGAGCCTACTGCTCTCGTCGTTCAGGTCGCACCAGACAATCCACTGCTCATCTGAGCCGTTTACCAACGCAGCCGCCGCCTGACATCTCATCTCCAGCGTGTCCCGTCTGGCCTGTCTGCGCTGGGTGAGGGTCATTGTTTCTGTGATTGGTGTCTCGCCGTCTACAATGATCTCATGTATCCGCAGCTCCGGCAGGTCGTAGCCCTCCATCTCATAGCCCAGATCACCGGGGGACTCCATAACAACTGACCAACTGCCTAGCCATTGCCAGAACACCTCTTCAGCATGGCCTTTCAGTCTCCATTTCGACGTCTGCCCGCCGTCATGGACAAAGAACATAGCGAGCATTTCTGCGTAGCTCATAATCCCCAGAAACTCCGCATGATTGCCGAGCTCCATGAAGTCGTTTGGGGCAGGTGTAGCAGTGCAGGCCATGCGGAACGGGGTCGTGCTAAATCGGTCAATGATCTGTGTCCGCTCCTTGCCGTCAAAGGATTTCAGGATGCTGCTCTCGTCCAGAACAACGCCCTCAAAATTCACGCCGTCGAATTTATCCAGCTTTTCATAGTTTGTGATGCAGACGCCGGGGCGGATGTCCGTTTTGCTCTCGCACAGCGTCACGTCGATGCCGAACTTTCTGCCCTCTGCGACAGTCTGAGGTGCTACCGCAAGCGGGGCAAGGATCAGAACAGAGCCGCCACGGTGACGAATGACCTCATCCGCCCACGCAAGCTGAATTGCTGTTTTGCCGGTGCCGCAGTCGGTAAAGACAGCGGCTCGTCCCTTTGCAAGTGCCCAGCGCACAATATCCCGCTGGAACGGATATAGCGCCGGGTTCAGGTCGTCCGTGTCCACCTGAATACTATCCGTGTGGATGCCGGTGACGGCCTTTCGGGCGATAAAATCTGTGTATGTGCTCATATTTTTTCTCCTTATGTTTTCGTGTCTTTACAAGGGCATTACCTAATGCCGTAAAGAACTTCGTGCATCTGCCACGCAGATTCCAAATTTGGGTGCTTCCTAAACTCTGCCGCAGGCCCTGCCAGATCGACCCAGCGCTTTCTCTGTGCCTCCCACAGCTCCAGATTCGCTTTTGCCTCCTCATAAGCCCGCAGCAGCTCCGCCTTTTCCTGCTTCCCGGTCTCAGCGTCTACGTCGTCTTCCCGGTGACGGGCATAGAGCAGACGCAGACCCTGATAGAGCATCTGCTGGGCGACGTCTAAGCCTTGCGGCATCGGCTCGTTGCGTGCCGCCATTCTCTCCAGATCAATCATGTAACGCCATCCTTTCCGCGAACCCTGACAGCAGCGTTCTGGCCTGCGCCGGTATTTTCTCGATCTCCGCTTTGCGCTGTGCAACCGTCCGGTAACTGCGCTGAAAGTTGGACGCGACAACGGTATCAAGTTCTCCCTCGTCAATCGTCGCCCACTCTTTCAGCACCTCGGGAGCGTGAACGACCGACTGGACTTCCGGCGGCAGCTTGTCCCATTCTTCCCGGTAGCCGTATAAACCGTTCTTCACGGCACGCTTGACCAGCGCCCAGGCTGATTGCTCCGTCAGCCCTTCCGGTTCTGTTGCAATGCGTATTTTCGCCATGATCTGACCGATTGCAGGAGGGAACCCTTTCTCATCCGTGGCGATAAAGGCTTGAACAGCCGCCAAAACCACAGCGGCAGGATAATCTGCAAACATAGTCGCCCAGAGTTTTACGGCGTTGAGTTTTTCCCCGTCCCCCTGTTTGGCGTAGAACGCCGGATATGCAACAGTCAGCACGTCCATAACGGCAGCAGCTTCTCTCTGCGTCATGTCATGCCCTCCTGTTCCGCAATCAGCTCGGAAAACGATCTCCGTTCTTTCGGCCTCGGCTTATCATCGCCCCGTCTGGCCCCCTGCGTTTGCAAGTCTGCCAGGCATTTCACGCCCCGGCGCTCTTTGTCCCGGAGAATGGACTGGATATACGGCCATGTTGCTTTTTTTGCGTCCAACGCCGTAGCAAATGCCCAGAGCACGACTTCCTTGCCAACGGCTTTGACGTAATGCTCCAACTCCGCCCGTACCATCTCCGAGGCAAACGGGTTGATCCTGTCTGTGTAGGCCGCAAAGACTTCTGCTAGTTCGGCGTTGGCAGTAGGGGGTAGGGGGTAACAACATTCGTTCTCTATCTCTATCTCCTTCTCCTTCTCTTTCTCTATCTCTCTCTCTTTCTCGCTTGCAGTTTCCCCTTGCTTGCGGTTTGCTTGTAGTTTGCTTACGGTTTGCTTACGGTTTGCTTGCGGTTTGCTTTCTGCTTGCTTGGCATTTCCTCCACGCTTTCCGCTCTCTGCTTTCCGCTTGCTTGCGTCCAGATTCGGACGGATGAGGTCAAATGCGATAGCGGCGGCATCTGGCAATTTATCCATGTCCGGCTCGATGCCGTACAGAGCATAATTACAGATGGCGTCATAAGCGTCCGCCCGGTCTGCCTTTTTCCTGATACGCTTCAACGCGTCCGCAAAGCTCCTGTAAAAAGTAAATTGTGACCTGCTCTCCACACTCTCACCTCACGTCTCCAAAATGCGGATGCCATGCACCCAGAGCATGAGTTTCCGCTTGATGATGTAGTCCTTTGTCCTCACGCCTTTACTGTCCTCCACGACGGTCTGCCCGTCCTTCTGGTAGACAAAATCAGCCACATAGTCCACGGGTCTCTCCATCAGCTTGCCCCGCTTCACCCCGCCACGGGGGCCGGTGATGTCCGGCTCCCGCTGCTCCGGAATGAGGGTGTAAGCGACCTGACGGCGCAGATCGGAGATCACCCCGCCACGCTGGAGGAGACAAAGCTCCATCCAGCGGCGGTACTCTTTGCGGCTGTCAAAGGTGCCCTCTGGCGTGGTGATTTTCCGGGCGTGGTATTTACTCGTCCCTGCCATACTCAAAACGGCAGGTCGCCGTCATCGTCGGACAGCTCTGCATATCCGTCATTCTGCGGCGCTCCCTGCGCTGTGTACGGTGTTCCTGTGCCGCCGCCGTCACGCTTGGAGTCCCCGAAATAAACGTGATCGGCGACAATCTCGGCGCTCTTGCGTTTGTTGCCGTTCTTGTCCTCCCAGTTACGGATCTGGAGCCGTCCCTCGACCACCGCCATGCGGCCCTTGGTGAAGTATCTGCTGACGAACTCAGCCGTTCCCTTCCAGGATACGCAGTCGATGAAATCACACTCCCGCTGTCCGGTGGCCTTGTCTGCAAAGTCCCTGTCTACTGCCAGAGTAAAGGACGCCACAGCGGTTCCGCTGTTGGTCTGCCGAAGCTCCGGATCACGGGTCAGGCGGCCCATGATGGTGATGTGGTTAAGCATTTTGTTTCCTCCTTGTTTTCAGGCCGTAAATACGGCACAATGTCTTATCCAACGTAATACCGCCGTCCAAATGATAACGGCTGAAAAAATCCTCGTCGGGCATGGTGTGCGCCTCGGTGTGATGCTCACGGCACAGGGGCAGCGCCTCCATGCCCTCATGTATAATCTCGTCCCGGCTTCGCCCCATGCCGACCCGCTCCACATGATGCAGGTCGGCGTGTCTGCCGCAGATACAGCATTTTTTGTTAATCAGGCAGCTATACACATAATCGGCGGTATCGTCCACAAATCCCAGAAGGGGAAAGCGTGTCGGGATGTCCCAGTTGAGAATGAACCGCACTAGATACCGCTGGAACGCACACACAAGACTCATGGGGGCGTTGGAGAGGGAAAAAATCTTGTCTGCTGTCTCGTTCAGGTCATCCGCTAAAAACTTGATCTTCATCCACTCTTTCGTCTCCCCGGTGTCCTGCCCGGTATAATCTGCAATCTCCCGGAGGAGTGCATAACAGGCACGTCTCTGCTTGTCCGAAAGTTGGCGGCTGTCCACCATCTGCACCATGCACTCCTTGTACCCACGCTTTACCAGCGTGTGCCAGTCGTCATAATGGGCGCAGATAGTGACGGTTCCGCTCCGCTCGTCAATGTCAACGATTCTGCCTTTGACTACGTCAACCGGGGTTTTCATGTGCCCTGCTCTTTCTGCACCTGTTTCATGCACTCCCCGCATAAGGCGGTTCCAAACTTGCCTTTACTAAACTTCGCCATGCTCTCTACGTGCCATGTAGACCCGTCACGCTTTCGGACAGGTGCAATCTGATTCCCGCAGCGTTCACAAATGACAACTGCCTCCGGCTGTTCTTCTCCCTCCGGCAAATCCTCTCCGGCATAAATGTACAATCCGAGTCCGTGACGGGCACAGGCTTTTGTTAAACTCCGCTGGATTGTCTTGTTTACGTCAAACGATGTAAGCTGTTCCAGCGAGATCGACTTGTTTTTATAGTCCATGACGGGGAGTTCCTCGATGTGCTCTATGCCGTTAATTGTCACGCCCGTCTTTACCCAAGCTGTCCTGCCGTCAGTGTGATAATTCCAGCCCTGAGCGTTGTCGTAGATGGTGTATGTCGCATCCGGGTGGAGTTTCTTTATTTCACCCCATGCCCACGCCCAACTAAGATAAGTCAGGCCGTTTTTCTTCTCCGTTTTTCCATTGACGTTAATCCCGTTCAGCACGGAAAAATAGTTTTCGCTCATGTGTCATTTCCTCCTTATCAAAATTGACGGTCAATGTCCCGGTGGTGTACTCGGTGCAGCCGTTACTCGTCATCGTCCAGCACCTCCTCGTCTACGCATCCCCGGCAGTAGACGATTTTTGTAAATCGCACCCGGAATACCCTGTCTCCTGGGAGAAGGTCAGCTCCGCATCTGGCACAACGGCAGACCGGGCGTCTACCGTCATCCTCCGGCGCCCCGCCCCATGCGGGGTAGCCCCATGGCAGCGGGTCATGCATCGTTCGGCTCCTCTCCGCTGTACACGCTGATGTAGCCCGTCCGTTCAGCGGCATCCAGCAGGCGGCAAAACAGCCGGATTTCGGGCAGATGCTCCGACCATGCGCCGCTATAGGCGTTGCTCAATCCGTCCATGTACAGTTCAAAGGCGTTTACAATGGCTTCCTTGTCGTTCATTTCTTCTCCTCCTGATTCTTTGCCCACTCCTCAGCCTCTTGCTCGATGCCGGGGATGATACGTTCAATGCTGATCCAGTGTGCTTTGCTGTCTCCTCTGACCCAGTGTGCAACACAGCCGTCACTCCTGCCAATCAGGCGGTCAAGTGCCACCTGCGGCATGCCTATCGTTTTCAGCTTGACGCCGATATACGACTGTTTCGGCCCGTATTTCTTTCGGTTCTCCTGCACCTTGAGCCGATTCTGCTCTATCTTTGACAGCGGCTTCGCCGATTCCGGCTCCGGCGTTTTCTCCGGCTCGGTGTGTGGCTTCGGTTCCTCCGCCGGCTTGCTCTGCATGGTGTCCGCACAGGCTTTTAAAAACTGCTCATAGATAGTCTTGTAGATGGTAAGTTCCTTGATCTTCTCGGACATAGAGGCCACAGACGCCTGAGATGCCTTTAACTGCTGTGTCAGCCCGTCACCATCGGGTGAGAGGAATCCAATGCCCTCTGCCGCTCTGGTGCGGAACTCAGCCAGAGCCTCCGGCGTCACGCCACGGGAGAACCCGGTAAACGCATCGGTATGGCGGATATTGATCTTGCGTGGGTCGGCGTACATAATGCCGCCCATGCCCGGAACCTCATATCTAACGGGGCCTTTGCGGAAGGGGTGTAACAGCACGCTGAGCGCATAACCGTCCTCAAACGTGTTGATAATCAGCGCTTCTCTGGTCTGCATGGATGCGTCCGTAAACGTCCAGATTTCTCCGGGCTTTGGCGTTGCTTTTGCCATTAGTCCACACCTCCCATCACCCGGACCGTCACCACGACGGCGGAGATCATTGTGGCCACCAGACAGACGCCCTTGGCAGCCTCGGCGGCGATGGAGTCAACCAGACCCAAAAGGCCCAGCAACGTAATCAGCCAGGCAACGAATGTCAGCGCCAGCATAATCAGCATGGGGCGTGTAATGCGGCGGATGGCCTTGCGGCGGCGGGTTTCAAAAATGGCGTCGCTCTGGCCGTTGACCATGGCCTCTACCTGCTCGTCCTCAGTGGTGTAATAGGTGATTTGCTCTTTTGTGGTTTTCATTTTCGCACTTCCTTTTTCTGTCTCTCCGTGCTATAATAGGCACGGAGGCTATTGGCCTGTCTCTTACCTGCCCTCATCGGATGGCCGTCCGGTGGGGGCGATTTTTATGTGATCCTGGTCACGATCCTGCGCTTGTTGAGGGAGGGCAGGGCCTTCCGGCTGTTGCCCTCCTCATAGGCCCGGAGAGCGTCCGGGGACACCCGCCACAGCCTGCCGATCTTAAAGCCGGTCAGCTTGCCGGTGCGGATCAGCCGAAGCACGGTCTGATCGTCCACGCCCCAGAGGGCTGCCACCTCCTTAGGGCTCATGTATCCTGCTTGCATGGGGGTTACCTCCTTTATCTAAATCCATGGGGTTTGTCGTTGGGGTCATCCCGCTCGCTCCTGCGCCGCCCGCTGGGCATCCGTAGCCCGGATGTTTGCGGTGGTCTGGATGATGGTATCCAGCCGCAGCACGTCCGCCATGTCAGCGGTCGCGGCAAACTGCGCCAGGCGCTTTGCAATCGCAATCCGCTCTTCGTCCAGTCCCTCGGGGAAAATGTACGCCTCCATAAATTTCGCCTCCTTTCGACTTGCTGATTGACGTTGTGTGATTATAATATCATACTCTGTGTGCCATGTCAACTATTATTTTCAAAAAATATTTGACAGTGTGTGATACGAGTGATATAATAACATCAATCAGATGGAGAGGAGGTAGTTTAATGAACCAAAGGATTAGAGCGGTCAGAGAGTCGCTAGGATTAAGTCAAGAAAAGTTTGCGCTGTCTATTGACCTGACGAAAAACTATATCTCACTGGTCGAGACAGGAAAGCGACAACTGGCAGACAGAACCATTGCTGATTTGTGCCGTGTATACAACGTCAACGAACACTGGCTCCGCACGGGCGAGGGCGAAATGTATGTAGTCCACACGGTAGAGGACGCCCTCGGTGATCTGTTTGACGCTGTGACAGCCGATGAGCCGGACGCATTCCGAAAGCGGGTGTTTCTGGGGCTTGCCAATCTCAGCCCAGAGGACTGGGAGACGGTAGAGCGGATCTTAAATACGATGATGGGCAAAAATGAAAAGCCGGGGCAATAAGCCCCGGCCTCTATCAATGCCTGTGTAATAACATTCGGTAAATGACCCGCAGTTGCTGGACGGTTCCGCCCTCCAACAGTGCAATAATCTTTTCTATCAGTTCCTTCCGTTCGTCCATTGTGTGACCCTCCGTTTTTGATTTGGTGGCGCAATTATAGAACATATGTTCTATTTTGTCAACCCGCAAAAATACATAGAGTACAATAAACGGGACTTTCGCCCCACAAGAACCGCGAGCAAAAAATAAAAAAGCTCCTCCGGCATGGCGATGCCATCTGCCAGAGTTGCAATAAAAACAAAGGAGAATAAAAAATGATTTGTCCGAAATGTAAGAGCCAGAATGTTAATGTCCAGGTCGTCACCGAGACCCAGCTGAAAAACAAACACCACGGAATTGTCTGGTGGCTCCTCGTGGGGTGGTACTGGGTCCCAATCAAATGGCTGTTTCTCACCGTACCCGCTCTAATCGTCAAAATTTTTGCCCCCAAAAAGCAGAAATTGAAGCAGCGGCATATTTCAAAATGCGTTTGCCAGAACTGCGGCTATATGTGGGACGCATAAAATAAAAAAACTCCCCCGGTGTTCCAGCACCAGGGGGAGCAGAGGGCAGTAAATTCTTGGCGGAACCTTACTGCCTTTTCATTATAGCACCCTTTTGAGTGAAATGAAAGGA
>Ga0326512_10000802_pt1 | contig 26475 bp, 22 predicted proteins | sample 1_2617_0518_D_FD_203652 | JGI IMG/M metagenome (GOLD analysis project Ga0326512, IMG submission 203652) | Bovine rumen microbial communities from UC Davis, California, United States - 1_2617_0518 | ecosystem: Host-associated > Mammals > Digestive system > Stomach > Rumen | place: USA...
ATCGAAGCTCCAGCGATAAAGATTGAACCTTCCAGAGCATAATTAATTTTTCCATCTATGCCCCAGGCTATGGTGGTCACCAGTCCATTGTCCGAGAAAACCGGCTTATCGCCTGTATTCATCAATAGAAAGCAACCTGTTCCATAAGTGTTCTTGGCATCTCCCGGATTAAAGCAGTTCTGTCCAAAAAGGGCAGCCTGCTGGTCTCCTGCAATTCCTGCTATAGGTATATTCCCACCAAAGTAAGATGAATCAGTCTCACCGACTATCTCACTCGACTGATGGACTTGAGGCAGGATATTTTTAGGTATATTTAGAAGAGAACATATCTCATCATCCCACTCAAGAGTATTGATGTTAAACATCATAGTTCTTGAGGCATTGGAATAATCAGTCACATGTATCTTCCCCTTAGACAGCTTATAGATAAGCCAAGAATCAACTGTTCCAAAAGCCAATTCCCCATTTTCAGCCTTTTGCCTTGCACCCTCGACATTGTCCAGAATCCAGGCCAGCTTAGTCGCTGAAAAGTAAGCATCTAGCATAAGTCCGGTTTTTTTCTTGATCTTATCGGCATAACCCTTAGCTTTCAACTCATCACAAAACTGAGATGTCCTTCTGCATTGCCAAACTATAGCATTGTAGATAGGTTCATGAGTCTTTTTATCCCAAACTATAGTGGTTTCTCTCTGGTTAGTTATGCCTATTCCTGCAATATCTGATGCATCTATTCCAATCTTGGTCATAGCTTCGACTGCACAGCCAAGCATTGAAGACCAAATCTCATTGGCATTATGCTCCACCCAGCCCGGCTTCGGAAAGATTTGTGTAAACTCCTTCTGAGCCATAGACACTATCTGGGCATTTTGATTGAAGAGAATACAACGATTGCTCGTAGTCCCTGCATCCAGAGCCATTATATATTTTTGTTTCATAAAATCCCCGTTAATATAAGCAATTAAAAATCCTAAAGCGAATCTAGCAAGTCATCATAAGACTTAAAATACTGCCCATCAAGGCAGTGCATTTCACTAAATTGATCGTTGTAGCCATCAAAGCCAGTCTTTTTGATATCTTCCTTTATCTTAGGTGTCTGAATTTTCACCTCATCATAGCCCCATTTAATCAGCTCACTTGCATATTCCCTGTGGAAATTGAGAGTCCCATCAAAGAGGTCTCCCAGATCCCAGGAAGGAAAGATGTGGATATATTTAGCCCCATTGTAGAAGGACTCTTTTAAGTTCTTCCTGTTGAGTCTGATCATATTGATATCCTTTTTGCATTCATTCCTAGATGCCAGATGGATAACAATAAAGTTTCTAAATCCAATATTGTAAAGAGGTGATAGAGGCAGATTATTTCCGAAGAAAGGATATCCGCCGTCATAGTAATCCCCATCCATAAATCTGACTGGGTCATAGACAAAAGGCATGCAAGATGAAGCCAAAAGTCCATCTTCAATATCTTCAGGCGTCAGCTTGTTTAAGAGAAAGTTTTTAGGCCTGTAATCCTTACAATCAAAGCATGTAATAGAGCACAAAAGCTTATCCATACCCAGATTAGAGGAAATATTGCTGTCTCTAATTATCTTTTTCAAACCATTGCGGCTAAACTTAGTATGCTTGCCCAAAATCTCACTGATTATGAAATCTTTAATCTGCTCTTCGCTAAATCTTGGATCAATCGATCCCTGAGCCTGATTGATTTGATCAAGCTGACTGTCCGTCATCTCCTTTGGTGTGAGCACATCTTCCGGATCTATCTGAGTCCATATATCATAAGCCTTCTCATAAGAGCCTGCAGCAAAAAGGGCTGCATTGAGAGCTCCGACAGATGTTCCGGCAACTGCTCCAAATTTCAGGTCACTAATCTCAGCCAAAGCCTTGATTGCTCCTATTTGGTAAGCTCCCTTGCCGCCTCCTCCGTTCAGAATCAGGCCATAAGTATCAAGGCTAGCCTCAATCTTATCCTGCAAATCTAAATCAAGATTCTCAAAGGCCCTAGAGTTGACCTCAAAGGCATCCATACTTCTGTCCACATCCAAAGAATTGCTCGAATAGATTCTATGACTTCTCTCAAAGTTAGAATCCATCTCTTCTCCAACCTTTTTTAGATCCTCATAGCCTTCTGGAATAAACTGCATTAAGTTCTTAACATTGTCCGAAAACATAATAGTTTCTCCTCCCTATCATGACTAGACATTTTGCTTAGCTATTCTTGTAGATAAGCTAAAAATTAAAGACTTTTCTTGATAGCATTGAGAAGCTCATCATATGTCTCGAAAGCCTCAAGATCAGGGTTATCAGCCTTAATCTTATCTGTTGACTTAAAGAGGAAACCAGCCTTGCTTGCCTTGATCATACCAAGGTCATTGTAGCTATCACCGCTGGCAATAGTCTCAAAACCAATTGACTGAAGAGCCTTAACAGTTGTGAGCTTTGAATCCTCAATTCTCATTCTAAAACCTGTGATCTCATCATTATCTGCAACCTCAAGTGTGTTACAGAAGATTGTAGGCCATCCAAGCTTCTTCATAAGTGGAGTTGCAAACTGGTCAAATGTATCACTTATGATAAGTACCTGTGTGAGTGAACGCAACTCATCAAGGAAGTCCTTAGCACCTGGAATAGGATCAATCTTTGCTATAGTATTCTGAACATCCTTAAGTCCAAGGCCGTGCTCCTTTAAGATTCCAAGTCTCCAGCGCATAAGCTTGTCATAATCTGGTTCGTCTCTTGTTGTCTTTGTGAGCTCAGGAATTCCACTCTCTTTTGCAAATGCAATCCAAATCTCAGGAACCAATACACCTTCAAGGTCTAAACATACGATATTCATACTAATCTCCTATTTTTCTTTTCATTTAAATCTTTGTAACAAGGCCTAAGCTCTTGTTCACACACAGATTTATTTTATCATATTAGTGTCTCTTTTACTAGAAATTTCAATTTTTACTTGCATTGTAAGCAAGAATCTTTTCATTGAGCTCATTCAGGTACTCCCAGCGGCTATAAAGCTCTTCAAGTCTGGCCTCTGTCTCTTCCTTTTTCTTAGTGAGTTCCGCCAATTTCACAAAATCAGTTGCAGCCTTTAGTATTGCCTCATCAAGTTCTGCAACTTCCTCCTCTGCCTTCTCTATATCAGAATCAATTGTCTCAAACTCTTTCTTTTCCATATAGGTGAATTTTGGCTTATCCTCATGGCCATTTGTGTTAGCAGAGCCTGGGCCTGCTGAAGCCTTGTCTGATGACGCCTTACCTGCTGAGCTTGAATCTGACCCCTTAGTGGCATCCATTGCAGCATCTGCGCCGCCCCCTATAGCTTCCTTTGTAGAAGTCAGACTGCCTCCAGCTTTAAGTTCAGCGACAAAACCGCTTTTTTCCACATAGTCAGTATAATTGCCATCATATCTGACAATCTTGCCCCCATCTTCAAAGGCAAAAATCTTGTCGACAACATTGTCAAGAAAGTATCTGTCGTGACTGACTGTGATTACAATTCCCTCAAACTCCTCAAGGAAGTCCTCAAATATAGATAGGGTTGCTATATCAAGATCGTTGGTTGGCTCATCGAGCACCAAAACATTAGGTGCTTCCATAAGGACCTTTAAGAGCATAAGTCTTCTCTTTTCTCCACCGGAAAGCTTGCCTATTGGAGAGTACTGTACTTTGCCCTCAAAAAGGAAACGCTCAAGCATCTTGGCTGCGCTTATAAGCCCATCCCTGGTTCTGATAAACTCAGCTGTATCCCTTATATAGTCAATTACCCTTGTATTGTCTCCCGCCTTCTTTAAAAGGTCCATTTCCTGGCTCAGATAGCCAAAAGAAAGGGTTTCTCCTCTCTCTATACTACCGCTGTCAACTTCCTCAAGTCCCACAATAAGCTTTAGAAGGGTTGATTTTCCGCATCCATTGCTTCCAACTACTCCGACTCTGTCATTTCTCTCAGTAAAGTAAGTGAAGTCATCTATCAAGGTTCTTTGGCCAAACTTCTTGCTTATATGACTGATTTCTATTGTCTTCTTGCCCATTCTGGTAGCAATTGAATCCATCTGAACCGTGTCTGTGACTCTGGAATCTCTAGGCTTTTCGTTCTTGACTGCCTCAAATCTGGCAAGCCTTGCCTTCTGCTTGGTAGATCTAGCCTGAGCTCCCCTTCTTACCCAAACAAGTTCATTGCGCAGGAAGTTTTGTCTTTTTTGCTCTGATGCAATCATCTCCTCTATTCTTCTGTTCTTTGCCTCAAGGAAGCCAGAATAGTTAGTCTCATAAGTATAGAGTTTAGCATCATCTATCTCTACTATCTTGTGACAGACCTTATCTAAGAAGTATCTGTCGTGGGTTACCATGATAATAGCCCCCCTGTAAGACTTCAGATAATCCTCAAGCCAGTTGATCATAGCCATATCAAGGTGATTGGTTGGCTCATCAAGAATCAGTACGTCTGATGGCTGAATCAGGGTTGCAACCAGAGCCACCTTCTTCTTCTCACCGCCTGACATCTTATCAGTCGTCTTTGTAAAGTCATTAAACCCAAGAATATTGAGCATCTCACGAGCCTTGGCATCCATATTCCAACCGTCAGCCATATCGCTAAGGCCAGCCAGACAACAATCGACTATATTCAAATCCTTAGGAAATTCCGGTATCTGGGCCAGGCTTGCAATTTTAATTCTTGAAGCCTTTACAATCTGCCCACTGTCAGCCTCTTCAAGGCCAGAAATAATCCTTAAAAGGGTAGATTTACCAGTTCCGTTGATTCCTATGATTCCAATCTTGTCATGTTGGTCTATCCCCAGTGAGCAATCATCATAGAGTCTCTTCTCTCCATATATTTTGCTAATATGTTCAACTGTAATTATACTCATATCTTAACCATTTATAGCCGATTCACCATGCTAGCGCAGGTGAGTCGGCTATACCTCTTATCTAAAAATATCTTAGTATCAATTATGCCCACAAAGAAGACAAAAGTATTTAATCTTTATCTATAAGTGAAAGCTATATTAACCTCTGTTATCACTATGCCTCATAGGCTATCTTGCCTGCAGCAATCGTAAAGTGAACCTTACCTGGCAGTTCCCAACCTATAAATGGTGTATTGGACGCCTTGCTTGCAAAGTCCTCTTCCCTAACTCTCCACAGCTCATTCTCGCCAAATATGACTATATCCGCCACATTGCCGGCAGCAATGCTGACAGGAATCATCCTGTAAAGTCTTGTAGGGTTCTCACTCATTAGCTTCATAAGCTTTAAAAGACTGATGTGTCCGGGCTGAACCAGGGACTTAATTCCAAGTCCAAGGGAAGTCTCCAAACCTGTGATGCCGCTTGGTGCCTGAGCCAAGCCCTTTTCCTTCTCCTCCTTGCTGTGAGGTGCATGATCTGTAACTATGCAGTCAATTGTGCCGTCCTTAATGCCTTCTATGATGGCCTGACGATCTGCCTCTGTTCTAAGTGGTGGATTCATGCGAGCATTGGCACCATACTTAAGCACAGCATCCTCAGTCAGGGTGAAATGGTGAGGTGTAGCCTCAGCCCAAAGGTCTGCTCCAAATTTCTTCATAAGTTTGACAAGCTCTACAGACCTGCCTGAGCTTATGTGCTGAATGCAGACTGTAGCCCCAGTATCAAGCGCTATCATACCATCACGGGCAACCATAATATCTTCAGCTGTTGCACTTGCTCCGCCGTACTCCAACTTTTCTGAGATCTTGCCCATATTAACTCCAGCTTTTTTGATAAAGAGTGGATCCTCCTCATGAAGACTGATAGGCATATCAAGCTCTGCAGCTTTGACCATAGCCTGTCGCAGAAGTCCCTCGTCAAGAATAGGTATTCCGTCATCTGTAAAACCTATAGCACCTGCCTTGGCAAGCTCTTCCATATCAGTGAGCTCCTTGCCTGAGAGTCCCTTGGTAATACTTGCCGCCTGAAGTACGTGAATATCAGTCTCACTGGCCTTATTTTTAACATATTCTAGAGTCTCAACATTGTCTACGCTAGGCTTTGTATTGGCCATGCAGACAACAGTTGTGAAACCTCCTCTGGCTGCAGCTTTTGCTCCAGTGTATATATCCTCTTTGTATGTGAGTCCCGGATCTCTAAAATGGACATGAGTGTCACAAAGTCCAGGTGCCACAACAAGTCCCTTTGCGTCTATTATTCTATCTTCTGGGCCCATGCCAGCCTCTTCAGGCTCAATAAAGCACGAAACCTCCTTGATCTTTTCTCCATCGATAAGTATGTCCATGCAAGCATCTATGCCTCTTACTGGGTCAACAAGACGGCCATTTTTAATTAAAATCATCTTTAATTCCTTTCGATAAAAAATACTGTGATAAACCTCTATGGATTATATCACAGTATTCTCATTAATTCTTTAATTTTTTCTTTTCCTGCCAAAGGACTATCATGGCAAGTATAAAGGCAAAAAGACCTGTCAGAGCATTGCTCAGAGCCATAACTACACCAACTGCTTGTGAGCCCATGCTTGAATAGTGCTGAAAAGCCCAGAGTATAGGAATTCTAAAGACAAATACTCTACAGAAGTTTGACAAGAGTGAGAGCTTAGTCTTTCCAAATCCAAAGAAAAGGGCCATGGACGCTGCATTCACGCCCAATGGAATACAGCCACCGATAGATTCAGCCTTAAATACAGCCACAATAATTTTTTGGAACTCATAGTCAAATCCATTTGCACTTCTGGCAAAAATAGATGAGATTGGCCATATAAAGGTATTAAGCAGGATATACATGATAAGTCCCAAGCTCATATTGATTATAAGAACTCGCCAAAAGACCTTAATCGCCCTTTTGACATCACCAGCTCCTCTGAGCTGACTGATTATGGCTGAACCTCCATCCTGAAATCCATTCTGCATCTGAGTACAACAGCCATTGATATTGTTAGATATTCCGAGGGCTCCAACCGTTGTAGCCCCGTAGTTCTTACTCATAGAATTTATAACAGTCTTACCAAAGGCAAATGCTACCTTTTCGATAATTACCGGGTAGGACAAGAGCAGCATAGGTGCCAGCACTTCTTTTTTAAAGCTGATATAAGCCTTAGAGAAGGAGAAGGCTCCCTGACTAAAGAAGATATTTCTTGTAGCACAGATAAAAAGGAAGGTCTGAGAGATAACACTGGCAACAGCAATCATAGTCACCCCTCCCTTAAGGCCATAGATAAAGCCGGCAGTCAGAGATAGTTTTATAAAAATCACAACCATGTTGAGTTTAAGTATTCTCTTAGAATTTCCTCTAGATCTCTCAATAGCTATATACACATTGTTAAAAAAGCCCAAAACTGTAGAGAGAAGGGTAGCTACAAAATATCTGGTTCCTATGTCTATAAATTCATCCGGAGTGCCAATAAATCTCAAAAATACTGGTGTAAACTGGGCACACAAAAGGACCAAGGCTCCAAGCCCGAAGCATATTGTAACCAAGGTCGACAGTCTTTTCTTGACCATCTCAAAGTCGCCTGCCCCGTAGGCTTCGCTAATTTTCAAGGTTGATCCTGCTGCCAGGCCCACTCCAACTGCAGATATCATACTTTGAATCTGAGATAGATAAGCCACAGCCGAAACTGCCAAGGCACTTACATGCGACGCCATCATGGTATCCAAGATATTAAAAGCGTGATTAAAGAGCTGAAATAAGCTTAAGGGAAGGCATACATTAAAAATAACAACCCAGAGGTTGCCATGCAAAACTAAGTCCCTAAATTTAGCATCTTTCTCACTTATCTGTGCCTCTTTTTGTGTGGACATCTCTATGTCCTCCTCTCATAAATCTCTCAAATACTGCATATTTTCTGTATTACAAGATTATAATAATTCAAGAAATCCATAATTACCACAAAAATAAAATTCTCAAAGTTAGCTATTACAGATATTTTGTCATAATTTTAGCTAACCCTTAACCAAGCTTAACTGCTTTTTCAAAGCTTAAATGACTCAGGCAAAAGCTCCTCAAGGCTGTATACCTTATAGTCAGCACAGCTCTTAGCCACTATTATCTTAAAGTCTTTGCCGGCCCACTCCGACATAACCTGGCGGCATATTCCACAAGGATAGGCATAAGTATCACTTGCCTCTCCCTTTCTGCCCCCAACTATGGCAATTGCAGCAAAATCTCTATGTCCTTCACTCACAGCCTTAAACATTGCGCATCTCTCAGCACAGATACCTGCAGGATATGATGCATTTTCCGCGTTGCATCCCCTGTAAATCTCGCCAGAGCCTACAAGCAAGGCAGCGCCAACTGCAAAGTTAGAATATGGACAATAAGCCCTTTCTCTAGCCTCAATTGCCTCCTTTATAAGCTTTTCAATATCTATTTCCATAAGTAATCTCCTCGTACCAAAATTAGTTTTTATAGAGCCCTTACTTTCCCATATCTACCAGGGCCAGCGAATCCTCATATTCCACATTATAATCCCCATCAGGCACGAAATGTTTATTTCCCCTCGCAACCATGATAAGGTCAAAACCGTAGAGTTCTTTGATATCTGCTGCACTTGCCCCAATCCAGTTGGAATCTATATCTACATATATTGTCTGAACTGTCTCTCCCAGCACAACAACGCCTTTTGACTTGTTTTGGGCATTGGAATACTGCTCAACAAAGCCGGCAGATATGATACCTGTAGGAATCGCAACTACTCCCACTCCCAAAAAGGCTATAACAATAGCCATAAGTCTGCCTGCCATGGTTATTGGATAGACATCGCCGTAACCTACAGTCAGGATGGTTGACATACTCCACCAGATACCAGAAAAGGCGTTGGAAAAGGCTTCAGGCTGTGCCTCATGCTCTGCTGAATACATGCAAAGGGATGATGCACACATAAGAATCATTATTATAAACATGGACGAAAACAGCTGATTCTTCTTGTCTATAAAGACCGTCTTTATAACATTGATCGAGTCGTAGTTTGAATTAATTCTAAAAAGATGAAGAATTCTCACCACTCTCAGCATCCTGAAGGCTATAAAACCTGACAGATAGAAGAAAGGCAGTATTGTGCACAGATCCACTATACCGTCAAATGATGTCACAAAGCGAAAAACTGCCGTCATCCTCTTAGAATCCGGATATAGATAAGAGGCTGTCCAAATTCTCAAAAAATACTCGAGGCAAAAAATCAGCACTGTCACGAGCTCAATTGTACCCATAAGTCCCTGATACTGGGCAAGTTCATCATAGGTTTGAAAAAACATAATTGAGATGTTGACTATTATCGTGATTACGATTCCCACATCAAAAGCCTTGCTGGCGAAATCATTCTCCTTGCCAATTTGAATTATGTCAAAGATTCTTTTCTTAAAATCATTCATATCTATAAAACTTCTCCAAATTCCTCTTGTATAGCTTTGCAGGCCTATATCCCACGCCATCTTTTTGCAAGCTTGAGGCTATCAAATAGTCGATTACCTTACGCCTAAAATTCGGCATAAGAAGCTTCTTTCCTGTGACCTGCTCATGAGCTTGGGCCAATTGCTGTATAGTAAAGTACTCAGGCATAAAGTCAAATATTTTCTTTTCATCTAGCTCTATGTCCTGCCTAAGCTTAACTATTGCATCTATGATTATCCTGCCGTGGTCAAAGGCTAGACCCTCACTCTCCTCAAGTTCTGACTCTATAGTCTCATGATAATCCATATATTTCTTAACTTGAATAAGGCTGCAAGTCAGAAGCTGGTCCTGACCTCTCAGGCTCAATTTGATTCTTTTCTTGACAGAGGCAAGCTCCTGATTCTTCTTAATCTCTCTCTCAAGTTCCTCTTCACTTATATCAAGCTGGTACCAGGCTGCTTCCCAAGCCTCATCGCCCGCGCGAAGCTTATAAGCATTAGCATCTATCAAGGCAGTAAATGCTTGACTTACAATCCATCCCCTTGGATCCCTGCCCATGTCTGAATAAACTCCTGTCAGGTCCATGTACTCGCGGTCTATGCCTGTCTCCTCCAAAAGGACTCGCCTTGCTGTTGTATAGATTGACTGATTATTTTTCATAAATCCGCCAGGCAGGGCCCACATTCCCTTAAAGGGATATTCAGCTCTCTTAACCAAAAGGACCGAGAGTTTGCTCTCTGGATTTTTTCTGATATCAGAGCTGACCTCATCTCTAAGCGAAAAGGCAACAATGTCTGCTGTCATAGACGGACGTTCATACTTAGTATAGTCGTGTTCTTTTATATACTTCTTTTCCAAAGGACTCATCTTATACATATATACCCCTATAAAGGCCTGCTTTCGCAGGCCCTATTTAAAAATCCAAATTCAATGAGTCAAAAATTCTACTTGGTAAGATCATCCTTATCATTCCAATGGAAACCAGGAATTGCCTTCATCTTGAATAAGTTCAATTCATGCTTGTGGTCTATCTTTTCCTTAGTCTCCTCATCATCTATAAGTCCTGTACGGATATACTTATCAAGAGCATCGTAAGTGAAGCCCAAATTGTCCTCATCAGTTAGACCTGTCAGGCCGTCAGATGGAGCCTTTACAACCAAATGTTTTGGAACAGCTGTGAGTGCCCCGATTGCTCTAACCTCTGTCACTGTCAGTCCTGCAAGTGGTGAAAAGTCACCTGCTGCATCACCGTATCTAGTAGAATATCCAACCCAATCCTCTGAAAGGTTGCAAGTATTGGCAACTCTGCCGTTATTGCTCTGGCTGACAGCATAGAGGACTGACATTCTGATTCTAGGTGAGAGATTGACCTTAGTCTGCTTTGTGACCTCAATGCCAGCTTCCTTAAACTGAACATCAAGAAGAGCACTTGTCATGTCATGAATGTTGATTGTGTAATTCTTGATACCCAAAGCTGCACATACTTCCTTGGAGTCGTCTATATCAGGCTGAACTCCATTAGGCATCATAACGCCAATTACTCTATCAGTTCCAAGTGCCTCACAGAGCAGGGCAGCAACTACTGATGAATCCTTGCCACCAGATATGCCAACGATTGCATTACATCCCTTTCCATTCTTCTCGAACCAATCTCTAATCCAATTAATACACTCTTCCTTAACTCTTACCGCATCAAATTCCTTCATGGTTACGCCCTTTCTTAACTTAGCTAGTTTATAAACCCTTTGTATAAACCTATTTTATAAGCCTATTTTATAAGCAAATCACTTTACTCAATTACATCTATCTGGCATGACTTCATGGTTGCAAGTGCAGCCTCGTGCAATTCTTTGCTAACACCAGCACAAGCCTTTGCATCCACACTGATTTTAGCTTCTGGGAACTGAGCCTTTAAAATCAAAGCATTGGACACGACGCATATATCTGTGCAAAGGCCAATTAACTCAATTTCATCATCTGCTCCAAACTTGTAGAGCTTATTCCAGTCAGCAAAACCAAAAGTTCCCTTCTCAATGTGATCTGCATCTATAATATCAAGTTCTTCTCTAATTTTCCATCCCTCTTGACCCTTGATACAGTGCTTTACAGGCAGTTTCTTTCCCTCAGGTGTATCAAGATAGGACTCTGTGTGAGTATCCAGTGTAAAGATAATCTTATCGCCCCTTTTCTCGTACTCTTTGATCTTTTCAAGAGCTCTGGGAATAATTGCCACAGCCTCCTTAGTGCCAAGAGCTTGATCTATAAAGTCATTCTGCATATCGATTACAATAAGTGTCTTTTTAGCTTCCATAATAACCATCCTTTCCGCAAAGTACTAATTATCAAAATGATATTAAGTTCTTGATGTCATCTTACTATCATTTTGATACTATGTCAAGCCATTTTTTTATTTCAATTTTACACCAAGTTTATAGTCTGCCTTGAAAAAAGCTAAGTGGTATGGTATGTTAATTTATGTAGTTTTAAAAACCACATGTAATTATTAAAAATTGACACTTGGAGGCTCACTTATGACTTACCAGATTTTTTCAGACAGCTCATGCGATTTAAACGAAGAAGAAGCTGCCCTTAATTCTATAAATGTTGTACCTTTCTACATCTCAATCGACGGAAAGACATATAAGAAGGAAATCGTAGAGATTGGCGTTCACAAGTTCTATGAGAGCATGGTTGAACATCCCAATACCTTTCCTATAACATCAACTCCTTCAAGCGCTGATTATATCGATGCTTGGACACCTTACATCGAAAAAGGTATAGGTATTCTCAATATCTGTATCACTGCAAAGTTCAGCGGTTCCTACAATGCAGCTCTCAATGCCAAGAACATGCTTCTTGAGGATTATCCAGATGCCAAAATCGAAGTTGTGGATTCAATAGTTGACACTGTTCTTCAGGGTCTTGTAGCTCTCGAGGCTTCAAAGCTTCAGCGCGAGGGCAAGTCTTTGGAGGAGAATGCTGAAATCCTTAATAATATCCGCTCATCAGGCCGTATCATTTTCACATGTGGAAGCATGGATTATCTCATCCACGGCGGCAGAGTAGGTAAGGTTCTCAAGCTTGTAGTTGGAGCCTTAAAGATTCGCCCTATGATTATCCTTCAGGATGGAGAAATCTTCCCATTCGGCATGGCTAGAAGCCGCAAGTCTTCTCAGGAGAAAATCATCAAGAAGGCTGAATCTTACTTCAAGGAGTCAGGTGAAAATCCTGCTGATTATGAGTTTGTAATCGGTTATGGCTATGATTACCACGAAGCTCTTGAGTTCAAAGAGAAAGTTCTTGAGTCTATGCACGGCTACAGCAATATTAACAACATACCAGTAAGACAGATTGGCGCTGCCATCGGTGTTCACACTGGCCCATATCCACTTGGACTCGCCTTTGTAAAAAAGGGTTGATTGCCTAAGCAAGAAAACATTAGATAATTTAAGGGTAGAATAAGCCTCAGACTCCTGTCTGACACTTATCCTACCCTTTTTTAATCCCCGTATCCAAAAGATCAGTCCTCTGATTTGGACTCAAGCTTTAATATGTCGTCCATATGAATCAGACTCCTATCCTCGAGAAGAATCTCTCTCTTAATCTGGTCCACTCTCCTGATAGCACCCTCAACTGTAATGTAGGCTCCGCCCTCTTTGAGGGCATCCTCAACAAAGTAACAAATCTCAACTCTTCTATCCCTCGAAGACAAGACTTTTTTCAGATTTAGGTCAATCAGAGCCAGCTCATCATCTGTCAGCTCTATGCGTGAATCCACGATTCTAGCCCTTTCTCTAACCTTGTCCTCATAGCCGGTCAATGCGGCAAATGGAGCAAACTGAGCAGCCCTCATCTGCAATGACATAGGTGGATGTTTGCTCGAAGTGTGATGAGGCATATCAATATACTTTCCATATATTTTCAAAGCTTCCAACTCTTCCCTTGTCTCAGCCACGGTGACCTCCTATCTGACCATTTCTCTCTATAGCAGTTCCTCCCTGCTCCAGGTTCATCCCCTTCAATATGGCATTCTTTCCAAATTTCTTTTTGATTTCAAGAGCTGCCTGCTGTATAGCAAGCTGCTTTCTCTCATCTGCCTCAGTTGATTTTCTTTCAGCTTCAGGTGATTTTCTGTCAGCTTCATCAATAGATTTTCTTTCAGCTTCAAATCCAGTCTCACCCTCTTTTTGACTCTCCTTGTTGCTCTCATCGAACTCCATAAGATCAAAGATGCTAACCTGCTTAAAGTTCTCAGACTCAGACTCGGCCTGAGTCTCTTGGGATGAGGCCATTTTTCTACCACTTTCCTCATCTATCACATGATTTGCAACTATATACATGCGTCTGACAGAGAGATTTTTATCGACAATTTTCTCAAAAAGTTCGCTTGTCTTCTCTACTATATAGGCCCCTGAACATGAGTAATATCCCAAATTAATCGAGCCATGAGCCTGCTTGGGAACCTTTCGGCCATATCTGTCAATCTGTATCAAATCTTGATCCTGATACTTCTTTTCAAGCTCAGGATCCATCAGATTCTCAATATCATATCCAACTGTAAGGACTAGCTGATCAGTTCTCAAGCCCTTATCAACCAAATCCAAAGCCAAACTATCTGCCATCTCCTTGATTACCAAAAGAGCCTTATCATATTCATAAGGTCCCTTGAGCACTTGTCCATGACTTATGCTGTGATTGGATGGAGCATAGGACTTTATGTCCGAAATCCTTGCTGGTTCGTAGCCCCAGGCATGATCTATGAGAAGTTCAGCATTGACGCCGAAAAGCTTGTAGAGAACCTCTTCATTCTGAACCGAGCACATGGCTATATCTCCCATGGTGTAGATTCCAATATTTTCAAGTTTTTTCCTGTATCCAGGTCCTAGGCGCCAAAAATCGGTCAGAGGTCTGTGAGTCCAGAGTTTGCGCCTATAGCTCATCTCATCAAGCTCAGCTATCCTGACTCCCTGTTCATCAGCCTCTATATGCTTAGCCACAATATCCATGGCAATTTTAGCCAGGTACATATTGGTTCCAATACCTGCTGTCGCTGTAATTCCAGTCTCCCTAAACACATGATCAATCATCTTCTTTGCGAGCTGCCTTGGACTCAAGCCATAACTTGCAAGATAATCAGTCACGTCCATAAAGACTTCATCTACTGAGTAGACATGGATATCCTCAGCTGCCACATAGTTTAGATAGATCCCATAAATATCTGTGCTGTATTTCATATAAAGGGACATTCTAGGTCTTGCAGCTATAAAGCTCAGTTTTTTAGAAGGATCTGCGGCCAGCTCGCACGAATCTATAGACTCGCCGTCAAAGTCCCTTGCGCCGAGGGCTTGCTTGCGGTAAACATTGGCCATGCGAACCTTCTCAATGACCTCAAAAAGTCTGGCTCTGCCCGGTATGCCATAAGCCTTTAAAGACGGGCTTACAGCCAGGCAGATAGTCTTCTGCGTCCTTGACTCATCAGCCACAACCAGATTGCTGGTCAGGGGATTTAGGCCTCTTTCCCTGCACTCCACTGATGCATAAAAAGATTTAAGATCAATTGCTATATAGCATCTTTCTTGCTCGCACATAAGCCCTCCTTTCCTCGTATTATGGCAAAAACCAATAAGTCAATAAGCCTTTCCCATTTTAGAGCCTAAAAGGGCTGCGAAGAAATGTCAATTTCCACGCAGCCGAATTTTCGAACAAAAGTTCTTGATTTATTTTAACATAGGATTTCTAGCTTGTAAACTAGCCACAATAGACATAGTCATTCATAACTGGCTGCAAGCCTAAAGCCCTCATATCCTCGAGTACTTCTTCCACACTCCTGTCATCATCTATCTCAAACTGGGCATCTCCCTTATCCTTCTTATCAACCTTCTCGGAATGTGCCCCCACACCTGTATCTGATGCAGCTGATATCTTGGAAGCCGCTATATTCATCAAATTATCCCTAACTCTCTTACACTCTCTGGTAGAGACTGTGATGCTGGCAAATGGCATAAAAAGTCTGTAAGCTAGGACTACTTGCAAAAGCTCAGTCTCATGCACATCCATTGGATTGATTCTGTCATTGTTGATGATAGGTCTGAGTCTTGGGCAGGAGAAGGCTATCTCAGCCCTAGGATACTTTCTCTGAAGAAGATATCCATGCATTCCCGTGGCGAAGGCGTCTTTTCTGAAATCGTCCAAACCCAAGAGAGCCGCAAAGCCTACACCTCTCATACCTCCCATAAGAGCCCTTTCCTGGGCATTGATTCTATATGGAAAAATCCTCTTATTTCCAGCTAGATGAAGACTTTCATACTTGTCTGAATTGTAGGTTTCCTGGAATACAGTTACATAGTCAGCTCCACACTCGTGCAGGTAGGCATACTCATCAGAATTTACCGGATATATTTCAATTCCAATAACCTTAAAATACTCTCTGGCAATCTTGATAGCCTGGCCAATATAGTGCACATCTGACATCTGCTTGCTCTCACCTGTAAGAATCAGAATTTCCTGCAAGCCTGTAGCCGCTATAGCCTCCATCTCTTCTCTAATCTCATTTTCGTTGAGCTTAGCCCTCTTTATCTTGTTATGGCAGTTAAAACCGCAGTATATGCAGTAATTAGCGCAATAGTTTGCAATGTAGATTGGAGTGAAAAAATTAATCGAATTTCCAAAGTGCTCCATCTTCTCTTTTCTGGCAAGCTGAGCCATCTCCTCCAAAAAAGGCCTGGCCGCCGGTGACAAAAGAGCTGCAAAATCCTCTGGCCCTCTGTTCTTCTTATCCAAAGCTGCCCTTACGTCAGAAGCTGTGTATGAATCATAATCATAGGCCTCCATCGCCGCAATAACCCTTTCTGGAATATCAGAATGAATATCCTCCATGCCGGGCAGATAGGTCATATGGTCAATTCTGTTGCTCTTTAAATCCTCAAGTATCTCCTCACTCAAAATACTTGTATTGATATGCTTATCCTCGCTCATGGCTGCCTTTATGTCCATATTCTCTTTAAGAGCTGTATTTATATCCTTATCCTCGCTCACGTTCTCTTCTCTCCTTTTCTAGTCTCTAAGATATCCTGTCAATGGCGATGAAGCGCTGGCCCCCTCTTTTACAATTCGTCCAAGTCCAGCCAAGTAGGCCTCTCTACCTGCCTTTATTGCCTGGGCAAATGCTTCTGCCATAGCAGGCACATTGCCGGCTGTAGCAATAGCTGTATTGGCCATAACTGCGCTTGCCCCCATCTCCATAACCTGACAGGCCTGAGAAGGCGAGCCTATACCTGCATCCACGATAATTGGCAGATCAAGCTCATCAATCAAAATCTTTATGAAAGCCCTGGTCTCTAATCCCCTGTTGGAGCCAATTGGTGCCGCAAGCGGCATAATACATGCAGCTCCAGCATCTCTCAAATCTCTTGCCACATTAAGATCAGGGTACATATATGGCATAACCACAAAGCCCTCACTGGCGAGCTTTTCAGTTGCCTTAATAGTCTCAAAATTATCTGGCAGAAGATACTTGCTGTCTCTCATAATCTCTATCTTCACAAAATCAGAGCCGCTGAGTTCTCTTGAAAGGTGGGCTATTCTTATAGCTTCCTCTGCATTTCTTGCCCCTGATGTATTTGGAAGCAAGACTACATCCTTAGGAATATAGTCAAATATATTGTCCACACCGCCCTGATTGGCCCTTCTTAAGGCAACTGTCACAATTTCAGCTGAAGCATTCTCCACTGCTGCCTTAATTAAATCAATCGAGTACTTGCCAGATCCCAATATAAATCTAGATTTAAATTTATGTCCCTTTAAGTCCAAATAATCATCATTTATTTCCATCATTTTTCTCCTTTTTTGTCTCTATATTTCCAATCTTGGCCTCTTTAAATAAGTCCTATAATCCAGGCTATGTCAGCCCCCCTGCATAAAGGTGACAATTTCAATTTCATCACCTTCTTCAAGGCCTCTATCCTGCAATTTTTCGCGAGATACTATCTCAAGATTGACTTCACACACCACAAGTTGTGGATTGTAGCCCTGTGACTCGACAAGTTCCTTGAGATTTGCCAGAGATCCAATTTCCATCTCTTCACCATTGACCTTAATCATCTCTTCCTCCCTATCTTGAATTTATTGACGCAAGTGTCTTTATCGCCCTTGCAAAAGACACAAAAAAACGGGCATGAAAAGTACACACCCAAGGTGGTGTGCCCCTTCATGCCCGCTTAGCGTTCAATCTTTTTATTATTTTAGCATCATAAAGCTATATGTCAAGTTTTATTTCTATCTAATCCCTACATTATGGCAAGCCATATTTGGCAGGCCATGTATGGTGGCCAAATATCGAGGCCATAAGCAGGCCATAGGCCAATCTTAACTTAAGCCAACTTATCTGATTATGATATAGATTAGGTAAACCACATATATGGCAACCATTGAAAAACCTTCAAGTCTGTTTACTGATCTTTTGCCCAGACAGAAGAGAGTTCCGATAAGACTTGTGAAGAAAAGTACTATAATATCCACAACAGAGGCTGAGAAAATCATTATTGGATGAATTGTTGATGACACGCCGAGTATCAGAAGGATATTAAAAAGGTTTGATCCTACAACATTTCCTACTGCCAAATCACACTCATCTTTTCTGGCTGCAACAACACTTGTCACAAGCTCAGGAAGTGATGTTCCAAGAGCAACTATTGTGAGTCCAATAAGAGTCTGGCTCATACCGCATGTACTTGCTATAAAGGTTGCAGATCTTACTACAAAATCTCCACCAAATTTAATAAGCACTACTCCAAGTACAATATAGACAAGAGCAAGGATTACAGGATGTGCCTTGCCAAGCTGGTCTAGCTTCTTGCTGATTGCTTTCAGCTCCTTCTCATCCTCTTCCTTAATCTCTTCCTCTATCTCATCATATTCTCTGCCTTCATTTTCAAGCTCCTTGGCGTCTCTTCTTGCACTCAAGGCTGCCTTTACAGTGTAGGCCATATATAAGACAAAGACTATAAGCAGGATAATTCCATCAGTTCTTCCCAAACTACCTGTTGCGACATGAGCATTTGCATTTGAGAAAATGTTGCCTTCGCTAAAAATGCCGCCTTTAAATAAAAGATCACAAGACATAAGACCCAAAACTGCTACCATTACAAGGCCAAGTGGAAATTCCACCTTAAGCAGAGATTTTTTTACTGGGACTGCCGTCTTTGCAAGTACCGCTGTCATGCCCAGGACAACCATAAAATTGAAGGTATTAGAGCCAACAACGTTACTGAGAGCAATCTCATTGGCCCCGCGCATTGCTGCTGTAGTACTTACAGCAAGTTCTGGCAGTGATGTTCCCATTGACACCACTGTAACTCCTACGATTACTGCAGGAATTTTTAAAATCTTTGCTATGCTTGAACTGCCATCAACAAAGATATCTGCGCCCTTAACCAGGAATACAAATCCCAGAACCAAGAGCAAAAGATTTAGTATCAAATTAATTGCTACTTCCATATAACCTCCTTAAAAATAAAGCGAGGCATTTATTACAAAAAACGAAACATAGGACAAAGTGAATTGCATATTAAAATTTTCAATTCAGCTTATAGACTCTGCTTCAATTTCTGTAATAAAAGTCTCGCTTTTAAATACGCTCCGGATATCTACCCTCGCTGTCTGCTCAAGATATCGTGATGACGTCATCGTATAACAAGCAATCATCTTGCCTGCAAGCTACTCCCTTTTGATAACATTTGTATCATACTTTATATTAAAGTCAAAGTCAACAGAGAGCTCTAATAAGATTTGCTTTTTCTTTAGCTTAATCTAAAAAAATGCTATAATCAAAGCAATATTTTTTTACTAATAATGAAAGGTAATTCTTAAAAATGAAAGCAGTTATTCTCGAAGGAAAAGCCGTAAATCCTGGTGATATTTCATGGAATCCTGTCACATCTGTAATTGATTGCAAGATATATGAAAATACGACTGAGGCAGAAAAAATTGACCACATAGCTGATGCCGAAATTGTACTCTCCAACAAGGTAATTATCGATAAAGCAGTATTTGACGCCTGCCCTAATATAAAATATGTCGGCCTTTGTTCTACCGGTTATAATGTCGTCGATTTGGACGAGGCCAGGGCTCGCGGCATAGTCGTGACCAATGTTCCAGCCTACTCAACTGACTCGGTTGCCCAGCTCGCCTGGTCTATGATTCTAAACGCCAGCTGCAAGCTTAATCTGCACAACCAAAGTGTACATGATGGAGATTGGATTAAATCCGACAGTTTCTGCTACTGGCTAGATTCCTTCATTGAGCTTACAGGCAAAAAAATCGGCCTTATCGGCTTTGGCAACATAGGCCAGCAAATGGCAGCCATAGCCAAGGCCTTCAAGATGGATATTTTGGTCTATACCAGCCACCCAGACAAGTACAGGGAGTCAAATCCTGATATTTGCTTTACAGACCTAGACCAACTCTACAAGGAGTCAGACATAATAAGTCTTCACTGCCCGCTCACCGAGGCCAATCAGGGTATGATCAACAAGGACTCTATAAGCAAGATGAAAGACGGTGTCATAATCATCAACGTGTCCCGCGGCCCTCTTATTGTTGAAAAAGATTTAGCAGAGGCCCTTGAATCTGGCAAAGTTGCTCAGGCAGCCTGCGATGTTGTTTCAGTCGAACCAATGCAGGCCTCTAATCCTCTATATAGGGCTAAAAACATGACTATAACTCCTCATATAGGCTGGGCCAGCACCGAAGCTCGTCAGCGTCTCGTCGCTACTGTCGCAGGCAATATTTCAGCCTTTTTAGCATGCCAGCCTCAAAATCAGGTAAACAAGTAAAAATTCTTCTCCATGCAAAGGATTATGTCTATGAAAACTAACCTTCTAAACTTTTTTTATCAGGCTAAAAATTTCATCAAAAGGAATATATGCACCTGTCTTTTGACCTTTCTTACAGGCTGGCTTCTCTGCGCTCTTTTATTCACTTTTAATCTATGTGTCGACAAGAATCAGAGCGTAGACCAAATCGGCCTAATATCTTATATAAACAGGCCTCTCTTTATATCTTCGACCATAATTTTAGCCCTCGCGAATTTTATCTTATACAGATACCTTTTTAAATCTTTTCAGTATTTGAGACTTTCGGCCGCAGCAAGCCTGCTGATTTATTTTTTATACTGTCTTGTCAAATTATCCGATTTCAGACTCTCTATGTGTCTTTTGATTACTTACATAGTCCTTGCCTCAGCTATATTCAGAGTTAAGCCTCTTGACCAGCTTGATGATGAAGCGAGTGACATGGGCAAAGACAAGGCATCATCTAAAGCAAAAACCGCCTCATTTTTTTCTGATCCCAAGAGGCTGATCTTTGCCATAGCCATTATTGTGGCCTCGGCTGCCTTCACAGCATTTGTCTCAGTATTAACCATACTGAGGGTCAAAACCTTTATATCGCCTAATTTTGACCAGGGCCTCTTTACACAGATGTTTTACTATATGAGAACTCATGCCACTATGCAGACTACCTTGGAGCGCGATGAACTCCTATCTCATATGTCGATTCACTTCTCACCAGCTTTTTGGCTAGCTCTGCCTTTCTATGCCATCTTGCCAAAGGCTGAGACCCTTTTATTCGCCCAGGCCTTTTATCTGGGCCTAGCCTCTATACCTTTAGCAATACTTGCAAGAAGAAAGGGCCTAAACCGCATAGAGAGCTTTTTGATAGTCTTAATCTATCTGACTCTCCCTGCTATAAGCGGTGGTTGCTTTTATGACATCCATGAGAATATGTTCCTGCCTCTCTTTATCTTTTCCCTCCTCTTAGCCATAGATTATGACAAGAATTGGGCCATAGGACTGACAAGCTTTCTCACTCTCATGGTCAAGGAAGATGCTGCTGTCTATGTCATCTTTATAGCTCTTTACATGATTTTCTGCTTAAAAAAAACAAAAAAGGGCCTTATACTCTTCCTTGTATCGAGCATCTACTTTATAGTTGCAGTCTCATATATTGACCTCTATGGTGCCGGCACTGCCTCATACAGGTTCAACAATATGCTCTTGGACCCTGACGATAGCCTTTTAGGTATATTTAAGACTGTTTTTTACAGTCCTTTCTTCATCTTTACTCAGGCTTTTGATTCTAGCAAGTCCATCTACATTGCGCAGACCTTCTTAGTCTATTTATTCCTGCCTCTTATGACTAAAAAGACTATGAGATACCTCCTAATCCTGCCTTACATAATTTTCAACGTAACACCAGAGTATCCTTATCTGCACAATATTTTTTTCCAGTACACTTTTGGCAATGCAAGTCTGCTTCTCTATCTAGCCTTGATAAACATAGTAGATATCAAGGCCTATATAGGAACTTACCTGGCAAGTCACAAGGACTCAGCCAGCAAGGACTCAGCCAGCAAGAGCTCAGGCAGCAAACTTAAAGATAAGGCAAAGACTTTTTCATTTAAAGCAGTTAAGCTTTCAGTTATTTTTCTTATTCTGATTGCTGCATGCACAGCCTCTTTCTTCAGCCTTAAGCCTAAGACTGAGATTATTAAGTATTATCAGGATACAAAGGCTGATGGATCTATTGATAAAATCCAAGCCGCTATAGACCTTATTCCCAAGGACGCAAGCGTATCTGCCTCAACCTTTATGACTCCTAAGCTTGCGGACCGCGATACAATCTATGAGACCTTCTACACTGATAAGTACTTTGATACTGACTATGTTATTTTAGATTTGAGATACCAGGATGATAAGGTCAACGACAGTCTTTTTGTCAACAATCCAAATTATGACTGTCTCACCTATGAGGATGGCCTTGTTGCTTTATTCAAAAAAAAGATATAAGATAAGGGAATCTTTTTAGAAATTAGATTTTTGGAGTTTTTCCCATGTCAGATAAAAGAAATGATAATTTAAGGGCATTTTCCACAGGTCTAAAGGACGGCATACCAATAGCTCTCGGCTATTTTGCTGTTTCCTTTGCCCTGGGAATTGCCGCGAAGAACATAGGCATGAACGCTATCCAGTCCTTCTTCATGTCGCTAGGTATGGTAGCCTCTGCCGGCGAATTTGCCGCGATTACCCTGATTAGTGCAAGCGCTGGTATTATAGAAATGATTGCAACTTCTCTGATTATCAATTTGAGATATTTCCTTATGAGTTGCTCTATGACCCAGAAGCTGAGCCAAAAGACAAGTTTTTTTCACAGGTTTCTCATAGCCTACTGTATGACTGACGAGATATTCGCCCTATCCGTTTCTGTTGATGGTTTTCTTAACCCCTTCTTCACCTACGGAATAGCATGTATTTCAGTCTCTGGCTGGTGCCTCGGAACTGTCCTTGGAGTTTTAGTCGGCAATATCATTCCAAACTGGATTGCTTCATCTCTTGGAATTGCCGTTTACGGTATGTTTATCGCAATCGTGATACCTGCTGCTAAAAAGGACCGCTTCACAGCACTTTTAATACTGATTTCCATGCTTTCAAGCTGGGTTTTCTCTCTTATACCGCTCCTCAAGGACATATCATCAGGCTTCCAGATAATCATACTCACTATCATAATTGCCGGTATTGCCGCCTTTATTAAGCCTGTCGATAGCAGCGAGGAATCATAAATTTATATAATTTGAGGTCGATTTTATGTCATCAATCACTATTGCCTTGATAGTAATAACCCTAACAATTTATTCAATCAGGCTCCTGCCATTTGTCTTTCTTAAAAAGCCTATCAAAAACAGGTGGTTCAGGTCTTTTCTTTACTATGTGCCCTATGTGACCCTGTCGCTTATGACTTTCCCAAGCATAATCCATGCAACAGGAAACCTTGCGGGAGGCCTTCTTGCCTTTGTCATAGGCCTTGTAGTTGCCTACTGCACTGAGAACCTTTTCGCTGTAGCCATTTGCTGTTGCTTGATTTCTCTTCTTTGCAACTATTTTCTAATTTAATTCGATCTAATCTAAAACAGATAATTTAAAGCAAAAAATCCACGAGAAAATCATTCTCGTGGATTTCTTTATGGTCTTTAAGACATAAATTTTTTTACCGTCTTTGAATCCTTTTATTCTCTTTGAATCCCTTAACTGGCTTTGAATTTTATTACTTTACAACAAAGTTGAGAATCTTTCCTGGAACATAGATTTCCTTTACGATTGTCTTGCCCTCAAGCTGCTTAGCAACGGCCTCTCTTGCTGCTGCAAGTGCCTCTTCCTTAGTAGCATCGGTTGCAATCTCAACAGAACCTCTAACCTTACCATTTACCTGAACTCCGATTTCCTTAACTGCATCTACAGTCTTGGCCTCATCGTACTCTGGCCATGCTGCAAGAGTGATGAATGTCTTTCCATCAGTATTCTGGCCAAGCTCTTCCCACATTTCCTCAGTCAAGTGAGGGGCAAATGGTGAGAGAAGCTTGATAAAGCTGATAAGGTCTTCCTTGGTGATTGCTCCAGCCTTTGTGAAGTCGTTGATAAGAGTCATAAGAGCTGCAATTGCTGTATTGAACTTCATGCTCTCGATATCATCTGTAACCTTCTTGATTGTCTTGTGTACCTTGACCTCAAGCTTGCTGTCTTCCTTGTCTGCAGTAGCAATATCAGTGAGTGCTGCAACTCTCTCTAAGAATCTTGCACAACCCTTGAGTGACTCATCACTCCATGGAGCTGCACTTGAGTAATCGCCCATGAACATTACATATGTTCTAAGTGTATCTGCACCGTACTCTTCTACGATATCTACAGGATCGATTACGTTACCCTTAGACTTACTCATCTTCTCGCCGTCAGCGCCAAGAATCATACCCTGATATGTTCTCTTTGCATATGGTTCTGGAGTATTGACCTCTCCAATATCGTATAAGAACTGATGCCAGAATCTTGAATAGAGAAGATGTCTTGTAACATGCTCCATACCACCGTTATAGTGATCTACTGGCATCCAGTACTTAAGCTTTTCCTTATCGGCAAATGCTTCTGTATTATGTGGATCTATAAATCTTAAGAAGTACCATGATGAACCTGCCCACTGTGGCATTGTATCTGTCTCTCTCTTAGCTGCTCCGCCACACTTAGGACATGTGCAGTTTACGAATGAGTCAATCTTTGCCAATGGTGACTGGCCGTCTGTACCTGGCTCAAAGTTGTCAACATCAGGAAGCTCAAGTGGAAGCTGTTCCTCAGGAACTGTAACTGTGCCGCACTCTGGACAATGAATAAGAGGAATTGGCTCTCCCCAGTATCTCTGACGATTGAAAGCCCAATCCTTCATCTTGTACTGTACACCCTTGTGGCCTATGCCCATCTTCTCAATCTCTTCAAGCATCTTCTCGATTGAGTCTTTCTTGTTTGTGAAGCCATTGAGGAAACCAGAGTTAATCATCTCGCCATCACCTGTGTAAGCCTCAGTCTCGATATCTCCACCCTTGATTACCTGGATTATATCCATGCCAAACTTCTTTGCGAAGTCATAGTCTCTCTGGTCATGAGCTGGAACAGCCATAATTGCGCCTGTACCATATCCCATCATTACATAGTCAGCTATGAAAAGTGGAATCTGCTTTCCTGTGATAGGATTGATTGCATAGAGGCCATCAAGCTTAACGCCTGTCTTATCTTTAGCAATCTGTGTACGCTCAAACTCAGTCTTTTTAGCGCACTCTGTTCTGTAATCTACTACAGCATCCCAGTTCTTAATCTGATCCTTGTATTTGTCAAGGATTGGGTGCTCAGGAGCTACTACCATGAAGGTTACACCATAAAGTGTATCGCAACGTGTTGTATAGATTTCAAGTGAATCATCGCATCCATCAAGTTTGAAGTTTACGAAAGCACCTGTTGACTTTCCAATCCAAGTAACTTCCTGCTGCTTGATGCTGTCTGGATAATCAACATTATCAAGTCCGCCGAGAAGTTTATCTGCATAATCTGTGATTCTTAAGAACCAAACGTCCTTTGAGAGCTGTACAACATCGCTGTGGCAAATGTCACATTTGCCGCCCTGTGAATCCTCGTTTGAAAGTACTACCTTACAGTGAGGGCAGTAGTTTACAAGTGTCTTTGAACGGAATACAAGGTCATGCTCATAGAGCTTTTCAAATATCCACTGTGTCCACTTGTAATAATCTTTATGTGATGTGGCAATTACTCTGTTCCAATCAAAAGAAAAACCTACTTTTCTTAACTGGTCTGAGAAGTGCTCGATATTCTTTTCTGTGATATCGTGAGGGTGAGTATTAGTCTTGATAGCATAGTTCTCAGCTGGAAGACCGAAACTATCAAAACCGATAGGGAACAATACGTTATATCCCTGCATCCTTCTCTTTCTGCTCAATACCTCAATACTTGAGTAAGCCTTGATATGACCTACGTGCATACCTGCGCCTGAAGGATATGGGAACTCAACTAATCCATACCACTTTGGCTTATCAGAGAAATCTACTGCCTTGAATGCATCGTTATCATTCCAGGCTTTCTGCCACTTTGGTTCAATTTTCTTAAAATTGTACTTCATTTTATTTCCTCTTCTCCTTAAAATCAAACTACAATAGTCTAATTATCACTCATTTAGGTTACTTATGCAAGGTTTTTCAGTGTTTTTAGCAAACAAAAAATCCCCCTCTTCAGTATGCAAACACTGTGAAGAGGGGGACTCTGATTATTTTTCTTTACTTTAAGAATTTAAAAAGCTTTATTGCTTTTTGACTTATAAATACACCTTTATGTGTTTACACTTTTACGCTTTTATGCCTTTATATTCGTAATCCTCGTCTTCCACAGCTTCTCTGATTAAGTTTTCATCTACACTTGAACTCAAAGTGAGAACTACTGTCCCTTCTTCAAAGGAAGCCTGGGCCTGATCTATACCATCAATCTTCTCAAGTGCTTTTCTGACACTTGTCTCACAATGGCCACACATCATGCCAGCGACCTCGATTACCATACTTTCAGTCGCTTTTTTAGTTTCAACAATAATGGCATCTCTGTCAATTTTCACTAAATTTTTCAGCTTATGATCATGCTTTGTATTGTGCATTTTAAAAAGATTTAATCTAAGAGCATTCATACATACTGTAAAGCTTGAAAGGGACATTGCTGCTGCTCCCAACATAGGGTTCATGTGAA
>Ga0326512_10000803_pt1 | contig 26452 bp, 20 predicted proteins | sample 1_2617_0518_D_FD_203652 | JGI IMG/M metagenome (GOLD analysis project Ga0326512, IMG submission 203652) | Bovine rumen microbial communities from UC Davis, California, United States - 1_2617_0518 | ecosystem: Host-associated > Mammals > Digestive system > Stomach > Rumen | place: USA...
TAGCATTTCTTTCAGAACCTGCCAAGGGCAAGCCGCCTGCGGCGGTGGCTGCTTTTGCCTCCGGCTCGGAATCTATGAACTGCCCTTTTTTTCGAGGTGATTGTGTCAAGTGATATTGACAATTTCATTTTTCACGGCTGACAAAAAAGAGCATGACCGTTTTCTATATCGGACAAACTGCTGTCCTTGTTATTCTGCTGTCTATGAGTTTTATAACGGATACAACGCTTTTTGTTATCCTGTGGCTGTTTACAGGCTTATGCGATGGTACAGCCTTTACTATAACCAAAAAGTTAAAGCAATCTGGAAAATATGATAAAGCTCCCATAACATTTTCAGAAAATGCCGGATGCATTCTGGGACAGCTTGCGGCAATTCTTGTTTCTGTGTTTTTCGGTACATATTCACCTGATATCATGCTTGTGTGCGGTGCGATAAGCACATTGGCAGCTATACTCTGCATGATAATCACCATGCAAAAAGAGAAAAAATATGACGGCATCGGCTAATTCAGTTCATAACAATGCTGTCCACATAATTTCACACTTTAAGCGGAACGCACACAAATTGTATCATTACAACTTGTGTGCGTATATTTTTTCTCTGTCGGTAGGGAAGTCCAGAGGGGAACGCTCTGGCACACTTACTTATGGAGCCTGCGTAATAAGTATAGTGTGTTATACTTTACCGCTTGAATTTCTCCCCTCCCTGTGGTACAATGGCGGTAAAGTATTCCATCAGCAGTGCAGCTGCTGAAAGCGAAGGGAGCAATGCGGAATGAGCTTTGGGGTGTGCAGAGTGGAGAAGATCAAGGGAGCTGCGGCAGTTGCCGGCTTGCAGATCCACAACAACCGGGAACGAATGCACAGCAACACCAACCCCGACATAGACCGCAGCCGTTCAGAGCTTAATTACAGTTTGATTGAACAACACAGCCATAATTATAACAAGCTGATAGAAGAACGACTGCAACAGGGCTACAAGGGAAAGAAGGCAATCCGTAAGGATGCTGTAAAAATGTGTGAAATGCTCTTTACCTCAGACGGAGAGTTTTTCAGCCGTATATCTGAGCAGGAACAGCAACAGTTCTTTCTGGACTGCTTTGAATTTGCAGCTCAGAGATACGGCAAAGAAAATATTATTGCCGCAACAGTACACCTTGACGAAGCTACACCGCATATGCACCTTGATTTTGTACCCCTGACACCTGACGGAAGATTGTCAGCTAAGGATATCTTGGGCGGCAGAAAGGAAATGCAGCAGCTTCAGGATGATTTCTACTCTACTGTATCAAGCAAGTACGGACTTGAACGCGGCAGCAGAGCAGATCTTGAAAGCGGTGAGCATTCCCGTAAACACCTCGAAACAGCCGAATACAAAGAGAAATTGGCACGAGACCGCACAAAGCAAGCAGAACAAACAGAGCAAATCGCCCATGAACGAATACAGGCGGCAAATCAGGCAGCCGCCGAAGCGGAACGGATTGCCGCCGATCAGCAGCAGAAAGCAGAAAAACAACAACGGAAAAGAAAAGAACTGAAAGAAAAAAAACAAGCCGAGCAGGCAGAACTGGTTCAGCTTGAACAACAGAAAAAGGATTTGCAGGAAGAAATTGAAAGACAAGAAATAGCCTTACAAGCTGAAAAGAGAAACCGTGAACAGCAGATAGAATCCTTAGAAGAAAAGATAGCACAATCAGAAAGCCATCTGAAAGCTCTGCAAGGGCAGGTTTTGACGGCAGAGGAAGTTAAACGTATTAACGCTAAAAAATCGCTCACAGGGGCTCTGAAGGGCATTACATACGAAGATTATCTGAATCTTAAAGCAACAGCCGAAAGAGTAGATCAGGCTGAGCAGATATTTGCCAAAATTGATAAGATGATCGCAGAAGCAAAGTCAGAAGCAGAACAGGTAATTGTAAAAGCCAAAAGTGAAGCCGAAAAGATAATTTCTGACGCTAAATCAAAATCCGAAAAAGAGCTTGAGGAATTTTACCGTTATAAACGTTGGGCCAAAAATGCTTTAGATGAATATGTTGAACAGTCAGATAAAAAAGATGAAATGACAAAACAGGCAGAGCAAAGCAAAAAAGCATTGACCGACTTGCAAGGACAGATCTCATCAGCAGAACAGGAAATAGAAAGGCTGAAAAAAGAAATAGGCAGCTTCAATAAAATGCTGGAGCAGCTTACACAAAATCAGGATGACAGATATTGTTCTTTCAAGATCGAATCCTCGTTATTATTTGCCAAGCTGATGGAAACGGCTCAGGAATACCGTGTTGCTGTCAGAATGGAAAAAAGTGCAGATGGTACAACGATAGTCAAAGCTCCTGTCTCCGAAAAGAAATATCTTGCTCTGGCAATAGAAAAAGCAAAGAAGCTTCTCCCACCGAAACCAGAACACCAAGAGCAAACACAAGTTGTTCAGCCACCAAGACGCAGAGGACCGCATTTATAAAATAATTATTTATATAATTTATAATATTTATAATTATATAATTTAGTCTGTTTATCAACCCGAATTTTAATATATGTTATTCTCAAAAGCTATTTTGCAGAATGTTGCATATTATATCTGTATATGCTATAATACACGCAGAATAATTCTTGTTAAGGTGATATGCAATGAAAATCAATTCTGAAAATAATAATTCGGCTGTTCTCAGTGAATTAGGCGCACGCATCAAACGCAACAGGATAGATATGCAGCTTTCACAGCAGGATTTTGCGGCAAAGGCTGGTATCTCTACAAGAACCTTATCGGCGGCAGAGAACGGCGAGGATATCCGGCTCAGCAGTCTGCTCAGGATCCTCCGTACACTGAACTGTCTTGAAAATCTTGACCTGCTTCTTCCTGAGCTTGCCTTTGACCCCGAAGCCTACCGAACGTTAGGCAGAGAACGCAAGAGGGTATCAAGAACCAGTGAAAGCAAAGATACATCAGAATGGAAATGGGGCGATGAAGAATGACCTTTGCAGAAGTTATGTTATGGGGTACAAAGATCGGAACTGTCGCACTGCCTGACAACGGCAATATTGCGACCTTTCGCTATGACAGGGATTTTCTCGGCAGTGGGATAGAGCTATCCCCCATCACTATGCCCCTGAGTACAAGACAATACTCTTTTGCCGGACTGCCTTATGAGACCTTTCACGGACTGCCGGGGCTTCTTGCCGATTCCCTGCCGGACAGGTTCGGAAACACGATCATAGACCAATGGCTTGCCCGTCAGGGACGCGCTCCGGCATCCTTCAATGCAGTTGAAAGGCTTTGCTATACAGGTAAAAGAGGTATGGGTGCTTTGGAGTTCCAGCCTGCTCTCGGTCCTGGCTATGATAAGAATGAACAAATCAGGGTCAATGAGCTTGTGCAGCTTGCCTCCGATATCCTGAACAGGCGGACGGATATGCATATCACCGCAGACGATACCGCCATGCAGCAGATATTGCAGATAGGAACCTCTGCCGGCGGCGCAAGGGCAAAGGCTATTATCGCATGGAATCCCGAAACGAATGATATCCGTTCAGGACAGATCGAAGCCGGACAGGGCTATGAATACTGGCTTATAAAATTTGACGGCGTATCGAAAAACGGCGACCATGATCTGAAAGACCCGCCTGTCTATACACGCATAGAATACGCTTATTACCTCATGGCTTTGGCTTGCGGTATCAAAATGAACGAGTGCCGGATTTTTGAAGAAAACGGTCTTTATCACTTCATGACAAAGCGTTTTGACCGAGAGGACGGTACAGGCAGAAAGCTACACATGCAGACGCTGGGCGCAATAGCCCACTACGACTATAACGAGCCCACAGCCTACAGCTATGAAATGGCTGCATCCGTCCTGCGTAGGATGAAGCTTCCGCAGTCTGATATGGAACAGCTCTGCCTGCGGATGATTTTTAATATCCTGACAAAAAACAATGACGACCATGTAAAGAACATCTCGTTCCTGATGAATCGCAAGGGTCAATGGTCCCTCTCCCCTGCCTATGACCTTACACTCTCCTATAAGCCAGATAACAGATGGCTCAGAGCTCACCAGATGAGTGTCAACGGCAGACGGACTGACATCACCGAAGACGATATTTTTACCTGTGCCGCCGTTATGGATATTACCCGTTCTAAATGCAAGAACATGATTGAGAAAGTAAAAACAGCCGTGTCGGACTTCCCGAAGTTTGCAGAACAGGCACAGCTTCCTGATACGGCTGCGGAAAATGTGCAAAAACTTATTTCTATATAATTTTAACAATAATATATTATATTGATAATTATATAAAAGAGTTTTCTTATTCATCTGAAAAAAATAATAAGAAAACTCTTGATTTTTCATATAACATATAGTACAATGTACTATGAAAGGGGCTGATATTATGGCATTTTCCATTCGATTGACTGAACAAGAAAAAAAACTTGCGGAAAGTTATGCTCGTTTACATTCGTTATCTTTGGGAGAAGCCTTTAAGCGTGCTTTATTTGAAAAGATCGAGGATGAGTATGATATATCCGTGTATGAAGAAGCCTATGACGAATATGTCAAAAGTGGTTGTAAAAGTACTCCGGTGGCAGATTTCTGGAAGGAGTTAGACGGTGAAATATGAGGTTGAGCTTTCTGAACGCTTTAAGAAAGAGTTTCGGAAATTTGACAAATATACCCAGAATATGATAAGAGCCTGGATCAACAAGAACCTTGTGGGAACAGAAAATCCACGCCTGCACGGAAAAGGACTTACCGCAAACCGTTCCGGACAATGGCGTTACCGGATCGGAGACTACAGACTGATCTGTAATATTAATGACAATAAACTGATAATCCTTGCGTTGTCCGTCGGACACCGCAGAGACGTCAATAAAAAATCCATATGAACTTATCATACTGAAAGAGTTTCCTAAACGTCTGAAAAAGACAAAGGAAGCTCTTGATTTTTTATATAAAATCTTATATAATTATAGATATCCTAAATTATACAAGGAGTTACTGACATGAAAATAATTACTCTTACCAATCAGAAGGGTGGGGTTGCTAAAACCACATCCGTTTACAATCTTGCTGCTGCCAAAGCTCTGAACGGAAAGAAAGTCCTCATGGTCGATCTTGACCCGCAGGCTTCTCTTACAATTTCATGCGGCATGGAAAAAGACTGCAAGGGTCTGAACATCTGCGGACTGCTTGACGGCAAAGATCCCTTCGAATGTGCCTACACCGTTGACAGCCTGAAAATGGACAACCTCTATCTCATCCCCTCTGACATCGACCTTGCGGAAACAGAAATGAAGCTTATTTCAAAACCGGCAAGAGAGAAGAAGCTCAAAAGGGCTCTGGAAAAGCTCTCCCCCTATTTCGACTACTGTTTTATAGACTGTCCGCCGCAGCTCTCCATACTGACGATCAACGGACTTGTTGCGGCAGATGAGATCATCATCCCATGCAAGACAGACTTCCTCGCCTATAAGGGACTGAAAGCTCTAATGAGTACCATCAAGGAAATCAAGAATGACCCGGATCTAAACCCAGATGTAACTATATCCGGCATCATTGCCACCATCTACGAAAAGCAGGTAAACGACCAGAAGGACGTCTGGGAGCTACTGCATGAGCAGGGCGTACCGTTTATCGGAACAATCAAAAAATCCGCCGATGCACCCAGAACAGTATATCAGGGTCTGCCTGTTGTCATCTCAAACAAGCGTTCAGAAGTGGCACAAGAATATATCAGAATAGCAGAGACTATTATATAAATAGTTATATTATTATATAGCTGTTTATATAATTTAATTATTCATACAATATTTTATATTAAAAATTATATAAAAGGAGTTTTCACAATGGCAAAATTAAAGGATATGCTGGGAGATCAGGCATCGGAGATACAGGAAAGCAAAACAGCAGTCAGCAGCTTCAAAAGCAACCACGAAAAAAACAAAATGATATCCGCTTATGTGGACATCGACCGTTACGAAAAATTTAAGGCGATCAACGAACTCAGAGGTATCAGCAACAACAAGATACTCAATCTGCTCATAGCAGACTATGTGCTGGAATATGAAAGACTGCTGAAAAAGTAATGCCAATAACCTGTTAAGGAGCAAAAAAGAATGGTAATCAACAAAGTCAATGTATACCTGACATCTGAGGAAATCAATAAAAGAAGCAATCTGTACTATGCCCTTTTTGAACAGATGAAGCCGTTATATGAGGCTCGTGAAGTATATATGATCAGCAAGTATGTAAAGAAGTGTATGCTTGATGTTCAGGAAATAGAAAACGAGGCAAAAAAACGGTATATTCTCGCTTTAAAAGGTGATAAGTCAGCTATAATCAGGGATATAAAAGAAATACTGAAAGCTGTAACAAAGGAAGACTTTCAGAATGAAATTTTCAGCGAAGAACAGCTTTTCCCGAAACCAGGAGACTTTCTAAGTCTGAACAACATCAATAAAGAAAAGAAATACACGGAAGATTACAGAAACTTCTGCATTTATCTAACTCAGATATTACAGGCACAGATAGAAGCATTCCAGTATTACGACTTTCCACTGGAAGAAATTGAAAAGCTTATTGACGAGAAAGCTTGCAAATACTATAAAAGACCCGAAATTTTCGATGCACTTCCGATTTTCAGAACAAAAACCGGAGAAATACCAAAAGTCAATACAAGTAAATTGGACAGTATTTGTTTCCCGCTTGATAAGGTAAATTCTACACTGTGGTACGGGTTCCCTGTCGGAGAAATAAAAGACCTGAAAGCTGAAAGCGATAAGGACAGCAGAAAAGGAAACCAGGCAAATATTATCTTACTGCTCGACTTTGAAGCCTTGAATGGTGTAAATATCAGCAGAGAGCTGACCGTATATGACAAATGGGTGTGGAACGCCTGCGCCAACCTGAAAGAACAAGGACACGATGTGCTCACAGCCGAACAGATATACAAGGCAATGGGCAACACCGGAAGACCAAACGCTAAAACAAAAGAAAAAATAATGGAAAGCGTTGAAACAATAAGCAGAGCAAGAGTTACAATCGACACCACAGAAGAACATGATCTTTATCCAAAATATGAAAGAGTAAAAGCCACGTTTCCTCTTTTGGCAACAGAAACATGTACAGCCTACGCACGAGGACAGGTAGTTGAGGGTGCAATAAGAATAATTGAAGCTCCAAAGCTCTTTGCCTTTGCCGAAAACAGACAGCAAGTAACAAGGCTGCCCTTGAATGTTCTTGACAGTCCGATAAGCAAGACAGAAGACAATCTGCTGCTCTCAGATTATCTTCTCATGAGAATATCAAAAATGAGAAACAGTAAGAACATAACCAGAACTATTCTGTTAGATACGATCTACCAGAGATGTTGCATTGAAACATACAAGCAGAAACAGCGACTTCCAGAAAAAATAGAAAGAATACTCAATCATTACAAGGAACTTGAATGGATAAAGGACTTCAAACTAACCGAAAGAGAGATAGAAATAATCACATTCTGAACAATTGGACAAAAAGTAGCAAGTCGCCCACTTGCGATTTTTTGTCCACTGACTTGCGATTTTTTGTCCGCCCACTTGCGATTTTTTGTCCAAAAGGTGCGATTTTTTGTCCAACCCACTTTCCCAAAAGCCGCATGAACACTGGTGTTTTGAGTCCTAAAAAAAACGGTAAGTCTTGTAAGATATTATAAGACTTAATAACAGAGACCGTCCCCCTCTTGACAAGGGGGACGGTTCGGTTTATCTTATGGTAAAAAAATATTACTTCTTATGGTTTTAATATTTTTATGGTGGGGTAGATATACGAAGCCAATAGTTTCTTCTTTCAGGTAGTTTATAAAACCGAAAGAAAAAAAAATATATTCAGATCAGGGAAGATATTCAGGAGCCATAGCTTTTGTATCTTTCGGTAGTTACAGAAAGGAATGTTCCGCCCGTGGATTTTCAAAACGCAGTCGAAACTATAAAACAATATCTGCCTGATTATGCAAGAGAGCATCTTGAACCATCCAAAGGTAAAAATCAGTTTGTCTGTATCTTTTGCGGCAGTGGAAACGGATTGAATTCAACCGGAGCCTTTACTGTCTATCGGACAAATTATTACTGCTTTTCTTGTCATCAACATGGGGATATCTTTGATCTTGCCGAGAAAGTAGAAAATATTTCTAAGCATTCGGTAGTTCAGTATCTTGCAGATAAATACCATGTGAGGTTAGATTATTTAACCGAAAGAAAAAAAAATTCATTGGAAAATCAAAGTTTTTCTTCTCTTTCGGTAATTGGAAATAATATGGCAGACACAAAGGAATGTTCCGCCGATTTGGATGTTGAAAACTGCGGCGAGGAAGATTTTGATTCTTTCTTTTCGGAAACCAATAAGCATTTATGCGAAACAAGCTATCACAGGGGAATTTCTCTTGAAACGCTGAATCATTTCAACGTTGGTTTTGTGCCTGAATGGAAGCACCCGAAAAATGCTCATTCTCCGGTTTCTCCAAGGCTTATTATTCCCACTTCTTCTGGTTCTTATCTTGCAAGAGATACAAGAAACGAAGATGAAATTCCGGAAACTCAGAGAGGCTATGTCAAATCAAAGGTCGGCAGGGTACATATCTTCAACGAAAAGGCTCTTGAAACAAGCGATATCGTGTATGTGGTTGAGGGTGAGTTTGACGCACTGAGTATTATTGACACTGCCGGATATGATAGTGCTGTGGGGCTTGGAAGTGTCAGCAATGTGGATTTTTTTCTTTCGGTTCTTGATAAAACGGCGCATAAGCCGAAGTTTATCATAGCTCTTGACAATGACAGTGCCGGAGAGAAGGCAAGAAATGAACTGACTGCCGGATTTGACAAGCGCGGTATTGAGTATTGTGTGTATGATCCTTGCTGCGGTTTCAAAGACCCGAATGAAGCCCTGATGAACAACCCCGAAGCGTTCAGGAGGGCGGTTATATACGGAACAGAGCATATTGATGATCTTATAGCTCAAAGGATAAACGATGACGAGGCAGCCAGAAAAGCGGAATATGACGGTCAGTTTTCTGCAAAAGCGTTTCTCAGTGACTTTGTGGACGGTATTTCGGAGAGTGTCAATACGGAGGTCATACCTACAGGCTTTGAATCACTTGACAATATGCTGGACGGCGGACTGTATGAAGGGCTTTACGGAATTGGCGCCATATCTTCTTTGGGTAAAACTACCTTTGCATTGCAGATGGCGGATCAGATTGCCGCTCAGGGGCATGAGGTTCTCGTTTTTTCCCTTGAGATGTCCAGGAATGAGCTGATAGCAAAAAGCATCAGTCGGAACACTCTCAGGCGTGTGAAGCAGTCAGGCGGCAATATGCATCACGCAAAGACAACGAGAGGCATTATGTCCTGTAAAAAATATAATTCTTATTGTCAGGCTGAAAAGGAGCTTATCAGAGCTTCAATAAACGACTATGAAAAGATCGCCGGAAATATCTTTATCAGAGAGGGGATAGGGGACGTTACCGCAGAGACTATCGCAGAGCAGGTCAGGGAGCATATAGAGAGCGGACACAAGCCGCCTGTTGTGATCGTTGACTATCTCCAGATACTTTCTCCGAAGAATGAGAAATGGACTGACAAACAGAATACGGACAATGCGGTACTCACCTTCAAGCGTTTGTCAAGGGACTATAAAATTCCCGTTATCGTGATAAGCTCCTTCAACCGTGAGAATTACAGCGTAAAGGTCTCTATGCAGGCATTCAAGGAAAGCGGTGCTATTGAGTATTCGACGGATGTGCTGATCGGCTTGCAGCTGAAAGGGGTCGGAAACAAAAATTTTGACATAGATCAGGCAAAGAGCAAGAATCCCCGTGAGGTGGAAGCCGTAATACTCAAGAACCGCAACGGCAAGACGGGCGGCAGGATAGGATTTGACTTTTATGCCATGTTCAATTACTTTGCCGAGTCTGATGCTGCTCCGGTGACGGCAGATGATACTGCTTTGAGCAGTAAAAAAAGCAGGCGGCTTTGATAAAAAATAGGGTAAAATATTAGACATGGCTCTAAAACGCTGTAGGATTCGTTCTGCGGCGTTTTTTGTCTTCAGGTATAAAAGTATATTATTACGCTGATAAAACGCCCTACAGGGCTTCCTGGGCGTGTCTTATGAGTATTTCTGAAAGCACCTATAATTTTCAATAAATGATTATGTAAAATTTCAAAAAAGAATACGAGAGCGATAGTTATTGAATTATTTATATTATTATTAATCGCAAAAATTATATAAATAATTATATGATAAAGTGAACATGTAAATAAATAGGCTGTCAGGAAAAATGTGTAAAAAACGATTGAATTTATATGGAAAAATGTGTTTTGAAAAAATGACTGTGATATGTATTTTATGTATCTGACTCTAATACAAATACAAAAATGCAGTGCAAATAACTTTTTATATGATTTCTAATATGTAAAATTATATAAACAGTTATATTTAATAACGGCAAAATATAACTGAAATAGATATGTGCTTTTTGTTGTTTTATTTTGCCGTTTGTGGTATAATAATTTCCGGGATAATTGATGAACGGAGGTTATTCGATGGACTATATCAGCGTATCACAGGCGGCGGAAAAATGGGGAGTATCTGAAAGAAGTATCCGGAATTACTGCCAGCAGGGACGGATAGTGGGGGCAGTTCTGAACGGTCATTCATGGCTCATTCCGGAAAGTGCTGTAAAACCTGATAGAAAAAAAAGACGCGGCAAAGTGCCGGACGATCTTCTTTCAAGGCTCAGAATTGAAAAGGAATCAGGAATGACCGGCGGTATATATCACAAAATACAGATCGAGCTGACTTACAATTCAAATCATATCGAAGGCAGCCGGCTGACAAAGGATCAGACACGGTATATATTTGAGACAAACACTATAGGAGTTTCTGACAGCTCCGTCAATGTGGATGATATTATCGAAACTGCAAATCATTTCCGTTGTATTGATCTTGTAATAGATCAGGCTAAGTATGTGTTGACAGAGGGTTTTATAAAACAGCTCCATCTGACACTCAAAAACGGCACATCAGATAGCCGCAAGGCGTGGTTTGCCGTAGGAGAATACAAGAGGCTTGAAAATGAAGTGGGGGGTATTCAGACCGCAATGCCGGACGAAGTGCCGCAGAAAATGAAGGAGCTTCTGAAAGCCTATAACCGGACAAAGAAAAAAGGTCTTGACGAGCTTTTACAGTTTCATTATGATTTTGAGCGGATACATCCCTTTCAGGACGGCAACGGACGTGTCGGCAGGCTTATCCTTTTCAAGGAATGTCTGCGCAACGGTATTGTTCCGTTTATCATCGAGGATGATATAAAAGAATTTTATTATCGTGGTTTACAGGAATGGAAACAAGAAAAGGGATATCTGCGTGATACCTGCCTGACTGCTCAGGACAGGTTCAGAAAATATATGGACTATTTCGGTATAAAGAACAGTGATTAAGAGAATATAAACACATAAAAGCAGCAGCCATTTGTCTGTAAATGACATAAGGCTGCTGCAATTTATTTTTTATTGTATTCTTTTGCCAGTTTATAGAATGAGTTGGGTTTCAGGTTCAGCAGGCGCATTGCCTGACGTGCGGTTATCTTCTTTTCCTGCCAATCCCGGTAAATGTCTTCCCACTTCTTCGGATATGTAATCGGCGGCCGACCGACAGGCTTTCCTGTGCGGCGGCTGATCTTCTTTCCGGTGCTGTCTGTGGGCATGGCTGCCAGACCTTCAAGCTGTCTCTGTCGGGTGGTCTCACGTTCATTCTGTGCGATACTTGAAAGCACCTCGATCATGATATTGGTTATCATATCGCCGATCCAAGCCTGCTCCATCGGAAAGTCTGTCATAGTGGTGGGCATATCAAGTATTTTTACCTTGATGCCCTTGTCCTTGAAATATTGCAGTTCCTTCTTCAAATCCTCTTTGTTCCTGCTCAGGCGGTCAAGGCTCTTTATATAAAGAGTGTCTCCCTCCACAAGTTTACCGATACCGACTTTTAATGACTGATAGCCCGGTCGATTCAGGTTCTTTCCGCTTGCCTTGTCCGTGACGATCATAGTGTTTGTTATGAAACACCACTCTTCGAATCATCAGCGCAGACGGCGGAAGTATGTCAATCCAGTTTGCTTTGGGATGGCCTTGGAGGCGTGTTCTGATAATCGGCTTCTATTTTTGCGTTTTCTCCGAAGGATCTGAAATAATTGAAAAGCTGATTGTGTGAACAATCAAAATAAAGCACGTAGAGTGCGTTTCCGTTTTCGCTGATTTTCTCCGGCGCCTTTATGGGGAGAGGGCGCTGATGGGACACAATCCGGAGAAAAAGCTGTTTATATCCGTATTCGGTAAGGGTGACCTTTGTCGTTTTGACGTCATTGGAATCTATGTCAATGAGATAGGCAGGTCCGAAATGGTCGCAGAGTTTTTTTATCCTGTGTTCTTCCTCGGCTTTCAGACTAAACTGTCCTCCGGCTACAGTACATTCAGTGATGCGTGTCAGCTTGTTTGAATGGCACCGGAACGGCTCTGTGCTGCCGAAGGGCCGTGAATATCCCGCCGCATAATATGAGAGAACGTTCCTGTCCTCCGTGCAGAGATACGGCATCATTTCAAATGATCTTCCGGAATCGGTCTTTACCCGCAGGATATTTTTTTTGCTTATGCATTCCGTTATGGTTTTGTACTGCTCATAACAGTACACCTTTTCACGCTCGCTTCTGTTCATTACGGAAAAACGCTCCAGTATGTATGAAAAAAGACCGCTGCTGAATCGGAAGCGCTGTGTGCTGCCTCTTTCCGGCGGCGTGAGCTGAGAGAGCTTTTCCTTCAGAATGAATCTGTCGACATCCCTTCTGCCGAAATGGAGCTCGGAAAGCCTTTCTTTGAAGCGGCCTGTCCTGAGAGTCTTGTCAAAACCGCAAAGCGAGAGGAGATTTTTTAGCTCCTTTGTAACGTCTATTCCTCCTGAATATTTTTTCTGAAAGGAGTTTCTGTTGTTTTCGCTTATATAGAGCAGAGCGCCTTCAGTAAACTCCGTTTTGAAATTATCAAGGGCATACCTGCAGTAATTTACAAGTATCCGGCAGATAAAGGAGCCCGGAAGCTCATCGGCGTATGCCTGATTAAAGCTGATGTGATCCAGCTTCAGCGTCCGTAAGCATGGGATGCTTATGCTGAAGCGTGATGTTTTCAGTCCGTCAAGATATTCCGCTATCCGTTCATATTCCTCTGTACCCTTCATGGCGTTTTCCTCCTCAAGAATCCATTTGTATTGTCACGCACTACAAAATATACCGATATATGCTGATTATATCACGAGCAAAATAAAAAATCCACTACAATTTTTAAAACCTGTTTCGTTGATTTTTTAGCATGGATATGGTATCATAATACTCACAGCAACAGGCAGAAAGTGAGTGTGTGAGTACCTGAGGAGGGATGTAAGTTGAAGTGTTATATGATACTGACTGAAAAGGAGGTAAGTTTATGCTGTGGCTTGTTTCGGCTCTGACTGCCGCAGAGATAGGCAGCGCCATTATGAATGGTATCTGCGGTATCGGTACAGCTGTCAGTGTGGCATCTTTTATCCGGGATATCCTGGACGACTAAGAGACTGATGCCGAAGGCTTCAAGGAGGTGAGGTTATGTGGATCATCAAGATCGCTGTTGAGATCGCCAAGAATCTTCTTGGCTGAGTAAGTCCGTAAGGATATGACATCGGGAGGTGAGAGCATGTTTATAATACCTATCATTATCAATGTGGCTGTCAATGCGGCTCGCGCTATTCTGTGAGCGTGAGCCGTCGTATCAAATTTCCGGAGGTGATATTCAGCGCAGCAAAATCTTGCAGGTAAGACAGGTGTGTTGTCAGGCGGCGGAATGCCGTCTTTTTTTGTTGTTCCGGAGACGGATTTCAGTTTGTAACAGATGTGAAAATCTCAAAATAATATTTGAATTTAAAGGCGGATCATGCTATTATATAAATATAAATTTTTCTGCAAGGGAGTTGCTGTAAATGGAGGAAAAGGGTTTTAAAAATCCCAATAGTATTGTTTCAAAATTCAATGACGCTGTTGATCACGGAAATAAATATCTTGAATTCAAGGAACTGGAAAATGATCAGAAAATGACAGACGAACTGAGAAATTTTGGTTTGGATCTGGGGATCGCTTCGGAATGGGCTGCAAAGTATCTTGTTAATTTTTACTGCGGCGGACTGTATGAATCTGAAAAAGTAGACTTCCTTACTCTGTGGAACAATCTGAATAAGGATGATACGTTTAAGAAGAGAATGAAAAGTCTCGGATTTACCTGTGTCAAGGAAAAAGATGCAATATACAACGGCTATACCAGACAAAATATATACAACGAAGTAAAACATAGTGCCAGCGAAAATGTAAAATGGGAGCGTGCCTATGATTTTTACAGCGAATTGAAGCGAATTATCAGCAACTTTATTGTCAGTGACAGAACAGGCAGCATTAAAGGTCTGAAAACGGAGGAAGCTGATATTGAAGATCTGTTCAATACAGCGGAACACTTCAGCAAATCCTCCGGATACAAATACATTCTTCTTACGGATATACACGGAATGTCTGAGAAAGACTGTGCAACGCTGTTCAGGATACCCTGGTCAATGGTGCTGGATATGGATCCTGCGTATGCAGAACCGGGCGGTATGTATTATAATTACCAGAACTTCGACCTGGGCTCTGAACGCGTCATTAATCGTTATACGCTTGATGATATTATTAGCGCCAATTCAGACGCAATCTGCTGGCTGACTGCTGCTCCTGAGGAATCCAAACCCGACAAGGCGTTTTCCAAGATCATTGCAAGGAAAAGCCATGATTTCTTTGCGGATTTTCACAAATTCAATCATGCGCCCGTTATCGTTATTGCGGCGGCAAAAAACGATAATTATACCCGTTCGATCAACAAGATAATCGAATTAATGCGTTCAGAATATGAGTATGAAGATTTCACCGATGACATCAGGATCATTGTACTGAATAACGCTTGTGCAGAAATCGAAAAGGAAAGTGACGATTATAATATCTTTGAATACAATATCAACATGAATGAGTTTATCAGGGGCATAAGCAAAGATATAGCCGCTCCGGTCGTCTATGACGGAAAATATATGATGCCTTCCGACATTCAGGATGATAAGACGCAGATATATACGGAGCTGTCAAATGATAATTACCAAAGACTGAGCGAGTTTGCCGAACCGGTATATCTCGGTATCGAAAATCAGAAAACCGACACAGCAATGCTTGATCCATCGGAATTCTATAAGGGCTATGAGGATATTACATGGAAAATGGTGAATGACGGCAATGTTGCCATGAAGCCGTCTGTTTTTGATGAATGCGTCAGCAGTATCAGAAAATATCTCGGCTCAGGCGGGAGCAACCATTTCAGAATATTTTATGAAAGAGGTATGGGAGGCACTACCTTGCTGAAGCAGATCGCTTTTTGCTTCCATAAGGATTATCCTACAGTCATGCTGAAAAAATATGTTGCCAAAAGTACCTGCGCCGAGCTGCTGAAATTATACGGCGCCTGCAAAAAGAGCATACTTATCATTGTGGATCAGAATATGGTCTATGATGATGAAGTCGATAATCTTGCAAAAGAACTGAAGAGCTATACCTGCCCGTTTAACATGATACATCTCAAGGCGTCGGAAAAGAAACGCCGGACAGGACAATTTATGCCCTGTCTTGATAAATTTGATACCGAAAAAGACTTTGATACACTTTATAATCTGATAAGTAAATATGCTGCGCAGACAGGTCTTGATTCCGTCAACAAAGACCGGAAAAATATCAGTTCTCCTTTCCTTATGAATATGTATGCTTTCGAGGATGATTTTCAGGGCGTGGAACGCTTTGTTACTAATACAATGAAAAGGTTTGAAAAAAATGACGATGACGCAACCATAAAGAAACAGATATTGTTTATTACTGCGTTAGCCGGCTGGTCGGGAGAGGGAGCTGTGGTAGAAGAAAGTCTTTTTACGGATATGTATGGGATACGGTTTACGAACAGCCTGAAAATACCCGGCTCTGATCTGAATTACCTGATAGCCTATCAGGACAAAAGCTTTAAAATGCGTCACTATCAATTCAGCAAAGCTGTCCTGAAGATCATGTCAGGCAGCCAGGGGCAAGTCATAAGCTTCTTTAATCTGACGACCAGTATTATAGATTTTATCAAAAATACCAGAAAGGACAGATCAATCACAGAGAATGACGCTACAATAAAGCTGCTCATGAGTCTTTTTATTGCCAGAAACTGGGAGGTCACAGAGGAGCTGGAACACCGCGATTCGTATTCCCGCATCATCCAGAAGCTGATAGACAAAAATCCGAATAATGATGATGACCGTATTGTGCGTGTGTTTGAAACGTTGATAGAGTGTTATCCGCAGGAGGTGCATTTCTACGCACATTATGCGAGATATTGTTTTTATACTGCAAAAAACTATGTAAATGGACATCAGGTCCTTGAAAAAGCTTTCAATATCGTTAATGTTCGCAAGAACGGTGAAAAGTCTCTTTTGGCTCTCCTTTATCACATACAGGGCATCGGATACCGATCTGAGGCCAGGGCAATTCTGAAAGATATCGGCAAGGAAAAGGAACACATCGGCGACCAGCGATACAGCCGGAAGGATAGTATCGATAATATCCGGAAATCGCTCAATAAAGTAAAGGTGCTGTGCGGATATGCCGAGATGTCATTTTCCTCTTCAAGCCGTATCGGCGCTTCAAACAGCGTTTTTTCTCTGATTGCCGAATGTCAGCTTTGTTCGGATGTGCAGCGCACCTATTCTGAACTTAGAAAAATTTCTGCAAAATTCAATACCGGTGAGCTTGTCGGCAAAGATGACTATATCTCAAATATTGTGCTGCTCAAAAACAAATATGAGGAACTGAAGGTATGTTCCTCCTTCTTTGAATCCGACAAAGAAACTGACAATGACCATAAGAACACTATGAAAAAAATAAAAGAGATAGAAGAAAATGTCAGAGAGCTTACAATGGATGAAAAGGAGATAATAGAATATTGTGAACAATGTCTTAATAACGGAGGTATTGCCAACAAAGCGATATACCGGAAAATTATTGCACAGAGAAAATATGACCGGATCGAAAGCAATACATCTTCTCGTGAAAGTCAGGAAGAGCTTGTTAATATTATCAGTCTGTATGAGGAAAATATAGAAGAAGAGCCCAATAACGGCGCATATATAAGAAGCTGGTTTGAAGCCGTGCGTCAGCTGAACTGCGATGAAGAGAACGCCAAGAAATATCTTGAGAATTTTGAAGATAAACTGTCTGTCTGGATAGAAAACGGCAGTGCAACAGTTGAAGCTTATATATACAGGTATATTGTAAGGTTCCTGAGATATTTTGAAGAGAACAGCCTTGATTCCGTTGAAGCTGAAAAAGCGCTGAACACGCTTCTTGAGGAAGTAAAAAACAAATCTGCTGATGTGATCTATAAAACTAATATAATTTTCTGGGTCAGCAATATAGGACATGGTCTGCGCAGATTGCTGACAAACAAAGAGTTTTACAGGATGAATGATAATGAGAGGCTGGAAACACTGCAGTCGTTTGAGGGAAGGCTACCAAACAGGGATGATTTCAGAGGAAAGACTGCATATATTTCTATGGGCAGAAAGTATAGGATATATTTCAATCCGGATTCTGTCAACAAAAGAATTTCGGAAAGCAACGCCGGAGGGTTTGTTGAATTTGGTCTTGGATTCAGCTATGACGGACTCAGAAGCTATCATGATTCTATCAGGCTGGTCGAAAAAAAATCAGTCTCACGTAGCTACTCATCCGGTGATAATGTACGTATCATCGTTAAACACCACAATAAATCATGGGTAGAAGGCGTTGTTGAGGATGATGCTTCACAGCCTGTTATTATCAACAGAGCAGATATAGCAAAATTATATGCAGTTGAAAATGATGTGTGGCCGAAAGAAAACGAAATACTTGATGTGAAGCTTACGGTTATTAAAACAGGCTATATTATGAAAAAAGATATTTTTGGTATGCAGCCGCTAAAAAAGACATTCAGAGCAATATTGTGTGATGACGTTTGTACAGCATCAATATCAAAATGATATAGTAAACGACAAAATATACTGCCCTATTGTCATTCCGAGCAGATCGAGGAATCCTTATGAAATCAATCGTTTCAGGAATTCTATTATTATGATTTTCTGCACCCGTTTGTTGTAAGCCCTGTGCTTTTGGAAGGGGGAAGGAACAGTTACAAGAAAGTTGATTGCCGTGTTCACTGTATGTTTGTTATTGACAAACGCAAAATATTGGTGTTATCGTGACATACTCCCGCCTACGCTTCGCTTAGAGGCGGGAGTATGTCACGATGTGCTGTACTGCTTGGCAAGCTTGTAAAACGAGTTTGGTTTCAGGTTCAGAAGGCACATTGCCTGACGTGCGGTTATCTTCTTTTCCTGCCAATCCCGGTAAATGCCTTCCCACTTCTTCGGATATGTAACCGGCGGCCGACCGACAGGCTTACCCGTGCGGCGGCTGATCTTCTTTCCGGTGCTGTCTGTGGGCATGGCTGCCAGACCTTCAAGCTGTCTCTGTCGGGTGGTCTCACGTTCATTCTGTGCGATACTTGAAAGCACCTCGATCATGATATTGGTTATCATATCGCCGATCCAAGCCTGCTCCATCGGAAAGTCTGTCATAGTGGTGGGCATATCAAGTATTTTTACCTTGATGCCCTTGTCCTTGAAATATTGCAGTTCCTTCTTCAAATCCTCTTTGTTCCTGCTCAGGCGGTCAAGGCTTTTGATATAAAGAGTGTCGCCCTCTACAAGCTTTCCGATACCTACCTTTAACGACTGATAGCCAGGGCGGTTCAGATCACGCCCGCTTGACTTGTCCGTCACTATCATATCAGGTTCCACATACCGGCTTAGTGCCTGTAGCTGTCTGTCAAGATTCTGCTCGCTTGTTGATACCCTTGCATAACCTACTACCTTACTCATAACGCTCACCTCTGCTGTTATCATAGCAAAAGTGTTTGTAAAATTCAAGGATAATTACAAACATTTGTAATTGTCCTTTTGGGTGTTTTATAAATATGTTTATTGGTGTTTGGAATTGTTTGGTTTTGTAGAACTACATGATCCCTTTCAATATCATGTTGATTTCATGCGAAAGTTGAGATAATATATCTTTAGTAAATCAATTTGTGAAGAAAGATATGCTTGTTGATTTCATAAGACAGAAAAAAATGATCAACGGCATTTTGAGAGGAGCTTTGTGATGTCTGAAATTATTGAAAATGATGATAAAACCAAGTCAGAAATAAAAATGATCGGGCAACCTACAATAAAACAGATGTTTGGCGAAAATGAAAAGGGTGTCTTATCGGTCTTATCGGAAGAAGCTTATGCAAGTTTATGGAGTGATATAAATAAAACGCCAAAGAATCGGCTTTTGGAGGAATTGCACAGCAGATATCATCGAGAGCGTGACATATCCCCATTCAAGGATCTTCTGAAAAGCAAAGTGGATAAGCCGAATGATAAGGTTATCATGGGAAAGGTGAACGACTATCTTAAGACTGAAGCCGAAAAGGCTGAAAGAAACATATCCCTTACGGAAGATAAATCAGAAATGGCAGAATGGTGGACAAAAATTAATCCTCGTCTGATAGATTCATGGTACGCCGGAAAAAGACCGGATAATGAAGAAGGGCGGTTTAAACTGTATAAGCTGTCATTTGCACTGGGCCTTGACTGGGAGGAACATTGTACGCTGTTCTCTAAAGTTTTCAGGATGAAAACGTATCTGCGGACACCTGTCGAATTTTGCCTCACTTACTGCAAAAAAGAGAAGTTGAGCTATGCGGAAGCCTTTGATTTATATGTGCAGTACTGCAGCCAAAGAAAAGACTCCGGCACTAATGGGAGCGGGGATTATCAGGCGACAAGAGCGATAGGCGAAGATATTTTCTCACTTAAAAAAGATGAGTTTCTTACTTCGATTATAAAAAACGGAAATAATTACTTTATTGACAGTAAAACCATACGCAAAAACATCAGCAGTATTCTGGATATCGGAAACCGATTGATCAACGAAAATGATATGGGTCTTATACAGGAAGAATTATATGATGTCGGATATAAATTACATGATGGTGAATATTATAGAAACACAAAAAAGGGAATTCCCGAGCCGCTCCGTTCCGAATTTTATGTCAGTGTGGAATCCGCGCTAATTGATTCCGGCATGAGACGGAATAACCTGCAGCTGAGAAAGATCTATATTCTTTTGAAGCTTCTGTATATCAGACCAACACAAAGAAAATCCGCCTTTGTGGAATTTATCAATGATATTGACGATGATCTTCTGTCCATGAATCTTCCGATGCTTTATTACTCGGATGATTTTGACAGGGGCATTATTCTGGCGGCTGCTTATATCACCGTATACGGAGGATTGGGTGAATTTTCCGATAAGCATGATTTTCCGTTATCTGATATTATAACTGCCATCGTCATTGGGCCCAACCCATAAAGCTGATTTGTAACACTTTTTCCATGACATACTGCCTGAAAAGTAATATCATCAGGGTATCAGATGGAGCAATGTCCTGTTGAGAAGGATCAGCCCCATACAAAGAAGCTTTCGGAGGGATTTTATGTGCAAGATGTGGATAGAAGACGACAGAAAACCGCTCAACCCAGGTGACAAAATCATCGTTAAGGGAATGTGTTTCAGAATAACGGGGGAATGTGGGCGCGGCAACAGCCGTATTGTGTACTATGCAAAGGATGACAAAGGCCGGAAGGTTCTTATCAAGGAACTTTATCCCGTAGGAATGGGTATTAAACGAAAGGGAGAAATCCGTCTGGATGTCCCGGAGGAACACCTTCAAGCAATGAAGAATTTCAAAAATGATGCAGATATTGAACTGAGAAACGAAGACTCTACCAATAACGCAACAGTATTTACTTTTTATGATGATAAATATGAGGATGTGTATTATTCCGTTTCAGCCTATGATGCCGGAATGACACTTGAAAATTGGCTTGAAGAGGAGAAAAAAGAAAAAACCGGATATATTTGTTCTCTGCTGAAGATCTGTCAAAAAATATCCCAGATTCTTCAGGCATATCATGAGAAAAACTATATCCATCTTGATGTAAAACCAAGTAATATTCTTGTCAAAAAAGACGATTCTGTCTTGTTTTTTGACTTTGATTCCGTTTATAAAATACAGGATATAAAGGACAGAGGAGTTTCATTTAGTCCGGGTTATACTGCACCTGAGGTACAGTATCCAGAACGCTGGTGCGATATCGACCCGGATCGTACAGATATTTATTCTGTCGGGGCGATATTGTATGAAGGGATTTTCGGGAAAATCCCCGGACGAGAAGTAAGACAGGCACGTTATGTGCCGGATTATTCCTCTGTGGATGGTTTGAAAAAGCTTTCGCCGGCATTACTGCCAAAGCTGACGGAGATTTTCAAGCATACTTTGACGAATTCTATTCTTTCACGATTTAAAAATGCGGATAAATTGTGCCGTGCATTAACCGAGGCTGTTGAAACAGCAGAACGGAAACAGTTTATTCTGAATATAAATCCCCGTTCAGAATTGAGCAACGCCGTTAAACGTGATGCAGAACTATCTGATATACATAAAGCACTGACAGCACAAGGAAAAAAGGCGGCATATATCTGCGGAACGGGCGGTACAGGAAAAACCGAGCTTGCCCTGCAGTATGCGGAAACATACAGAACATACTACCACACCATACAGAAAGTAACCTACCGTAAAAATCTGTCAGCAACCATCTCCGCTATTGAAATTCGTAACGGAACAGCAGATATTGACAGTATTTGCACAATACTGAATGAAGCCGTTGGAGATATCCTGATTATCATTGATGATTTTAAGACGGCAGAAGGCGACAGTGCGGTTCTCAAAACACTTCTTGACAAGTCAGATGAAAGGGTTCGTTTCATTATTACATCACGGAACAGCGCTGATTGTCTGGACGGTATCGACAAATCTCTTTTCAAAATAAGTACAGACAACAAACCTTCCGTTGAACTCAGGAGAGAGATTACAAAAATAGTGCTTGAAGCTGCCGATCAAAAAGGACAGCCGTACTGTAATCAGATCATAGAATTTCTTGAAAGTGTCAATTATCATTTTCTGACAACTGCTGTTTTTGCCGATGCTTTAAGGGAATTTCCGTCAACACAGTATCAGTTTTTTTTCAATGATCTGAAGAACGGCATTTTTTCCCCGGATATGCCGTTCGATAATATAAGAAAAATCTTTAGCCGGAGGAGATTTACTCCGGCAGGAAAATATATTATGCGGAATGCTTTACTGTTGTCAGATGATGGTATGGCGGAAGAAGATTTTCTGCGGCTTATTGATGTAGAACAGAAAAAGTATTTTTGCAGCAACGCCGATTGTGATAAGCTTGTCAAAGGAAGCTGGCTCAAACGTGAACGGCGAAACGGAGAAAAATATATTATGATGCACCCGATCATCAAAGAGGTATGTTTCAATGAATTATGGCTTCAGGCAAAGGACGGTTTTGATCCTGATGTTTTCTGCAAGTTTGTCGGCAGTCTGAACAAACGTCTCTCTGACAGGTGGGACAACCCAAAAGACTATCCCAAAAACATGAAGGATACGGAAGATGATATTGACGTGGTCAATAATCTGTTTGAGTTGTTGTCCAGATCAGAAAATTCAAAAATGACAGTCACCCTGTCTGAAACTATGCGGTCTGAGCTGACAGATATCCTCAGCTATTATTCATATACCAACCAATATGATGAATGCTGGAAGGTATGTGAAACGTTGCTGAAAACAGACGGTCTGACAGCAGACGAAGCATATTCCATATACACGCATACGGCCAATATGTACGCCTTAGCGGCACCGTATATTTTGAACGATTCTCAGATATATTCACAACTGAAAGATCGTTTTCAACAATTAAGGGAAACTATCCTTTCATGGATACAAAAAACCGTTTCATGGGATTTTTGCAATACTTCTGATACGGTGGAATTATGGATCACACTGGCAGAGTGTTTATATGAAGATAAAGAAACCTCTTTGTCTTATGCCAAACAAGTTTTACTGTTCATACCACAATACTGTAATGCTACCTGGAAGACAGCCGTCAATATTCTGAGAACAGGCATTTTGTGCTTAAATTTGAAATGCGAAGATGAGGCAAACATCTGCTTGGAACTGCTTGACAGTATGCGCTCAAAGGACAAAGAATATGAGCAGCTGAGAGGTGAGAATGCCTCTGATTTTACGATGGACATGAACCATATTCCTTTGATCTGTTATTGTGCCTTGAAAAGCTGTATGTTTTTTTTCAAAGACGAATTTGACCAGGCTATCCCCTACAGCATTGTTTCAAATTTTCTTTTTTCAGATTGTGTATTTGGGCGATATTATCGGAAAGGCATGACAGAAGAAGCGGAAGATATCGATGAGGTATCAACAGACGAACAACTGACACCAATAGATATTTTTTCTGCAATGGAACTTCGTACATATGCTGTTTGTTGGGATTTATTGCTACTTTTATGTCAAAATTCTGTCAAAGTTGGTAACAATGAACCTTCTGATCTTATATCGGAGATTATAGAGGATTACTGTTTTGAAAGAAAAGATTATATACATGCTGTCCGAAATATTGACGCCTTTGATGGTTTAGACCCCAGTGATTTCAGCAAAGAAGGCATTATCACAGCTTATGAGCAGGAAGCCGAACAATACCGTCAGGCCGGAGATGAGCAAAAAGCGGATTTTTATGCGGAAAGGGCAGACATTATCCGGAAGGACTTTGACAACAGACGCAATATGATAGCAGATTTGTTATACCCTGATACAATATCTGAATAAGCAAAAAAGATTTTACAGCGCACAAGGCATAAAAGCCTGTGCGTTGTTTTTGTAACTGTTTTTCCGTGAAATTATATTTTAGAAATGATAGTATTATTACAGAAACCAAACCGCTTCTGACATATCATATATCCATCAAAGGAGGAACAAAGTATGAATGCTAAAAGAAAAAGAGAAATCAAAAACATTGTTGTCCGGGTAGGCGTTCCCATCCTGATAAAAGCGGGCATTGGTGCCATTGCCGGTGCCGTTTCAAATTCGATTGAAAGCAGACGGGAAGCCCAAAGAACCGCACTCGAGCTTGAAAAGCTTGGCACGGAACGCCAGGAACTGCTGAATGAGCCTTTCGGCAAATGGCGAAACAGAGATAAGATCATGGAAATTGACAGAGAGATATTCTATATGGGAGGTAATTAACATGAATGAAATAATCACTTCGGTAAGCCCCGCCGTCATTACAAGTTCTTCCCGCATTATGCAGGAAGCTGAATTGGCACAGGGAAATATATCGGTTTACGGAAAAGTTTCCGATTTCTTATGTGTCAGCATGGATCAGATTGATCAGTGTTCTCATGAAATATCCGGCTGGGTAAGTGATAAGGCCATCCATGCGGTACAGGATAAATACTATCATGATAACGAACATAAATTCCGGAGCGCACGCCGTCGACATATATACATCTCACCATCAGAACGGCGGAAAATGGAGTTCAAAAGTCAAGCGGCAGGCATAGGAGCTGGACTGCTGACTGAACTTGGTATTCAGCTGAGTTTCCGTGGACTGCAGATATTGGCACATAACCGGGAAGAATATAAAACCTTTGAGCAGATGTATGCCGTGTTATGTCTATTCCTTCAAGATGCAGAAAAAGGTTCAGATATAGAACTTGCTGCTGCAGAACTTAGCAAGATACGCAATTCTTTCCCGATTTCTGTCAGAAAAAAGAGAAAGTTGCGGAAAAAATATTCCGAAGCCGATCAGATAGGAAAGCTGAATCCTTCCCGTATCCTTTCCGGAAATAACACACAGCTACGAGATGCAACCGCCTATTTTCTTACAGCATTGAATAAGCAGCTTTACAAAGATGAAAAGCCGAGATATGATACTCTTGCAAATTATTACAGTCTGCTCGATCTGAACGGTACATACGGAAAAAGCATGATGGAAGAAACCGGTATAGTTTATGATGAGATCGCCATGAATCAGGCCATCTATCTGGATTTATCCAGACGAATCACCAAGAAACTGGCTGTCAAAATGCCTGATATTGATGTCCGGCAGATTATCAGCAGAAATGCGCAGGCTGCCAAATTTGATCCTTATGCAGTCCATCGAAGAAAGGTAAAAACCGCCTCCATTGGTTTGGTAGAAGCATTGATTAGTATTTTAGACAAAAGACCGGATATCTTTATTCAGGGTATGTCTACAGCATTATCCCAGTTTACACAGGATGAAAGGCTGATCGATTCTGCACAGGAGTTGTGCAGAGAATTGCCCATCGGATCAAAGGATGCCGAAAATATCCTGCAGGAATCGGTTGCAGGAGCACAAACAATAAAGGCTGTATGCGACAAAAACGATGACAATACACCAGTTAATAATTGATAATGGCTTAAAAAATTTTGCTTCATTCTGAAAGGAAGGATTGTCACGTTTTATTTGTTTAATATAATAACCGGTATACTGGAATGCGGTTGGTTAGCTTTCGGGATTGCTCATGCTATGCCATTGTGGCAGATACTCTGCTATCCGCTTGCATACTATCTGGGAAAACTGTTTCCGAAGCTATTTTCACTCCCTAAAAAATTGCTTTTTGTCTTTTGCTCTGTCACTCTGATAGCAGCAGTAATATTGACTTTCGTTCCTATGCCTGATATTGTCAGATTTGTGCTGACCTGTCTTTGTTTATTTCTGCTGTCGGCGGTAATACAGACTGTCAAAGACAGCATAAAAAGCGGCGAACATAGCCTTTTAAAGCGTTTTTTCCGTGTGGCAGGCTTTGCACTCTCTCCGCTTGCAGCTTTCAGACCTCAGATAATTCTTTTTGTGGCTGTAGTTATAGCTTTCTGCGGACTGACAAAATACACCGACAGGGAATATCATTTTACTGTACCTGATTTTAAGGGCGGATATTCTATTGCTATACTGTTTCATCAGCTTCATTACTTTTTCTATACACATATAACCATTGCCGCCGTAAGCATTGCATTAAGCAAACAGCCTCCGGGAATTGATGCTCTGGGCTATGCCTTCACCCGCAACCCTGCCGCCTTTGGGAGTATTGCAGGTATTCTGATCTTCTCCGGCACACGGATAATATACATCCTGTCAGAACATATTTTTGATGCTGTATAATAAAACTTGACACAATCCAAACAAACGAAGTATAGTAAAAGAAAAAGGAGAGTGTCGAAAATGGGAACAGGAAGACAATACAATGAAGAATTCAAAAAGCAGGCAATACTGCTT
>Ga0326512_10000804_pt1 | contig 26429 bp, 44 predicted proteins | sample 1_2617_0518_D_FD_203652 | JGI IMG/M metagenome (GOLD analysis project Ga0326512, IMG submission 203652) | Bovine rumen microbial communities from UC Davis, California, United States - 1_2617_0518 | ecosystem: Host-associated > Mammals > Digestive system > Stomach > Rumen | place: USA...
GTTTCGATAAATTCGTAGGAATTTTTGAAAACCCCCTAGAAAGTGAGATGGATATGGAAACTAAAAAACAACCTAAGCTAATTAAGGACTTAGACAAACTTAACAAGATATTTAGTCAAGATGGCAATATTTTAGCATTATCATTGCTTGACAAGGCAAAGTTCATGGAAACTACATTACAAGAACTACAAGATAAAGTAGTTGAGGGCGGTGTAGTAACAAAAATGTGTCAAGGCAAGTATGATATAGATAGAGCTAACCCAGCATTGCAAGCATACAATGTAACAATCAAGAATTATACTAGTGTAATAAAACAATTAAACGATATGCTACCTAAGATAGATCCAAATACGGATGACTTTGATAGTTTCGGTGAGTAATTATGTACATAGAACAATATTATAAATACATACAAGAAAACCCTACTAAGACAAATCATAAAATCAAGGTAGTATATAAAAAACTAGTAAATGATATAAAAAAGCCAAGGCAAGTAACTTATTTCAATAAGCTAACTGGTGAGAATGAAACTCACACTTACATATTCGATGAAGCGAGAGGTCAACTACCGATAAAGTTTATTGAAACATTCTGTAAGCAGTCAAAAGGCAAATGGGCTGGTAAGCCACTAAAATTAGAATTATACCAGAAAGCATTTATAGAAGCATTATATGGTTTCATAGATGAGGACACTGGTGCAAGGAAATATAGAAAAGGAATATTCTTTATAGGCAGAAAGAATGGCAAGTCAACTATGGATAGCGGACTTGCTAATTTTATGCTAACAAAAGATGGTGAAGGCGGTGCTGAGATATACTCAGTCGCTACCAAAAGAGAACAAGCCAAAGTAGTCTGGGATGAAGCCAAAAGGATGATAAAGAAATCACCAGAGTTAAACAAAAGAATAAGATGTCTAGTAGGCGGAATATACTACGATAGAACTGATAGCTTTATGAAGGCATTAGCAAGTGATAGCAATTCACTAGACGGACTAAATGCTCACTTTGTAATTGCTGATGAGGTGCATGCATGGAAAGATAAAAACTTACTAGATGTCATGTACGATAGTATGTCAGCCAGAGAACAACCATTACTAATAGAAACATCAACAATGGGAACGATACGAGAGAGTGTATTCGATAATGAATACGATTACGCATCGGAAATCATAGCTTCATATGAAGGCTTAGGAGAAACCATTGATGAAACTATCCTACCAGTAATATACGAACTAGACAAACCAGATGAATGGCAAAATGAAGAAAGCTGGTACAAGGCTAACCCTCGGACTTGGTACAATAAAAAATATCAAGGACTTACGAGATAAAGTACAAAGAGCTAAAAACAACCCTACTGAGCTTGTAAATTTACTATGTAAAGATTTCAATGTCAGACAAAACGAACAAGACAAATGGCTAACCTTTGACATAGTAGATAATACAGATATATACGAGATGGAACAAATAAAAGACAGCTACGCAATAGGCGGTGTCGATTTATCAAGTACAACTGACTTAACATGTGCAACCCTAATGATTGTCAAGAATGGAATAAAATACGTATCGCAACAATACTTTATAGCGAGCGATAGGTTAGAGTTCAAGATTAAAGACGATAAGATACCATATGACTTATGGGAAAAACGTGGACTTGTAACAATATGTGAAGGTGCAAAGGTAGACTACACAAAAGTAACAGAATGGTACTTGAAGATGAAAGACGAATACGATATCGCACCACTATGGATAGGTTATGATCCATGGAATAGTAACTACTGGATAGAAGAAATGAAAGAATATGGCTTTGAAATGTTAGAGGTAAGACAAGGTGCAAAAACCATGTCAAACCCTATGAAACAATTAGAAGCTGATTTGATTGAAAAGAAAGTCAATTACAACAACAACCCAGTATTAAAATGGTGTCTATGCAATACTGCTGTAAAGAGGGATGAAAACGATAACATAAGACCAGTAAAAGGTCAAAAACAAAGAGCCAGAATAGATGGTGCGGTAAGTCTAATAATAGCTTATTGCGTACTATTCGAGAAAATGACTGATTACTTAAATATGCAAGGAGAATAAAAATGGAATTTAGAAATTTGTTTGATGCAGTATTCGGTAGCAAGAAAAAAGAGCCAATGCTAAACAGCTATAAAGTTTTGAATGGATACGATGCAATATTTACATCAATAAGCAATGATATCTACAATAGCAAAGTAGCAAGAACTGCAATAGACAGAATAGCAACTCACTCAGCAAAGCTAACACCAAAGCATATACAAAACGATATCAATCACCCAATCAAAGGTGACATCAATTACATATTACAAACAAGACCAAACTCAATAATGAGTACTTACGATTTTATTTATAAGATAGTATCGCAATTATATACATACAATAATGCGTTTGTATTCATAGCAAAAGATAGAAGCGGAAACATAAGCGGTTTCTATCCAATACTAAGTTATGAAGATAAACTATTACAAGATAAGAGCGGTAACGTATATCTAAGATTTAAGTTCATAAATGGCAAGAGCTATACATTGCCTTACAATGAAATCATACATTTGAGAAGATTTTACAACGAGGATGATTACTGGGGCAGTTCAAATAAAGTGCTAAAAACTGATATAGAAACAGCACACACATCAAGCGAGGGTATCAAGAATGCAATCAAAACCACAAATAGCTTAAAGGGTATCCTAAACTTTACAAACGGAATGCTAAAAGCTGAGGACATCAAAAAAGCACGTGATCAATTTGTAAAAGATTTCATTGCAGAAGGAAATAAAAGCGGTATCGGTGCATTAGACACAAAAGCAAGCTATCAATCAATAGACATGAAACCAGTAACACTAACCGATGCTCAACTAGAAAGAGTAAATCAAAATATTTATGATTATTTCGGTATATCAGAGGAAATCATAACAAACTCATACACAGCTGAACAATGGAATGCATTTTTTGAAGGTGTAATTGAGCCATTATCAATTCAATTAAGTGAAGCATTTACATATGCGATATTCTCAGATAATGCAATAAGAGATGGACATAAGATAATCTTTACAACACACAGATTACAATATGCAAGTTTAGACCAAAAGATAAACTTAATAAAGACAATATCAGCATATGGCATGATAAAGACAGATGAAGCCAGAGAATTATTAGACATGCCACCACTAGGCGGTGAAGAAGGCGAAAAGATACTACAAAGTTTGAATAACATAGATACAAGCATCGCAAATCAATACCAAGGGGGAGAATAATGGAGAAAGCAGTAAAAGAGATAAGACTATCAGAGATGAGAGCATTATCAGAAAACGATGAAATGATAGTAGAAGGCTACGCAGTAGTTTTTGATAGTGTAACAGACTTAGGATGGATAAAAGAGGTAGTAGATAGAAACGCATTTAATGGATGCGACATGAGTGATGTATGCATGAAATACAACCACTCAGACGAATTACTAATCATGGCAAGAACACGTAACAATTCATTACAACTAATGGTAGATGACCATGGACTTAAAATAAGAGCAAAGCTAATACCAACAACACAAAACAAAGACTTATACATGATGATACAAGATGAATTACTAACAAAGATGAGCTTTGCGTTTACAGTAGCAGAAGAAGAAATGGACTATGCAACAGATACAAGAAGAATACTAAGAATTGACAAATTATTCGATGTATCAGTAGTAGATGTACCAGCATACGAAAGCACAGAGGTATTTGCACGTTCAAAAGAAAAGTATGAAGAAGAAAAAGAAAAAAGAGCTAAACTAGAACTAGCAAAGAAAAAAGCAATAGCAATGTTAAGTTTATAATACTCGAAAGTAAGCAGTGGTAGAACTGCTTATTTTTATGCGGTAGAGCTAAATAGAGTTTTTATAAATAGGCGGTAGAGCCTAAATCTAAGAAAGGAGTTACAACAATGACTTTAGAAGAAAAAAGAGATTTAATCAATTCTGCTGAAACAGAAGAAGAACTAGCTGAAGCAGTTGAAACAATAGAAGCTGATAAAGAGCCAGAAGAAATAATTGAAGAAGCTAAGGAAATCGTAGAAGAAGCAGAAGAAAAATCAGAGGAAGCATCAGAGGAAAAGACAGAAGAAGCACCAGAAGAAATTACACCAAGTGAAGAAAGATCACTATTAAGAGATACTACAAATTTAGAAAAAAGAAGCGTAGTACAAGTAGAAACAATTGAAAGAAAAGGAGAACAAATAATGGAATTTAGAAATTCAAAAGAGTATGTAGAAGCATACGCAGACTATGTAAAAGGAATTAAAGACGAAAAAGAACTAAGAGCATTAGTAACAACACAAGGATATGCTACTGGAAATAGTGCAGTAGTAGAAGTACCAGATATGGTATATGACATCGTAAAAACAGCATGGGAAAGAGAAGATTTAATGCGTAAAGTAAGAGCTTTAAGCGTTAAAGGAAACATGAAAGTTCAATTTGAAGTATCTGGATCAGATGCATCAGTACACACAGAAGGACAAAGTGCAGTATCAGAAGAAGAATTAGTGTTAGGTGTAGTAACATTAACACCAGTATCAATTAAGAAATGGATCTCAGTATCAGATGAAGTAATCGACATGAGAGGAGAAGAATTTTTAAGATACATCTATGATGAATTAACATATAGAATTGCTAAGAAATCAGCTGACACATTAGTAAGCAAGATTGCTCAATTGCCAGCTACATTACAAGCTGATGAAAGCGGAGTATATAGCTCAGTATCAGCTAACAAAGTAACAGAAGCACCAGCAATTGGAACAATTGCAAAAGCTATTGCTAACTTATCAGATGAAACATCAGACATCTCAGTAGTAATCAACAAATTAACATATGCTGATTTCAAAAATGCTCAATACGCAGCTAACTATGCAGCTGACATCTTTGAAGGTGCAGATGTAATATTCAACAACTCATTGCCAGCTTTCTCAGCAGCTAGTGGAAACGCAGTATATGGTATCGTAGGAGATTTCAACCATGGTGCATTAGCTAATTTCCCAAGCGGTGAAGGAATTGAAATGAAATACGATGATGCTACACTAATGACAGCTGACTTAGTAAGAATATTAGGTAGAAGATATGTAGCAGTAGAGCCAGTAGCTGATAAATCATTCGCTTTATTAGTAAAACCAGCATCAGTTTAATAGAAAGGAACTTATATGGAAAACTTACTAGCAACAGCTAAACAAACACTAAGTATAGTATCAACTAGCACAGCAAAAGATAGCGAAATCGAAATGCTCATCAATGCTGGAATAGCTGATATGAAAAGACAAGGCATCATAGTAGATAATAACTCAAACGAATTAGTAGTAGCAACTATTATGATGTTTGTCAAAGGACATTTCGGTAATGTAGAGCTAAAAGAAAAAGAACTAGCTCAAAATACATATAAGTTATTATGTACAAATCTAAGCCTATCAGAAGAATATAAGGGGGAATAAAAATGCAAGACGTAGTATGTACTTTAATTAAGAAAACCTTTACAACAAATTCAATAGGGGTAGAAACCAGTACAGAAACAAGAACGGAATGTCCGATAATCAAAGTAGAAAGTATCTACGAAAGAGAATACTACGAAGCTAACCAGAGTGGGTACAAGCCCACTCTAAGGCTTCGCATAAGTACACTAAACTATAATCAAGAACAAGAACTAGTCTATATGGACACAACATATACGATAATAAGAGTTGAAACAAAAGTAGATGAAACTATACTAATATGCGAGAGGAAAATAGGCGATGTCGATTAAACCAAGTGAGCTAGCTAATCAAATAGAAAAGTATTTGAAGGAATACAAAGAGGACATCGATGAAGATGTAAGAAACAATGCTAACTCAATAGCCAAAGAGGTACAAGCCGAACTAAAAAGAATATCACCAGTCGACCATTCATCAGATAGAGGTAGACACTATGCAGATGGCTGGAAGATATCAAGTAGCACTAGCACAAACTATGTATCAAAAAAGGTATACAATGCGACAGACTATCAACTAACGCATTTATTAGAGTTCGGTCATACAGATAGAGCTGGCGGTCATGTAAATGCACAGCCACATATCAGACCAACCGAGGATAAGTATAGAACTAAATTTGAAAAAGACTTAGAAAGGGATATAAAGAAATGACATTCTCAGAATTAAAACAAAGATGTGCTGAACAAGGTATCAAATATGCATATGGTAGATTTAAGAAACCAACTGAGCCACCACATTTAGTAGCATTCGAGGTATCAAGTGAAAACTTTATAGCTGATAATATCGTATACAAAAAAATACATCAAATGCAAATGGACTACACATTCTTAGACAAAGATTTAGTAACACAAAACAAAATAGAAGATAACATCCTAGGTGACATACCATGGGAGAAAACAGATGAGATTTACTTACAACAAGATGAATGCTGGCAAGTATCTTATATGTTCAATATAGAGGAGGAATAAAATGAGTAAAGTTAAATTCGGTATATCAAACTGCCACTATGCAGTAATCACTGAAACACAAAACGGAATTACATACGGAACACCAGTAGCATTACCAGGTGCTGTATCATTCTCAGCAGATCCAGAAGGTGAAACATCACCATTCTATGCTGACAACATCGTATACTATCAATCAGTATCAAATCAAGGATACTCTGGAGATTTAGAACTAGCTCAAATCAGCGATGCATTCGCAAAAGACGTACTAGGACAAATTGAAGATAGCAATGGTGCTTTAATTGAAAGCTCAAACGATGTAAACAAGAAATTCGCTTTGATGTTCCAAATTGAAACAGATGATAAAGCTCGTAGAGTTGTTTACTACAACTGCACAGCTCAAAGACCATCATCAGAAGCAAATACAAAAGAAGAAAGCATCGAGCCACAAACTGATACATTAAACATTACAATGACAGCAAGAAGCACAGATCAAGCTGTAAAAGCAGTGTTACCATTAACAGATGACAATGCAGATGTATACAACGCATTCTTTACACAAGTATACGAAAAAGCAACTGCATCTGTATAATCAAAGAAAGGAACGAATACAATGAAAAAAATAACAATAAGCGATAAAGAGTATGACATTAACTGCAATGCTCTAACAAGATTTAATTACAAAAAAATATTCAATACTGGAATATTTGAAGATATCCAAAGAATAAACAATTTCAATATAGAACAAGAAGAACTAAGACTAAAATTAGAAAAAGAAGGAAAAGCAAAAGAACTAATAGATGCAGAAATAAACAATATGATGCTAGGAAAACTAGATGACATATTGGATGCAATACAAAAGATAGCTTATATAGAAATATATACAGCTAACCCAAAAATAGGAAGTTTCGAGGAATGGCTAGGAACTATTGAAAAAATAAACTTATCAGAGCCATGGATAGCTGAGGTAACCGAATATGCGGTTAACTCATTTCTTGGATAGTGAACTCGAAACAGAACTCAAAAGAATGCCTAAGAGTAAAAGCGATGCAATAGAACGATTAGTAGAACATCGATTTATTGCTAACTGCTTAAAAATAGGCTTGACAATGCAAGATTTACAAGAACTAGAATACAAGGATGTAGCCAAAATAATGATTTGTTATTTAGAAGATAACAACCCTAAGAAAGAGCGAATGGCTACACAACAAGACATAGATAAACTATTCAAATAGGAGAAAAGATATGGCAAAAGTAAAAGGCTTAGTAGTTGAGATTGGTGGAGATACCTCTGGTCTACAAAAAGCATTACAAAGTGTAAGTAAACCAGTAAAACAATTAACTGCTGAAATAGCAAATATAAATAAAGCCTTAAAATTTGATACTAAAAACCCAGAATTACTAGCTCAAAAACATAAAATATTAGAAAAAGAAATCTCAGAGGTAACAACAAAACTAGAAGCTCTAAAAAAGGCTCAAAGTTCAATGACAGCCAAAGAGATAGAAGATAATGCTGATAAGTATCGCAAACTACAAACTGAAATATTAACAACTGAAACATATCTAAAACAATTAAACTATGAAGCTAGCAATTCAAAGAAATGGTCAGATACATTCGCATCAATAAGTAATAGCTTAGGAAAGCTAGGTAGCAAATTATCAGAGATAGGATCAAGCCTAACAAAGAATGTTACACTACCTATACTAGGAATAGCAACCGCTGGTGTTAAACTTAATACAGACCTAGAAAAGACAGAAACATCATTTGAAACATTCCTAGGATCAAGTGAAGAAGCTCAAAAAGTAGTAGCAGAAATCAGAAAAGATGCTAGTAAGTCATTATTTGATACAAGCTCATTATTAAGAGCTAACCAATTACTTATATCAACTGGAGAAAGTGCTGGAGATGCTAGACAAGTAGTAAACGCATTAGGAAATGCTGTACTTGCAACTGGTGGTGGAAATGATGAGCTAACCAGAATGGCAAGTAACTTACAACAAATCAAGAATGCTGGTAAAGCAACCGCAATGGACATCAGACAATTCGCATATGCTGGAATTGATGTATATGGAATACTAGCTCAAAACCTAGGTGTAACAACCGCCGAGGTTAAAGAGATGGATGTTACATATGAAGATTTAAGTAAAGCACTAATACAAGCTGGTCAAGAAGGTGGCAAATACTATGGTGCAACCGAAAAAATGGCTCAAACATTAACTGGTAGAATTCAAGCACTAAAAGTACAAATACAAGAAATGCTAATGAGCCTAACAGAAAGCCTAATGCCAATCATTGAAAAGATAGTAGGTAAAGTAGGTGAGCTAATAAACAAGTTCAATAAGCTATCACCACAAACAAAAGAGATAATAACCAGAGTGGGCTTATTCGCTGCAGCTGCTGGTCCAGTACTAGTAATAGTAGGAAAGCTAATAAGTGCTGGATCTACAATATTTAGTACACTTTCAAAGGTAACTAGTGCAGTAGGAAAAGCAGCAAGTGGTATAGGCGGTTTAAGTAAAGTCATGTCAGCATTAACTGGTCCAGTAGGAATAGTAATAGCAGTAGTAACAGCTTTAATTGGAGTATTCGTAGCTTTATGGAATACAAACGAAGAATTTAGAAATAAAGTAATGGAATTATGGAATGGCTTAGTTAGTTTCTTTCAAGAAAGCATACTACCAGTTATTCAAAGTATAGGCTCATTGATACAAAGTGTAATAGAAACAATATGGTCAGTAATTCAAACAATATGGGATGCAATTAGCCCATTCTTAGTAGAAATATTTAGTACAATAGTAGACTGGTGGAATACAACTGGCAAAGACATCATGGGAACAATCATGGAGGTGTTCGGTTTCTTAATCGACATCGTAAAGCAAATCTGGGATAACGTAATAAGCCCAATAGTAAAATTCTTGACAGAGGTACTAAAACCAGTAGTACAAGTAGTAGCTGGAGTAATAACATCAGTTATTAAAGGGGCATTTGATTATTTCTCAGATATCTGGAATTCAGTAAAGCAAATATTCCAAGGCATAATAGATTTTATATCTGGAGTATTTACTGGAAACTGGGAAAAAGCATGGGAAGGCGTCAAAAACATATTCAAAGGAATAGTAGAAGGCTTAGTAGCAATATTCAAAGCACCAATCAACTTTATTATTGACATCATCAATGGTGTAATTGATGGCTTAAACCATATCAAGATACCAGACTGGGTACCTGGAATAGGTGGCATGGGCTTTAACATTTCTAAGATACCAAAACTAGCAAAAGGTGGTATAGTAAGCGAAAGCACACTAGCAATGATAGGCGAAGGCAAATCAGACGAAGCGGTAATACCACTAGACAGAACACTAACAAAATACATGGCAGAAGCAATGAAAAAAGCTGGTGCTAGTCAACCAATACAAGTAAATTTCTATCCTCAACAAATGACAGAAGCGGAAATGGATAGAGCATTCAATTATATTGACCGCAGATTTGGACTTGCTTATTAGACTACTCTTAGGAATATTTGGAATAGGCGTAATAATAGACTTGATAACACTATCACAGAAACCAGCAAAGTATTATACTTAAAAAAAGAGGCAGTCAATAGACTGCTTCTTTTTATGGGAGAAAAAAACATGGTCAGAGAATTCAATTTGATAAATAATAAAGGTCAAAGATATTCACTAATGGACATAGAGAATAGCACATTGATGACAGATCCAACTGGTCTAGGCTATTCATACTCAGATGAATACGAACAACTAGGAAATACCTTTATAAGCAATTTAAGAAAAATAGAACAAGGACAGATACAAGGTACTTTGAATTTCTTAGAATATGACACATACAGAAATATAATAAACTTTATAGAAAAGTCAGAAGGTCTAAGATTTGAATACAAAGTACCATATACAGATGGAGAAAAGACATACTATAAAGATGTTCAATTACAAAGCATAACCAAAACCGAAAAAATGACAAATGGAATAATAAGCGAAAGTGTAATATTCAATTCGCTATCTTTATGGTACACAGAAAACATCGCTACATATGAAATGAGCGGTGGCGATGATGAAATGAGATGGAATTTCACATGGGATGCAAGATTTAGTAACTATTCAGTAAGGTCATTGACATTCGTAAATGATGGACATGTAGAAGCACCAATCGAGGTAAGAATAGACGGAAACGTACAAAACCCTAAAATACAATTATACATTGAAGGAATACTATATCAAGAAGTACCATTTACAATAACACTAACACCATATGAAAAACTTTTATATGGTACAAAAGAAAACGATTTTTATTTATTAAAAGAAGAAGGAGATGGAACTACAAGTAACATATTCAATTTATCGGTAGTAGAATTCAATAACGATAATGTTATAAGACTACCACAAGATAAATCATGTGAACTAAGACTAGTAGCTGATAACGATATACAATCAGCACAAGTAAAGATATTTACATACTATAAAGCTATATAGGAGAAAAATATGAATATTAAATTCAATGGCAATACTTATGTAGCAACCTATAACGAACAGACTGGATACTATGAGCTAGAACTAACCGCACCAAATATTGGTGGAGTATATCAAGCTGACATCGAATACATAAACATACTAGGTGAGATAGCAACCGCTCAAAAAGACATCCAGATACTAGCTAAGCCTACGATAGAGATACATCAAAACAAGACTTTTATGTGGATATTCTCATTTCAAGATTTTTCAGTAAAAGACTGCATAGAGATACCACAATACGAAATCAACATGGATGAAGAAACCAATGCAACGTCAACATTTGTAGTTTTGAAACAAACAGAAGCAAAGGCTAGGGATATAATCGCAATCAAAAAAGATGGCGGTATCGTTTACTGGGGAACTATTGAAGAAATACAAAAAGAAGGTGAAGGAATAAAATACACTTACACCGCAAAGTACATAACAAACTTATTTGATAGATTTATAAAACTTGGAAATAGTCAAGTAGTAAGAACAACTGGACTTGAAGATTTTATAAGCAATGAAATAAGTTCGAATTTCACAGAATCTACTGATAGCTTTATAAATATCGACTGGCTAGATGTAGAGGTCAAAACACATACACCAAAAGAAACATCAGTAACAAACGTAGACAATGGCATATACAACTTACATACATGGATGACAAACTGCACACAGAATTACAACATAGTATATCAATTTGAAATCGTAGATAACCGATTAAAAATGAGCATAACTAACCAAGAGCCTACTAAGGAATTGATAGACGTAAATGCTCAACCAATAAGCGGTTATGAGGAAGTATTTGAAACTGATGTAGTAGCAAAAGTATCGGTGCTTTATTCAAAAGTAAATGACCAAGAACAAGCTGGAGAATATACGCTATACTTAAAAACAGATAGAACAACAACTACAAACATGAACGATCCAGATAGAGCTGACGGAAAAGTAACAACAATTTACACAGAAAACTACGAAGATGCTAACCAATCAGCACTAGATGAGATGAAATCAAACACATACAATCATAATATTACGTTCAATTACTTAGATAGATACATACCAATCGGAACACCAATAGCAATAAAGACTAAAGAGTCGGCTATATATGACACTTATATATCAGCGGTAACAATAACAACATCTAAATTTTATCAATACACATGCGGTAATATAAGAGTTAAATTTATAGACAAATTATTAAAGGAGAAAAAATAATGTTAAAAGGTCAAGTATTCGCAAATCAATTATTTGAAAATCAAATGTTCGCTTTATTCATTGACACATTTGCAAATGGCACAAATGGTGTAAGCAACAACTACAAAAACGGAATGGCAGTAACATACTCTGGCTCAAACGTAACAATAGACAGCGGTGCTATTTTAATTCAAGGAAGATTACTAGAAGAAGATACATCAACAACAATCTCAGCTGGTGCAGATAACATGTACTGCAAACTAATTATTGAAATAGACTTAGACAAAACAAATACTACAACAGAATTCAATCAAGGTGCATACAAGATAATCAAAGGTGCTAATGCTTATCCAGCACTAACACAAACAAACATCGTAAAAAACAATGCTGGAGTATATCAATACGAGCTAGCAAGATTTAGAAACCCTAGCTCTGGAATTACAGACTTTCAAGATATGAGAACATTTATAGACTTTGAAGATATCTACGAGGAAATCAGACAACACATACAAGACATAGATGATGGCTCTTTATGGGTATTAAAAAGCGGTACAGCTTCACTAAGTGGTGCAGTAACTGGCTCAGCAACATATGATAATTCAAGTAACCTATCAATAACAACAACAATACCAACAAATACTCAAACATTTACATTCACAGAAACTAATGGAACTGCTACGATGACATTATATAGAAACGGAAATGTAGTTCAAGCAAACTGGTCAGTAACAATAAACCAAGGAAAAACTGGTATACAAACATTCCCAACTATAACAATGCCAGACTGGGCAAAAGTTAGTAGAACAAGCGTAGATGGTGCCATATTAGTAGCTGGGGCAAGAATGCTACCTTCTTCTCTATCTGGTAGTGCAGGGGTAGTAAACACAACTGCAGATGGTGGTTTTTCAATACTGAAACTAGTTAACGGAACATACAGAACAACATTTAATATACTTACAAGTGAAAATGAAACAAGCACATCCTCTAAGACTTATAGTGGAACATCTACATATGTAGTAAATTAGGGAGATAACTATGGCAAGAATAACTGAAATAATAGTAGAGCCATCTACTATTTATATACAAGATCGTTTCAAGATTAAAGTAAAAGTAGAAGATTATTTCACAACTAAAAGAGTTCTGATTACAGAAGATAGTAAGCCTATTATTACAGAAAACGATAAGCTAATCAGAACAGAATGGGGAGAATAATGGAAGAAATAAAAGTAAGCGAAATGCTACAAGCGGATAGCATAGAAAAAGACAATGCAGTAATGATAATACAAGAAGGCGTAAACAAGAAAGCTAGTGGTAGTATACAAACTGCCACTGGCACTAGCCTAAGCCTTACATCAGTAGCCGATACTTGTAAAGTAACAAGTAATAGTAAGAATTTATTTGATGAAAAAATCGAGCAAGGTGGTTTTAATGGAGGAACTCCAGAAGATAATACTACAAGATTAAGAAGTTCAAACTTCACTAAGGTTAATGCTAACACAACATACACAGTTTCTGTTCCAAGCAATATGAAAGTTATAGTTGTATTTTATAATGCAAGTATGAGTTTTATTAGTTCGACAGATGGATGGGTAAATATAACAAGAACATTTACAACACCAGCAAATACAAATTATTTGAAATTACTTATTGGTAAACAAGGTGACGGTAATGTAACACCAAGTGAAGTATCAAATGTGCAACTAGAAGAAGGTAGTACTGCAACAAGCTATAACCCTTATAATACAGAGGTAGAAATATGTGGTAAGAATTTATTTGATGAGAGTATTATAAATAATTTATGGACTTTTGCAGATGGTACTATTTCTGCTTGGACTGGTACATGTATACAAAAATATAAATGTAGTGAGGGAGATACTTTTACATTAAAAGCAACATATAGTACAACTGATACCCAAAACAATATTATTGCTATTGCATTTTTTGATAGTAGTAATACTTTAATAGGGAGAACAGCTAATAATACAACATTAGAAATAACATCAACAGCACCAGCCAATACTGCTTATATGTATGCAGGACATTATGTAGGAAAACCAACAACAATACAACTAGAAAAAGGTAGTACAGCAACCACATATGAGCCATATAAAGCTGATACATTAATATTAACACCAGATGAAACAAAGTCAGCATTCACATATGATAGTTTAACAAATGTAATAAGTAATGGAAATATTACAATAGAATATAATATACAAAGCCGATTACTTAATAATGAAGATGTATTAGACATAGTAGAGCCAGTAAAAGAATATGTAGATGAAACAAAAGAAGAATTATTAGAAAACGATTATGATGTATATAGTACAGATGAAAAAAGAATAGGTACATGGAAAGATGGAAGGCCATTATATAGAAAAGTGATAGATTATACAATACCAAGTGGAACAACATCTATTGGAATCAGTTTAGGAGTAGCGAATATGCGTCTTGTTCAAAGAGCAGAGGTCAGATTTAATGCGGTCGGCTCTGGCGATTATGTATTCAATAGTTATTATAGCAGTGCGTCAGACTATATGAGATTTTTTATGAGAAGTAATGAATTACAAATAAGACTAGGTTCAAATACTAGTGGTTTTAATATAGTAGCAATAGTAGAATATACAAAATCAACAGATTAAGAGGAACGCAAATGACAGAAATTATAGTAGCAATAACAACTGGAATTTTTACACTAATCGTTTCAATAGTAAATTTACACACAAATAGAAAGAATGTCAAAAAAGAAGATTTAATAAGAGAAATAGAAAAAGTACAACTAGATAACTGCAAGAACTATCTAGTTCAGTCAATAGCCAAGTTAGAAAGAGGCGGTGGCTTATCTAAAACAGAAGAACAAAGATACTGGGAAAATTATGATAAGTACACCGAACTCGGTGGCAATTCTTACATTCATGCATCAACGGAAAGGCTAAAAAACGAGGGTAAATTATAGAAAGGGGGATGGAGTATGAAGCTAAATAACAAATTATATGACTGGCTTAAATGGATCACAATCGTTTTCCTACCTGCCTTAATCACGTTTGCAGGTGTTGTTATGAATACATTAAATTTTGAGTACACACAAATAGTTTTAACAATCGCAGTAGCATTTGATACATTTTTAGGTACAATTTTAGGTATATCAACACTATCTTACAACAGAGAGATTTCAGACGTAGAAAAAGGCTTAAAATAGCCATTTTTAAGACATAAAAGTATATTAACCAAAAATAAAAACGCCTTAAAATCGATTCTCGTGCGTTGTTTTTTAGGGCTTTTTCAAGAAAAATTAAGGAAGGATAAAATATGAGCAAAAGAGATGAAATAGTAGCAATAGCACTATCACAAAAGGGCTATCAAGAAGGCTACAATAACGATACTAAATATGGCGAGTGGTACGGACTAAACTATAACCCATGGTGTGCTATGTTTGTTAGCTGGTGTGCTTTTCAAGTAGGAATACCAGAGGACATTATACCTAAATTTGCTGGATGCACTACTGGCTTTGGAGAAATGCAAGCCATGGGAATAACAACTAATGAACACATTATACCAGAAAAAGGCGATTTGATATTCTTTGATTGGGACTACACTGGCGACTATGACCATGTCGGAATAGTAACAGAAGCTAACTCAGAATACGTTTATACAATAGAAGGCAATCACGATGACTGCGTAGATGAATACGTATATCCAATAAATGCTGGATACATTCATGGCTATGCTAAACCAAGATACGATGATACACCAGTACCACCAAAACCAGAGCCAGTATTTGATAAAGTAATACTTGACTATCAAACAAGTTGGAATGCTACATATGGATCAGAATATGGCTACATTGAAGAAGATGGAATTTACGGAAAAGAAACAGAATGGTCTAAGCATAAGGTATACTTAGCAGAAGGCATGAGCAATCATTTAGTAGGCTGGTGTCAATGCAGATTAAAATACCACAAAGGCTATGACTTAGGAGATAGCGGTATACAACATGATGGTGTCGATGACGAATTCGGTAGTAAAACATTAGAGGTAGTGACACAATTCCAGAGAGATAACAATTTACAAGCTGATGGAATTATAGGCTATGACACTATATCAATATTATTCTAATAGCAACTAGAGTTGACATAAAGGTAGGCAATCAGCCTACCTCTTTTTTTATGCAATTTTATTAAAAATAACCTATATTTTACACTTACAAAAACCTCGGAATAGGGGAGAGGAGTGGACTTTCAAGGAATTTGACAACTAGAAAAATATAGTAAAAATAACAACTTTGTAATAAAAATGTAATATAACATATAACACTAGAATAGCAAGACTTACAGAGATTTTAGCAAGAAACAGACAAAAAAGTTATAAGAAAAGCATTGACAATAAAAAGTAGATGATATATAAAGAAGATAACAACAGAGTGATACATCATAGGGCTTGATACACTATTGCGTGAAATCAAAGTTTGACGATGTTATGTAAACCGATAACAAAAACGATGAAAGCAAGCAGTATCAAGCGAAAGCAAGGTACTGCTTATTTTTTATGGAAGGAGAAATGTAGGATGAGAAACAAAAGAAAAAAAGAAAAAATCACACCAGAAAACAAAAAGCTAATACTAAAGGCAATAGGAATATTCATATTAACATGGATGTCAGTACCTTTATTACAAGGCTTAGGCTGTTTGATGGCAATACTAGAAGAAATATAGAAAGGGGGAGATGGAATGGAAATTTTATTTGAAATCGAGGATCAAGTAAAGGCATTAAAACTACTAGGTGCAAATACAGAAAAACTTGAAGAAATTATCGAAAACGCAAAAAAAGAGCTAGTCATAAACTAGCCCACAAAAACATTACAAAATTGTTACTAAAAAGATTATAACATAAAAAAATTAAAAAGTAAAGAGGTATAGGAGATGGAAGAAGAAATTGATGCATTAACAGAAGCACTACAACATCTAGAACTAGCAAAAGATAGTATCAAAGGCTTATACGATGATGAAGCCACAGAAATAGAATACACAATAGATGAACTAGAAAAAGAACTAGATGTAGCAAATCAAAAACAAGGCAAGATATGGGAAGATGAAATCAGAGCCTTGAATAGGGAATATGAAAGGGGTGCTTTGTAATGGAAATAAAAGATATGGATAATAACACTCTTTTAAGACAAGAAGAATTTATTAAAAGACAACTAAAAACTATTACAAGTACGCTCAAACAAATAGAAGACGAAAGATCAAGAAGATATGACAATGGAATGTTAGGAGAAAAGAGGGGAGAATGTCAAGATGCAATTTAGAGATTTACAACCGAGCGAAATCGAACTTAGAGTAGGCATGATGAATGAAAAAGGACTTACATTACTACTTTATAAAAATGCAAGAGTAGATATGGACATACTAGATGAAACACTAGGAACCGAAAACTGGATGCGAGATCATAAAGAACTAAAAGGAAATATCTACTGCGGTGTTTCAATATGGGATGAGAAAAAGCAACAATGGGTAACCAAATGGGATGCTGGATCAGAAAGTAATACAGAAAAAGAAAAAGGCGAGGCAAGTGATAGCTTTAAGCGAGCATGTTTCAATATAGGAATAGGCAGAGAATTATATACTGCACCATTTATCTGGATACCAGCTGAGAGATACAAAACCGAGCTAAAAAACGGAAAAAATGTCTTAAAAGATAAATTTCATGTATCAGCAATAAAAATTGAAAATAAACGAATTATAGGCTTACAAATTGAAAACCAAAACAATCAAGAGGTTTATTTATTAAAGCCACCAACTAGCAAAAGCTAGAAATATAAAAGGGTGGAAAGCCCCTATTAAGTCTAGGGCTATCGAAAAATATAAGCAAGGATGTAACAACCGATAGCCCTTAATATCTAAAAGAAGGGAGAGAGATGGAACAAGGATGGATCAAATTACACAGAAAAATACTAGATAACCCTATTATTTTTAAGGACAATGACCATCTGGCGGTATGGATATACTTATTATTACATGCAACACATAAAAAAACGGATGTAATATTCAATGGCGAAAGAGTAACACTTGAAGAAGGTCAACTAATTACTGGTAGAAAAATCATAGCTGAAAAATTAAAAATTTCAGAAGCAAAAGTGCAAAGAATTCTAAAAACCTTCAAAATCGAACATCAAATTGAACAACAAACTCGGTACAAAAAACCGCTTAATATCAATACTTAAATGGAATGAATATCAATCGAGTGAACATCAAATTGAACAACAAGTGAACAACAAGCGAACAACAAGTGAACACAAACAAGAATGTAAGAATAATAAGAATAATATTATATCTTTTAGTAATAAAGAAATAAAAGAGCCGACAGATGATCCATTACTGAAAGAATATTTAGACAAACACAAAGATGAAGGAAATACAGAAGATTTAATTGAGCAGTATTTCTGGGAAGGTTTATCATGAGAGGAACAATAGAAGATATAAAAATAGACTTTATGAATAACACCACAGAGCTATTACTAAAAATAAGTCAGACAATATCAACAAATCAATTAGAACAATTAAACAATCTAAAAGATGAAGATTTGGAAATAGAAATAAAAAAGCACAGAGAGAAAAGAAGCCTAGATGCAAATTCATACTGCTGGGTACTATGCGACCAGATAGCAAAAGAACTAAGCAAAGATGGTGCGATATTCTCAAAAGAGGACATTTACAAAGACCACATCAGAACATTCGGTACATTCGTACCATTCATAGTAACCGAGGTGGCATTTGATAAATTCAAAGAGATATGGCAAAGGCAAGGCTTAGGATACCAAGTAGAGGAAACAGCAAGAAAAGATAAATGCGTAAGAGTAAATTGCTATTATGGATCAAGCTCATATAACACCAAAGAGATGAGTAGGCTAATTGATGCATTAGTACAAGAAGCGAAAGAACTAGGAATTGAAACTAGACCAGAAGAAGAAATAAGGGCGATGTTAGATGAAATCGAAAAGAACGAAAGCATTAGAAATAAGTAAAGAGGTAAAGCACAAAGTCTACCAAAGAGATAATGAACACTGCTTACTATGTGGTAGGTGGGTAGATGTTTCAAATGCATGTTGTCATTTCATTGCAAGAAGCCAAGGCGGACTGGGAATAGAGGAAAACATACTAACACTATGCAATGAATGTCATGCAAGATATGATAACTCAGAACATAGGCAAGAATTAAAGAAAAGATTTAGAGAATATCTAAAAGACAAATATAACGGATGGACAGAAGAAAAACTAATATATAAGAAATGGAGATAGGAAGGATGAGAAAAAATATTATAAAAGCCAAAACTGGACTTTACAAAGTAGAGGACTTAGTAAAACAACTACTAGAACAATATAAGGAATGCAGAGATAATGATTATTACTTGACATTTAGAGTAATAGAAAAGCTAACACCAGAAGAACTATATAGACCATATGGAGAAATATTACTAAAACCACAAAGAGTAATATCATTCAAAACAATAGAAAGAGCCAGAAGAAAAGTACAAAGTAAATATCCAGAATTACAAGCTAGTAAGAAAGTACAAGAAGCAAGGGATGAATACGAAACAGCATTCATAGGATACGCAATAGACGGTAACCACATACCTCGCATAGATTACAACATAGGAGAATAAAGATGATAAGAGTAACAATACCACTAAAGCTACCCAGCTGTAACGATTATATAAACGCATGTCGAAAAAATAAATTTGCTGGTGCAGAGCTTAAAAGAAGAACAGAGGATAGCATAATAAAATATCTGGAATATATACCAGAATTTCAAAAGCCAGTAAAAATAAACTTTACATGGGTAGAAGAAAACAAAAGGCGAGATTTAGATAATATATGCTTTGCTAAGAAATTCATACTAGATGCATTAGTAAAATCTGGCAAGCTAAAAGATGACAATAGAAAAATAGTAACAGCATTCGAGGATAACTTTGAATATGGAGATAAAGCAAAAGTAATAATGGAGATAAGAGATGAGTGAAGAAATTAGAATATTAGAATTATTTGGTGGAATAGGTGCTTGCACACAAGCATTCAAAAGATTAGGAATACCTTATAAAATTGCAGATTATGTTGAAATAGATAAACACGCAGTAGATAGTTACAATGCGATAAACGGCACAAACTATGAGCCACAAGATATAACAGAGTGGGATAAAGATATAGACGTTGACTTTATTATGCACGGCAGCCCTTGTCAAGATTTTTCTGTAGCAGGTAGACAAGCTGGTGGAGACGAGGGTAGTGGTACTAGATCAAGTCTAATGTATGAAACAATTAGAATAGTCAACAAACTAAAGCCTAAATATGTACTATGGGAAAATGTAAAAAACTTACTTAGTAAAACACACATACATAACTTTGAAAAATATGTTGACATAATGAGTGAGGGGGGGTACAACTCTTACTACAAAGTGCTAAATGCTAAGAATTATGGCATACCACAAAATAGAGAGAGGGTTTACACATTATCAATTAGAAAAGACATTGATAACGGATACATATTTCCAGAGGCAGAGCCACTAGTATTAAGATTAAAAGATATGTTAGATACTGAGGTGGACGAAAAATACTATTTAAGAGATGACCAGATAGTAAACATACTAAACTGGAAAAGTTTTAGAAACCCAATAAAAGAGGCACAAACAGGAGATGATATTTGCAACTGCATAACAGCTAAAAGCAATACAAGTCTAAACGCTAGTATGTTACTAATAAAAAATGCAACAAAAAAAGGCTATGACATAGCAACTAATGGGGATAGTGTAAATTTAGCCTATCCAAATAGTACAACAAGACGAGGAAGGGTAGGACATCAAGTATCACAAACTTTACAATGTAATGACAATATGGGAGTTGTAACAAAAGAAAATTATGAAACTTTAAGTGCAACAATAGTTAAAGAAAATAATAGAAACGCCAAACATCAACAAGATTTACTACAAAGTGATGATGGAATTTGTAGAACAATACCAGCTGGAACTCATGCAAGCACACCACATTTATTAAAGACTGTTACTACAAATGAGGGAGAATTAAAAATAAGAAAATTAACACCAAAAGAGTGTTGGAGATTAATGCGGTTTTTCTGATGAAAGTTTTGAAAAAGCACAAAAAGTCAATAGCAACGCACAACTATATAAGCAAGCAGGTAATAGCATTGTTATAAATGTTTTAGAAAAAATAATATATGAGTGCTTATTAAAACATAAGGGAGATGAAGATGAATAAATATGAGAAAAAAGAAATCAGAGCAATGCAAAGACATTTACTAACAGAGCTAGAAGAATTAGGCAAGATGAATAAAAGCTCAGAAGAAGGTATATCTAGACTAAATACACTATGGAATATCAATCAATATCTAGATCATTATGAAGAATTAGAGCCAGTACTACAACAATACTTTACGGAAAGGAAAAAGAAAAATGATAACGAGCGTATTTATTAAAATCATGATAATAGACATCTGGCAAGACACAAACTATAAAGACACACATGACATATTTGTAAGCATTTTAATAACAATACTATCGAGTGCATTAGTAATACCAGTAAGCATAATAGCAGATATTTTATTATCACCAATAGAAATAGGTGCAACAATAATATATTTGATAGGAACTAGAAAAGATAAAAAAGAGGTAGATAAATGTACAGACTATACAAAAAGAAAATAACTGGTAGTTATGACAATGAAATCATATACAGAGAAACATTTGAAGAAATAGAAAAAGAAGCGGAAAAGATATCACCAAATGAGTACTACTCATATTTGATAATAGAAAATGATGGAGAAGGCGATAGAGTAGTAACAAGCCAAGAACTATATAAAGAGGTCAAGATAGAGCTAACAGATAAAGACGAAACAAATATCAGAGTAGATGCATCAGAGATAAGCACAGACGGAAAAAAGATAAAAGCAAGAAAGCTAACTAGAATGAAGAAAAAAGAAGAACTAAGAAAACAAACAGAGGAATATTACAGATGAATAAAAAACAAATAAAAGAAAGATTAATATACAGAGCTATAATTAACAAACACAATAAAAAGTCAGAATATGAAAAATTTGTAGATAAATTAATAGCAAAGAAGGTACAAGATGAGATTTATAATATTTATAATTTTAGTAATTTTGATAATTGGATCAGCAATAGGAAAGGATGAGTAAGATGTTAGACGAATACAGAGGAATACTAGCAATAGGCGACCAGATGATGAAATTTACAGAAGCAGAAACGATAATAGTACTATTGCTAACATTCAAAGAACAAAACAAACTAAGATACAACCTAGGCTTAGAAGAAATACCAAAAAGCAAAGCTAAGAAATTACAAGACGAATATCTGGACACAGATGAAATGCAAAGAACAATAAGTAAAGTACTAGGCTATAACGTATCAACAAGTTTCGCTTTCGCAACAATGAGCAGAGTAAAAATGAAATTAAAAGTACTAGGAATAGAGATGATAAAGAAACCAAAAGTAGGATATTATATAAAAAGGAGATAACGGATGACAAGAGCGAACGAATACATGAAGATGCTTAGAGCAGTAATGCCAGCACCAGAAAAAAAGAAATACGTAACAGAGCCACCAAAGACACACATATACGATAGAACATTATACCACTACGAAAAGACAATAAAACCAAATATGCATATGTACAAATCAGAATACGGATACAGAACATGCTTTGATAATTTCGAATTAAAGATAAAGGGGTAATGCGGATGAGAATACCAAAAGAAGAATATAATAAAGCAAGGGCATGCTTAAAAAGATACTCATACAACTGCATGAATATACTAACTCGTAGATTAGACATCATGCAATTAAGTGGAGTAAACATGGATCGGAATGCCACATAGCAAATACTCAATATCAGATGTAGTAGCAAGTTCAGTAATAAGACTAGATGAAGATAAAGCAATACAGCAAAGCTACGAGGAATATGGTGCAATACAAAGAGCCTTAGAATTAGTAGACCAAGACACAAAAGCAATATTCGAGCATTTATATGAAAAGAAGGACATGAACAAATACGCAATAATGGATGAAATACACATAAGCGAGGACACATTCAAGAACAAACACAGAAACTTAGTATATGCGGTTTATGAAGCAATGAAAAAATAGGAGATAATGATGAGTGAAGAAGAAAAGGAAGCAATAAAATGTTTAGAAGTAGATATGTTAGATAATAAACAAATAGAGATAATATTAAATTTAATAAAAAAACAACAAGAAGAAATAGAATATTATAAAAAACAAAATGAAAATAGAACAAAAATAAAAACTTGTATGACACATAATTTACCTGATAATGCAGAAATAATTTGTATGATAAGAGAAGATTTTGAAAGAAATTTTGGAAATGATTTTATTAGCAAAGATAAAATAAGAGAAAAAATAGAAGAATTATCTAATGGAACTTATGATGCTAAAATAATATTACAAGAATTATTAGAGGAGAAATAAAATGAGTGAAAAAGAAAATGGTATATTAGAAGAACTATTAAACGAAGAAATATTAGAATATTTACATAGTGGATATAGTTTACAAGATGATTATGCACAAACACTAAGAGGAATAATTAAAAAATTAGACTTAAAAGAAGTATATAATTTTGATAAATACAATAAGGAGAAATAAAAATAAATACACTTTTCTTACACTTTTTATACACTTTTTCTTAAAAAAAGTATGTTATAATTGTATCAAGTCAAGGAAGGCTACCGAGCGAGCGGTGGCTTTTTTTGATGTCAAGTATTCGTTCCTTTACTTTGATAAGGACAGATAGGTAGTGATGAGCTACCTATATAAGACAGCAATGACACTAAACGTCAAAGCTGAAACCAAAAGGAGCAAGAACTCATCCTACACTTGCTCCTTCCATCTCCATAAGAAGGGAGAATTACATGGACTTTAAGAGATACATAGAGGTCATATGTCCATATTGCAAGAACAGAAACAAAGACATATGCGATATAAGAAGAACAATAGACGGAATGGTAAGATGCCTAGAATACGAACTAGACAAAGAATTACTAACAGAGGAATACGAAAAGAGGGATGACTTAAAGTATGACTTACAGAGAAATACCAGAAATCGCCAGATTATACAGAAGCGAGAGATGGAGAAAGCTAAGAAGGCTCAAGATAGGAACTAACCCAGTATGCGAGAGATGTGCAAGGCAAGGAATATACAAGCCAGTAGAAATAGTACATCATAAAGAATACGTAACAGATAAGAACTACTGGAAGCCAGAGATATTTTATAACATAGATAATCTAGAAAGTCTATGCAGAGAATGCCATAACAAAGAACACTTTGAAGCAAAGGCAGAAGAATACACATTCGATGAGAATGGAGATGTAGTAAAGAAGGGAGAAAGAATATGAAAGTAAAAGCTACGGATCAATTCATTAAACTAAACGTAAAACCATTTGAATTAGACTACATACCAGAAGCTGGTGAAATATTCGAGGTATCAGAGGTAAGAGCTGAAATACTAAAAGGAAACAATAGCTACAAGGCTAAATTCATTGAAGAACTTAGACCAGAGATAATAACAATAACACCAGATGAGCCAGTGGTAGAGGTAGCTAAAAAAGAGGTTAAAACTAGAAAAGCTACAAAAACAACTAAGAAAGCCAAAAAATAATGAGATTTAGTATAGTAGTACCGAACTATAATAGCTCTAAATATATAAAGAAACTCATAGAGTCAGTACACAATCAAACATTTACAGATTATGAGCTAATTATAGTAGATGACATAAGCGAAGATAACTCGGTAGATCTAATAAAGCCATTATTAGGAAAAAAGGATAAATTATTTATAAATAAAACAAAAAGACTAAATGGCGGAACTCGTAATGTAGGGATAGCAGAGGCAGAAGGCGAATACATAATTTGTATAGACTGCGATGACTACTTAATAGACAATAAAGTACTAGAGGACATAGACAAGAAACTAAAAGGTGAAGATATATGTTACTTAGGGTATAAGATGGAAAAAGAAACTAGAGTCTTAGATATAAAGAACAAAGATGAAGCATTTTACAACCCTTATCCAGCACCATGGCTAAAAGCAGCAAAAAGAGAGTTATATCTAAAAGCGCCATTTCCAGAAGGAACATTATATGAGGACAGAATACAAAACTACGAGCTTATATTAAAGTCAAACACTTTCACAAATCTAGGTAGAGCCACTCATTACTGGAATAGTGATAACAAAGAAAGAATAACATACAGCCCAAAATGGGAAGCGTATAGATTTGAATATTGCGGAGAACTATACAGACTAATCAAAGAAAGACCAGAGCTAGGTCTAAAACCAGAGCTAGAGCTATACATGAAATCAATAAATGAGATGGTAGAAGAATTATGATGATAGAACATGACAATATTTTATATATGCCTACTATATCACCACTAGGCGGAATAGAAACATATGTATACGAAATGGTAAAGAAATACAAAGACTATGACATGGCAGTAGTAACTAAGACAATAGATCCAGAACAAAGACTAAGAATAGAAAAGTATTGCCCAGTTTATATACATAGTATTCAACAAATAAAATGCAAAGTAGCAATAATAAACTATGACCAGTCATTGATAAACTACATAAACAAAGAAGCTAAGATTTATCAAGTATTTCATGCTGACTATTCAAGCCCAATTTATAAACGAAAGCCTAAACCTCATCCAAGAATAATTGAGTACATAGCAATAACAAAGTTCTTACAAGGCAAGATGAAAGAGTTATTACAAGTACCAAATATACGAATGAGTTATAACCCTTTGACAATAGAAACAGAAAAACCAATAGTGCTAGTAACTGCAAGTAGACTACATCCAGCAAAAGGAACGGAGTTAATGCAGAAACTAATAAATGAGATGGATAAACAAGGACTTAACTACATATGGTTTATTATAAGCAATGACAGAGATGTAGTAAAATCTAAAAACATTATCTGGATAAATAATAGACTAGATGTAGATAAGTTTATATCAATAGCAGATTATGGAGTACTACTAAGCAAGTCAGAAGCATGCTCATACTTTATAAATGAAACACTATATAGAAACATACCAATGATAGTAACACCGCTTCCATACTTAAAAGAAATAGGTGTACAAGATAACAAGAACGCATACATAGTAAACTTTGATGGAAGCAATATAAAAGATGTAGTACAAAAGCTAAAGAATAAACCAGAGTTTGAATTCAAA
>Ga0326512_10000805_pt1 | contig 26413 bp, 41 predicted proteins | sample 1_2617_0518_D_FD_203652 | JGI IMG/M metagenome (GOLD analysis project Ga0326512, IMG submission 203652) | Bovine rumen microbial communities from UC Davis, California, United States - 1_2617_0518 | ecosystem: Host-associated > Mammals > Digestive system > Stomach > Rumen | place: USA...
ACGATTGGTGTGAATATATGACCTGCTTTGATATTGAAAATTATAAGGTTCAGAAAGATGGAAAAACATATCTTTTAGAAGGTTATTATGATATGTTGAGTAAATTTGGAGATGAAGAATTAGATGAAGTATATTTGTATATAAATGAAAATGGATATATTGATTTGATTTTTAGGGTGGCAAAAGAAGAAGAAGAAGAAAATATTTTTGATTAGGAGAAATATATGAACAACAAGCTGATATATAAAGTAAAGAGTCATATTGATATTAATGATGGTTTATATAGATATGATTTTGATAATAATTATAGATATTATGAATTTATTAAACATGATACATTAGAAACTCCCATAACAGTAGATGATTTATGCGAGTTGAACGAATATTGTTTTAAAAAGAGAAAGAGGTTATTCAGTAAAAAGGAATATTTGGAGATTACACCTTTTCTTGCAGATATTTTTGAAATTAATATCGAAGATATTAAATCTATAAAATATATTGCAGAATATGAACCATGCTTTTATGTAACTATTGATTTTTTGGCAAAAAATATGAATCACGATGAATTTTTAGATTACGTGTCAGATAAGTTAGGAAGAGATATTTAATATGAAGATGATATTTAATACTTTAGAAGAACAAAGAAGGTATGAGAGAAGATGTGAAATTCTTGAAGCACTTAATATTTTAAGAAATCAAGCTCGTGATAGCGGAACTAATACCTTTATTTGGGATGTAAGTCTTGATAGTTTTAATTGGACTATTGAGAATGCAATTAAAGAATTGGAGAAAGTCAATGAATAAAGAAGATTTTAATCATTCAAAAATAATAAAAATTGAACCATATCAAAATGATGATGGTCGTTGGTTATTTAATTTGACATATGAACTTTGGGATGATGATGGAAATGTGGCAGAGTTAAATGTACCTTGTGTAGAAAGTCCTTTCTCTAATTGCTCTGATTCAATTCGTTTAAGCGAGCAGATTGATGAGCAAAGAGCATGGGATGAGTCTGGTAATGTTATTAGCAGATATGATAAGAAATATTATAAGGCAGATATTAAAACATTAGAAAATGTAGATATATATGCAGTAGATAATTGCTTTTTCACTATTAAAATGGTTAAAAGAGTTATGACTATTGATGATATTGAAAAAGAATTGGGATACGAGGTAAAAATTGTAAATGAAGGAAGTAAAGAAGAAAATTAAAGAAACAAGAAGAAAATTACTTTTTAAATGGCATTGGTTTTGGTGGAGTATTCATTTAAAGTGGTTAATAAATGATTATAGTGATCAGGTTAGAAAAGCTATGTATGATGCAATTAATGAGATGCTTAAAAAAGAAATTGAACCAATTGCTGAAATAAAGTTTAACCCTGAAGAACTTGCAGACGATTTAATTGCTGCTGGGTGTTGTAGATGGGGTTGGATTTCAGATAATAATACAATTGTGAGGATAGAAAATGGAGAGAAAAATATTTCGAAGAACGAGTGAATGTATAGATAGTATTGAAAGAGTGTATGATAAATTCTATACTAATAATGAAGCAATTACGAAAGAAGAAAAAGAGAAAACTGATGATTATGTTATTCTCAGAGAACCTATGGCTCGTTTGGCAGAAGTACTTTATACAGAATGGGAAGTTGGAGCAGTTGACTTAGCAAAACATATTGCTATTATGAATGGAGATCATTATATTGATGGTGAAATTAATGTTAAATATGTAAAATAAGAGGTGATAAAATGCAGATATGGGAAGAAGTTAAAGGCGTTTTGACTCCTGGAGGAGAACCTTGTTATAGATGTCCTAAGTGTGGTTTTGAGCATTTATATGGAATTGAAAATCAGAATTTTTATAATAGATGTCCAAATTGTAATTCTATTATTATTTACCCATGGCAAGAAAAAGATGTAACAGTAAAAAAAATATATCTAGATGAAAATGATAACTATATAGAAGAAGTAGACATATGGTATCCAGCACTACAGTACGATGATAAGATGATGGATATTTATTTTGAATGTGAATGAAAGGATAGAATATGAGTGCGAAAAAAGAAACTATTTTGAAAGACTTAAATTTTTGCAAAGAGTTGATGGATAGATTAGTAGATGCAACAAACCATATGTATGATGATAAGGATTATAATTCAACATGGTGTTATACTGTTATTCAGTCAGATATTATTAGACTGCGTAGAGAATTAAATAATGTTAAGAAGAAATTAGATTGGGATTATAAGGAGGAATAAAAATATGCCAGTACATGACGATTTGGGAATTAGAATGAAAGAGAATTATGAAAAGATTTCTCGTACAAAATTAATGCGCAGAACTCCAGTAGCATTGCGTATTGATGGTAAGGCCTTTCATACATTTACAAGAGGATTTAAAAAACCATTTGATGATATTTTGGTTAAATCTATGCAAGAAACTACCAAATATTTATGCGAAAACATACAAGGTTGTGTTTTTGGATATACTCAATCAGACGAAATCACATTAATTCTTATTGATTATCAGACATTAACAACCGCTGCATGGTTTGATTATGAAGTACAGAAAATGTGTAGTATTGCTGCTTCAATGGCTACAATGAAGTTTAATAAAGTATTTAATGATTTGGCGGTTAATTTTGCATTTTTTGCAAATAAAGAACAGAAAGAATATTCGGAGAAATTGCTTGAATCTGTTAAGAATGGTGCTATATTTGATTGTAGAGCATTCAACATTCCAAAAGAAGAAGTATGTAATCTTATTTATTGGAGACAGTTAGATGCTACAAGAAATAGTATTCAAATGGTTGGTAGAGCATATTTTAGTCATAAACAATTAGATCATAAAAATTGTAATGATATTCAAGATATGTTACATAAGCAATATGGTGTAAATTGGAATGATTACCCAACACATTTAAAACGTGGCAGTGCTTGTATTAAAAAAGATAATGGTTGGTATATAGATAAAGAAATGCCTATTTTAAAGAATGAAGATAGAAACTATGTTAATAAGTTAATTTATATTAACGATTAAAAGAAAAGGATATAATTACAAATGAGATTAAGTAAAGAAGAATTAGAAAATGTTAAGAAAAAATATGGCGTTGATACACTATATTCATTTTCAAGATTTGATAAATTTAGACAGTCTAAATATGAATATTTTTTAACATATATTAAACATGAGGATCCACAAGGAGAAATATCTCCATATGGGATACTAGGTGGCGAGTGTCATGATTTGATTGAGTCGTTTTATAATGGTGAAATTGAATATAAAGATTTGGCAGATGCTTTTGACACTGCTTTTGCTACTAATATTGATATGCTAGATTATAAATTTAATAGATCTGATGAAGAAATGAATAAGTCGATTAAGAAGAAATATTTTGAGAATTTGTTGGAATTCTTTAAAAATTATAAACCACTACCATATAAGATGGCTAATGAAAAATTTGTAGCAATTAAGGTTGCAGACAATATTGTTTTTCAAGGATATATTGATAACGTATATAAAGATAAGAATGGTATTTACTGGATCACCGATTACAAAACTTCCTCAGCATACAAAGGGAAGGCTATTGAAGAACATAGCCATCAATTAGTATTGTATGCTGCTGGGCTGAATCAGATGGGAGTACCTGCTGATAAAATTCGTATCCAGTGGAATTTTTTAAAGTATGTTAATATTGATACTCTTCAAAAGAACGGAAAAGTTGCTCATACTGTTTCGGAACGCAGAGAGATTGGACAAAAATGTAAGGCAAAAGCCAAAATTTGGCTTAAAACCTATGGTTTTTCAGATGATGAAATTGATGAATTTGCCAATGAAATGCTAGTTTCAAACAGTATAGATTGTTTACCAGATGAAGTAAAAGAAAAGTTTACCATTGAAGATTGCTATGTAGAAGTAGAGAATTGGCAAGATATTTGGGAAGAGTTAAAAGAAGAAATTATTGAAACTGTTAATGAGATTAATAGATTAACAGAAGAATATAATTTAACTGGTGATGATAAATTATTCTGGGATGATGACGAGAAGTTAAAATCTCAGAGTTACTATCTATCAAATCTTTCGGATTATAAGATTAGCCAATTAAAAGACTATGCTAATTATCTTGAACGACAAGAAGCCGAAAAGGAAGCAAGCGAAGATTTACTTGGAGTTGGAAAGAAGATTGAAGAAGATAATGATATGGCGTGGCTTTCGGATATCGTATAGATATATAGTTACAAAAATAATAGAAATAGTAGTTGACAAATTAAATAAAATATAATAAACTTACAGAGTAGTCGGAACGATATTCGACAGAATTTCCTTCTCCTTAAATATCGTTCCGAGGAAATATTTTAAATTGAACATCTTTGGCAGAGTTCTACCCCCCTATTTACAGACTCTGCGAATTACCCCTTTTTCAACAGTGAGGTTCTAAGCCAAGTCTTTCATTTTCTGCTCGTTCTTGAGCAACTCCTCAAAAATGGCTTAGAACTTTGCCAAAGGTGTTCGATTTATGAAAGGAAGAAAAACATTGAGTAATTACACAATTTTACATTTACATAGTATGGACTCAAATCCTTATAGTGGATTACAAGTTGATTCAATAACTCCATTTAAAGAATATATTGATGAGGCTGTTAAAAACAATATGACTGCAATTGCCTTCACAGAGCATGGCTCTATATTAAACCATGTTGCAAAAAAGCAAGTTTGTGATAAAGTTGGTATTAAATATATTCATGGAGAAGAGTTCTATATTACAGAATCTTTAGATGAAAAGAAACGTGATAATTATCATTGTTGTTTATTCGCTAAGGATAAGGAAGGATTTGAAGAACTTAACAAGCTCTCATCCATCTCTATGAATAGAGAGGATGGGCATTTTTATTATAACCCACGTTTAACATTTGATGAATTAATTAATACATCTGATCATATACTTATTAATACAGGTTGTATTGCTGGAATTCTCAGCAAAGGAAATGATGGATTAAAGAAAAAGTTCCTCAAATTTCTTGTAAAAAATAAGCATAGATGTTGGCTAGAAATACAACCACACAATTTTGATTATCAGATTAAATATAATCAAATGTTATATACTATTTCGCAAAAAACAGGTTTGCGATTGATTGCAACAAATGATATTCATGCCATTGATAACGAACAATTAAAAGCTCGTAAACTTATGCAGAAATCTAAAAAAGTTAAATTCAATGATGAAGATGAATGTGATTTAACTTTTAAAACATATGAAGGCATGGTGTCTGCATTTAATGAGCAGAATGCATTACCAGAAAAGGTTATATTACAAGCTATTGAAGAAACAAATAATTTTGCTAATTTAACCGAGAACTATGAACTAGATTATTCTCCAAAGTATCCTCGTATCTATAAGGATGCAAAAGCAGAATTTAAAAATAGAATAGCAAGTGGTATTAAGGAGCGTGGCATAGATAAATTACCAAATTACAAAACAGAATATATACCACGCATTCAAGAAGAATTTAAAACATATGAACATAATGATGCGATAGATTTTATGTTGCTTGATGCAGATTACAAGAATTGGATGCACCAAAATGGTATGTATTGTGGGCCATCAAGAGGTTCTGTTTCTGGAAGTTTGATTGCATATTTGCTTCATAATACAGATGTTGATTCTGTCAAATACAATCTTAACTTTTCACGATTTATGAATCCAGAAAGAGTTTCATTGGCAGATGTAGATACAGACATATATGCAGAAGATAGATATAAGGTGCGAGAATATTTCTTTGGGCAGGACGAAAAAGGTCTTATGAATTGTTGTAACATTGTTACATTTAATACAATTCAGTTGCGTGGTGCTATTAAAGATATTGGAAGAGCATATGGTTTATCGCCAAACGAAACACAAAATATCTGTGATTCTATTATAGAAGATGAAGATGGTAATGAAAGAGTTCCAGATTCTATATTAGAAAAATATGGCGATATGTTTAAATATGTAAATATGGTAATAGGAGTTGTTACTTCTCTTGGAAGACATGCTGCTGGAATTGTTTGTAGCCCAACTGACATATCTCGTGATTTTGGATTGCTTAGTATTGAATCTGATCCTAGACCTGTATCGCAAATAGATATGCACGAAATTGATTCATTGAATTATGTAAAAATGGATTTGCTTGGCTTAAATGCGGTTGGGTTAATCACTAAAACTTGTCAATTAGCAGGAATAGAAGTTAAGAACCCAGATAATACAGATTTTTATGACGAGAATGTTATTAAATCTATTGCAGAAGATACAACACTTATTTTTCAGTTTGAATCGGATTTTGCTGGTGATTCATTAAAGAAAACGTTAAGTAAAGAAACTATTGATAAAATAAAAGCCAAAAATAAGAATGCATCATATATTGATATTATTTCTATGGTATCTGGTGCAATAAGACCTGCTGGCGAATCATATAGAGAGCAATTATTCGAAGGCGTTTATAATGATAATGGTAATGAAGAATTAAATAAATTCTTAGCACCGACATTAGGTTGGCTTGTATACCAAGAGCAGATCATTGAATTTCTTCATAGATTTTGTGGTTTTACAATGGGACAAGCTGATATTGTTCGTAGGCATTTCGCTAAAAAAACTGGTACAGAACAAGATATCCCTATCATTAAAGATGGTGGATATTTGGTAGATATCAAAGGTAATAAAGATCCCAGATTTATTAAAGGATTTATTACAGTAGCACAAGAAGACTTTGGAATGACAAAAGAAGAGGCAGAGGATGTGATTGTATATTTTCTTCAAGTTATTGAAGATGCATCATCATATCTGTTTAGCAAAAATCATTCTGATCCATATTCAATGATAGGGTATATTATTGGTTGGTTGCGCTATTATTATCCTTTAGAGTTGTTTACTGCTGCACTTATTATTTATCAGGCTAATAAAGAAAAAAGTACAGCGATAAAAACATATATTCATAATAAAGGTATTGAAATTAAAGGTGTTAAATTTAGGAAATCAAAAGCACAATATTTTATGGATAAAAAAGGAAATGTTATTTATCAAGGTATTGAAAGTATTGCATATTGCAATTCTATAATTGCAGATGAATTATTTGATTTAAAAGATAATTATTATAATTCATTTTTAAATTTACTTGATGATATTTCAAAACATACATCTGTAGATGCTAGGCAATTAGATATCCTTATTAGGCTTAATTTCTTTAGTGAGTTTGGTGAAAATGGGTATTTACTTAAAGTGGTAGAAGTTTATAATAATATTGCTAAACGAAAGCAATTTAAGAAAGCAGAACTTGATAAATTTGGTATTAGTGAAAGTCTTATTAAGAAATATGCTAATAAAGAAACACCTAAGCAATTTAGTGAAGTTGATACAATTGGTTTAGTACAGGAACTAATTAAAGATATTCCAAATAAACCAATTTCAGTAGGAGAACAATTAAAGGCTGAGAAAGAATATCTTGGTTATTGTACAAGTTTATTTGATGCTTTAGATGAAGATTTATGGATTGTTTGTTCATATGAGACATATAAAGATCCTTGTCATCCATACATAGTGGTTAGAAATCTTTCTACTGGAGAAGAAGTGAAAACAGATGTCAAAAGTAGATTTTATAAGGCTAGACCTTTTGGCGAATGGTCAATATTAAAGTTTGATCATTTTGATTACGAATTTAAGAAAAAGAAAAATAGTGCTGGTCAATGGGAAAGTACAAATGAGCAAAAACCAGTGCTAGAGAGTTACGAGGTAATTAAGAGATGAAAAAATATGGCAATGAAAACACAGTTTCATTTAAAGGGGTTCCAGTAAGTGAACCCTTTTATGAAAATGGAGATTTCAAAATGTATGGCTTTAATGTAAGCGATACAGAATATCCAGACATTCATCATTCAAAATATGGAAGTGTAAGTGTCGTAGGAGAACTGCCAAGATTATCAATAGGTACAATGTATAATGTTACTGCAATTGAGAAATTTAATTCGCAGTATGGATATAGTTATTCTGTTACAAATATTCAAGCAGAGAAACCTACAGACATATTTGAAACACAAAGATTTCTTGAGGAAATTCTTACCTATAATCAAGTTTCAGAGATTACTAGAGAATATCCGAACTTTATTGATATGATTATGAATGGGAAAGAAAAAGAAATAGATGTTTCTAAATTAAAAGGAATTGGCGAAAGTTCTTTGCAGAAAATTATTGATAAAGTAAATGCTAATTTTAAATATAGTGAATTGCTAACTGAATTTGATGGATTATTTTCTTTAGCTACAATTAAAAAGTTATATGAAACTTATACGTCAACAGAGATGGTGAAAAAGAAATTGCAAGAAGATCCTTACAAATTCCTTACGAATATTGATAAGATTGGATTTAAACGTGCGGATCAAATCATCCTTAAATATGAAAGAGATGGAAAATTATTAGGCACTGAACCTTTTAAAACAAGTAAACAAAGATGTAAAGCATTTATTATATATGCTTTAAATGATAATCTTAACAATGGCAATACATGTATGGATTTGCTCAAACTTCAGAAACAATGCGTTAATGAGGTAAAAGATTGTGCAAAGTATTTTGTTGATTGTATTAAAGAAGATGATATTTGGTATGACAGAAACCGTAAGATTATTACGTTTACTTCTGTCTATAATAAAGAAAAATATTGTGCAGATAAGATATACTCAGCTTTACGCACGTCAAATAAAAATAATTTTGATGTAAGCGAATATAAGAAATGCGGAGATATAGAATTAACAGATGAACAATTACAAAGTCTTCAAAATTTATCTGACTATAATGTTAGTATGCTGATTGGAAGTGCTGGTAGTGGAAAATCGCAAACAACTGAAGCAATTATTAAAATGCTAGAAGATAATAGAAAATCATATATCTTGATTGCACCAACTGGGAAAGCGTCAAAAGTATTGTCAGAATATACTAAGAAAAAGGCTTCAACTATTCATAGAGGATTAGCCTATTCTCCAATGCAAGGTTGGGGATTTAACCACGATAATCCTTTATCTGAAGATTTTGTTATAGTAGATGAGTTCTCAATGGTAGATATTTTTTTATTTTATAGATTATTAGATGCTATTAATTTTGATAAAACAAAACTTCTTATTATAGGAGATGCAGCACAGTTATCTTCGGTATCTGCTGGAAACTGCTTACATGATTTATTAAATTCAGGCTTTGTCCCAGTTGCTGAACTAACAAAAATATTTAGATATTCAGATGGTGGTCTTATGACAGTGGCTACAGATTGTCGTAATTGCAAACCTTATTTAAATAATTGTGAGAAAACCGTAACAGCTTTTGGTTTAAGGCATGATTATAATTATGTGCGTTGTTCAGATTCTAATATTATTAAGTTTACATTAGGATTGTATAAAAAACTATTACACGAAGGTATTGAGGTGGATGATATTATGGTAACATCTGCTTATAATATTGGAGATTATGGTGTAATAACTTTGAATAACCAATTACAAAAAATAGCAAATAAAAACTATGGCTCTGATGATTGTTTTAAAGTTGGTAAGACTGTTTATTATATTGGCGATATTGTTATGCAGACAACTAATAATTATAATTCTAGGTCATATGATTTAGAAAAGTGTGAAATAGATCAAGATTCTAAAATAGCAATTTATAATGGAGAATCTGGAAGAGTTATTAAAATATTAAAATGGGGCATCGTTATCAAATTTGATGCTGGTTGTGTTATTTATAACAATAAAGAATTGCAGACTTGTCAATTGGGTTACGCCTGTACTACCCATAAATCGCAAGGAGATTCTAGAGATTATGTAATCATAGTGTCTCCGCAAGCACATACCTATATGCTCACATCTAACCTTTTGTATGTTGCTTTAACACGTACTAAAAAAAGATGCTATCAATTAGGTTCGGACAAAGTTATAAATAGGGCAGTCAAAAAAAAGGATGAAGAAAAAAGAAATACAATGTTAACATTCTTAATAAATGAAAGAGAATGTTGACAAATAATTTAATTATGGTATATTAATAAAGTAGTTAATAATTACGCATAACTAATATAAATATTACTAATCGAGGTTTTTATGAAGAGAAAGAAGACATTAAAAATTATAGCAGGGGTAATGATTGCTACCGCTGTTGGATCCTCCCCCCTTATGGGGGTGAGTGACAAACAAGAACAAGAACAACAGAATATGGAACAAAATTTAGGAAATGGTATTATGGATATAATATATAACAAGGAGTATTTGCAAGGTATTAATATACCTGATACAGAACTTGTTAATGCCATTATTGTACAATCTAGTAATAACGAACCAAATGTTATGAAAGAATGTTATTTAAGTGGGCAAAACGGATTTAAATCATATATGCCATATAACTGCATAACTGATAGTGCTTCTAATCAATATGCGCTTCAAAACATTGCATATACAGGAGACTATGGAATTAGAATGGTAGACGGACGATATTGTGTTGCTATTGGAACTGCTTTAAGTGCAGATGTAGGAACATATATTGATATTGTTTTAAAAAATGAAACAATTATACCATGTATAGTAGGAGACATAAAAGATAATAAACATACATTACAAGACAATTTAACGACTGCTGCTAATGGGTGTGTAAGTGAATTTATTGTTGATAATAATAATCTTATTTATGATATTAGATCGTCTGGTAATATATCTTCCGCAAATCAATTGTGGAACTCGCCAGTTAATAAGTTTATTGTGTATGATTATAATGTTTTAAAGAAAGAGTAATATTGCAAAGTTATGCGTAATTAATTTATAAGAAAGGGCTTATATATAAATGGAATTTAGTAACACAGAAGTATTTAACATTGAAGGTGCTTTAAGAGGCATGCGGAATCCACTTAATAGTTGGAAAAGATCTGATAGCTATTATGAGTCAAATAAATATATTATAGGCGATAATGATTTAAATTTGGCACAAAGATTAATAAGAGCAGGCGATGAACATGCGAAATTTATGAGAAGCATATTCGTATCGGTTGATATTACTGCTCCAGTTTATTTTTGTAGTGAACTTGACACATATAAAATCGGTACAACTCGAAATTCGTGTAGTTTGCAACATAAGGGAGCTAGTAGATATTATAATATAGAAGATTTTACTGCTGACGAGCCAGATGATGTTATATGGGACATAATTATTGATAAATTAAATAAACTTCAAGATCAATATAATGCCACCAAAAGTTATAAATATTTTAGACAAATGAGACAAATAATGCCTATGGGATATGATTATAAATTCACTTGGACTGCTAATTATGCTATTCTTAGAAATCTTTATAAGCAAAGAAGGAATCATCCACTTGAAGAGTGGCATATATTTTGCGAATGGATTGATACATTACCATATTCAAAAGAACTTATAATGTTGGGAGATTAAAAATGAAAATTTATTATGGTACAAGAAATGAATATTTTGAAAAAAGTTTTGGAGAACTTAAAGACGCATTACCAATAACACTTGAAGTTGAAAATTATTCAGAAGGTATAAAATGGGTGCGTAATAAACTAAAGGAAATGCATTACACATCATTCTATTTCAATTGTAATTTTTCAAAAGAGAAAAATTTTGTAGAGATTGATTATGGAGATTATAATTATTTCTTTTTATTTTTTGATCTATCAGACGAAGATTGGAAGGTGTTTTATAAGTGATATGTGTATTAACTGGAAAAACTAGCTCTGGTAAAGATTCGATAAAGAAAAAATTAATAAAAAAATATGGATATAATGATATTGTAACTTATACAACTCGACCAAAAAGAAGGGGAGAAAAAGATGGTGTAAATTATCATTATATTACTAATGAAGAATTTGAGCGCAAGATAGCGAATAATTTCTTTGCAGAATATAAATCATATAAAGTAGCGAATGGCGAAACATGGTATTATGGTTGTGCATTAGAAGATTTTGATAAACACAAAGATGATAAGGCTATTATTATCTTGACACCAAATGGAGTGAGAGATATTATTGATATTGTTAAAGATAATATAATTGTTATATATGTATATGCTAATCAGAAAACAATTAAGACACGATTAGAAGAACGTGGAGATAATAGAGCCGAAGCAGAAAGAAGAATTAATCAAGACAATAAAGATTTTCATAGATGGGAAGCAGAGGCTGATAAAATTATTTATAATAATTTAGAAAATAATATTGAAGATGTTGCACAAAAAATTAATGAATATATGGAGTCGAAATGAAAGATAAATGTATATATTTAAGCGGTGCTATTACTGGTATTCCTGAAAACGAAGCCTATGAATGGCGTGATGAAATAGAAGAATGCTTTAAACAAATGGATTTGCCATGGATACATGTCTTTAATCCAGTAACACATTTTTCTCAATTAGGATTAGATGCTGGGTTATACACAGATGATGATATTATGAATCTTGAAATATATAAATTAAGAAACTCAGACATTGTTTTTTATAATTGCCATTATCCGAAAAGCCTTGGTTCTATGGCAGAATTGTCCATTGCTTATGAAAGAGGCATTCCAATTTTGGCGTTTAATGAAAACAACGAAGAATTACATCCTTGGATTAAAGGAATGTGTGTTAAAATTTTTAAATCTAAAGAAGATTTAATTGCTTATTATATAGAGCATTATATGTATGATAACTAAAATATTTTTATAAGGAGATAACGAATATGAGTACAAGAAAGTTTACAAGAAACGAGAAAACACAGGATATGAGATTTGATACTGCTTTAAGAAAGATGAGTTCAAGTTATGATCCAAAGAAGGATAATCATAAAGAACCATTGCCACCTAGAAACATTCATAAGATAATGGTAAAGTAAATGTATGATGTAATAAAAAAAATACTAACTGTTTTAGCCATCGTAATTATATTAACTGGCATTGTATGCGTAAGCTATGTATGTATTGCTGGAATTATTAAAATTTTATCATTAATATTAAATTTCCCTTTTACATGGCTAGAACCATTAGTGGTATGGATATTAATAATGATATTGACATTATTCAAGGAGGATGATTATGCGTGTAATTAAGCGCGACGGAAGAAAAGTCGCTTTTGATAAACAAAAGATTAGGGATGCCGTCATAGCAGCATTTCTAGATGTGGATGGTGAGATAACATCTGAAGCAAAGCGTAAGGCAACTTTGATTGCAAATGCGATAGAATGCGATGAAATTAAAACTATCACAGTCGAAGAAATTCAAAATATGATAGAAGAATTATTGATGAAGAGTAATCGTAAGGATGTCGCAAAGTCATTTATTCTATATAGAAATGAAAGAACTTATGCTAGAGAAAACACAATTGATAAAACTATAGATGAAATTGTTCAAAGTAAAAGTGAATATTGGAATGAAGAGAATTCTAACAAAGATTCAAAGACATGTACTACTCAAAGAGATTACATGGCTGGTGCAGTGTCTACTGACGCATCAAGAAGAAGATTGTTGCCTAAAGATATTGTAGAAGCTCATGATAAGGGAATTATACATTTTCATGATATGGATTACTTTATTATGAAAATACATAATTGTGACCTTTGTAATCTAGAAGATATGTTACAGAATGGAACAGTTATTTCTGGTGTAAAAATTGATAAACCTTCTACATTTGGCACTGCTTGCACAATTGCTACTCAAATTATTGCCCAAGTAGCATCCTCTCAATATGGTGGACAAAGTATATCAATCGCTCATTTGTCTCCATTTGTCGAAGAAAGTAGAAAAACTTTTAGAAAAAAGTTCCCAGATTTAACAGATGAGCAAATTGAGAACTTAGTTAAGAGAGATATTGAAAGTGGTGTTCAGACTATTCAGTATCAGGTTGTAACACTTATGACAACTAATGGTCAAGCACCATTTATAACAGTGTATTTAAATATTAATGAAGTACCAGAAGGTAAGGAACGAAATGATTTGGCTTTAGTAATTGAAGAAGTGCTCAGACAAAGAATCTTAGGCGTAAAAAATAAGAAAGGTGTATATATAACACCAGCATTTCCTAAATTAATATATGTCTTAGATGAAAATAATATTGAATCTGATTCAGAATATTTTTATTTAACAAAATTAGCTGCTGAATGTACTGCAAAAAGAATGGTGCCAGATTATATTTCTGCTAAAAAAATGCGTGAATATAAAAATGGAGACGTATATACTTGCATGGGCTGTCGTTCTTTCTTAACTCCTGATAGAACAACTAAAAATTATGCGAATGCGTTAAATTGGGATAAATATAAAGGCCATAAATACTATGGAAGATTTAATCAAGGTGTTGTTACAATCAATCTTCCAGATGTGGCTCTTTCATCTGGTAGAGATTTTGATAAATTCTGGAAGATATTTGATGAAAGATTAGAGTTGTGCCACAAGGCTCTTCGTTGTAGACATGAAAGATTATTGGGAACTCCTACAAGCATTGCCCCTATTTTATGGGAAAATGGTGCTTTGGCTAGATTGCCAAAGGGTTCTGTAATTGATGAACTTTTATATCATGGATATTCAACTATATCTTTAGGATATGCTGGATTATATGAAATGTGTGTATATATGACAGGAAAATCTCATACTGATCCTGAAGCAAAACCTTTCGCTTTAGAAGTTATGCAACATATGAATGACAAATGTAATGAATGGAAAGCAGCAGAAGATATTGACTATAGTTTATATGGCACTCCAATCGAATCAACAACATATAAATTTGCAAAATGCTTGCAGGAAAGATTTGGAATTATTCCTGAAGTTACAGATCACGAATATATAACTAATTCATATCATGTTAATGTTCGTGAAGAGATTGATGCTTTCAGTAAATTGAAGTTTGAAGCAGATTTCCAGAAGTTGTCTCCAGGTGGAGCAATCTCTTATGTAGAAGTTCCAAACTTGCAGAACAATTTGCCGGCTGTACTTTCTATCATGAGATATATCTATGATAATATTATGTATGCTGAGTTGAATACAAAGTCAGATTACTGTGAGGAATGTGGATATGACGGAGAGATTAGAATAATTGAAGATGAAGATACGGGTAAACTTATTTGGGAATGCCCTAATTGCGGTAATAGAGACCAGGCCAAAATGTCTGTAGCGCGACGTACTTGTGGGTTGACATATTAATACAATCGTTAAGCCCACGTTAAATAGGTTAAACTGCGGGGAACTCCCCATAATCCTAATCTGCTACAACGGAGTTGGAAACGACAAACGTGAATGCGGTATATCTTTAAAAGATGTAGGCTGAAATGCTAGAAACCATAAAAAACGATTAGGCTAGGGACAACCGAGGATGCAAGTTCCTCAGACGCATCGAAACTCCTTAACAGATAATGCTGATGGAGGACGTTCAACGACTATAATACCTACTATTCTTATTACTGAAAGGTAATAAAACTATGGAAGAAATTATAAAACCGATAAAAGACTATGATGGTTATTATATATCAAATTATGGTAATGTTTACTGTGATTTGGGTAAAGGATGTAGACGTGACAAAGTTATAAAACATTCAAAAATGTATATGATTAAGCCAAGGTTAACAAAAAATGGATATGCTAGAGTGTATGCTAGGAATTCTAAAACTAACAAAAGAAATGATTTGTATATTCATAGATTAGTAGCAGAATACTTTTTGGATAATCCAGAAAATAAAAAATATGTTAACCATAAAGATTGTATAAGAAACAATAATCATTTTAGCAACCTTGAATGGTGTACTGCAAAAGAAAACACCAAACAGACAGAAAATTTAAAACATATTTTAAGAGACAAAAAAGGAAGATTTGTTAGTAATTTTGAGTATAGGTTGACGTAATTTTAATAAGAATAGATTGTATAGTCTACTCCCCTAATAAATATCGGGAAGACCGAGGGTATAAAGGATATTGGCAGTCAGTTTTGGAATCAGGGACGTACAGAAGAGATTAGAGATCGTGTACTCCATGTAGCAGAACAAAAATATAAGAATAATAATATGAATGCAAATGCACAAAAATAATTAAAACATCATTTCATTGGGCAGAATTTTATATTTCTGTCCAATGATTTAATTTTATATGGAGGTTTTAAGATGGATAATATAAAAAGGAATCTCGATGGCGCTTACTTTAGAATAGGTGCAGAAAATATATGTTTTTCAGATTTAACAGAAGAACAACAAGATAATATTATGAAGAATTGTTCTGAAGAATGGCTAAAGAGTATGTGTAAACATCTAGCAAAAACTATTCGTGAATTAGGAGATCAATTTGATATTATTTGTAAATAAATGTTGACAAATTAAAATAAATAGAATAATATTATAATCGAAGTGAACAACTAGATTAAACGAAAAGGAGATAAAATTACAATGCAATATAAGATTAGCAAGCCAGTAAGATTGGTAGAAGAATTTTCTGGTTATGGAGCAACAGCACTAGCATTAGAATATCTTGGTGTGGATTTTGTTCATTGGAAAACATCTGAATGGCAAACAGATGCGATTAAAGCATATCATGCAATTCATATGCCAGATGATACAACCAATTACTCAGAAGAAATGTCTAAAGAAGATTTAGTTGATTTTATGGATAAATTTGGTATTTCTACTGATGGTAAGAAGCCTTTAACTAGACAACAGATTTCTCGCAAAGGTGAAAAATGGTTAAGAGATATGTATAATAGTATTAAGGCTTCACATAATGTTGGAAGTATTTTAAATGTCCATGGGGAAGATTTAGAATTATATAAAGATAAGGATAAATATACAACAATTTTAACATATAGTTTTCCTTGCACTGATCTTTCATTGGCAGGAAGGCAACGTGGTATGGAACGTGGTTCAGGTACTGCAAGTTCATTGCTTTGGGAAACCGAAAGAATCCTTGATGAATTAAATGAGAGAAATGAATTACCAGAGATTTTATTGATGGAAAATGTTCCTCAAGTATGTGGTAAGAAAAATTTAGATAATTTTACAGAATGGCTCTCACATCTTGAAGAACTTGGATATAGTAATCACTATCAAATTTTAAATGCAAAGGATTATACTATACCACAGAATCGTCAAAGATGCTTTTGTATTTCTATTTTAGGCGATTATGAATATGAATTCCCTAAACCAGTAGAATTAAAGAAAAGATTAAAGGACATATTAGAAGATGAAGTAGATGAATCATACTATATCAATACAGAAAAAGCAGAAAATTTGATTGGCTCTTTGATTGATAAAGGTATTCTTCCTAGTCAAACAGATACTTATTCTTTAAAGAACATGGGCAGTTCAGACGAAGGTAGAGTTTCAGACAGAGAAAAGTCTGATGTAGCTCATACAATTATGGCTCGTGATTGGAAAGGGTTAAATAATTATGGCAGTAATGGTGTAATTGAAAAGGAACAGATGGGTATTGATTTAACTACTAATAATCCACAAAACAGAGAAGTGTCTAATTGCCTTAAAGCAGGAGCAAGAGGTATCACAAACTTTGCACAGGATGAGACAGGTGTTGTTGAATATGGGCTATAAAAAAAACTAGACAATGTTTATGATTATTATAACCGTAAAATTAAAAATGGTGGCATATGTGGCACTTTAACTGCTGCGCGTGGAATATGGACAGCATGTGGGTGTTTTTATGTCATCGAAGAAGAAATAGAAGAAAGAACTAATATGGAGAATAGTAATAATATTGAATATGTAGGAAATGTTGGTGGTGTTAAAACACAAGGAAGAAGTTGTTATATGCCTAGTGGTATTTCACCAACATTAACTGCTGGAATGGATCATGGCAATACAATGCCTTATATAATAATAGATGAAGATGAAAAAGAAACAAAAGAAGAATAAACAGTATACTATAGCTACTTGCATTGGTGGATTTGGCGAAAAGAAATCTAATAGTGGTACTCAATGGTATCAACAAGATAGAGTTTATATGGGAGATATTGCACTAGCACATCCAGCAAATCTTCCAGGCGGTAGTTATATGTATATATTCAATGAGGAAGAAAATGAATGAGAATATAAAGATTAAGGCACTTGGTAATATTTATGGTGATAAACACGGAACTGGTCACGCAGGCAATGTTTACAGCGCAAAAGATATCTGTCCTACACTTAACACTGCCCAAGGTGGAAATCGTATGCCACTAATCATAGAAGATTTCTATTCAAATCGTGACATTAGAGTGTACGATAAATATTCTCCATCTCTAAGAAGTGAAAGAAGTGGATTAAAGGTAATAGAAAATGATAAGAATTAATGCTATCCCTTGTGCAAGTAGAGGCAGATATCAAGAAGATGGATTAACAGAGCAGCAATTAGAAATACATAATGATGGTATTTCTAATGCTATTACAACGGTAGGTAAAGACGCATATGTTATTGAAGAATATAAATCAGAACGAGATAAGAATTTCGCAGGCAGTCAAACAAGGTTATATATCAATGTATAACGGTGGAGTTGCTGATTTGTCTTATCCAACAAGTAAAAATAGGCGTGGCAGAGTTCAAGGCGGTGGTGATATATCTCCTACAATAACATCTGCTACTAGCGGAATACACAAAATTGATAGAGGTGAAATTAAAACAAATATGACAAGAGAGGAAATGATTAATATGTATAGAATTCGTAAATTAACCGAAAAAGAGTGTTTTCGTTTAATGGGAGTAAAAGACGAAGATTATGAACGTATTGTTCCTATAACATCTAAGAGTGCTAGATATAAATTAGCAGGTAACTCAATTGTTACTACATGTTTGATGGGTTTATTCTCACAACTGAATATCCAAAATGTTCCATCATGGAATGATTGTTTAGAGAAAAGAAATAAAACAAATTAACGAGTAATATTGACAAAAATAATTATATGGGATAATATTACAATGTGTTCAGAAGAAAGGAGTATAGAAAATGGTAAGAGTAGAAAACGATTGTGTGGGTTGTCCACAAGGTTGCATAAATTGTGGAAGAAAATATGTAGAGCATTTTTATTGTGATAAGTGTGGAGAAGAAGATACATTATATGAATCGTATAATGGAGAACAATTATGCAAAGAATGTTTAATTGATGCAATCCTTTCTTCTGGTGATTATCCTATTGTAGAAGGGAGTGATTGCTATTGAGTGACTTATTACCTAAATATGGGATATTAGTAAAGCAAAATAAAAATGATTGGTGGACTTTAGAACGTTGCACCGAATTTAAATGTATAGCAAATTTTTGGAAATTTATATATTCATTTAACTATAACTTTGTGGAAATCAGAGAACACAGAAAGAGAGATTTATAATGAGCAGTATTTCAGTTGGAGAATTGATCGATCATTTAAAATCATATCCAGAGTCATACGAAGTGATTATGGAGTGGAATTGGAAAGAATGGGATGAAGTAAACCATAAATCAGAGCAAAAACATAGTGTTGCAGATATAAATGGGATTGCTTGTAATGATGATTATAGAGAAATTCGGCTGTTAAATTAGCCAATGAAATTAACATTTCATTGACAACAAAGAAAGGGGTTATTAATGAGCAAAACAAAATATAAAAACAGATATAATAAGATTACAGCAAGAAGAAAAGATCCTAGCAGATATGAATCGTTAGGAACTGTATATGGCAGCAATAATAATTATTTATCCAATTATTCGACTGGTGGATATAAAGTAAAGGTTCCAGATACAGAGTTGGAATATAATGGAATAAGTGGTTATTTGCACGACAACATTTATTAACAGAAAGAGAGGTATTATAATGAAGCATTTTGTTGACATTGAGCAAGTTAGACCAGAAGATATTCAAATTAGTGAAGATTCGGTTAGACGAAAAAATGTAGGTTCTTTTGAAGTAGGAGACATTATTCAAATTACAACAAAAATTGATGGATCAAATTCAAGTTTTACTTATGAAGATGGCAAACTGCAAGCATTCTCACGTAAGAAAGAATTAGATTATCAGAATACACTAAATGGATTTTGGAATTGGGTACAGTCTTTAAATGCAGAAGAATATAAAGAAGACCAAAAGTATATCTTTTATGGAAAGTGGGAAGTTCGTCATACAGTAAAGTATAGAGAAGAAATTTACAATAAGTTTTACTTCTATGATATTTGGAATAAAGAAGAAGAAAAATGGATGCCACAAGATTTCGTGAAAGAAATGGCTGCAAAGCATAAACTTAATTATATCAATGAATGGTATTATGGCGAGTTTATTTCATGGGAACATGTTGAATCATTTTTAGATAAAACAGTATATGCCATTAATAAAGAAGAAGGCGTAGTCATTAAGAATATGACAAAACTTAATAGCCCTGACGAGCGTAATCCATTCTACTTGAAGTTTGTAAATCCAGAGTTTCGAGAAACTCAACTAAAGAATCATATTAAGAAAGTACTCGATCCACAGAAATTGGAAGAACAAAATCGTGCTGAAGAAATTATGAAACAAATTGTTACTTATAATAGAGTACAAAAAGAGATTCATAAAATGATGGATGAAGAACTTATACCAAAAGATATTTCTGCTAAAGATATGAAGATTATTGCACAAAATCTACCGAAAAGAATATACGAGGATTGTGTAAAAGAAGAACCAGAATTAGTTGCAGAAGCAGGTGAATTTGGTGGGAAAAAGTGTAACTCGATTACAATGCAATTTGCTAGACAAATTATTCTAGGATAAAGGAGAAGAATTAAAATGAGTAGAAGAATATATTTAGATAGTGAAGGCAATGATATAACAGATGAAACTCTCAGAGATATTGAAATAGAGAATACATCTTGTGAAGAAGAAATTTGTTATGATGAAATCTTAACAGATTTAGATACCGCAATCGTTTTAACTATTCCTGGGAATACGACAAAAATTACATTGGAAGTAGAAATAATTGATGAAAATAATAATATTCAGAAGGCTGTAAGAACTATGCTATTACCAGAGATTGTAGAATCTCGCATAGAAGGAAGTTATTGGGCTAATGAAAATGTCAAATATAGACTTGTAGAACAGTAGAAAGGGGTTGAATTATGAATGCCTGTTATTACAAATCACGGAAAACGCAGAATGTCAGAAAGAAACGGTGTTCAAAAAGGTTGTGCTAAAAAGATTGCAAAGAGAGCATATCAACATGGAATATCTCATAATGAAGCAACAAATAATTTGAAACGTTTCATGGATAAGATGTTTTTATCTAGAAAGAATGTAAATAAGATAATGTTTTATGGCAGGTCTTTATATTTATTTCATTTTGATGTTTTAGTTACAACCATAATTGTACCAGACGATATTGTAAACAATATTAAAAACAATGTTACAGAAGATGGTTATGAAAGATATATTAATTATAAAAAATCATTAAAAAAGAATAAGAAATAATGGAGGTAAGAATATGTCAATTTTTAGTGGTAAATGCGATGTATACGATCATTTCATGATGTTTGGGGAAGATGATAATATCACCCAAAAAGAAATTGATGAAAAAATTGCAAATTCAAAAATTTGTATTCGTACAAAAGATGGTAAAGAACATAAATTAGATATTAAAAATACTTATGACTTAGCCCCTTACTTCCCATATATAATAGGGTTGGCTATATCATCTAATGAAAATAATTTTATGATAATTTCATCTGAGTCATATGTTGATAGTGAAGAAAAGAGTCTTTTAGAGATGTATCTAAATATAATGTTAAAAAATGTAAAAAGATGCAAAAGAAAGAAGCAAGAAATCACAGAAGAAGAGATTCTTAAAGATGTTTGGAATCGTGAAAGAGATTATATAAAAAGAATGGTGGATATTGTTAAGAAAAATGGAACAAAAACAACAATCAATGATATTGTTGCTGCAAAAATACATATTCCATCTATGGAGCGTCAAAGAAAATATCTTTATGAAGGAATGGTTGCTTTGGGATATCCGAAAATTGAAGCATACAATTGGTGTTTTAATGAGTTGATTTTTTCAGAAGATCAAATTGAAAGGGTAAAAGAATGCTAGGAAGTATTTATTTAACTATTGGACTTTTGGTTATTACATTTGCAATAATCAATGATTATAAGAAAAGGTAAATTATAGTATGATTGAAAATAATTTTTATATTAAAAACATAACTAGAGAAAAAATGAAAGAGTATGGGTTTAAGTATGTGCCATACGAAAATCAATATATAAAATATTTTCCTATTGAGAAGTATAAGAAATATACTGTAATACAAGGAAAGATTACAATTGATGGCGAAGATGGGACTGTCAATATAGATGTATTGACGGAGAATGGAGATATATATTCACCATATTATAATCTTATAAATAAAAATTTTAAGGATTATGTTAATAAAATGCATAGAAAAATATATGCAGAATTAAATAAATATCCAATTAAAAAGAAAGGACGTAAACATGAGAAGACTAAAAGTAAAAAGACTAACAGAGACAGCAAAAATTCCAACAAAGGGCAGTAAGTATGCAGCAGGTCTAGATTTGTATGCGGATCTTAAAAACATAATCGAGATCCCACCACACGAGACTGTTTTAATTAATACTGGTATAGCAGTAGAAATCCCTACATGTATGTTTGGTGGTGTTTATGCTAGAAGTGGTTTAGCAACAAAATATAGTATTGCACCAATTAATTGCGTAGGAATTATTGACGAAGATTATAGAGGCGAAGTTAAAGTTGCCTTACATAATCATAGTGACAAATATAGAACAATAGAACCAGGAGATAGAATAGCACAGTTAATTGTACAGCCTTATACTTCAATGGTAGCAAGAGAAGTAAAGGAGTTAAGCAATACTGAGCGAGGTGCTAACGGATTCGGTTCATCAGGAAGAAAGTAATATTACTATACAATTAAATAAAAAGTAAAAAAAGGAGATGAAATGTCTATTTCATCTCCTTTAATTTTATATAAAATCATCAAAATAATTCCTTAACTATCTCTTAATTAGCGATTTTAAATAGTGATTATTTAATCTGCTACCTGATACTCTATACTAAATGATAATTCTTCAGCCACAATACTACTTGAATAATTAACCTCAACTTGGTATGTATTATTTGATGTTTTGAATTTAGCTATTGTAAAAGCATAGGCATTATCTGGACTTCTTACACCCACTAAAGCACCAATACCTGACCAACATGAATCAAATCTGGGTTCTTGATGTGATTTATCTGAACTAAATGCTCAACTGTTGTATTGTGAGCAATAGCAATCTTTGTGAGATTGTCTCCTGCCTTAACCACATAAGTTGGTGTAGACATTCTATCAATAGTGATAGTAGCACCTGCTCTAATCATGTTTGGATTCTGAATGTGATTTAACTCTACCAACTGACTCATAGGCACATTGAACATCTTGGCAATCTGGCTCAATGTGTCTCCAGGCTTAATCTTGTAAGTTCTAATATTGTTAGGCATCTGTGGTGTTGGTGCTGGTGCTGGAGCTACATCTCCATCCCAAGCAGTGAGTCCATTTGCCTCAATGATTGAAATAATCTTTTTCTCATAATCTGGGTCGGTAGCATATGATAAGCCATCGAGTGTGTGCTGTAAGTTATAGACTACCTGCTTGTAATCAGCATTACCAAGACAATGTGCGTATCTTGGAGTGCTTGCGATAAAATCATAGTACCCAACAACTGCACTTGCCACATCTGGGTATGCTCTGAATGAATCCTGGATTGTCTGCTTAACACCATTGTAATACTCTGATGTGGTAGCGACAAACCCCTTACCCTTAATACCAAAAAGTGTCTTGGCATTTAAGTTCCACCCTGATTCAAGGGCTGCCTGTGCAATGCACACCGAAGGCAGAATTGCGTGTTCCTTTCCACGACTGATGTACTCATTCTTTGCCAGAGTTCCAATCGTATTGATGAAATTTGTCTTATCCATGGATTAAAATCCTCCTTTCATATATATGATTAAGTATAGCTTATTTGCTGTGAAAAATAAATAGGCTATACTTAAATCTGTACTATTTCCGTCTCCTTTATCTAGGTAAAATTATATCATTTCTGTGGTTGAAAGTAAATAATATTTTATAAATGGTAGTGACTCGGCAAGGGGTTTGTTTGGGATACCCTCGTACCATATGATTTAATTTGTTTAGCCTTTTCACTCCACGCCACTACCATTTGTTATATAAATAATTTCCCAACTATCCCTTAATTAGCGATTTATCGTTAATTTGATTGATGTAATAACACATAAGCATCAGGTATAGCTTGACCGCCAACTTCAAGAGTAACCACATCGCCTTGACGGACAAAATAACTTTGTCTAATATCAATACTTCCTGACAAATTTCTTCGTTGGTCAATAAAGACTACTATGCCATTGATGGATAATTTTATCTGTACATTAGATATATTTGCGGGGTAACGGGCGATGATAATTATAAGTCCATTGTGGGTTATTGTCGCACTTGTACTTCCGACAGTAGTTAGTTGTATGATTGTTGATGATGTAGTGCTTAAATTGCTGAATGTACCATCAGATAAATCATTATTTATCTGCGAGATAGCCTCAACATTATCATCTACCTTTTCATTCACTTCATCAATAGCACCCTGAACATTAACAGAATTAAGTCCAGAAGTAGTATTGCTGTAAATTGTATCACTTGCCAACTTACTTCCTCTATCTGCTACACGAGAGAAATTTTCTTCTTCCGATGTAGCATTTGGATTTGAATTGTATATATTTACGCTCATTTATTTTCCTCCTAATATTTATTATTTTATAACTATCCTTTAAATAGTGATTTTAGACTATTTATAATAATAAACCACGCTGCTACTAACGATAGAGCCACGCATCGTAAGCATAGCATTCGATACGCTGGTTGCGGATAAACTTATAGTTGCCAGTGCACATGAATCTGAAGAATAATAATAGCCCGTATTATAGCTTCTTGCAGATGTTCCTATCTCAATTTTAGGGATAGTAATGCTGAGTGTTGTTGCATCTACATTCGATTTCCAAAATACGATTATTTCATTCTTTGCATTACTATAAGCAGTAGTCCAAGAAGTAGTTGAATTATAGGTTAAATCACTATTTATCTGATTGATTTCTTCTGTAACCGCCTTATTGCTAATAGCATTTTCAGAAGTAGTAGAAAGTTGTGTATCAATAGGAACTTTATCTCCTATTGGTTTTAATTGTTGATTTTGTACTATTTGTAAACTCATTTGATTTCCTCCTATAAAGAAAAATATAGTTATCCCTTAAATAGAGATTTAATTCCAATTGATTAGGTTATGTTGTGAAGTAAATATCACTAATAGTCGTAGGGTTGCCATTTCCTAAACCTATAAAAATATTTCCAGTAATTCCTCTAGATGGGAGTGTTACAACATTGTCACCAATCGTTGTTGTATAATTTGTATAGTTTCCTCTTCCCGCACCAGTAGAAATAATTGTCGGTAGTGTTGCTGATGAGTCACATCCACCAATTTGTAGACTAACGACATCGGGAGAATAAAAATGGAGTTTAGTAGCACCATAACAATCCAACATGACAATGCCCGAGTAATTATTTAGCAAGGCTACCCTACCATCAGTTGCGGCAATCCCATATATTGAAGCAACTATTGGGTAATTTTTTACTATTATTCTAGACGATAACTCGGTTAAATCGCTATTTACTTCATCTATAGCCCCTTGTACATCATCAGCACTCAATCCACTTGTGGTATTGTCATATCCTATATTCTCGGCTAAATTAAGTTCTTCTGTGTAATCATCTGTAATAACACATACTGTTCCATCTCCCAATAAGCCTTGACTTAACATAGCATTTATTTGTGCTTGTGTTCCGACTACATATGGAGTAGAAGTAGCATAATCGTCAGTGAAAATACATACACTTCCATCAGGTATCATTCCCTGTCTAGCCCAACTGATACATTGATTTCTTGTGCCTATGATATGTGTATCTCCACCAGAACTTGCAAACAATACCCATTTCGTGCCATTGAAATAAATGAATATTGGAGCTTTCACTTCTTTATTAGGTTCTTCAAAACGATTATCCGTTGTGAAATCATCTGTTACTTTGTACATATCGCCCTGACTTGGTGTGGTAGGCAAGTTCGCAAATAATGTATTGCCTTGAGGCTTTAATGATTCTGTAATCTGTGTTGGTTGCGTATATTCTACTAATTGATTTCCTTCTTTTTTAAAAATTGGCATAATATTATCACCTTTCTTTTTCTATAATTTAATTTATTATAAAAAGATATATTTAATATCTTACATTTTTCCAAATCTCATTAATAAGAAAATAAGGGGAAGATTATTCCCCTTATTGCTTACTTGTTATTTTATATTTTTTTCGATTCATCTAAATATCCTAGATAATTCTAA
>Ga0326512_10000806_pt1 | contig 26401 bp, 34 predicted proteins | sample 1_2617_0518_D_FD_203652 | JGI IMG/M metagenome (GOLD analysis project Ga0326512, IMG submission 203652) | Bovine rumen microbial communities from UC Davis, California, United States - 1_2617_0518 | ecosystem: Host-associated > Mammals > Digestive system > Stomach > Rumen | place: USA...
GATAAAGAGATGGATTTGTAAAAATTGGGCGTGTATTCCATTAGATGTTAGGCTACAAGCCATTGTACACAAAGATGATGGTAACTTTTGGATAGTTTTAATGGAGTGGTGGTTAAAGGAGAAACACAATGGCTAATGATATTACGATTTTATCCTGCCCACAATGTGGGTTTCCAAAAGTGCGTAGTTATGGTGGCGGTTTATATCAGTGTGATATTTGCAAAACTGTTTTCGACAAGGATGAAAACTATGTTCAGACCAACGAAGAATGGTTGCGTTCCTGTACAACGGAACAGTTGGCAGAAGAAGTCTATAAACTTGTGTGGTGTAGCAATGAACTGTTCCAACAGATGGAATGTAGTGGTATTGACACCAAAGAAAATGATTTAAAAATCGTGATGAGGTGGTTAAAACAACCACACAGAGAGGAGAAACACGAATGATATTTGGAAACAAGGAACAGATTTTATACGGAAATAGATTTAACGGAACAAAAGGAAATGGTTATCAACCGATAAAAAAACCGATGACCAACGAGCAATGGTTTTGCGGATTATCCACGGAAGAAAAAGCAGAGTGGTTATCTAAACACTTTCATTGCGGTGATTGTATTTTTGAAAAACCTATGTGTGGTGGCGAATATGATGGTTGTAAGTCGGCATTTGTTGAATGGTTAAAGGGGGAACATGATGGCAATTAAATCGGCAGGAACATATATGCAAATAAGCGATTTGTGTAAATCGTGTTCAAAACAGAATATCTGTGGCAACGGAATGACCGATTATTATTGCACAGGATATGCACCATGTGTGGAAACACGAATGAATTTTAGTTTAGCCGATTTTGCTGCATTAAAAAAACGGAATGAACAAATCACGAGTGTTATATCTCTTGGCAACGAAATAATAATTTACGACAACAATGTTGTGTTTGGGCAGAAAACCCAAAACGCTTTAAAAAAACTTTATCGTAAACAGAAAAAGAACCGCAGGAGATGGGGTTAAAGGAGGAACATGAATAAAAGAAAACGCACGAAAATTAAATTGATAAAGAGATGGATTTGTAAAAATTGGGCGTGTATTCCATTAGATGTTAGGCTACAAGCCATTGTACACAAAGATGATGGTAACTTTTGGATAGTTTTAATGGAGTGGTGGTTAAAGGAGAAACACGATGATTTGTCCTAAATGTAGAGGCGTAGGAAGAATCCCTTTCAGAGAAGAACAGGAAATATATACAAACGAAGAATGGTTTGATACGTTAAGTACAGAAGAAAAGGCAGAGTGGCTTGCCAGTGAAAGCAGAAATGTTATCAATGATTTTAAGAATTTTGATTTTAGGCGTGAACATAAAGAATTTTGGGCTAAATGGTTAAAACAATCACACCGAGAGGAGTAGAAAATGAAAATGGTTAAATGCCCAAGGTGTCGTGGTAGAGGAATGATAGGAAAAGTCGTGCCAAACATCTTAGTAGGCAAGGGCGCTATCTTCGCTGATTATGAATGTGATTGCTGTAAAGGTAAAGGGAAAGTCAGCGAAAAGAGAGCAGAAAGTTGGATAAAAAGAAATACCAAGTAACCCTTGTTAGTTTCAAGTAGCTTTCAAGTATTTTCAAATAGAGGTGATAGCGTGAAAAAATGGATAACTTACAAGCGCAGATTGTTGGAATTGCAAGATACACTTAATAGAAACCCTATCCAAGACGCTTTTATTGCGTTGGCAATAGAAATCTTGCTTGCGTTATTGGAAGATAGAATCGAGAGAACGGCGGTTTGTGTTGGCGAAGTTAAACTTGTTGTTGATGATGAGTTTTCGGCACATACTGAACAACTGAGTAATCCTCGGTAGTTGGAGAGGTGATAGCATGACAGGGTGGGATTTTGCAAAATATCTTGTGGATATGATGTATAGCCACTGGCTAACCACAATAGTATTTCTCTGCATTATTTTCAGATGCACGTTATTAAATTTATCATCGTCAGAAAAAGAAAAGGAGTAAAAAGCCATGAAACGATTTTTTGAAGTAATTAGCGAATATGCAGAGCTGCCAGAAGAGGAAAGACCGCAGTTACCGAAACGGCAAACTGCAAATTCAGCAGGATATGATTTTTACGCCCTACAGGACGTTGTTATTCCTGCCCATGAGGAACGGAATTTGAACACAGGTATTAAAGTTCATATGCCGAAAGACGAACACCTTGCGTTATATATCCGTTCCAGCTACGGCATTAAATACGGTTTGATGCTAAACAACTGCGTGGGAATCATTGACGCTGATTACTACAACAATCCTGATAACGAGGGCGAAATACTGGCACGAATCCGTAATTGCAGTGATAACACGGTAATGATTAAGCGGAATGAAAGGTTTATGCAGGGCATATTTACAAAACATTACTTAACAGATAACGATGACGCTTATGGTGAGCGTGTAGGCGGTGTAGGGAGTACTTTAAAATGAGCAAAAAGCAGAACGTTAAAGTACACGGATTTGTTTCCATTACAAATCATTTTGAATTAATGATGATTTCTGCCCTACGTTATGCGATTGGAAGATACACTTATATGCCGTCTGTAACTATTGAATATATCCGTTATCTAATTCCACAGCTATCAGCCAAAACATTATTCATTATGAAACGTGATATAGACGAGGAAATAGAACGGTATCGGCGGATGGAACGTGAATTGTACATGGATAAAGAATGGGCGAAACTTGCGGAAGAAATAAGCGTTGAATACGAAAAGAAAAAGGCGGTGCAGGAATGAATATCACAAAAAGCTGTCCGTTGTGCGGTTGCTTACTTTCTGAAATAGTGATATTTGAACGTGAAAAAGGAACAACGGAAGAAGCAGAGGGAAGTTTTTGTTGCTCTTGGTGCGATATAGAGTTTGTTATAAGAGGAAAGTCAGCAGAGGATATACACAATAAATGGAACGCAAAATTTAGACAAAAGGCGGTGCAGAAATGAAACTTTGGAACGTCAAAGTCGGTTTTGTTGGTGGCGAAAAGAAAATCCTCTATGTTAAGAATTATTCTGTAAAAGCGGAAACAAAAGAGGTTGCTGCATTGATTGTGTACAACGGATTGTCACTGATGGAGTTTAAAAACGTTGAAATTTTGCAGGTGAGCGAAAATGAACATTGACTTGATTCTTCTTGTCGGAGTGACGCTGGGGTTCTGGTGTGCGGTAATTTTTGTTATAAGGATGTGGATGTTATGAGCATAAAAGATGTGACTGCGGTAATTGACGCAAAGGCTATAAAGCGGTATTGTGATAGCAAGAAAGTGAATGGTGAGTGCGGTGATGATTGTGTGTTTAACGAAAATCTTTATTGCATATTGTCTGACGTTTTAGGTTTAAATGGCGAGTATCAATACATTGCCGCTAAACAAAGGATTCGTGAGAAATTGAATGAGTTAAGCAAATGAGGTGATAATTTTGCAAGCAAAGGAATACCTAGATGCTATCCGTGCTATCAAACATCGGTTGCAAGTGGCTGACAAGGAACTGGACGAAGCAAGGAAAACTATTTATTCTCTGCAAGCTGTGGACTTTGCAAAAGACAAAGTGGACGGTGGTGAGCCAACGGATCTGTCTAACAAAATTGCACAGGCAGAAAAGATTGTTGTCAAAGTTGAAGCACGAAAACGGCATCTTGTGGAAATGCGAGAAGAAGCAAGGGAACGTATTAATGCGCTGCCGGACTTTGACGTGCAAAGCATTTTGACGGATTATGCCATCAATGTCACTTCCATTTGGGAAATGTGCAAAAATTATCACTACTCACGTTCCGGTTATAACAAGCGTTTTAAAAAAGCCATTACTTGTTTTCAGCAAAATTATGCTGATTGGCTTGAAAATTTAGACCTTTTTTTGTAAAGAGGGAACAAAAGTGTACAAAAGTGTACAAAAGTGTACAAAAAAGTGTGTTATAATGTAAACTGTAAAAGAACGAAAAAGACGTGCCGGTTGGTGCGTCTTTTTTATTGCCATTCTTTTACACCTCCGATTACGGCTGGCATTTACTGTCAGCCGTATTGGTTTATAAGGGGAGTACGCATGGCTAACGAATTGTTGTTAGGAAAAGACAACCATATATTGTGTTCTGCGTCTATAGCCGCAAAAGCTTTAGGCATAACGCCGCAAGGGCTAAACAAATGGATCAGAGAGAACAAGTTTCCTAAAAACAACGGGCTTGTTGATTTTAATGGGGTTTTAGAGCTGCGTAGAGAGCAGGCAGAACAACAGGCACAGGATTTATCCGACACAGAAAAGAAACTGAAAGCCGAAGCAAAATATAAATCGGAAAAAGCTAAACAGGAAGAAATGATTACGTTGCAGATGATGGGAGAACTCATCCCACAAGAACAAGTTAAGGATAGCCTTGAAATGCTTTTTCTTGACATACGGCAAACGCTTCTTACTGTGCCGGATAACATCAAAACAAGGGTATACGGCATTGATCCTGACATAGCAACGGAGTGTGAAGAAGTTGCCAACGAAATTATCACAAAGGTACTCACAAGACTTGCAGGCGGCGATAACATCGGACGTGCAGAAAACGTGGGAACAAAACCTAAAAAACGTTATACGAAACGCACTGCAAGCATTTCAGCCGCCGCCACCGCAGACAGTGAGTGAGTGGGCAGACACCAGTCGCATACTGACAAGAGAAGAGTCTCCGTCTGCGGGTTTATGGAATACAGATAACACTCCATATCTTCGTGACATAATGGACACGTTTACTGATAAAACCACGCAAGTGACCACGGTGTTAAAAGCCACACAGTTGGGTTTTACCGAAGCGGCTGTAAATATCTGTGGATATACAATAGACCGTTCACCGTGCCGCATCATGTACGTTATGCCGGACGAGGAACTGGCGAAAGACTTCTCTGTTGACCGCTTACAGAAAGCATTAAAGAACACGCCACAGATTGCAAAGAAAATTGAATCGGCTGACCGAAGCAAGGCGTTAGTGGTTCGTTTTCCAGGCGGCTTTATTCGTTTGAGTGGTGCTAACAGTCCTGCTAAATTAGCGTCATGGCCTATACCGAGAGTAATCATGGATGAGGTTGACAAGTTTCCGCAATGGACAGGACGTGAAGCAAATCCTGTGTCACTGGTAAAAGAGCGTACTAAAAACTGGCCGTGGCGAAAAATTCTTGTTGGCAGCACTCCAACAACGGAGTGGGGTTATGTGTATCGTTCTTACATGGAATCAGAGATACACTATCAATTCTATGTTCCGTGTCCTGAATGTGGACATTATCAGATATTAAAATTTCCAAACTTAAAGTTTCCTACCGTAATAGATGACCAGCGTTTATCCAGAGAAACCTATTATGAGTGTGAGCAGTGTCAATGTCATATAAGGGATAAACACAAGCTGCCAATGTTGCGAAAGGGCAAGTGGATAGCTGATGAACAGTTGAACTACAAGCCTAAAATAGTTGGGTACAGGTTGAATACATTGTATTCGCCGTGGGTAGCGTTTGCGGAAGTAGCAAAGGAATTTCTGAAATCAAAGGACGACCCGACATCATTAATGAACTTCGTCAACTCATGGTTAGGTGAGCCGTGGAAGTCGAAATCCAGTGAAGTTAAAGCAAAAGCTGTTTTAGACAAGAAAACACAAATCAAAAGTGGCATTGTGCCGAAAGAAACACTTATCCTTACTGCCGGAGTTGACCGTCAGCAAGGATATTTTTATTGGGTTGTCCGTGCATGGATGCCTAATTTGCGGAGCATGAAAATCGCCAATGGCTCTGCTGAAACATGGGATGACTTAAAAACCATTATGGATCAGTATTGGCCTGTGGAAGAGAGTGACCGCAAAATGCAGATTGTTTTGTATGCCGTTGACTCCGGCTACGAAACAGAAGATACTTATGATTTTTGCCAATTTGCGTATGGTGATGCTACGGTGGCGATTCCGGTTAAAGGTGCGTCACAGTCGTTAGCAGGGTATTACAAGCGTGTTAATTTACAACCTAACGATAAAGGTAGAGCATGGCAACGTTCCATGATTCTCTACGAAATTGACACGAACAAATATAAAGACCTTATCATGTATCGACTTAACAAGGAACTTGGCGAGGATGGGTGTTGGATGGTGGACGCTGACACCGACGAGGAATACGCCAACATGATTACGGCTGAACAAAAAGTTCGTGATGGCGACAAAGAGGTTTGGCGGCAAATTGGCAAAAGGCCTAACCATTATCTTGATTGTGAAGTCTATGCGTATCTTGCAGCAGATGTAATGAACATTCGAAACTTGCAGCCGCAACAAACGCTACATGAGAAGAAAAAAGAGTTGGTAGACGATATGATACCGCAATATTTTAATCCGGAGGGGTGAGAATGTGAATCTTGAAGCATTAAGGGCAGAGCGTGAAAAAGTACAAGCTGCCATTGACAACATCCTTGAAGCCGGGCAGGAATTTCAAACCAGGGATGGCAGAGTAAAGTTTGCGAATCTGTCTAGACTTTATGACCGTCTTGCCTATTTGGATAATGCAATTGCTGCGGCACAGGGTAACAGCTACAATACCGCTTATTTGAAGTTTGGGGGTTTTGACTAATGGTTAAGCAGAGAAGCCCGGACAACATTTTTTATCGTTTGGGTAATTTTGTTGATGATGTAAAAAGCATATTTTCGCCAGAAAGTGCAGTGAAATCAAAAGCGACACGTATGGGTTATTTTGGTTTTGAAGCGGCACATGAAACACGCAAGGATGCCATCTTCCCGTGGGATGGCCCGGCAGAGGGCATAAACAAAGCCAGTCGTGCAACATTGAGAGCCAGAGCAAGGGATTTGGAGCGCAACAATCCGATTACAAACTCTATTATCATGGCAGTCAAAAACAATGTTGTGTCAACAGGTTTTAACATGCAAGCACGTTCCGACAATGAAGTTTTCAACAAGCGCATTGAAGAGTTGTGGGAAGAATGGACACACTATGAAAATTGCGATTACACACAGCGTCAGTCGCTTGACGACCTATTGAAACTGATTAGCCGCCGTAAGCAAGTAGACGGCGGTATTTTAATTACGTTCCCAATAGACAAAAAACGTTTTATTCCGCTGACCATACAACTGCATGAGGTTGATGAACTGACTTCTGAAAATGTGCCGTTGGAAAACGGAAACATCTTGTCTGACGGCGTGGAGTGTACCGCTGATGGCTTGCCTGTTGCGTACTGGATCACACAGACGGATGTGGATGGATTTACGATTGCAGAGCCACAGCGTATTCCAGCAGAGAACGCAATATTCCTGTGGGATAGGACAAGGGTAAGTCAATTCCGTGAAATTACTCCAATGGCAAGTACCATTGTTACCACCAAAGACGTTGGCGATTACAACAATGCGGTTGCGTTCCAACAGAAAACAGCGGCGTGTACATCGGCGTTTGTGGAAACCACAAATACTGCTGGCGCAATGGGGCGTATGGCGGCAATGGAACAGCAGAAATCAAACATTGAGCAGATTAAGGGTGGCAGGGTTCAATACTTGAATCCTGGTGAAACTGTAAAAATGTTGATTCCGTCGGGGCAGGCCGCAGAAGTCGGCAATTACTTGCCGTTACAACAGCGCATGATTGCTGCCGCAATGGGATTGTCACTGGAATCCACTTCAAGAAACGTGGAACGTGTTAATTATTCCAGCGCACGGCAGAACTTATTGGCAGATGAAAACACATACAAGCAGATGCGGAAAGACCTGATTGAGTATTTCCTGCGTCCGCTATATCGGCGGTTTGTAAGTATCTGCTATCTTGCAGGATTGTTAGACGGAACGGGTTTTAAACCTGACGATTTGCAATATTACAAAGCCGTTTGGCTTGCGCCGAGTCTTGGTTGGATTGACCCAAAGAAAGAAGCCGAGGCAAACAGCATTAACTTACAGAACGGTGGTTTGTCGTTCCAACAGTATTGTGCTGCACAAGGCGTAGATTGGCGTGAGCGCATTGACGAAATGGCAGAGGTACAGGAATACGCAGAAAGTAAAGGCGTGACATTAAGTTTTAACGTTGCTGATAACGGCAACGAGCAAGGAGATGATGAAACAGATGGCCAGAATTAAAAAATACGCAGTACGTGGTATTTCTCTTGGCGAAGTTGATGAAGCCAGTCGCACAGCGAAATTTACGTTTATGACAGAAGCACCGTGCGACAACTGGTTTGTGCCGGAAAGTTGCTTGTGCGAAAAAGAGAACTGCGATTTGCAGCGTTTTGACAATGGCGTTATGCCGTTGCTGTTTAACCATAACCGTGACGTAGTTATTGGCAAAATCAACAATATAACCTTTGAGAACAAACGTGCAGTTGCAGAAGTTGTTTTTGACAACGATGAAGAAACGGACAAGATTTTTAAAAAGGTGTTGTCGGGCAGTTTACGTGGTGTATCTGTCGGCTATATGCGGCTGCATACAGTCCGTGTAAACGCCGGTTCAGAATACAGGGGTATCAAATATGAATCCACCACGGATGTTACTGATTTATGGCAACCGTATGAAGTGTCCATTGTTAGCTGTCCGGCAGATCCCGATTGCGGTGTCGGACGTGAATTAAGGGATATAGAAATGGAAATCCAAAAAACAAAGGAGGAAAACACAATGGAAAACAAAGACACCGTTATGAACGGTACGCCGGATGTGGTCGCTAAAGATGTGGCAGAAAAATCTGCCGTTGAGGCGGCGACCAAAGCGGCACAGGCAGAACGTGAGCGTATTGGCGAAATTTACGCAGTATGTCGTGAATTTAACGTAGATTCCGCAAAAGTGGAGTCCTATGTAAAAGACGGCAAGACTGTTGAAGCGGTACGCAAGGCAATTCTGGACGACATTGCCGAAAAACAGAAAGCGTCCAAAGTGACTGTTACCGAAGATGCCGGTGACAAATTTATTGAACGTGCAGTTGACGGACTGGCACTGCATCATGGCATTATTGGCGAAGCCGAAGCAGTAAGAGGTGCGGATGAGTACCGCAACGGTTCTCTTCGTGCCATTGCGGAAGATTGCCTTATTGCCGGTGGCATGAGCGAACGTGCGCTGCGTCACATGAGCGCACACGAAGTTTTTGAGGAAATGTTCAATTCCCACAGTCGTGCTATGGGTACGGAACAGTTCAGCATGGTAATTGACCAGTTTGGCAATAAGACCATGTTAAAAGGCTATCGTGAACAGCCGACCGTGTTCCAGCAGTTAGTTTCTAAAGGCAGCAACAAAGACTTCAAGGCTACGCATAAGTATCGCCTGGGTTTGGATGGCAAGCCTGAACTGATGGCACCGGAATCCGGAGAGTTCAAGTATCAGGAAATGCACGATGAGAAAGTTAGCACTGCGATTCAGACTTATGGCAAGGCTATCAGCTTTACTCGTGAAATTTTCGTCAACGATGACATGGGTGCAGTTGTTAAGGCTATTCGCATGCAGGCTGGCGGCTTCCGTCGTTTGCAGGAAGAGATGTTCTTCGATCTGCTGAAAACAATCCCGTTTAATGCGGCACACAAAAACATTGTCGTTACCAACAAAGACGTTTCCGCAAAAGCCTATTCTGAAATGCGGGCTTTAATGCGCCGCCAGAAAGATTTTGAGGGCAAGGCATATATTGGTGTGTTCCCTGCCTACATCTTGGCTTCTGACGAAAACTTCTATGACCATGCACAGTTGTTAAAGGCTTCTTCTGATCCGAGCCAGACCAATCCGGGCGTACCCAACATCGTCCAGGGCATGATGACCTTAATCACTTCTCCGTATCTGACCGGTGCAGCATACTATGCTGTTGCACGTCCGTCTGAAATGGAGGGTATCGAATACACCACGCTGAACAACGTAGACCGTCCGTACAGCCGCACTGTTATTCCGCAGAGCCACCTGGGTATCGACTATCAGTTCTGGATGGACTTTGGCTTTAACTTAATTGACTATCGTGCTTTCGTCAAGAATGACGGCGAATAATAAAAGGAGGTAAGAAATCATGGCATCTTTCAGACAGGCTGGCAAGCTGATTGAATATACTGCTCCGCAGGCAGTTGACTATCATGCTGTTGTTGAAATCGGCGATTTAATCGGTATTACACGGAAATCTGCCGTAGCTGGTGAGAAAATCTCCTGCGACGCAGAGGGCGTTTTCCAGTTCACCAAAGCAAGTGGCGCATTAGCCGCTGGCACTCCTGTTACTATCAGCACTGACGGCTCTGTTGCTGCGGCACAGGGTACTGGCAATGGTGTTGTATGGGCTGACGCCGCTTCTGACGATACTGTTGTTGATGTAAAAATCAACGTGTTCGTTGGTGCGTAATGAGCGTACTTGAAGCGCAGCGTAGAGTGTCCAAAAAGGCGTTTTTTTCTCTTGACCGATTGGGCGAACTTATCACCTATAACGGTCAAGAGATTGTTGCGCTTGTTTATATCGGTGCTTCCATGAGCCGTCCAGACTGGAACGATGCCGCAACAGCCATTGAACACGCAAACTTGGCTGACATTGCGACATTTTCCGTCTGTGACGATCCTGACGATGGTGGCGTTGCAGAACCGCAGGAGGGTGACGTTATCGTGTATAAGGACATTGAGTACCAGGTAGCACAGGTAATTGAGCATGACGTAGCAGGAGCGCATTACGTTGTGTTTGCGGTGAAGAACACAAAAGCGTTTGGGCGGTGATGGTGTGGAACTGTTAGAGATTAACGTAACAGATGAAATTGCGCCGCTGTTAGAACGTATGGCGGCACATAATAAAGGATTTTTAAAGAGTGCCGCAAAGTCGCTTGGATATTTTGTACAAAAAGAAATCAAACAAGAAGTAAAAACAGGTGCGCCAGGTGGTGCGAATTTTGTAGAACGTAGACCACACAGAATCCGTGCTGCTTTACAAGGTGGTTCGGCAGCACGGCAGTGGTACGGCAAAATGCTACGTGCTATTGGTTATCAGTATGATGGCGGCATAGTACGCATTGGTTGGACAAGCAGGACATCTGCTACGTATGGGCGCAGGCAGGAAGAGGGTTTTGAAACGCCTGTGACATCTTCTGTGCGTAAGCGATACCGTGAAGCGGGGTTAAGCATAGGGAAAAACAAAAAATATTTGGTTACTCCCGCACGTCCTGTTTTTGAACCAATGGCAGGAGTGCTACAACCACAGATCGCACCATACGTACAAATGAAGTTGTACGATTATGCAGAAGAAAATGCGACCTATTCCAAAAAGGCGAGAAGAAAGTATAAGGTGTATGGATAATGGCATTACAGAATTTAGATATTTCTGATACGCTGCTTGCGATTGGCAATTTTGTTAAAAACGATTCAGCAGTGCATGAGTTTTGCGAAAACCATTTTGAGAATGAACTGAAAGTTTTCGTGGGTGATTTTGCAAGAAAAAATATTCCTGTTGCTGCTGACTGTCCATACATCGTTTTTACAGACTTTCGCAAAAAAGAGGGGCAGAACATTGAGTTTTGCGACTACTATGCAACGGCCTTTATTGGCGTATCTGCCGATGACACTTCTTATGTTGACATAGACGGAGTGCTAATGCCTGACATTTTTGACGTTGGCGCAAAGTTTATGTCACTGATTGAAACGATTTTCAACGATAAAACAAAACGGAATCGTCCATTGTCGAAATGTGAAACGTCCGGCCCGTATCCGCTTGATGTAAGACATTGGGTTGGAGAGATGCGGCTGACGTGGCGTATTTATCAGACACTTGGAACAACGTATCAGGAAGAACTATAAAGGTTCTTCCTTAATTTTTTAATGGGGGTGATTTATATGCCTAAACAGGCAATGGGCGTGTATTCTGGCATACGCTTTATTCCGGAAGAAGAATTAGGTGTAACTCCTGCCAGCGGTACTGTGCGGAGTATTCCGTATAACTCTTGTACCGTATCAGCCGAACAGAATCGTACTGCGCCCGGAACGATGACAGGTAGACGTGATCCTGTTGAGCCTATTATGGGTAATATCAACGTAGGCGGCGGCATTACCATTCCGCTGGACACGAATGTATTCGGTTGGATATTGGCACTTGCTTTTGGTAATCCCACGACCACTTCTTTGGACGGTGGCAAGTATCAGCATGTTTTCAAACCGGGTATGGAACAGCCGTCTTTCTCTTTGGAGCAGGCTTTTTCCAACGGAGATTATTTTGTTGACAAAGGATGTAAAATTTCTTCTCTTGGTTTTTCCTTTGGTGGTGACGGCGAACTGACCTGTGATGTACAAGTGTTGGGTTGCAACGAAACCATTAGCGATTCGCCAATTAGCGCATCTGTCACGGATCTGACGCTTGACCGCTTAAACAATTTCCAGGCGGCTTTAAAGGTTGACAATGCAGAAGTTGCGGTTGCGACAGAATTTACGCTTGATATTGGTTTTGGACTGGACGAAGAGGGGTATGCTATCGGTGGCGGTGGTTTCCGTAGCCGTATCAACGAGGGGTTGTTAGAGTTGTCCGGCAGTATGACTGCGTTCTATGATGATGACACCTATATCCAGAAAGCCATGACCAGCGCAATTACTGCGTTACAGGTTAAGCTGACCAAACAGGGTAACTCCTTGCAGATTGATTTGCCGGAAGTGCAGTTCCCCAGACGTTCCCCGAACATTGAGGGTTCTTCTGGTATTATGCAGGAATTAGAATATGGTGCGTTCTATAAGACCAATTCGTTGGGAACGTCAATCCAGTTCACGTTGATTAACGAAACCGCTTCCTATGAAGTGGTAAGTGTATAACAATAGGCCGCTGAAATATGCGGCCTTTTTATTTTAGGAGGGTAAAAAAATGGAAATCAAAGTAAAGGCTATGGGGTTAGACCAGTACGAAAAATATCTTGCATACCTTGATGAATGTTATGAAAAGGTGAACAAGAAAGAAATGCAAACCTACGAAATGGGTTTGCGTGTTATGAAGTGGGTTGCAAAAGAGATTTACGGGATAGACCCATACACGCTGCATCCCGGTACGCTGAAATATATTGCGGATAAGACCGTGGAATTAACGGAAAAAAGCGAGATTGACGACGAAAAAAACTCCGAGAAATCTGGGATTGGCGAATAAAAGGCGGCGCAAAATTCTGTGAGAATTGTCAAAAGGCCGCAAAACAGAGGGGCAGGGAATTGGATTGTAAAAACTGTCCTGACCGCTGCCCAGATTTGAGAGATGGAAATATAAGTACCATGCACTTTTTTGGTTTAGCTGCAAATTGTGTACGGTACGTTGGCACAATGGACGGTGCTATGGTAACAGGCATTGATTGGGCAAACATGAAAGCACTGGCAGAATTGAGCCGTGTAAAAATCACGCAGCTAATGATGAAACGTTTGAGAGTAATTGAATCGCTGTTAATAAAGGAGAGTGTGGAAAATGCCAGTCAGCGAAACAAGGTTAGCAATTAGATTAGATGACAGGGCAACAGCAGGATTGCAAAGTCTTACTGGTGTGTATAGTCGCTTTTCCAACACTGTTCAGAACAGCGGTAGACAGATGGGCAGTTTTGCGTCAAACGCCAATAAGGCGGCAGGCAGCCTGTCTAACATGAGTCAGATGATGGAACGGCTTGTATATTCTGCAAGCCGTTATTTTGTTATTTATAAGGCATTAGGTGCTGTAGGCAACGTATGGGATACGCTGGTTGGCGGTTCGTATGAATACGCAAAATCTCTGGAAACCAATCAGATTGGTATTGCAGGTATTTTAAAGTCCATGATAACGCTGAATGGCGAACAGATTAAATGGAATGACGCTATGGCGTTGTCCGGCAAGGCCATGAAAGGGTTGCAGAGTGAAGCATTGCGTACCGCCGCCACGTCAAAAGAACTGATTGAAACGTTCCGTGCGCTGTTAGGCCCAGGTTTGTCAAGCGGTATGAGCATTGACCAGATTGTGCAGTTGTCCACAGTTGGTACTAATGCGGTTCGCAGTTTGGGTTTGCCGACGAACCAGTATGTCCAGGAATTGCGTTCTATCATTACAGAGGGTATTCGTCCTGCAAGCAGTACATTGGCAACGTCTTTAGGTATTACCAATAAGGACATCAAAGAAGCAAAGGCATCGGCAGAGGGGCTGTTTAATTTCCTGATGAAGCGTATGCAGGGCTTTAGTGACGCTGTGAAATACACCAGCGGTACTGTTGAGGGGCGTATCGCACGAATCCAGGAGGGATTACAGGTAGCTGGCGCAAAAGGTGCGGAAACACTTTATAAGTCGTTTTCAAGCGTGTTAGAAGATGCCGCAAACTATCTGATTCCTGTTCCCGAAAATCTTGGTGATAAGTGGGAAATAAATCCTGCTTTCATACAAAGCATCAGAGAAATCGGTGACGTTGTTGGCAAAGTTGCAAAAAACCTTGGTGATATTGGCAAAGCTGTTGCGCCTATACTTGGTGGCATTGGTGGCGCAGGGCTTACCGCAATAGGGCAGTTTGCTGATAAACTGACATATATCGCAGGATTTTTTGCCGCAAGAAAGCTTGCGCCTTTTGCTGCTGATATTGCACAGATAGCCGTAAATAGCAGGAACGCTTATGAAGCACAGACTGGTTTAGGACAAGTAATTCAAGGTGTTTCTGATAAAATCAGTGGGCGCACCGCCGCTTTGCGTCAAATGGCAGAGCAGGAACAACGAGCGGCTAAAATCTCACAGTTATATAGTGCAGAATTAAATAAGGTAAATGCGGCTATTGCACAAATCCGTTTGGCTGAACAGAGCAGAGCGCAACAGCAGAAGATGGGCGCACAGATGTCAACGTGGTTCGGTTCTGCTAGTGATTCATTCAGGGCAGAGAACATTACCACGCTGATACAGAAACTGCGTGAACTAGGTACGGAAGAAGCACGGATTGAAGCATTAACAAGGCGGTATTTTCAGTTCGTGAAAAAGGCATCTTTGGAAGATGCTGAAGCAATACGGGTTCTTATTGAAACTGAAGAGAAAGAAATCCAAACCAAAAAACGGCAGAACGAGGAACACGCAAAGTGGGGCGAAACAGTTCGCAATTCTGCAGAACGTGTCGGAACGTTGATGTCATCTATTGGTGGTCTGACTATGGGTTTCGGTTTGTTGTGTGACGTTCTTGCACAGGCAGACGAGGAAAATAAGCAGTGGTATGAATCTGCCGGAAACGCCGCCATGACAGGCGGTATGTTTGCTATGGCTATTGGTTCTATCACGTCTGCTGTAGCAAGCATGATACCGATGATACGCAATGGTATCGAAGCGTTAAAAGAGTTTGCTAAAGCAAGAACGTTGGCAGGAATCGGTTTGGCTGGTGGCGTTGTATCTGGCGTTGGTGCAGTTGTCTATAACGCCTATAAGAAATTTCAAGAAACAAAAGTTGCTTCACAGTTAGATGAATATGGAAATGAAGTTAGCTACAAATTCAATGGCCGTGATGATGCTGACGATTATGCTATTGTCAATGATTCGTCTTATAACTACGGAAATACTGATGCTACTGGCACAATCGGTTTGCAGGATTTCGGCAATAAAGCTGGTGGTGGCGGAGGCGGCAAAGGTGGTGCTGCCAAAGCTGCAAACAAGGCCGAAGAGTACGCTGCCAAAATGCAGAAAATCTATGCTGATCTGAACAAAGAAATTGCTAACATGAACGGACAGACCACTGCCTATGAAAAGACAATGGCGCAGGCAAAAGATAAGATTGCCGGATACGAAAAAGATATTGTCAAGGCGCAGCAGTTAGGCGTTGATGTTGGCGAAGTCCGTAACAAGCAGATTGAATATCAGCTTGCTATGGAAAAGAAAGCGTGGGAAGCACAGCAGGATGAGTACTTAAAGTACATGAAGCAGGACGAAGAAGCCGCTAATCGTATCTACACTATGGGTGGCACGATGGAACAGCAACGTGCGGCATTAGCGGAACGGCTTGAAATCCACAAGGCGTATCTGGAAGAACTGCTTGCTGTCAACATTGATAATCGTGACCGTAGGATGCAGTTAGAACAGGAACTTGCTAATACGATTAAACAGATTAATGATAATTCTGTGTATGAGTTTAAGAATGGATGGGCGCAAGCATTAGAAGAAGTAGCCAATCAGCAGATGAATTTCAGAGACCAGTTTGTATCTGCTTTTGGTTCTATTGAGGATTCGCTTGTAACGCTAGTGTCAAGCACTGGAAGCGCAAAAGATAAGTTCAAGCAGTTCTGTCAGGACGTGACCAACACCATACTGAAATCCATGACGCAGATAATCATTAAGGGCTTGATAACCAAAGCAATTATGGCGGCTATCGGTTTAGGCGGTGGCACTGTAAGCGTTGGCAGTTACTCTAGCGGTTTCTCTGGTGCTTCCAGTTGGTTTAGCGGCGGCAGCATAGCGTCCACAGGTGGCGTAAGCGTTGGTTTAGCTGGCGGTGGCAAGGCGCAGGCTGGTGGCACTTATGTTGTCGGTGAGAATGGCCCGGAACTGTTACGCATGGGTTCGCAAAGTGGGCGTGTGTATAACAACAGACAAACAAACGCCATGATGAACGGCGGTGTTGAAAACGTCAAAGTAGAGGTAATCAACAGGTCTGGGCAGGAAGTTAGGTCAGACAATGCCAGTGTGAGGTTTGACGGCAAAACAATGATAATTTCCACGGTGCTTGAAGCGGTAAACAACAACACTATGGGAATGAGAACGGTATTAAAGGGAGTGGCTGCCACATAAGCCACTCTTTTTATTTTGGAGGTAGAATATGGATTTTCCGAGTACGATTCCTGCTCCACAATATCCGATGGACTATGAAACAGAAGATAATTCTATCAGAACAAAATTTGAAGATGGCACTGTGCAGAGCCGTTTAAAGTTTACACGAAGCAGAAAAACGTGGAAAGTAACATGGAAAAACTTAAAGCAGAATTACTTTGCGATATTAGATAATTTTATTGTAAATACTGCGAAACACTCTGCTAACAGGTTTAATTGGCTGAATCCAACAGACAACACAGCGTATCTTGTTATCTGCACAAAATACAATGCAAGAATAGTTACTGTGGATCAATGGGATGTTGAGTTGGAATTACAAGAGGTGTGATAATGCTTTCTATTTCCGCAATATCTAAAGTAGAAAAAAACAAGCTGTCTACAGATAGTTGTTTTCTCATTCTGTTGGAAATACGTTTACAAAACACTGTATATATCTGCTACAACAACGAGGATGTAACATGGAAAGGTCAGTTGTATCAGGCCTTTCCGTTCCAAATCGGGGAAACGAGCGAAGATAGCGACGGCTCTGACCCAAACGTGCAGTTACAGGTAAGCAATGTAGCGCAAGGTATGCAGTGGTATGTTGAGGACAGCGGCGGCGGTGTTGGCACAGAAGTAATCTTGCGTGTGGTCAACTCGCTGAATATGAACGGTGACGCTGACCTTGAAGAGTACTTTACTGTGTTGGACTGCAAGATAGACGAACAGTGGATAACGTTTACGCTTGGCAATGCGTATTCTGCACGGACACGCAGACCGATAGACCGCTACATGAAGAACAACTGTCCATTTGCTTACAAAGGGTTACGTTGCGGTTACAATGGCAACATGGAAACGTGTAAACATACGCTTGAGGATTGCAGGGAGCATAACAATAGCGCACGTTTTGGCGGTTTTCCGGGCATTGACCAAAAGGGGGTTTACGCCGGTGGTGGAACTTAACGATTTAATTGGTGTTCCGTTTGTTAATCGTGGCAGAGATATAAACGTTGGCTTTGACTGTTACGGATTGGTAAAAGAAGTGTTTCGCAGATACGGACATGAAATCCCGGAATACGATATGCAGTACAACTACGATGATATGTGTCGTATCAATGAACTGATAGAGGGCAACGTACACAATTATCCGTGGAAAGAAATCAAAGAGCCAAAAGCACCATGCCTGATAGCAATGAGATTTGGTTCTCCTGTTGGTGTGGTAAACCATACGGCTGTGTATATCGGTGGTGGGCGGTTTATACACACAAGGGAACGAATAGGCGTGAACATTGACAGAATCAGTAATCCGGCATGGCGTAAAGTGATTGTGGGTTTTTATGAATATGTAGGTGAAACGAATGGTAACACTGGTATTAGTTAAAAATCCGTTCTCTCCGCAGGACGGCAGAGAAATTAAACATATCGAAGCAGGAAACACGCTTGCGGAACTGTTGCAGGAGAACGCTATTGAGGGCGTTGACTTACAAGCTACTGTCAATGGTTTTACAGTGGATAACGAGACAAAAATTCACGATGGAGACTTCGTCGTTATCTATCCTGTTGTGGCAAAAGGTGGCAAGGGCGGCAAGGGAATCTTGGGTATCATTGCTGCCGTAGCCTTGTCCGTGGTATCTTTTGGCATCGTCAGCGGTGGGTGGTTGGCGTCAAGCGGTTTTTTTGCGGCAGGACATTTAGGCGCATACATGGCCGCTGCCGCTGTTATGTTCCTGGGTTCTTCCTTGATTGGCAGAATGTCAGGGCAGAACATTGATGTTGGTTCTTACGACGCCAAAAACGAACCGACGTATTCGTGGGGTGGCGTACAGACAATGGAGGGGCAGAATAATGCCGTTTCGTTGACTTACGGCAAGGTAAAGAGCGGTGGACAGACTATTGGCAAGTTTGTTTCGGCTAAAGACAATGACGAATACTTGAATTGGTTGATTGCTGCCGGAGAGGGCGAATTAACCATTACAGATATTCGGCTGAACGACAATGCCATTGAGAACTACGAAAACGTAACGTGCGAAATTAGGAGCGGAACAAACGACCAGGCTGTGATTCCGTATTTCAACGACACATATTTCACAAAGAATCTGTCCTATCATATGACAACTAAAAATCAGTGGTATACGGATTCTGCACAGGGAATGGCAGAGGGGTTAATATTTAAAATAGAATTTCCCAACGGATTGTTCCACGGCAAAGACGATGGTGGATTTGCTACCAATAGCGTTACTGTTGAATTGCAGTACAAGTTAAAAACAACTACAACGTGGCGCAACGTTGGCGCATATATTATTACTGGTGACAGTAATAAAGCCATCCGCAAGGAATATAGAGTAGACAATATAACTCCCGGTCAATATGATGTCAGAGCAAGGGTTACAAATATAAGCCACGAAAATCCTACCCGTGACCAAAAAGAATGTTACTGGACTGGCATTACTTCTATCGTTTACGATGATTTTATTTATCCGTGTCAGGCATTGATTGGCATCAGGGCTAAAGCCACTGACCAATTAAACGGTACTCCGCATCTGACGTTTATGAAAGAACGGCAGAAAGTGTGGGTGTACAATCCGTATATTGATGCATATGAGGAAAAATTGTCAAACAATCCTGCGTGGGCGTGTTATGACCTATTACACCAAGCACGGGAGATAAAAAACGTTAATACTGGTAACATGGAAATAGAAGTCCGTGGTGCAGCGAAAAAACTCATGCGCTATGACGATTTTGTAGAGTGGGCGGCATGGTGTGATGAAAAGGAATACTATGTAAACATTGAAATCAACACTGTTGGCGAATTACTTGATATTGCGAATCAGAAGCTTGCGCCAATCGGACACGGCCTTGTGGTGCGGTTTGGCACACGTTACGGCTGCATTTATAACCATGTACAGACACCTGTGCAGATGTTTGGCATGGGAAACATTGTCAGCGGCAGCTTTAGTGAGGAATTTCTTAAAGTAAGTGATAGAGCGAACTGTGTAGAAATCACGTTTACAAATAAAGACGCAGGATATGAGCGTGAAGTAATAACGATATATGGCGACACCTACGATTCTGACGGATATGCTAAAGTAGCGCAAATGACCTTTGATGGCATTACCGACTACCATCAGGCATACCGTGAGGGTATGTATCAGTTGTATAGCAACAAGTATCTGTTGCGTACTGTTACATTTACTGCCGGAATTGATTCTATTGCTTGCACTGTTGGCGACGTTATCATGGTCAGCCATGATGTGCCGCAGTGGGCAAACAGCGGACGTATTGAAAGCATTAACGGTGCCACATGGGTGTTGCCAATAGAATTGCAAGACTTGACGAAATCGTACCGCATACAGTGGAGAACAGCAAAAGACAACCTGTACACAAGGGCATGTGATATTGTTTCCTCTGCTGACGGATGGACAACAATAACTGTTAATGGTTCTATTCCTGCTAATGATTTACCTGGCGTTGGGGATGTGTTCGACATTGCGTTTGCCAACGTTGGCAGTAAACCGTTCATGGTTAAGAACATCACTCGTTCGCAAGAGTTTGAGCGCACCATATCCTGCATTGAATACAACGAGAACATTTTCAATGAAAACTATGACATCCCTGTTATTGATTACTCGCAGTGGTATGGCGAACCAAAAAACGTAACAGGCTTGGTTGCTACGTTATCGCAAAGCAAAGATGCTTTCGGCAACAATATTGGCAAGTTAGAGTGCAGTTGGAATATGCCGGACAATGGCGGCAAATTTACTATATTACTGTCAACGGATGGCGAAAACTGGACGATTGGCAAAACCAATGTAGAGGGTAACACTTGTGAATTAAACGTGCTGCCGAACACAACGTATTGGGTAAAGGTAATTACTGTGCTGGGCGTAAATCAAAGCACGGGAACTCAAGCTGGCCCGATATATCCGAGCGGAAATGGTGCGCTACCAGTAGTAACCAATCTTGTGGGAAATACAATTTATCGTGGCGTAAAGAATGGCGAAGTGCGGTATGAGATTCACTTGACATGGGAAACTCCGTTACTTGCGAATTATCGGAATTGTGATGTGTGGTACAAGAAAGACAACGCAAGAGCCGTAGACGTTTCTATGACGCAAGGCGTGCCAATTAGCCAATTAGGTTTTCAAAATAATTGGTTATACGCAGGGCAAGGATATTCTGACTTTACTTTAAGTGACGTAACGACAGGTGACACATACAGGTTTGCGGTAGTCACCAAAGACCAGTTGGGAAATAAAAACACGGTAGACTTGTCACCAACCGTTACTGTGATAGCAACGGCAAGAACGGAAACGCCAAACACTCCGAACGGATTTAGCATTGATTATGGGAACGTAGTCAGATTGAGTTGGAAAGAGGTTTCCAATACCGATATTGAATATTATGAAGTTCGTGACAACACATCCGCAGGCAACGAAGATAGCCATTTGTTAGCACGGACAAGCGGAACGCTGACAAACGTGACACTGACAACGAGAAGCGGAACGCTCTATCTGTTCGCAAGGTCGGTAATAGGCAAATACTCCGCTCCGGCAAAACTGATTTACGCAAAAGACGTACCGCCTACACCAGAAAAGCCTGACGTATCGGCTAATCTGGGAAGCATAAACATTGTAGCAGGTGCTATTCCTAACGGCTGTTTGGGTATGAGAGTGTATATCAATGGTGACGGCATTGTGTCAGCGTTCAGCGAGAACAACACTTATACGCATAGCTGTGAAGCTGGGATATATGACGTAAGCGTTGCTTATGTGGATATATTCGGTGAGGGTTTGCATAGTACACCGAGTAGAATAGTCATCAAAAAAACTGTTGACGCAAGACTGTTGGAAGATGAAGCCATCAACATCGAAAAGGTGGACAGCGCAATCAAGAAATCGTTGGAACGTGCGGACACAAGCGAAATCAAGTTGCTGGAAGTCGATAGCAGTATCCGTGACATAACCATTGATTTGAATGAAGTTACCACGTTGGCAGAGGGAACGCATATGGATGTCAGTACCGCCAATAACCGCCTTGACACGATAATTACGAATTTAAACAACGAGAATCCCGATGGAACAACGTATGCCAGCATCAGTAATTTGTCGCAGACAGTAAGCGGAATTTCCACGAGAGTAACCACCGTGGAAACCAAAGCGGACGACAATGGTGACAGCATCGTTGCCATGCAGTCCGACCTGTCGCAGACATCATCATCGTTGACCAGCACGATACAGAAACTTAACAGCGGTGCAGGAACATCAAATCAGTTTACGTCCATTTCAGAACTGAAACAGCAAGCTGATGGCATTTCTTTGCGAGTTGACGATATTATCAGGGCGCAGGAAGAGGGCGATTCAACACAGATAACACAGTTGAAAACCGATATACAGGCGGTTGCTGGTGACGTAACTGTAATAACGCAGAAGTTAAATTCCGAACCGGGCGCAAATGGACAATATGCATCTATCAGCAGGCTGAACACAAACTACAATGGATTGTCAAGTCAGGTTGACGCTGTGCGTACCACAACAAACGGACACACCACGCAAATCAATTCCATGTCCACGCAAATAACGCAAAACGCCGGCGGAATCACTGCTATCAGTCAGAAGTTAGACAGTGAGCCTGATGCAAGTGGGCAGTATAGGTCTATCAGTAAACTGCAACAAAATTATGATGGCATATCCTCAACAGTAACTGCCAATAAAAACACGGAAACGCAACACTATAACACGCTGACATCATCTATCAATCAACAAGCAGACCGCATTACAAGTGTAATAACAAACCTCAATGACGATGAGCTGGCGGCACAGAACTACAGTGCAATAGCACAGTTGCAGGATAACATTGAGTTGAAAGTTAGTAAACAAGACCCACAAAATCCTAACAATGATTTAATATCACAGATTAATATGTCACCGGGAACTATACGATTAAGAGGTAAGCTGATTAGTATTGATGGTGATACCACAGTAAATGCGGCAGGGGCAACGGCTATTGTAAACATGGTACAAGCCAAATCTATTGATGCAAGCAAGCTGAATGTAACCAGCCTGTCAGCATTAACGGCAAACTTTGGTGAATTTACCACGACTAACAGCACAGGAAAAGTTGTTATTAAAGGTTCTGTAATAGAAGTGTACAGTAAAAGTGGCAGTACCTATACTCTGCGTGTGAGGTTGGGATTATGGTAATTTACATCATAATAGCGGTAATCATATTGGTTGCCGCTATTATCTTTTATCGAAAAAAGAGGGAAAAGAAAATGTCAGCAGGATTACAAATCTTTGACGAAAACGGGAAAGTTGTCGTAGATATGACATCACGAACATCAAAAATTTTAGGCCGGGTAGTTACGAACGGCAAAAATGGTTCACTGACAGATAATCGCTTACTTGATGGGAATATGTGGTCGCTAATAGAAAAGCCCGGCGAAAGCATCAAAGAACCAGTGGTTTGGGGCGGATTAATAATAGAATCGAATGGTTCAAAATTGTCTTGGACACACGTTGATTCAAAGGCTTCTTTTTCTTTTGTTTATGGAATATATTAGGAGAACACATGGCAAGTGCAGGATTTCAAATATTCAACAATAATAATGTTTTGCTTATTAACGATTCTTATATGAATTTTGCATTAAGTAGAAAAGTAAAGGTGTCAACATTACCATACTGGTTTGCTGATGTTAAAGATGGATATATGGTTGAGGGGAGTAAATTTTCTTTCAGAAAAATAACGCTTGGGGAAAACGAAAACATTGCGTTCCTTGGCGGTATTAGTGGCAAAAACACTCTTGATGGATTTATGGCAATAGATTATTATGCGGCAACCTTGGGAAATAGTGCGTATTATATAGTTCTTCGCAAGGGCGTTGACGCTTCTTCGCTATATGTGTACGTGTTTGGCGAGTACAACAAGGTGGGTGGTGGTAGTGAACGATATGGTTTGCAGATTTTCGATGCGTCCAAAAATTTAGTTTTTTCAAGCAATAAAAAGCCGTTAAAAATTTTACACCATAGTACGTCTAATGATGGGTACATTATTGATGGAAACAAGAACGTGGCTATTAACGTAGGCAATGTTAATATTGGTATTCCTTGGCTGGAAGTTGGCGACCCATATACACCGTTATATATTGATGGACATTGGGCACTGGAAGGTTGCACAAGAGATTATACCATGCCTTATATGAGCAGATATTTTGAATCTTCGGCGCCTGTAATTGTTGATGGAAAAGTAAAAAAAATACGTTTTGATAATGGACATCCAATTTATGGGATTGACAGTTGGGGACCGCCACTTTACACGTGGAACGGATTTATCTATACCATCATTGACGTAACAGGCTATTAAAGGGGGCATAACATGCAAAAAACAGTATATCAAGTACCTGAACTGCGAGATAGTAACGACAACATCATACAGCCCGGTGCGTTTGGCAAGAACACTGCGCTGTCCAACTCCACCAACGATGGATGGATAGATTATGTAATGAATAACCTTGAAGCACTCCATGATGTCGTGGGTGAAACATCCCCTACGCTGGATGGCAACGGTCATGTTGTTGAGCCAGCCAACCTTGCTATCGGTGATGAGGACGGCAACAGAATTAAGAACAGTTATCTGAAATTGAGCGGTGGCAAGGTAACAGGTATTGCTTCGTTCCGTACAGATCTGCGTATGCTTGACAATCAGGACAATCGCTGGGGTGGTTTGTACGTTTTCGGAACTACATCGTCTGTTCAGTTTTTGTCATTGTATGGCGGCATACGGACGACAGGTGACGCACGATTAAACTTATTTGCTCTTGGCAACGGTAAGTTTGAACTTGCTGGATATTCTGCCGATGGCGCAAACGTATACATATTGACGCATGATAACGATGGGCGTTTAAAATGGCGGGGCAATGAGCTGGCGTATAAAAAAGATGTTCTGCCGTTAAGTGGCGGCACGATGACAGGAACGATAAAGTTTAATCAAGCGTGGTCGGCGATACTTTGCAATTATACAAATAACGAGGGCGCACTTACCATACATGGTGGTGATGGAAATAACACTGGTGCGATGGTGCGTGTGTATGGAAAAAATGCGGCCAACCCCGGACATTTTGTAATGCAGGCACACGATGGAACTAACAGCAAGGTGTTGCGGGGCAAACCCGATGGAACTCTGACATGGGATGACAATGCTATTGCTCTTGCAAAAAATGTTCTGCCTCTTGCTGGCGGAACGATGACGGGAGCAATAACAACAACTGTGAGTGACTTCATTAAGAAGAATAATGATACCGCACATCTGCGCTTGATTGGCGGCACGGCGCTTGCGAATGGCGCATCCCTTACGTTAATAGGAATCGGCCACAGCACGCAACCGGGGCAGTTCATGTTGCGGGCAAGAAACGCATCTACCTATAAAGACTTGCTCGGCAAGCCCGATGGTTCACTTCTGTGGGGCGGCAATGCGGTGTGGACAGGAAATGTCACAGCGGAACAAACGCCTACATTGGACGCAACTAACGTTTTGAGCAACAGCGTATTGACTTATCAGAAAGTGGGAAAGCTCGTTTATGTCAACGTCCATACTCTTCGGATGAGTGAGAACGCAACAGTGACCTATAACGGTATGGCCGTGGCAACAGGGTTTCCGACTCCTGCGTTTACACAACGTTTTTCTCCGTTGGGGGTCGGTGATGAGTCAGCGCAACCCATGCCCTCTATAAATGTCAACGGGACAATGTATATAACCACAAGAGGAACGAGCATCGCTAACAAGATATTATTTGGCGGTTTCGTGTATATTGCACAGTAGGAGGGATAGTATGATAGGCAGAAAGATAGAAAAACCGCTGGAAACGCAGAAGCAGATAGATGAATTTAAAGCCGCAGCAAAGTGGTGCGAAAAAAACAATGCTGACATTAAGGACATGGGGGACTATTACGAAGTAGTAGGACTTCCCCAACCAACGTTGGACGAGGCAAAGGTGGCAAAAATAGCCATGTTAAAATCGGAACGTGACCGCAGAGAGGTCGAACCCTTACAGACCACTAAAGGGCTGTTTGATTATGACGACAAAAGCCGTGACAGGCTTGCTATCGCACGGCAGTCTTTAACGGACAATCCGTCTATAGATTCTATCTCGTGGACTACGGCAGACAATCAACGTGTAGCTATAAGCGTTGCTGACTTTGCAGAGATAAATTCAATGGCGGCATATCGCAGTAATCAGCTACACATCAAGTACAACGAACTGAAAGCGGCAGTCAATGCGGCAATTAACGTAAATGAAGTCAATGCTATTGTGTGGGTTGATTAAGAGGTGGTGCGTATGAGTGTATATCTTGTATAATCCCAATCCATGCGGCAAAGCGGTAGGAGACTGTGTTATCAGAGCCGTAAGCAAGCTTGAAAACTTAACATGGGAACAGGCTTTTATATCCATCTGTGTTTTCGCTTATGTTCACTGCGACATGCCGTCAAGCAATGCGGTGTGGAGTGCATATCTGAAGAGCAGAGGATATAGGCAGTATTCTCTACCAACGAACTGTCCTGATTGTTATACAGTGAAAGACTTCTGTTATGACAATCCAAAGGGCAGTTTTTTAGTTGGCACAGGAACTCATGTAGTGGCTGTGATAGATGGTGACTACTATGACGCATGGGATAGCGGAAATGAAGTGATTGACAGGTTCTTTACA
>Ga0326512_10000807_pt1 | contig 26380 bp, 47 predicted proteins | sample 1_2617_0518_D_FD_203652 | JGI IMG/M metagenome (GOLD analysis project Ga0326512, IMG submission 203652) | Bovine rumen microbial communities from UC Davis, California, United States - 1_2617_0518 | ecosystem: Host-associated > Mammals > Digestive system > Stomach > Rumen | place: USA...
CTTTGATTAAAGACTCTTTTGGCTCGTAGTCCTCCCAGTCCTCGTTGAGTTCGGCGAGAGATGCATAATGCTTTTCTTCCCTGATTTGTGCAGTATTTGAAAGCGTAGCACAACTCCAGTCCTTAATCTCCCCTGTCTTTTTATTTCTTAAACGCATATTTCTCCTTTCCTTTGAATATCCACTCATCCACCCAGAAGAAGATGAGTCCTCCGACCAGGTTGGCGATGATGGTTGCCCATAGTTCGCCCATGTCGCTCAACCACCACAGGCAGATTGCGAGAATCGGTGTGGATAGTTGCCACCTCAGAAGGTAGAGGGCGAGAGGTTTGAGGTGTTTTCTCATTTCTTCGCCCTGCTCTTCACGAGTTCTGCTATCATCACGACTAGACAGAGCGAATTTGACACTACGAGTGGGATATTCTCAGTCATGATTCCTGAGAGCATCCATCCGAGATTCCCGACACTCACTAGCATCTTCACGGTCATCGGTTTCTTTGCGAGCATTCCGCCTGCACGGAAGAATGTTGCTATCCATCCTAGTATTTGCGATATGATGTAGGTCATTTGCTTCTCCTATTTGACTCCATAGTTCTTTGCGTAGCGTAGAATAGCCTCGATGCTCAATTTGGCATCTTCGGGGCTGAGATTTGACTTAGCCTCACGAATTGCCTTCTCATAGTCCTCGAACTTGCAGGCGAAGCACCTCCATTCGGACGGTCGCTTCTTGGTCTCTTCCTTCGCCTTGACTAGCTCGTCATGCCAGTTCATTTGTCATCCTCGTAGATGGTCGGCTCTGAGTAGAGGTGCTTTGCGGCTTCGCTCATGTCGTGTGCCAACTCATCGCAGATGTCTGTTGCGAGAGCGATGCTCCTGGTGCGCTCCCATTCCCCCAATTTGACCCCCAATTCTTTGATTTTCATATCTCCTCCTTTGGTTTGTTTCGTTCTCTTCCCCATGATGGGATTTCATAGACCTCTCTGCCGTCCAGGTTTGGCGCAGAGCCTCCCGAGACCGTGATGCCTCGCTCTATGGCTTGGCTCGTGATGACTTGCAGGCTCACATGGCGGTTGTGGCGCAGATGTTTCGTCCAGGGCTTCCATTTATTCGTGCAGAAGCCTCGCTCCCGATGAAACCAGCGTTGGAACACCGTCCAGAAGTATGCGTTGTCTGGCTTTACATACACAGTCCTCGCATCGTAGAAGATGATTGTCAGTCCATCCACCTTACGAATTCCAACTCGTCCATTCGCCATCTTTGGCTCTCCCATTCATGTAGTCATCGACCTTGCGAATAGAGTCTTTGAGTCCGATGGCGAAGTCTGCGTAGTAGCCCCGCTCTCGTAACTTTTCAATGAACTCGGCTTGCTCTTGAACATGCTCATCTTTCACGAGCTTGCCGTCTTTTTTGACGATTCTCACTCCGTCCTTCTTCAGCTCCAGGAAGCATCCGTTCCATTTGCCGATTGGCTCGCAGATTTGCAGGTCTGGGAAGCCTCGGCGGATATTCATTGCTTTCTGTCGCTTTGCCCTTGTCCATCCCAGCTTCACTCCGCTCCCGAAGTCGTTGTGGAATAGGGCTTTCGGATATCGAATCGCTATGTGCTGACTGAGCTTTATTTGAACCTCCTCCTCAGTCATTCATGCCCTCCTTTGTTGTTGATTTGCGCACCCTCCGAAGGTCTCCCTCCTTCTGGTGATATTTGGAGGTCATGGAGGCTCTCAACTTCCCCCACGACCCAGATAGGACTCGGCTTCGAGTCGGACATTTACCTCTCTGCCGAGATATGGTGGGGAGAGCTTAATAATTCGATGGGCTTTGACATTGTTGAGTTATATTTGGTCTCTCCCCAGTTAAGAAGGGGTCTAAGATTTGCATGAGTTGGTGAGTATTCTCCACATTTTTCTCAGACTCCTACTAGATACTGTTAGGTGCTACGACTTCTCTTTAGTGCCTGCTCGTCTCGAAGGCATCCCACTAGATGAGTCCGATTTCTTCGCCCCTACATTGGCGATAGAAGCGATTCATAATCATCGGGCGGACTCCCTCATGTGGTTGCGAGTCTTGCCCATTTGGAAGGCGGATGTCCTCCGCCTTCGCTTCGCTATTCGTTGCCATTGTTGAGTTCCTCCCTGCGCTTGTCGAAGATTGCTTTGACTGCGCCCTTCTGCTTGTCGGTCATGCGAGGGCATTTCTTGAATACCTCTCGGGCGAATGTGTCGATGCTGTCCATATCGTCAATGCTCTTCAAGGTCTCTCGGATATAGTCGAAGTCGAGTCGGCTTTGCGTTGTCTTTGGAGCTTCGTCCTGTTGGTGGATTGCGTTTGCGACCTCGTCTGCGCTTGCGTATTCACCGCCAGCCAAGCCGAAGTTCGCCAATGCTCGTCCGATTGCGCTCGTCTCGCAGTTTTCGAGAGCCGAGGTTCGGTTGATTTGCGATGCCTGGCGATTCTCTTCTGCGTAGCCAGTAGCGATGATGCGTTGGTTCTCGTCTGCAATTTCCGCTCGCATCACCACCGTCTGTTCGTTGATGCTTACTAGGCTCGTAATGATGGAGTAGTTCGTGCCGTGGGCTTCTCGGAATTCATCGACACGCTTTGCGACTGTCTTGTAGTCCTTGCCGTGGATATTCACGATTCCTGTGTCTTTGCTCATAGTGCCTCCGAGTATTCATAGCGTTGGCTCACCTCGCTCAGTTCGTTGCGAGTTGCGATTGCATCCTCAAGTGCTTGGTTTGCCTTTGCTAGCCTATTTGCGGCTTTGTAGATTGCCTTGCGGTCTTCCTTTGATAGTTCTGCGAGGATTTCGACCAGTTCCCCGAAGTCGATGTTCTGCTCGACCCTTACATCTACGGTCTCGCCGTAGTCGTGAGTGACTTTGATTTTCTTCACTCCGTCTGATTTCTTTCGTGCCATTCTTTGCTTCCTTTCGTTGATTTCTTTCTCGGCATTCCGTAGATTTGGATATGCCGAGAGATTGACTCAGATATTCTTCTTCGCTTTTCCTCGTTTGGAGATTCTTCCTCCTTTTGCGCCTGCCGTCCTGGCAAGCTCAGGATTCGAAGCGAATCCCCCTGTGTGTCCATTGCGACCTCCTATTCTTCCTATTCGTGCGTAGAAGTCTCCGCCGTTCTTTTCCCTGTTAGTTTTTGCGGCTTTAAGCCCGCCAGCCCTAGTTCCTGCCATGTTTTACCTCCTTCGATGGCTTCCCATATGGAATTCTTAATTTTGCTCATTCTTCTGCTTCTCTTTCCTGCTAGCGATGAACTCATCGCATTTCTTCAAGAATTCTTCGCAGTCTTTTTTCATTGCCTTGATTTCTGGCATCATCTTTTCGTTCTCCTTATTGGCAGATGGTCGCAGTCTGTGAGATTGAGACCTCTCTGCATGGTTTGGTTGTGGATTTCTGTTCGTTGTAGTCATTGTCGATTCCCCCAGCTATGAGCATCGCCCCCAAGAGTGCAACCCCGAGGATGATGTTCTTGATTGTTTTGATAGTTTTCTTCATGTTTTTCCTTTCGTTAGTGTTTGTTTTTGCCGAATTGTTAAGGTTGAGGATTGCTCTGCGTTCGCTTTATTCGTTGCGCAACTGTCAGGCTTTCCAACGGGTTTCAATTCTGCGATTATGAGTTGAAGCCCCTATAAAAAGTCCGCTCTTGCGAGCGGTTCTGTTCTGTGAGCTTGACTTTTCAATGTTTTATTTTATACATTGTGCGACATTGAATATTTAGCTCAAAGACGATTGTCCGCTCGTCTGTTTTGCTTTCCGTTTTGTGAATGTTCGTTGTTGTTACTCTTATAGTAGCAAAGGTTATGCTAAAAGTCAATAGAATCACGCCATTTTCTGGCGGGATTATTCACTAGCGGTATTCAATCACGAGATGTTTTCTCGGACGGTTCTTCCAATGCTGGTATTTGTCCGAGAGATTGTCTTTGAGGCTCTTCTGAGGCATCCCAGAAGGCGGTAGGGCGGAAGCAGAGAAGACAAAGCCACCCGAAACTGGAAGGGCTTGGAGAGCCTCCCAGGTAGCATCAGATAGTCGCACTTCCCTGCCCAGGTTCGTCCGCAATTTGTGGTCTCCGAGTTGTTGCCAGCGTAGCAGAGCCACTTGTCGGTCGGATAGTCTCGCCTCACGCTTGATTGCCTGGGCGAGCATTGTCTTGATGATTGTGTCGTAGTTATTCATAGATTCTCCTTAGTAGTTTGAAGCATCAAGAATCTTGTGGAGTTTTGGGCTAGCCGCATCTGCGCCATTAGCCAATGTCCAGAATGCTGTATTTGGGTCGTATTTGAGCGTGTAAGGCACTTGATGGGCGCAATTAGTATCATCAACCATCTTGCACCGTCCGCAGGCTCTAGAATGCTCCTGAATGCGCCAGAAGTAGCGCACCGCCCGATAGCCTTCTTTGGTCACTAGCCATGCTACGACCGTCTTGGCTGGATTCTGTGGCTTTGCCCATTGCGGGAAGAGGACTCTGCCTGCTGTATCGAACGGCACACCCGAGCGGATAGAGCGGTTGATTTCTTCGGTCGTGTGCTTGTCGGTCTTCTTCCAGCCGTCCTTGTCCTCATACATGTAGAAGATTGGCTCGTCAGAGTGCATGGATAGCATTACTCAGCCCTCCTTGCGAATCCGAGCCGTGCTTTGGCTTCCTCGATGGATTTCTTCACTTCTGCCCTCTCCTCTTCGCTCTGCTCTCGGTAAAATTCCAGGTATTCGGGAGCTTGCTGTTGGATGCGTGGGATTGCGGGTCGTGGCTTGCCAGTCTGGCGGACATTCCATGCCTCAAGGCTCGATAGCTTCTCGTATTTGCCCACTAGGTCACGGAATGAGCCGATTCTTGGCGCATATGGGTCACCAGAGCGTATCGACCGCCCAACCATCCTCACAACGGCTTCTGCGCCGTCATAGCCCCTAGTGCGGAGCAGGTTATAGCATGCGTAGCGATTAGCCTTCGCTCGATTCGCCACTATGCCAGTCTCTGCCTCCCACAGCTCCATGAGCGAGTTGATGTGAGCGTTCCCATAAGTCTCAGACTTTTGCTCGGAATCGTCAGCAGGCGATTCGCCTAGTAGTTCTTTAGAACTACTATTATTCTCTACTTTATTCTCTACTTTATTCTCTGTCTTACTTTTTGGTAAGGTCTGATATGACTTTTTGGTAAGGTCTGATGTTACTTTTTGGTCAAGTCTGTCTAGCATGTCGTAGATATTTGCGGCTCGATAGACCTTGCCTCGTCCAGTATTTGCCAGCTCCTCAACATAGCCCAGCTTCACTAGATTGCGCTTGGCTCGCTCCACCACGAGGGCAGAGATGCCGAGGAATTCGGCGGTTGATTGTGATGATTCATAAAATGTGCGGAAGCCAGCAATCCTTGCCAGCACTAGCTTCTCTTGAATAGATAGGTCTTTGTTCCCCAGGATAGCGTAGGGAAGCACAAGGTATCTCAAAGATTCTTGATTGTAGTCTTGGTCTTGCATCTAAAAACACCCTAAAAAATTATTCATTTTTAGGGGCTTCGACCAAAAAGCCGACTTTCATCGGCTTCTTGTAACTCATAATCGCTACTTCAAGCCTAGCAGATTTCGCCCCGAAAGTCAATCTGTCGCACCACCCCGAATCATGCTAGAATGATAGTGGATTTCTTCGTGAATTCTTTTCGTTCAAAAAGCCACCTCTGCGAAGGTGGCTTTTTCTTATATGAACTTGAAGTCAGAGATGACTCCATTGGCGATAGCGGTGCGGATGCAGTCCTTGATATAGCCCTGCTTACTTGGCACTTTGTCGAGTTTTTGGATGATATCGACATCATACTTCTTGCTCAGTTTGAGGGAGATGACTATGGTGTTCTCCTTGTCATACTTCGCCGATGCTCTTTTCTGCGCTTCTGAGGTCATTCTGAGACTCCTCCGTGCTTGTAGTAGATGCAGTCTTCGCCTGCATTGTTCGTGAAGTGATACCACCGAGTGACTCCGTCCTTGCAGAATCCCATGTCCTCGACATCTACTAGGGCGCAGATTCCGAGCTGATTGACAGATTCGCCTTCCTCTAGGCAGTATTCGATTCCGTTATCGACCGCCTCCTTGCGGATTTGGTCGATGTTCATGATTTTGCGCTTCATTTTATTCCTCCTCAATCTTGTGCTGAATTCCTAGTTCCATATTCTCCCATACGATGAACTTCTTGCCGTTCAGTTCGTAGGTTTGGAGCAGATAGTCTCCGCTCCATTCGCTCTTGATGCTCTTGCCCTCGGCTCGGAGGCTTTCGAGAAGCCTCCAGTATTCGTGATTTTCTTTGCCGATTTCGTAGTAGGTGGTTTTCATTCTTGTTCTCCTTTTGGTGGGGAGGTTGCCCTCCCCGATTAGTTTATTAGATAGCGTTTGGATAGGTAGCCTTGAACCATTCTTCGAAGTTGCCGACCTTGTTGATTCTCTCGCAGAGGCTCTTTGTGTATTCGAGGTGCTTGGCGATGTCGTAGCGGTAGTTGCCGTCCCATACGATTTTGTTCGTTTCCTTCTCTACGATGACCGCATATTTGCAGAAGCGGATGCCGTTGTTTGCGGATGGTCTGCGAATCATTTTGACTGAGTAGTTCATTTTAGTTCTCCTTTCCGCTAGTTGCCATGATGCCTGCGATGCGAAGGTTGTCACAGATTGTTGCGATGTCGAGCGATGCTTTTTCGAGGGCATCGACTGCGATGTTCTTGTGATTTACGAAGGCGATTTCTTCTGCCTTATCGACATTCTTCATCGCCTGCTTTAGTTGCTTGATTGCTTTTTCGATTTCTTCCATTTTTTCGTTCCTTTCGTTCGTTGTTGTTATCTTAAGTATATAGGTATTACTTATATAAGTCAAGGACTTTTTTCGACTTTTTTGTGATTTTGCATAAAAACTACCGCCCCCCTGGTCGGAGCGGTAGAACTGAAAGGAGATAGCATTGTGCATCCAACATGTTTGTCTTTTGAGCCATTGGTCGAGGCTCTACTCCCATCCTAAGATTCAGCGGGGTGGAGTTTCGTCTCGACTTCCTTATACCATTTCTTGTAAGCCTCGACCTTCTCTTCCATGTAGGAGTTCCCGCCGTTCTTGCGGTATAGGTCGAACTCGTGGAGAATGTTCTGGTAATTCACAGGCAGATGTCCTTCCTGCACGAGCAGGCGGTCTTCATGAGTCATCATCATGATGCTGTTCTTTGCATCGTAGCGTTCAGAGAGAGATTTCTGCTTCTTGCTCGATATTATCGTGGTGGTAATTGTCGCTATTGCGCCGATTATAGCGACTATAATTTCAGTCATTTGGTTGCCCTTCCTTTTGGTTTTGAGAGGGAGCATAGCCCCCTCTCGTCAGTTGTTGAGTTCCGACTCTAAGAACCAGTATTGTCTTTGCATGCAAGCCTTCCAGGCTGGGTCATTCACGGCATTTGCAAGCCATTCGCAGGCTTCAACGATGTCGAGTTGCATGATTTCCCATTTGTTCTGTTCGTAAGCCTTCCAAGCGGTTTCAAGAGCCTTCTCGGACGGTTTTGGAATGTCGTGGAGTATGTCGTGGTGGAGTTTGTTGTGAATATCGACATCAAGCTCATAGACGAATGCCTGACGGAGCAGGAATCCGTAGCCTTTGGAGAAGTGGCAACGCTGGAAGATGAGATGGTGCTTGTTGGTATGCCCTCTCCTCTGCTTCTTGCGCAGTCTGCGACCTCTCTTTCCCATTCATCTCGCCTCCTTTGTGTGGGTGAGCGTCACCGAAACATCGCCGTATAGCGATGCATGGAAGAACACCCTCGATGCCTGCTCGAGATAGCATTCCCCATAGACAAGGGTGTTCTCACCGCAGTCCGTCACATTTATGCTTCCGAAGTGGCAGATGTTCTCATAGAGTTCTCTGCTGTTGATTTTGCCGTTGATTTGGATGAATACATTGACTTTCATATCGCTCCCCTCCTTCAGCGAATAGGTCATGGTCGGATTATAATGTGCCGAGGTTTTGCCCTCTCTCCCACCTTGCGGACACAAGGCAGGAGAGGGAGCGAAACTCCCTCTTCGGTCACTCTGTTGGTGTCAGTTTCTTCCCGAAGAAGAATCCCAACACGAGCATGACCGCACTATTGAATAGTTCTGGTGTCTGAATCCCGCACATCGTAGTTGTGCAGAGGATTGCCACCAATGCGAGCGTGATGATGCTCTTCACATCTATCAGCTTCGCCAGATTGTCTTTAGCCTTTGAAGCCATATTCCCTCAACTTTCCGTATGTTATCCTTCCGACAGAGCCGTCAGCCACGATGCCAACCCTTCGCTGAAACTCTCGAATCCACTTCGTTGTCGTTACGCCGAACAGATTCCCTCTCAGATTGCCCAACTCGCTCGGGTAGTAGCTCGGGAATGTCCGATAGAGGAAGTCATCCAACTGACCGATGCGTGGGTCAATGTCTCCCTTCGTCCAGTATCCCTTCGGCGGTAGGAATCCAGTAGTCGAGCCACCGCCATTCCATGCTTTCAATCGCCATGCGCCGAGGAAGTAGGTCGATGCCATCGTGATTCTTGTGACCTTCGTCCTGATTGAGCCTTGATTCTGCCCTTGCAAGACTACCGTGTTGCCAGAGCGTGAGACTACGATGCCGATATGACCAGTCTTTGAACCGCCGAAAGCCGCCCAATCGCCAGTCTTGAGGGAGGCGAAGGATGTGATGATGTCGAACTCATTGCCTGCATTCTTGAAGCGTGAGATGTTCCAGCAGTCAAGGATGCACCCTCTACCGCCAGGCTTCGTGATGAACATCCGCCCGACTTGATTCACCCAAAAATAGTCCGCATAATCCCAGCATTGGAAGCGTTGCCCCGAAGGATATCTGTCCATATCGTAGGAATGCCCTAGTGTCTGGGAGATGAATTGGTTCGCACTACTCCAAGCCATAGTCTTGCCCCTCCTACACCGTGATTGCTCTTATCGGGAATAGATAGACAGCCACATCTTGTGGAGAAAGGGTCGTTATAACATCGCCAACAGCGACAAGAGCCCATACATAAGCCTGTCCGTTTGCGGCTTGCCTGTTGTTGATTGCGATTGCATTGCCATTTGTGCTGAGGCGAGCGAATGCGTTTGCTGTCACGGTATATGGGAATGTCGTGACCTGCGTGAGTGTTCCGCCGTAGTCAGGAACGAGAACAGGCGCATTCGTGCCGTCTGCGAGCGATTCGCAGTAGTTGCGAAGATATTCGTCATTTGCCACCATTTGGTCGAGTTCTGCGGCTGTTAGAACATCGAGCGGGGTGAAGTCCATGTTCGGATATGGGAGAACTGGAAGTGCCATTATTTTGTCCTTTCTTTGATGAAGTAATTCGTATATGCGAATTCGCCCTTCTCTGCCTCCTCCTTAGAGATGACAAGGGCGATTCGGTCGAGGTCTTTCTCGACCTCTTTGGAGTCTTTGTCGTAAGTAATGACCATGAGGCAGAATTTGACCCCCTCTACCTCGTAGTTCTTTGCGTAGCGGTAGGTTGTTTTTGCGGTCTTCTTATAGACCTTATTCTCTACATATTGCCTGCCTGGAGCGGATTCTCGCACCGAGAAGGTGTCGAGCGGCTTTGCCCTCCAGATAGCGATTCTATTCAATTCGATTGCATTCATGCCTCCATCATTCTTGAGGATGGGGTGGCGATTCTATGAGTTGAATGGGTCGATGATAGCCTGCAAGTGGAGCGTGAGGGTCTGCCCCATGTCCGTCCATGTTGTCGGTGCGAATGAGTTGGATGGAATCTGCACCTCTAGGACGAATGCGCCATTCTCTCGGAAGATGTTCCCGAGGATTTGCGCATCATAGCCGTCCTGTTTGCAGTAGATAGAGAATGATGTTCCGCAGACTGCGAATCCGTGCTGGTCGCTCGTAACATAGCATCTCCAACCTGCGGACGGTTTCGCACCTATGCCAACGGTCGCACGATAGACCGCAGATGGCGCATTTGCGGGGAGCGTGAGGGAATTCGGTAGCGTGACGGATGCTGTGCCGTCTGCATCGTTCTTGATAGTCGCATAGTCGGTGTTGATGATGAATTTGGCTGGTTTCATGCGTATATCCTGTAATAGTAGTTAGGTGATGCTCCCGAATTGTTTGTAAATTCGATTGTCGATGCAGTCAATTTGACGAATTCGCCAAGCCCGAACATCGTCCCGAATGAGTCATCTGCAAAGAGATACCATTGGTTTGAGTAGGAGTCGAATGCCCATATATCCACTTGAGGAATCGCCCCGAGACCGTGATTGACGGTCGTGCCTGGAGTTGCGAAGCCCTCGAGGTAGAGTTTCGGGTAGTTGTTGTCAGTGTTGATGACGAGGTTGTTGTTTGAGAGCGGAGCGGTGTTCGACACTTCGAGATTCGGGATTTGAGTGTCGTTGCAGACACCCCAAAGACGAATTTTTGCGGTTGCAGAGCCTATCTCGTAGCGGAGATTGATTTCGGTATTGAGCGAGTCGGCAGAGAGTTGGCTCGTGAAGTCGAGGAGACCGCCTCGACCGTGGCGCATAACTCCGAACATCTGGGTGGTTGCCCAGTCATCCACCGTCCATATCCCCTTCGGGTAGATTTGCGCCCCGACTCCATGCGGAATCGTGAAGGTATTGACCCCTTGTGATAGACTCACCGTGCCTTCGTGTAGCCATACGATTTTATCAATCGGGTAGTCTGAATCTAGCAGTAGATTCGATAGAGCCATCACCCAATCTCCTCTAGCACATCGACACCAGGCTTCGAGGTATAGATGCCAATGTTGGATGAGTTGCCTCTCCGCCCGATGCGAATGCGGTGAATACCGTTCTGTAAGTAGTCGAAGCCCTCGCCCGACACTCTCGTGAGGATTTGTGCGCCATTCCGCACGATTAGCTCGCCAGTCCCCTCATTTATCTCGATGTTGCCATTGAGCGTTGAGGTTCTTGCGTTGCCAGAATATTGAACTTCTTTTTTTAGTGCCATATTTCCTCCTTTATGCTAGTAAGTCTGCGCCATCCAAGACTGACACATCTAGGATGAATGGATAGAATGTCTTCTCGAGCGTGAGAGTGCATTCGTAGCCTCCCGATTGCGTTATCTTGGAATCTACCCCAATCACCGAGTAGCGACCAGCCTTCTCGCCCGAGAGCGTGATTGCATCGCCGAGCTGGAGCGCAGGGTTGCCCTTCACTTTGAGCTTGATGGTTGGTGAGTAGTCTTTTCGGCGGTAGATGATGTCCTCTGCGAAGGCATCGACATTGTCGAAGGTTGCGAAGTAGTCGTTGTCGGTGATTTCAAGCACCTTCTCGCCGAACTGCTCGACAGAGCCCTCGTCATAGGCATCATATTTGATAGTATCCACGACCCTCGCTGGTTCGCCCCAGATTTCAAGGTAGCTCAGGGAGACTGGGAAGTTGTTGGTGTTCGTGAATGTGAGCTTCATGGAGTCAGCGAAGAGCGTTCCAGCGCATGTGATGCCAGAATGGACGGCTTGCCCTGCTAGGTTGAGGGCTGTGAAGTTCGAGGTGTTGTTTGCGCCATCTAGGACTGGAGTGGTGTCTGCCGACCATATAGGGTCATCGAAGTTGAGCCAGATGTCGGTGGAGGAGTTGGCTCTGATGCGATAGGCATCCTCGCTCGGTGCTGATGAGTATCCGTTCTCGTTAGCCGCAGAGAATACAGGTTGCGACTCTTGGATTCTGCGCACATCGGACTTGATGCGGACATGATTCACGATGCCATCCTCGTGCGATGGCTGGAGTTCGATGATGTTGCTCTCGTCAAAGTGCATGGAGTCGGTCTTTGCAACCGAGCCAGAGCGTGGCTCGAAGCGGATGATGCCCTTTTCGTTCAGCCAGAGTGCGCCGTTCTCGGCTTCGACTAGCTTGCGCAAGACATCGCCTGCGTTCTGCCCTTTCTCGAAGTAGATGAATGGGATGATGTTCTGCCCACGAGATAGCGAATACATCGAAGGGTCTAGACCGAATTGGTCGAGGATTTCTGCTATCACCTCATCGGTGTGGGCATCTCGGAACATGCTGGTCTGCGTGAGTGCCATGTTTGCGATTTCGCTCAGGAAGTCCATCGAGGTGAATGTTGCGACCGTCTCGTGCTGTCCGTTATAGTTCGGGGTTTTCTGAGTCAAGCCAACGAATACTGGCACGACCTCACGAGAGCCGTCCGTCACGAAGCCTGCGTAGGTGCGGATAGGACGGCTTGGCAGAATCTCAGAGCCGATAGACGAGCTTTGGTTGCCATAGGTATATTTGCCAGTAGTGTTGTTGAGCGAGATGTCGCAGATTGCGCTTTGGACATTGTAGGGGAACTCCACCGACCTGCTCCACGACATGTCGATGATGTCGTTCTTGACCGACTGGTATTCGTAGGCATCCCAGGGCTGGATTGGCTCATTGCCCTCGGTTGCGAGGATATCCACACCGTCAAGTTCGGAGACATCTAGGACGAACCAATCGACCGATGGGTTGCGCTGTTTGGAGAAGCTGACCATCGCATCTATCGCAAGGGGGCGAATTGCCCCCTGCGAGATTTGAGCGAATCGAGTTGATGTTCCAATCATTAGGCGGTCTCCCTCATGCTCAGAGTTACATTCTGACGGCACTCACATGCGTTCAGAACCCCGCCATCGCTCAAGCCGATGCGAACATTGGTCTGTGGCAAAATCGGGTTCTCACGACCTTCTATGCCTTGAAGCGTGATGCTCTTGGCTGGTAGGTTCGAGCCGTTGGCTGTCACTTCGACTAGGTTCTGCCCCTCGATGAGAGCTGTCCTGACCGCTTCGAGTTGTGCGATGAGGGCTTGGTCGGTGATGGTGGTCTGAGTTGGGGTGAGCTTTGGCATGTATATAGTCGGTTTGTTAGCCGCAATCCACGATTTTGCGCCATTGACATCTGGGGCGATAGACTTGGCAATGGCAATCCTGACATACACAATGCTGTCAGGATATCCAGTCCCTGTGACCGTCTTGAACATGCCGTTCGAGACTGGGCTTAAGTTCCCGCTGACATGGTAGAAGTGCGTCATGAGGCTTTTATCTTCTTCGCTGAATTTTCCATCTAGTGCGGAGCGACAGTTGATTGCGACCACTTGGGTCGTTGCGTTAGTATCGCTTGAATTGAACCATCCCTGAGTGTTGATATCTGTATCATCGCCATTGAATTGTCGTGTTATCGTCTGCTTCTCTAGTGTCCAATTAGCACCATCGTAGTAGATAGAGTCTTGAGAATCGCCGAGTTTGCAGAGTTCGATTGTGCCGAGGTCAATCGGGAAGGCTTGTCCGTTGATTGCGACCGTTTGCGTTCCAGTCACCGTCTGGACTGGCTGAGGATATTGGGGGTTCGGGCTAGGGATTCCGCCCACGAATGGGATGTATGTTGTCTCTAGTACAGGAGAATCCGATAGCATGATTTTGAACTTGAAGTTCGAGAATACTGTCGTTGCGCCAGCGAATACGAATGCATGGTCTGCCGAAGCTAGCGCTGATGCGGATAGGGTGTTCGTGTTGAATTGTCCGCCGTCATACCGTTCCTGCTGAAAGAAAAGCTGCGAGCTGCTTGAGTCCCGAAGGCTGACGCCGATAGAGCCGCCTGTCCAGCTTCCGCTGATTGGGAACACAGTCACGGCTGGCTTTTTCCCGCCCATCCCATCTAGATTGAAGTTGGCGGGGCATAGATTGACCAAGCCTGTGGCTGTGCCGTTTATTGTGACCGTATCGCCATCCACCGTTGCCGTCAGACCGCTCTTGGAGACTGTGTTGTCGGTCAGCCCGACTAGGTTCTTCCCGCTGATTGTCTGCTGGAATGTATCGCCAGTCATTTTCGTCAGCGATGAGACTTCGCCACCATACGGAGCGTTGATGTAGAAGATTTGACCTTCCCATTCGGTGTTTTTGAGGTAGCCTTGCGTGACCTTCACGCTCGGGACGGTAGCGAGCGACCATTGGCGAGTGTAGAAGCCACGAAGCCTCTCGTATTCGTCCTTGCACATGATTGCCCATTTCTGCTCCCATCGCTTCTTGAGGTAGAGGAAGTCCGTGAAGATATCCCCAGATAGGACGGTGTTATCCACCGCCCCTTCCACATCCTCAATGTTGATTGGAGCATCTAGCAGGTCGAATTGCATCGAGTCCTGCGAGTCTTGGATTGTAAGTCGATATAAGTCCATTATATGTATGCTCCCATTCTAGATTTGTTGATTTCAGTCAATTTCTGGTAGATTTGCTCGGCAACTTTTCTCTGCTCTGATTCGCTCGTGGCGAACACCCCAGAGATGTTGATGGTGACTCCGTTGCCGATGCCGTTGCTTCGCTCGTTGAGCTTCTCGACCATGTCCGCCATCTTCGATTCAGGCACAACCCACTCGTCCTGACCGCCTTCGCCAGCCAAGATGAGCTGTCCGCCATTCACAGATGGCACGATGCCACCAGTCGCAAGGCGAGGCAGTTTGAGCAGGTTGAGTTGCCCGATGCTCACACCAGGGATTTTGTTGATGATGCCGATGAAGCCGTTGATGGCTTTGATTGGTGCGTTGAGTGCGCCCTCAATGAAGCCGAGGACTGCGTTGATTGCGCCCTTGAAGATGCCAGAGATAGCATCTCCGAACTTAGCCGCAAAGCTCGTGAATATTCCTTTGAGCTTCTCCCATAAGTGCGAGAAGAGCTTGGAGAACGCTCCGAAGAGTGCGCCGAGGATTTGAGGGATTGCTTTGACTAGAGCCATGAACAGCTCGACCGAAGCGAGAATGAGCGACTTGATAGTCACAGGGTCGGTGAGGAAGTCGATGATGCCGTTGATGATGTCTGGCATCGCATTATACAGAGCCTCGATGATTTGAGGGATTGCTTTGACGAGCGTGAGGAGTAGGCGGATGCCTGCGTTCAGAATCATCGTGAGCGTTTCTGGCTTCGTGAGTTCTTGCACGATTGCGAGGATGAGTGTTGTGATGCCCTGGATGATGTCAGGCAACACCGCCAAGACACCGTCAAGGATAGTCATGATGGCTTGGATGAGTTGCGGAATCATATCCACGAGCATCTGAATGAAGTCAGGGATATATGGCACGATAGACTCGAACAGGGACTGAACGACATAGAGGACGGTAGGAATAAGCTCAGGGAGAAGGTTCGAGATTGCGCCAACGAGGTCAGGAACGAGCGACCCAATCATGTCAGCCGCTCCGAGAATCGCCTCTTTGACTACTGGCAGGATGTTGGTCGCAACTTGATGAAGTGATTGCGTGAATTCATTGAACTGCTGACCAAAGCCCTCTCCTGTTCCCATAGCGGTGAGCATGTTGCTCCATGATGCCTTCATCATGCCGATAGAGCCAGAGATTGTAGATGCGGCTTCTTTGGAAGTAGTGCCTGTGATGTTTGTCTCGACTTGGATTGCGTGAATTGCCTCATATACATCCGAGAGATTGTCGATAGAGTATTTGACACCAGTCAATTTCGTGGCATCGGCGAGCAGTCTCTCCATTTCGGATTTCGTGCCACCATAGCCGAGCTTGAGGTTGTCGAGCATGGTGTAGTTCTGCTTTGCGAAGCCTTGATAGGCATTCTGGATGGACTCCATGTCAGAGCCGAACACATTCATGTTGTCCGCCATGTCCTGGATAGCCATGTCGGTGATTTGAGCCGCTTTTGCGGTATCTCCGCCGAGTGACTGGATGAGAGAAGCCGAGAAGCTGGTTGCCTGCTCCATGTATTCGTTAGCGGTCAAGCCTGCGGTCTTGAATGCCTGCGATGCATTCTGCATAACAGCCTGAGAGGCATCGCCGAAGAGTTTCTCCACACCACCGCTCAACTGCTCGAAGTCCGCATAGCCTTCTACTGCCTTCTTTGTGATTCCTGCGATAGCCGCAGTTGTGGCGATAGCCGCTCCAGCGACAGCCTTGCCGACTGCCTTCGTCATGCCGACCATCGCATTGCCAGCTTTGTCTGCGAAGGACTTGGTCTCTTTGTCTGCGGTGTCGAGTCCGCTCTTGAGCGACTTGGTATCGACCACCACCTTATATTGAATTTCGCCTGCGATAGACATTTATTTGTTTGCCCTTTCTAGAATTTCATTCATGCCTCGCTGAACCCTTCCGCCGTTGCTCTTCGAGAATGCCGACATGACCGATGCGGTCGTGGTAGTTCCATGCTCAAGAAGCTCCCGAGCTTGGACTTTCTTGCCTGCTTCGATTAGTGCGAACATCTCCTCGAAGGTGATGACATCGTTGCGAGCATCCCTGATGGCTTCCCATCCGAACATTAGCCCGAATTCTGCCAACAGGAACATCTCGGTGGATATCTTGTTTGACTTGGTAGGATTGGAGGCTGTGCGAGCCTTGAATCTGCGAATCATGCGTTCCTTGTCATCAGGTCGCATCATGTCGAGCAGATTCTTAGGCATTTGGCTCACCCCAGATTTGGTTGTAGAGGTTTGCCACATTGTCGATGCCGACATCGTGCATGAGCTTCTTGGAGCGTTCTCCGCCCTCGCCATCATCGAATAGCGATGCGTAGATTTCCTCAACCCTTGCGATGGTGTCAGCTAGTTTGCCCGACAGAGCCAGTATTTTGCCCTGTATGGCTTCTTTTTTCTTCGGGTCGGTCTCAGACTCAAGTTTGCCCATTTCGTTCAAGCTGTCTTGTCTCAGAGCCTCAACCGTTGCGAACTCCCTAGACAGGTCTAGTTGCGTTCCTGCTCCGATTTTGCGAACGGAGTAGTTGTGACCGTCAATTTCCGCTTCTTTGCGAGCGATGAATTGAGTAGTGCTGATTTGAATTGGCTGTGCCATTGTATTTCATCCGATTACATTTGATATTCTGTCCGAATTGTGGATTGACTAGGGGTGTCTTTGATATAATGGGGGCATATAAGCGAAAGGAGTTCAAAATGGTAGAAGAATTGCAGGGTCGTGATGGCGCACAGTATGTTCGCCAGCAGAAAGGTCACAGCCTCATCAAGCACATTCTCTTGTGCTTCATCGGCATCGGGATATTCACAATCCCATATATCTCAATCTCGAAGAACCACTACTGGCATGCGTAGAGACGATGTGATAGAATAGTCGCATCTCCGGTAGGATATTATTGAATATCAAAAAGCCACCTTCTGTGAGGTGGTCTTTTTGTTGGCGATTACTCTTCGCCTGGGACGGTTGCCTGAGTTGCAACATCGTAGTGGGAGAGTTGCGTTGGGTCACCAGAACCGATGCGAAGATAGCCGTCAGCCGTTGGTTGCATGTAGGCGGTGCATTCAACCGTTAGAACCTCGCCTGCGCTGAGGGTTGGGTTGAAAGTCTGCTTCACGATTGCGCCAAAGATGTGGATATCGTTCTTGTCGGTCTTCTCGCACAAGTTGTGGATGTTGATTGGCAACGGAGTGCGAGTCTGGCAAGAGTTGCCACCGAAGATGATGTTGCCACCATCGCCAGTTCCGCTCTTGGCGGTATAAGCCTCTGCCCACAATGCCTTCAAGTAGTCCATATCAGGCAAGTAGAGCGTGAAGGTGAATTCCGCCGTGGCTGGTTTGCCGAGCGGAATCGTGCGAGTGCCAGCCTGCGTTGAAGCTTCGGCAGTAGCCTCGTCATAGTTTGGCGAAAGGTCACCGAGCAATTCTGCTGGAATCAGCACATCGCCGATAGCCATCTCGTAAGTGCCAGCCAATAGTGATTGGTTCATAGTTGCTCCTTAGTTATTAGTAGTAGATTTGACCTTGCGCCGTCCAGATGATTCGGTTGTTGGAGTCGAGTCCGTTGTTGGCGATTGAGGTCGGTGGCATGATGGTCACATTATTCACTTCGGGAGCGATGATTGCTCCGTTGCGATTCTTGACCTCTGGGAGCTTGCAGACATCGAAGGATTTCTCCAGGAATTCCAGGATAGCCTTCAATTTCTGGTAGCCTGCCACATCCGATTCTTTAGAGCGACTATATAGTTCATATCTGCACGAGTGTCGCTCGCCTCGTGAGTGTGAGTCTCCTAGTGAGGAGATATAGACTCCATCCTTGCCAAGAGCCAATTTTTCCCAGAGCAGGTCTTTGTCAATCGTGCCGAAGCCGTTATTCTCCAGTAGTTTCAGAAGATTGAGTGTAATCATTTGAGGTCTAGCCCTTGTTTAGTGATTTGGTCTCCAGCTCTCTCTAGATAGAACTTGGTGTTCGGGTGTAGGTTGTTCTCGTAGTGCCTGCGCCTTGCGTAAGGGACAGACAGACCGCCGAACGATATGGTCACCTCAGCTCCGTTTTGGTCGAGCCTGCCGTCAGCCACGAGGTCTCCAGAATCAACTGGAGCATACATCTTCGCAAGATTGAGGATTCGTTGCCCCATTCTGCTCAATGCGTCCTCTATGACGGCAGTCTCGGCTTTGAATGCCTTGTTTTTGGTGGAGACGAACCTGACTATCGTAGTAGTCTGATGTTCCATCTATTCCACCTCCGCAAGGTCAGTCCTTTGGAGAGATAGGGTCAAGTGTTCCATGACCCCTGTGTCAAAGTTCGACCCGCCAGTCACATTCGTGATGTCGTAAGTGATGCCATTGACCCTGACAGCGTTTCCAACGATGCCATTTGCGCCATCGAAGTCTTCAGGATGGACATGAAGCGTTGCGGAGCTGATAGGTAGCTCGATATTCGCTGATGTCTCTTTGCCCTCTCGTAACTTGAATATGCCCATTAGGTTGGTCTCTTTGCTGTTCTCATTCCCATAGACCGTTCCTCTGTCGATTTCGATATATGTGAATGGGATTTCCTCGAATACATCAAACACGGTCATGGTGGTAATACCTCCTATCGTGCATCATGGTCTTTGAGTGCCTGATTGCCCCGCATTTGGAGTATTTGAGGATTGTTGCGTTGTTTGCCTGGACTACCCTTGCGAATACGGACTCGGACTCCGAGTAAGTGATAGAGAAGTCTTCCACCTTCTTCGATTGGATGCCAGGTTCAACGCTGTTCTCGGACTTCAATGCGCCGAAGATTCTAGCCAGGACAAGTTGCATATCAACTGGGAGTTTGCCTTGTTCGTCAGCGAACTCCGCCAGGTCTTCGGTGCAGAGAAGATTTGTCAAGCGTGATTCTGCGATGGACTCATAGAGGTCGAAGTTCGTAGTCTCAACGCTCGTGAGAGAGCGACCGATTAGAGCCGCTACTTCTGCTGATGTCAGATAAGCCATTCTCGGTCTCTCCTTTCTTTAGCCTAAGCGTTCTTGTAGCCAGCGACATTCTTGTAACCAGTCGCAGAGCCAGCGACATAGCGTTCGACCAACATGACATCCTGGTTGTTAGTGAGGTCAAAGTCGGTGCGGACGTTTGCGTTGGCTTCGCCAGCCAAGACATAGGAGTCACGGCTGTAAGCAATCATGCCGTAGTTCGTGGTGCTGATTTCATCCAACTCGTGGATTTCGTCTGCGCCAACGAATTCGGCAATGTCAGCGATTGGGTAGTTCATGCCGATGAGGGCGATGCGAGCATCAGTCATCCAGCCTTCTGGCACGATGAGGATGCGGCGTTTGCCTTTGACTGCGCCACAGGTGCGGATAGCCTTAGCGATTTCGGTATCACCAGTTACTGGAGCGATAGCCGTAGCGACTGCGCCAGCGTAGTCATCCGTAGCGACAGCATCGAGGTCACCAGCCATTGGGAAGAGACCACGACCGTTGGCATCTTTGTAGCCACCAACGATTGCGCCGACTGCGATAGCATGAGCGACACGACCAGCCAATTCCTCGACACGGAAGGCGAGCAATTCGCCAGTCTCGTCATCGAAGAGGTCTTGCAAGTCGATAGGGAGCTTCTTGTAGATGCCGATGCCCTTGATGTCACGGCGGATAGCTTCGAGTTCCTGATTGACCTTTTCTGCGCCCTTAGCATGAGCCTTAGCTTCGCCATTGGCGGTTGCCTTCATTGCATAGACAGCACCAGCACGGACACCGAGTGTGCGGAAGGTGTCAAGGATTTCAGCCTTGTCAGTCCAAGTCTTGAAGAAGATTTGCTCGATGCGGGTCGGCAAGATGCCATCGCCAGCGATTGCCTTGCTGTTGAGATTCTCCATCCAAGCCTTCATGATTTGCTCATTAGAGCCACGATGGAACTTCAAGACGGTGTTCTTGAAGTCGATGAGAGCCTGTTTGCTCTCGAGATAGTTGGAAGAAGTCTTGACTGGAGCGGTTGCCTTTGCCACTACTTCGTCCTGAGCGATAGATTTTTCCATAGTATCCTCGTTGTTAGTTTCTTCTTGAGCAGGTTCTTCCTCCGCAGTCTCCTCGACTGGTTCGGATTCTTCGGCAGTCTGCTCTTCTGCCTCATTTGCCTCTTCGGCTTCGCCCTGTTCTTCGGCGGTTGCCTCGGCAGGTTCTTCTGCCTCTGCCTTCGGTTCTTCTACCGTTGGCTCGGCTTCAGCTTCTTCGACTTTCGGGGTCTCGATGAACTCGAGTTCCTCAGTCGGTTCTGCATCTTTAGACATTTCGCCTCCGAGTAGGGACTTTAGCGTGAGGAGGCGGGCTTCTTTGTTCGAGCCTCTGAACACGACCGAGACCTCAATCACCTCAGCGTTTGAGATGGTGTCGGTGTCGTAGTCGTAGTCGAAGTCAGACATCGTGATTGAGAATGCGTTCGAGAGATGCCCCTCCTCGATAAGCGTGAGAATCTCCTGTGCGATTTCTCGCTTGGAGAGTCCAGCCTCGAAGATTAGTTCTCCGTTCTCGAACCATGCCTTGCGAACACTACCGATGACATCGGTTACATCGAAGGAGTGGTTGAGCATCAGCGGAATGTCGATTCCCTCCACGCCCTCAGAGCCAATCTGTTCGACACGAATCGAACCACCTGCTTTGAGAGGCAATCTGAGAGACGGCACATCCACCCTCTGCGAATCTCTATCGACTTGACTCGATGAAGCCACGAACACGATTCTGCGTTCGCCATCCTCTGCGGATTTCGCCCGAATAGAGGAGTTGAACCGAATCGCCTTCTGTGCGACTTTCTCTGCCATAGTTTCCCTTTAGATTTGATAGTTGCCGACTTGTCGCTCATGTGAGCATTGACTTGTCTAGTTTTTATGCTCAAAAAAGGAGGGGTGGCATCCCCTCCTCGGGTTCTATCTGCTCTTTGGCGGAATCTCTTTGCATTTGAAGTGATAGTTGATTTGCTCGACCGTTGATTCGGGAGTCACTATCTTCACATTGAGATGTGCCTTGCACTTAGAGTTCGGGCAGACTAGGTTCTCTAGGATTGCCGTCCCCTCTACCTCACAGATGTATCTTTGGCAGTATTTGCAGGTCAGCTTCATAGTTCTACCACCTTGAAGATGCATTGACAGTTCGGGTGAGCGTTTGGAGTGAGCATGTCCCCATAAGTGTTGATGTATGTTCCACCACTCTCTAGCTCAATCTTTTCTCCCATCGGCACGAATGCCTCGCCAGTTGCCACGACCGTGCCGTCCATCGACTTGCAGAATTCGCACGGATTCCCGCTCTGCGTGAGCCATTTGAAGCCGAACTCTCTCCCTGTGACCTCTCCAAGCTCCTTGACGGCATCGACTTGACCGAGATTGTCTGCACGATGCTCTTCGGTGCGAGCGATGCGCTCAACTCGCCAGTCCTCGTTCTGGAGGGTGCTTCGGACATTCTTGATGACATCCTTCACGCTGGTCTTGCCGTCACCGTCTGCTATGGTTTGGTTGATTGCGCCCTTGATGGAGGTCACGATTTGGTCGGAGAAGGAGTTTGAGATTTTGCTGACGATGTTCTGGTAGTATTCCTCGGTTTTAGGGGCGATTGAGTAGTGCTGAAGCTCAGGCACTTCGATTCGGAGACCGAACTCGGCAATCGTCTCCTGATAGCGTTTTTCGCCAGTCTCTTTCATGCGACTGAGCAGGACAGCTAGGAGCGCAAGCGTGAGAGCGTAGCGTTTCTGCTCGTCTGGCTCTGGAATCGGAATCTGCTCGGCTTCTAGGAGGTCAATCTCGCCATCAGCATTCTCGTCATACTGCTCAAGACCTACCGCTGAGATGTTCTTCTGCGCCGATTCGAGGGATTCTACAACATCTTCTATCTCAGTCTCAAAGAATTTGTTCAGAATCTGGCGCAGGCTTTTTAACACTTTCGGGTCGGCGGACTTGCTGATGACTGGCTCGTGGCCATGCGCACAGCACGACTTCACGACTGCGGCTTCTGGCGAGTTCTCGACTTCTCCGCCCTCATCTACATCTGGCTTGTCATTCTCAATCGTTGCACCCTCGTCTGAGCCTTTTTCAAGCAGTTTGTAGCCATTTGAAAGCTCAAAGGCATCAACTATGCTGTCTAGCGAATATCCACGGTCTAGAGCCGTTGTGATGAGGTCTAGTTCGATTTTCTTTGTTTCCGCTATAATCTTCTCTTCTTCCGCAATGCCTGGTGTCTCCAAGTCGAAGGTGATTGCATAGCCGAGACCGCCTGTGATGCGGTTGAGTTCGTGAGTGAATTTCGTCCATATCTTGATTGCGAATGGTTTGACGGTGTATTTGATGAAGACCTGCTCGTCAATGCGGACGGATGCATAGCCCTTGTTCTCATTTACGCCACGAATCGAGCTAGGGACACCGAATGTGGAGTCAATCTTGTCGTTCGCTTGCTTGAAGATTGTGCTGAGGTCGAGCGACTGATTGCTCTGTGCGAATGGAGTCCATTCAATCTGTGCCGTAAGCGGTGCGCCAGTCGTGCTATCGACAGGGCGATGGACATATTGGACAGCGTTGTTGTTGCCTGCCCCACGATGTCTGCGTTGCATCTCATCCACGATGGCATCGAACTGCTCGACCGTGCCTGCCGTGATGGTGAATTGCCCCGCTGGCACAGCGTTATTCTCGAGGAGACCGCCCTCATAATCTGCGGCGAAGTCATCTATATTCGACCACTTCTTGACCGCCTGTGTTGGCGAGTAGCCACTATCCAAGTCGTAAGGGTCGATGCCCGCCGATATTTCAATGACATCATTCTCGGTGAATTCCGCACGATAGATAGAGGACTTGAAGAACTTGTGACCGTCCTTGACCTTGACGAAGGCATCCTCAATGAATGAGAAGCCAGCGATGGTCTCTTCCGTTAGGTTCTCGCCTGCGCCTGGCACAGCTCTGCCGTTCTCGATGTGCCACACGAGGAGATAGACCTTGCGATGGACGAGGGAGCAGATTGCTAGAGCCTCTCGGAATTCTGCGCTACTCATCCGCTGGTTCGGATGGTAGATGCGGTTTAGTGCGTTCGCATCTTGGACTGGTTTGCCGTTCGCATCTATTGCGTAAGGGCGGATGTCCATGAAGGCATTCGCAATTTTGGTGATGGATGGGTAGATGTTGTCGTAGGCGTTACCCTTCGCCCAGTCGAATGTCCATGAGCCACTTCCGCCATGATGACGAGTCGCTACCTCGTCATAGATGGCATAGCTCTCAACGGACTTCGATTTCTTCCCGCTCATGTTGAGCATTCGTTGGAGTATGTTCATGACTTTATAGTTGCCAGTCTAGGGGTGGCGAGGACTCCCCACCAAAAAACACCCTCGTGGGTGCTTCTTGGTGATTCTTGCTTGGGGGGGGTGAATCCATCCTCAATGTATCATCGAATGCCTGCATATACAATCGGCTTGCGATTCATGTCTCGGACTGCGTAGGCGATGGCATCCATGATGTGGTCGTTGCCGTCTTCTGGCTCGTCTAGGATTTCGCCTGTGCGCTTCTTGCGCCAAGCATAGGTCAGATACTCCTGCTCCAGCTCCTTGTCGCATCGCAGATAGTGAATCTTGCGCCGTTGGACAAGGTCGATGTTGTAGCGTTTGCCGTTCATCTTCTCGCCTGGGGTCTTGTCTGAGCCGATAGCTCGAAGCCCATTGGCTTTCATCTCGGCGATGATTTCTGGGCGAGCGTTGTCGCAGACGAATAGACCTTCTGGGAGCTTCTTGCACTCTGAGATGATTGCTGGGGTTGTGAGCCCGCTCTTGCATAGATGGAGCTTGAGCCATAGCTCTTCGTTCTCGTCCTCATAGACCGCCACGATAGCTGTCGGGTCTTTGAAGCCGAAGTCCATGCCGTAGCGTTTGAGGACTGCGTTCTGTGGAATCTCGTCCTCTGCTATCCAGCCTTCATAGACATTGCCCTCAAGCGAGCCGACTTCGCCTAGCCCATAGACTCTCCACCAGTTGCTAGTGCCGTCTCCCTTGCGCAATTCGAGGGTCTTGATGGTCTCTTGGTCGAGAGCTTCGTTGTCGAGATAGTTGAGCTTGATGAACTCGGTGTCTGGTCGCTTGAGGAGGTCGTGCGCCCAGAACCGATTGACTGGGTTGAAGTCTAGCCATATTTTGCGCTTGGTGCGGATTTCGAGTTGAGTGAAGGTCTCCTCGCTGATGCGGTTCGCCTCATTGACGAATAGGAATGACCGCCTCGCACCGAGTGCGCCAGCCTCATCGGTCGAGAAGAACTCGATGATGGAGTGATTGGCAAGGTTCTCGAATATGTGGTCAGATTTGTTCTCTTGGAATAGGTGCGACCAGTTCTGCTCTGCCAGGAAGGCTCTGAGGTCACGCATCATGCCACGCTTGAGATTCGGGAAGGTGTCGGTGCAGAGCGAGAAGACCTCCCCTGGATAGTCGAAGGTGAGGTCTGCTATCATGCCAACGGTGTCGAAGGTTTTGCCTGCCGATGTCCCGCCTTGTATGACATTTATGCGCCCATTCATCCCCCGAATCTTGTAGTAGGCGGTTGTGTTCTTCCAGGGCATCGCCTACTCCTCGGATTTGGTCTTCGGGAGGCGAGGCGCAGGGGCTTCTATGTTGGTCTGCTTGATTTCTTGCTTCGGGAAGCCATAGACCTGGTTTGCGAGCTTCTCAAGTGCCACGAGCTTCTCTGATGACTTCATAGAGCCATCCAGCAGAACTTCAGCGGTGATTCGCTCGACCTTGCTGGCGGTGGTGTCTGCTAGGACTGCTCGAAGCTCGTCATCGTCTAGCTTGAGCATCTGCTCCCACTTGTAGCGAAGAGTGTCCTCCTTCTTCCATGCTCCGTTGTGGCGAGGGTTGCCTTCAGGCTGACCGAATTGACGGTTCTTTGGCGGTGGGCATCCGTTGCGAGGAGAAGCCCCAGGCTTTCTCTCCTTCACTTCGCTCATTTCTCAATCACCTTCTCTCGCTTGATGGATGCGGTTTTCTTAGCCGCTTTTTTCTTTGGAGTGGGCTTCGCCTTCGGCTCTTCCTGCGCAGGCTTCTTGAGGATATCCTCGCTCACCTTTTTCGCTCTTTCGAGAAAGTCATCATATGACATTACAATCTCCTCGTCTTCGTTGGTTGTTATTACTACGAATGGAGCTTCAATGCCTTGTGAGGCACGATAGAACCTCGCAAGCATCATCCATTCCCTTTTAAGCACGATTCGGTTCTGACTGAACTTAGCCAATCCGATTCGATGGTCTAGCACGAACCGCCGAATGCCTTCATATTTCTTCGAGTGGCAGGAGTAACATTCGGTGTGATATAGTGCGATGGACTTGATTTTATCGTCAATCATTGCATTCCTTTCTGAGCCTGCTTTGTGGCTCAGGTCGATTCTGAATCGAGGAGGGGTGTTAGCCCTCCTTCAGCAGTTCTTGGGTTTCGTGAATATTGCCCACTCTGCTTATATACTCTGTATAAAATATAATCTCCTCTCTCTCATAATTTTCCATTTCACTTATCAAAGACATCTCTGATTCAAACTCCTCAGACCCGCTCTCGGAGATATAATCTTGATAGCCATATATCCTAAAACCGAACGCCGCTAATTTTTCGTCAAAGTATGGCACATATCTTTGAGTACTGTCATCAAAGTCCTTATCAAATTCCAATATATCCCCCTCTTATATCTCTTTGCCGTTCTTGTCTTTAAGACCTGTGTATTGCTCGATTTCATAATTGTCTGTGTAGAGAAGCTCGACATCTCCATTGCATGGGTTGCCGTATCGAACCGCAGTTTCGCCAGTATCGTACAAGACCACAGGAGCATCTTTTTGGGTTACATATCTCTCGTTCCTCTTATCCCACGCTCTGAACTTTAATTATCGCATCCTTCCTCCTCTCCGCAGAGTTCGGTGATGGTGTATTTTCCCATCTTTATTCCTAAATCACCTGAGAACACTATTCTCAGGCTGGCATTGTCACTTTTTGCGATTTCGGTCATGTTTATTCCCCAGACTAAATGGCACATAACAGAGACTTCTTTGATTCCTTCGGTCTCAGCCCACGCTCGAACTGCCTTGCGAATCTTCTCGTCTTTGATTAAAGACTCTTTTGGCTCGTAGTCCTCCCAGTCCTCGTTGAGTTCGGCGAGAGATGCATAATGCTTTTCTTCCCTGATTTGTGCAGTATTTGAAAGCGTAGCACAACTCCAGTCCTTAAT